>Ga0315294_10000209_pt1 | contig 63488 bp, 50 predicted proteins | sample YL17G13_40_MG_FD_203626 | JGI IMG/M metagenome (GOLD analysis project Ga0315294, IMG submission 203626) | Sediment microbial communities from Yellowstone Lake, YNP, Wyoming, USA - YL17G13_40 | ecosystem: Environmental > Aquatic > Freshwater > Lake > Sediment | place: USA: Wyoming | collected... | reverse complement strand
TTGTTGTCAGTCAGGAAAAATATCTTTGAAGAGTATCATAAATTTTTCTTGCTGGCAACAACTATTAAACATAGTGGACACAGGGAAGAATTTGAAAGGGGATTGAAATTCTCATACATGGACAAAGTTGCTGGCGCAACAACCTTGGCAACTATGTCCGCATTTGAATTTCAATGGAAAACCGCTATTGAAATTCTAATACAATGAAAAAGTTGAAAACAACTTTTTCAGCATTTGAGGCAGAACAACCATGGATTGAAATTCTCAAATACAATGAAAAAGTCAGCGGCAACCCATGCTGACTTTTTCAGCATTTGAATTTCAATGGAGAAACCGCTATTGAAATTCTAATACAATAAAAAAATATTAATATACTCGTCTATAATATTTCATGGCAAACGGAAAAGAGGAAGCAGAGGCAGATTCAATTGCGCAGAGAAAAGATGGGAAGGTTGTTCCTTCATCAATCCTGGAGTCCGCATTCGTGACCAAGGAGCCAGATGAAGTCCTGCGCATGCTTGATACTTCGCTTGCCGGTCTTTCCGAAAGAAAAGTGAAAGAAAGAAGGGCGCTCTACGGGCTCAATGAGCTTGCAAAAAAAAGGAAGCGCGGGCTTTTGTTCCAATTCTTCTCGAAATTTGCAAACCCGCTCGTGGCAGTGCTTTTGGTGATTGCAGGCGTTTCTTTCTTTTTTGGAATTACTGGAAAAGATGCAGAGGAAATTATAAGCGGATTCTTCGTTCTTCTCATGGCCTTTCTTTCCGTGATTCTTTCATTCGTGCAGGAATACCGCGCGGGAAAGGAGGCTGAAAAGCTTGCAGAGATGATAAGGGCAACTGCCTCTATAATAAGGAATGGAAGGCCCGTTGAAGTAAAAATAAGTGAGCTCGTTCCGGGGGACATCGTGGATTTGTATGCGGGAGACATGATTCCAGCTGATTTGAGGATCGTTTCCTGCAAGGATTTATTCGTAAACCAATCATCCCTCACCGGCGAATCCTTTCCAGTGGAAAAGACTGCCTCAGACGTATCTCCCAAAGGCTCCATAGTCACTGAGCTTTCCAACATTGCCTTCATGGGCTCTTCAGTCGTTTCCGGAACAGCCCTTGGGGTGGTGGTGAAGACAGGAACGCGAACGCAGTTCGGGGAGATTTCCAGAAGGCTTGCGCAGGCGAGAATGGAAACGGATTTTGAGAAGGGGACAAGGAATTTCACGTGGCTGATGATCAAGTTCATGTTCATTCTAGTGCTGCTCATTTTTTCAGTGAACGCGCTCATGAAGCACGACATCCTTCAGGCGCTCCTGTTCTCCCTTGCTGTTGCAGTAGGGCTCACTCCTGAAATGCTTCCGATGATCGTGGCAATAAACCTTTCCAAAGGCGCAATCTCCATGTCAAAAAAGCAGGTGATCGTGAAAAGGCTGAACGCAATCCAGAATCTAGGCGCAATGGACGTTTTGTGCACTGACAAGACCGGAACGCTCACTGAGAACGTGATCGTTCTTGAGAAGCATCTGGACGTGGAGGGAAAGCAAAGCGAAGACGTGCTCCGCTATGCCTATCTCAATTCCACCTATCAGACGGGCCTGAAGAACCTTCTTGACAAGGCGATACTCGCCCATGAGAAGTTCGGGGTGAAGAGATACAAAAAAATAGACGAAATCCCGTTTGATTTTTCAAGGAAAGTGATGTCTGTTGTGGTTGAGATTGAGGCTAGTCCAGTCCTCATCACCAAAGGCGCACCGGAAGAGATTTTCTCGCGCTCAAGCCATTATGAACTGGATGGAAAAATCCATCCCATAGATCCCCGCATAATCGACGAATTGAAAAAGGCATACACGAACCTTTCCATTGAAGGGTTCAGGGTGCTTGCGATTTCCTATAGGAAAATGGAAAAGAAGGAGACGTATACGAAAGAGGATGAAAGGGACATGGTATTGAAGGGCTACCTTGCATTCCTCGACCCTCCAAAAGCCACTGCCAAAGCCGCGGTGAAGACCCTCTCCCTCTACGGGATAGCGCTGAAAGTAGTGACCGGCGACAATGAACTTGTCACCAAGCATATTTGTGAAACAGTCGGAATACCGATAACGGGGCTTGTGAATGGCGACGAGCTGGACAGGATTTCCGAAGAGGAGCTCAGGAAAATCGTGGAGACTTCCAATGTTTTTGTGAGGATGTCCCCGATTCAGAAGGAAAGGATCGTCCGCGCATGCCATGACAACGGGCACGTTGTGGGATACATGGGGGATGGAATCAATGACGCACCCGCGCTCAAGGCTTCCGACGTTGGAATCTCCGTGGACAAGGCCGCAGACATTGCAAGGGAATCTGCGGACATAATCCTTCTGAGAAAAAGCCTGCGCGTCCTGAAAGACGGGGTGCTTGAAGGAAGGAAGATTTTCGGGAACATCATAAAATACGTGCGCATGGGCGGTTCATCCAATCTTGGCAACATGATAAGCATGACTGGTTCTTCCATACTTCTTCCGTTCCTTCCAATGGCTCCAATACAGATACTTCTCAACAATTTCCTTTACGACGTCTCCCAGATCGCCATTCCCACTGACTCAATTGACGAGGAATATCTTGCCAAGCCAAAAAAGTGGGACGTGGAAGGGATCAAGGGGTACATGCTTTACATAGGCCCCATCAGTTCGTTGTTTGATTTCATAACTTTTGGAATCCTTCTTTTCATCTTCAATGCAACTGCTGCGACACAGGCAATGTTCCATACCGGGTGGTTCCTGGAATCGTTGTGCACCCAGACATTGGTCATTTATGTGATACGCACTGAGAAGCTCCCATTCATCGAGAGCAGGCCCAGCAGGTATCTAATTGCCACATCACTTCTGGTGATTTTGGCAGGATTCATAATCCCCCTTTCACCAATAGGAGTGTTTTTTGAATTCGGAAGCGTTCCCCTTCTCTACTACCCCCTTCTTGCATTCGTGGTTTTAATTTATCTTGCAACGGTGCAGGTCGTGAAGAATTATCTTTACAAGACGAAGAGGATAAATTGATTCCTTTTTGATTGACCATTCCTGAATTTTTGGAAAAAATTGCTAAGCAAATTCATGGCAAAAATAAGGAAGTAGCGCCATTTGATGATTTATTAAAAATGGATTTCACTGAAGCCTGTCAGTTTCCAAATCCCTGTATGATATGCCGGGCTTTCCGGGAGCAACGCAGGAAACTGACATTCTGTTAGCCAAAAGAACTTGGGCTGCTTTAGCAATCAGCGAGGATTTCACGGAAAGGGATTGCTCCACTTTCTGAATGGCAGTCTCCACTCTTCCAGTATGGAGAAAGCATTCTGCAATAGTCACTGCCCTGTCATAGGGATCATTCTGCCCCTCAATATATGTGAAAGCGAGCTGATTAATTGCATCCCTGTATTCGCTTTCGGGTATTTCTCCCTTTGCGACTTTTTTTAGCAATTCAACCACAATGCTGAAAACTTGAACAGCGTCGGGCAATGCAGGATCGGCGTAAACATCTAACAATCCACAATCTGAATAATAGGAATAATCACTTGTTATCGAGTAGCAAAGGCCGAATTCATCCCTGACCTTTTCGTATAGCCAGGAATACGCTCCTGCACCGAGAAGAATGTTAAGCGCAAAAAAGCTGTCAAGCAAAGGATCTTTGTATCCCCCTCCATGCGCTCCGATCGAAATATGCGCAAGATCTAATTCGGGCCTTAAGGCCGTCCTTTTGCCATAAAATTGTTTCGGAGACTTTCTCCCAAACCTTAATCCATTTTGCCTAAGCAAAAGAGAGGATTCCAATGCCTTCACCACCTCAGATTCGTTGAAATTTCCAGCAACTGTTATGAATGCATTGTCAGCAGTGAATCTTGTCATGTAGAATCTAAGCATCATTTCCCTTTCTGATCTCCTTATGACCTGCTTTAAACCGAGTTCAGACCTGCTCATTGGAATATTGAACATAACGTCATAAAGCCTTTCTTCAGAGTATAAGCATGGATCGTCTGCATAGGTTCCGAACTCGCCCAAAACAACTTCCCTCTCCAGATCAAAATGCTCCTGGGGAAAGTCGGCGGTTGAAACGAGCAGAGAAACGGTCTCAGCAGCTTCGCGGGCAAAAATCCTGTTTGCAATGATGGAGAAACTGACGCATTCCCTGAGAGTGTCTGCATTCATTCCGGCGGAGATGCTTTTTCCAGCGCGCTGAAGATCCTGGCCAACGGGGCCCCTGAAAAGAAGATGTTCGAGAAGATGAGTTCTGCCGGCTGTCCGTGCATTTTCATCCCTTGAACCGAAGCGAAACACAACAAGAACCGCGCAATCATGCACGCTCGTGTCCCTTTCCATGATAACCGAAACGCCGTTTGAGAGTTTTTTTATCTTCGGCTTTATCCCACTTACTCTTCTTTCGAATTCACGAATGCTTCTCTCCATCTTCCTGCTGATGTGGCGCCTGCTGACTCTTGCTCCAAATCTCTCAAACGCCCTCTCAAAATCCCCGTTCGTATTTCTGGCTCTATTTGCTCCTAAAGAACTTTTTCTATTCATTTGCATTCGCGCACCTTCTCCTGCTTCTTTTTGCTTTTAAGCATTTTCAAGTTAGAACAAGTTTATTTTATGGAGGGATATGAATAAAAACCGTTTCAAAAGAAAATCAGCATGTTTTTTGATTTCCGACGTATGCTCTTTATCAGAAGACGTAGTCGGGGAAGTAATTAGGTGAATATGAAATGGGGGGATTTGATTTCCCCCCATTTCTGAGGGGGTTATAGGACAAAACCTGCGGCAACCCGTGCGGGATTTGTCCGCATTTGAGACAGAGCAATCATGGATTGAAATTCTCAAATACAATGAAAAAGTTTTTCTTGGCTAAAAAACTTTTTCAGCACAAAATGGTGAAAAAATTTCAATATTTTTTTCACTTGAATATTTTTTTCGCGTGAATTCCGCAGCAATCATTCTCATTCAGGACGTTTGCGACATTGCCAGGCCTGCGAGGGCAAGCAAGGTGATCAACACCACCAAAGCAAGGTATTTCTCCCCCATATTATATCACCGTGTGTTTTTCAAAAAAATGACAAAAGGAAGGACGCCCTTCCTTCGTCAATTCTGCTATGACGAGCCTGCTTCCTTCATTTCTTCAGGAATTGGTCGCATTCCGTGTCCAAATCCAAATCCCATATTCCCAGGAAATCCGCCAAATCCCGGACCCATTTCAAATCCTTCCCCTAGTCCTGGACCATTGCCGGACTGCCCATCCATTCCCAGCTCCTGCCTGAGTTCGCTTATCAATTTTTGAATCTGTGAATACTTCGCAAACGTTGTTTCATTCAGCTTGTCAAAAAGCCCTCCTCCCAATCCGTATGTTTCGTGAAGCTGTTTTGCAGTCTGGTAGTCTCCATCTTCGACTGCCTGGTTGAATTGTTCAATCGCAGTTGAGTTGAAGGAAGCCATGTTCATTTCCATTCTCCGCATGTGCATGGTTTTGTTTGATTCGTTTAAATCAAAATCCATTTCCATTCTTCGCCCGTACATTGTCCTGTTTGATTCGTTTGCAGGCAAATCCATGAACCTTGGTCCCATCCTTCCGCCGCATGTTGAGTTCTGTTGTGTTTCATTCTGCCACCCCTGCGGATTCATCATTTTTTTATTCCATCCGGGCATTGCAAGCACAATGCCAGCACAAGCAATCAGAACGATTGCAAATGCAGCAAGAGGAATTTTCATGTTCATATTCTCCACCTCTAAGTATTTTCCTTGTACGGCAAACGCCGATATTATAATTGTATTTTTTCCCCTTAAATAGGATTTTCCGAAATAACTCCCAATTGACTCCCAACTAATACCCAAATTGGATGGATCATCAGAAAATTTTCTCAAACCTATACATCGCACAGCGCTTGAAGTTCGTCAAAAATTGCAAATAATTGCGCATAAAAACAAACAAGAAGGTGCATCTTCACTCGTACCTGAGGGCATCCACGGGCTTCAGTTTGGAAGCCTGGTATGCCGGAACCGCGCCGGCAATCACTCCTATGGCCACGGATATCAAAAGGACTCCGATAATCACGTGCAGGCTGACTAACGTTATGCCTACGCCCCCTCCCCTTCCCATTCCGGGAAGCATGAATCCAGAACCAGAGATCAGCGAAGACATGAAACTGGAGGCAATCGTGCCAATTACGACCCCCAAAAGGCCGCCCACGAGCCCGATAAGACCTGAATTGAAAAGGAAGATTGCAAGAATGTCGCTGTTTCTCGCTCCGACAGCCTTCATTATCCCTATTTCTTTGGTCTTCTCAAGCACGGAGGTGAACATCGTATTCGCTATCCCGACGGCACCGACGAGAAGGGATACTGCCGCTATGCCCTCAAGGAAAAGCGCAATGCTGCTTGAAACAGAAGATATGCTCTGCTGTATGTCCTTAGTTGAAGTCACTGTGAAGTCCTTTGTGCTGTTTGTAACTCTTCTTGAACTGAAAAGCGCCTGATCAATCTCATTTATGACGCTATCAATATCCGCATCGTCTTGTGTCAGGACATAAAGGGTATCGTATTCTTCACGGTCCTTGTCAATAATCTGAAAGGCATTTTCAATGGGCATTATGACTGAGCGGTCGCCCCTCCCAGTATTGTTAAGAATCCCAATGACTTTGAATATCTTTCCGTTGATTTTGAGATTGCTCCCGATAACCATCGTCTTCTTCCTGAAATAACCGTTTGCAAGAGAATAGCCGACGACTACTACGTTGCTGTCTGAAGAAGAAAGAAGCCTTCCTCCGCTTGCAGTGCTCGTTGTCACCTGCGCCCAAGTTTTCGGGTCTGTCCCGGTGACCGTCACGCTTCCGTTTTCAGACCCAAAAGTGATGTTTGCCCTTCCGCTTATCTGCGTGTTGACTACCGTGATGTCGCCGATGGCCTGCAATGCGCGCACGTCCGTTATCGTAAGTATGCTTGACGATGACGAAGAAGATGATCCTCCGAACCGCTCCTGCTGCCCGCCCCCTCCCCCGAACATCCCGGATGCCCTTGAATATCCCGGGGTGATTGTTATGAGGTTCGCTTTCATGGAACTTAATTGGGAATTAACCTGCGCAGTCAAGCTCTCTCCAAGTGAAACTATGGCGAGCACTGAACCGACGCCAATGACAATTCCGATAATTGTCAGCCAGCTCCTCAGCCTGCTATGCGTCACCATGTTGACTGCCAATTTCAAACTCTTATCCGGTTTCATTCAATCCCCATTTCATTATTTTTCTTCTGACAGATGTGTTCGGCTCCAAGATGAATTTATTTTTGGCGCATTTGTGCTGTCATTGCGCGCTGCACTGCCCCCCATTCATTGTTTTTTGATTGAATAATTATTTTCTGGTTTCAGAATGTTCTTGTTTTTCTCCATTTTTACTATCTCTCCGTCTTTAAGCTCAATGAATCTTTGCGCATAGCGGGCAAGGTTCTGGTCGTGCGTAACGAGAATAACGGTCTTGCCCTCTGTTTTCCACAGCCTGTAGAGCATCTCTAGGACTTCCCTTCCTGTGACGCTGTCAAGGGCCCCTGTGGGTTCGTCAGCGAGAATAATATCCGGATTTGCAGCGAGAGAGCGGGCGATTGAAACTCTCTGCTGCTCCCCTCCTGAAAGCTGGCCCGGAAGATTCCTTATCTTATCCTCCAAACCAACGAGCTTTAGGATTTCTTTGGCCCGCCTTTCCGCTTTCCCTTGATCCATTTCCTGAAGCTCGAGGGGAAGAAGAACGTTCTCAAAAGCGCTCATGTTCGGGATCAGGTTGTATAATTGGAAAATGAATCCGATGGTTTTACCCCTGAGAGATGCGAGATCTGACTCGTTCATTTGAGAAATGTTTTTAGACTTCAGGTAGATGCTTCCCTTTGAAGGCGTGTCAAGGCATCCTACAAGATTCATCATCGTGGATTTTCCGCTTCCCGAAGGCCCGATGATTGCCACGAAGTCTCCCTGCATTATTTCAACGCTTACGTTCCTGAGCGCGTGCACTTTGACTTCGCCCATGGTATAGGTTTTCCAGACGTTCTCAAGTGCTACCAGCGGTTTGTCCATAAAATCGCCTAATCCGTTGTTTTTTCAGCTTCTGTTTTTTTCTTGTAGTATTTCTTGTATGCAAAGAAAGCAATCCCAGCCAACGCAATGATTCCCGCAATCTGAAGCAGGCTCAAGCCAAATATTATTCCCTTATTCTGTGTGCTTCTTTGAGTCGTGGATGCGCTCACCTGCCTTATTCCGCTGGAACTTGCGCTGATGGTTTGCGTAACCGTATGCGGTTGGTTTTGCTCATCCTTGAAAGTCACCGTGACTATGACATTGCCGCTCATCTGCACGGTCTGATTGGAAGATTGCGATCTGTTTTGAATTTGCTGTGAGTTGGCTGAAGCATTCCTGCCATATTGGGCGTTGGGAAAAGCTCCTGAGGGGCTGCCGGTAAAATTGCCAGAGGTGCCGCTGGAGGTGACTGAAATAGTCGTGTAATCGTCGATGCTCAGGGTTCCGATGAACTTCTCGGTTTTTGTTCCACCATATTCTATCAACACATACATGCTCCTGACCGCAGTGTTACCGGTATTTGCTATCTGGATGACTATTTCATTCCCAGTTGTGCTCGTCGACGTGTCCCGGGTGATCCTGATTTCAGGAGTCGCCGAAACAGGAACTCCGACTTTTTGAATGAAGGTTCTTCCTGTGCCAAGAGTGATATTCAGTGGCAGTTCATAATAGCCTGCGGATATTGAAGAGGAAATTCCCAATTTGACTTTCATCGAAGCCTTCTTTCCAGATTCAATTGCGGAAAAAAACAGTTTGCTCCCTCCAAGCGGGGTGAACTGGTCTGTTGAAATGATGTCCACGATCGCAGAAGTGGAACCGGAACCGTCATTTTCCAGAACCAGATTGAATTCCGCCTGAGAGCCGATTTCCGTTGAAGACAATGACTCGAGGCTCACTCTGAGCTGTGAGAATGGATCGAGTACATTGATTGGCCCGACGTAGAGCGTCTGGTTCGAGGGATTCTGGAGTGAGTCATCATAATTAAAGTTAAGGGGGATCAGGTACTGTCCTACGCTCGCAAGAGAAGATGAGGCAAGATCCAGTGTGATGGTCTTATTGGAATTCGAAGAAACGCTTCCCACGTATTTTCTTGTGCTTCCGTCAATGGAAAATGAGGAGTTTTGTGGAGTGGTGATTGAAAGGTCGTTTATTGTTCCCCCCGTATTGATTATATTGATTGTAATGGAAACCTTTTCCCCAGGTGATAGGGATTCCTTTCCCATTGAAAGCGTGTCAACCTGCAGTATCTGGTCCTGGGATACTTCAATAGGAATAGAGTAAGTTGTAGTTTTTGTGTTTCCCACGTCTGAAGAGAAGTAGTATATCTTTATTTTGTATAACAGCAATCCCGTGCCAGATTCCGCAGGCACTTCAAATGGAATTGAAATCTGGGATGTGGCGCCAGCTCCAATATCGCTGGATGCAACTGATATGGCCTGGTACGTATAGCTGTTTGAATATTCCGCAGTGATGCCCGTTGCCGTCTGAGTCCCGCTGTTTTCAAGAGTGAGCTGCATGTATCCCTTTGTGCCGGGATATGCTTTTGAAGGGACAACCGAATATCCGGTCACCTGCAGAACAGCTTCGCTTGAGCTTGCTGCGTATCCGAATTCAGAAAACATCGCAATTATCAATAGAAACACAAATACAAATCCTGCCTTCATTTCAATCACCTATGAATTATTGAGGATTAAGCGGATATATATGGGTTTCCCGAAAAACATCCCAATTTATACCCAAATCTGCGCCAGAATTCGATTCTCCTACAATCTATAGCAAAGTGCAAAAGTCTTGCAAGCAAAAGAGCACTTTGCTATGTAGTTGATGGAGAAAACGCAAACGTTTTCTCCCGCATTTTTCGCTGTTGCGAAAAAGCGCAATATTTCGCAGACGATACATGTGCATTAAAGCGGCAGCCCGCTGTAATTGCGCCGCATTTGGCAAACCGCCAAATTGCGGATACTTTGACTGAAGGTCGAAGTTGACCGAATGGAAAAACTTGCAGGGCTTTTTCGGTCTACTATAAGCATAATCCATCATTCGTTGCTCAATTTCGCGAAAATCAATAGTCCAATTCCGCTGAAGAGCAGGGGAACGAAAGAGAACATTCCTGAAACCCCAAATCCCCGGAAAAGGGAATGGACGAGAGGAAGAGAGGAAAGGGCGTAGAGAAGAAAGGAAAATAGGAAAGCCACAAGCCCCAAGGTGAAATTGGATTTCAGGAGAAGGTAATCCTGCACGTAGATATAGATGAGGTATATGAGGATTAGGATATTGAGAAGGGTGAGCGCGAATCTTATGAAATAAGCGTTCGTGACTTCCAGCGGCGGGCCCATGGGCCTTTCAGGGAACGAGATGAACTCGTCTGGTTCTTGATGATTAACTAAGGGGGGAAAAATGAAGGATGAGAGAAAAACTATGGCTACCGCTGAGATGATGAGGCTTAAAGTCAGGAAAGCGCTGAATGCCTTGGTTTTTGTTCCGGATCCCATCCTTCTTTTGCCTGCAATTTCAGCCTCGTTTTTGCTTTCCGTTGTTTTTTCTTTTTCTTCCATCATTCTCACCCCTGACTTTTTCTATCATTTCTGCAATTTTTTTTTCATTGAGAACCTGCTCGCTCACAAAAAAAATGCTACCATAACCCGTGCCCGTTCGTTCAACCAAATAGTTCTTTTCAAGGAGCCCCATATGGTGCTCCACGGTCTTGTAGTCCAAGTCGGATGCTTGCGCAAGCTGGTTGAGATTCATGGGCTTCTTTTCCAAAATGGACAGCAGGAATACTCTTGTGGGACCGCCTTTTGTCCCTTCAAGAAGCCAGAAAAAAAGCCTTTCCATTGATTTCATGCCTGCTTGCCACCTCATTGTTTTTTTTCAAATGAATCAAACAATAATTCCGCGCATCATTTTATATTCGTTGCCCTTATTCGCTTGTATTGCACAATGGACACATATAGTTGTATTTTTTTTTGAAAATTCTGATGGAATGGCCACGCGAATAGAAGATGAGGATTCATATAAGGCCATAATGTTTCTGGATTCTCTTTGCTTCGGATAGGTCCATTCCATTCTCCTTTAAGACAAGCGAAATGGCTGCAATCCCGTCAACATTCAGCGCGAGCACTGAAACAAGATTCTCCTTGTTTATTCCCCCAATCGCAACAATGGGATGTTTTGAAACCTTTATTGCTTCCTTCAAGCCTTCCGTTCCCAAGGGAGCGCTTGCGTCGGTTTTAGTGCTTGTGGAAAATATTGGCCCGAAACCAACGTAATCAACTGGATATTCGTTGAGCCTTGTTATTGAGTCAATTGAAGTGGCTGATGCGCCTATGATAAAATCATCCAAACCCATCCTCTCCTTTATTTTGATTGCTTCTTCTATGGGCAAATCTATTTCGCCAAGATGCACCCCATCGGCGCACCCCAGAGCCAAATCCATCCTGTCGTTCACAATCAGTTTGGTTTCTTTAGGCAGGATTGATTTTATTTCCCTCAGCTCGCGAAGCATTGAATGGACAATCTTGTTCTTCTCCCTGTATTGGATGAACCTTACACCAATGCGCGCTTCAATGATTTTTTCAACTTGTTTTACCGCTGGGATCCCGGAGATGATTGAATCAGTGATAAAATAATACCCCATTCTGACATTTCCTTTTTTAGATTCGCTCTTCTTCAATTTTCACACCTTCAATAATTTCTGAATTCGCAAGAATATACATTGAATCGAAAAGACCAGTCTTGAAACTTCCCGGAAGCTTTTCTTTCTTTGCTGCCAGTTCTCCTGCAAGCCCGAAATAAGAGAGCGCGAGTGCAGAAGCCTTGGCATGATCCTTCTCAACGCTGCAGAAGCAGCCTATGATGGCAGTGGAAATGCATCCCGTGCCGACAATGCCCCCCATCTCGGGAACTCCGTTTGAGATTTTGTATGCTGTTTTCCCATCCGTGACCAAATCAACTGCTCCTGTTGCCACTGCACAGCAATTCTTTTTTTGCGCGAGTTTTTTCATGAGGGACAGGGCATCCCCGGATACTCCAATTGCTTCTACTCCGCGCACTTCTGCCTCCCCGCCTGCAATCACCGCAATCTCCCCTTTATTGCCTTTAATGACGTCTATGCGCAATTTTGAAAGAAGCTCTTTTGCCTTCTCAGTCCTATAGGGGGTGGCTCCTGCGCCCACACCATCAAGAACTATTGGGATTCCTTTTTTATTCGCAGCTTTTCCGGCAAGAAGCATGCTCTCAATCAATTCATCTGTCAGGGTTCCAATATTGAGAACCAGCGCAGAGGAGATTTTCGCCATATCTTCAGCTTCATTCTTCGCGTGCGCCATCACCGGAAGAGCCCCGGTCATTCTAATCGCGTTGGCGACATCGTAAATTGTAACCCAATTGGTTATATTGTGTATCAATGGTCTTCGTTCCTTGATTTTCCCAAGCACGTTCTTCAAATCCTTTTCATCCATAATTTCACCAGTTGAATGTTTATGGTTCATGCATATTAAGGATATTTTCCAAAAATGCTTATATTATTTTCCTAAATATACTAATTATTTAATAAGGTGATTACATGAATGTGCATGAATTGCTTGCAAATCATAGGCCCTTGGTGTACTCCCTAATCGTGGCAATGGGCATGTCCTTTTTCATAGGATTCTTCATGACTTTGATAAATACCGGCTTAAACGAATACTTTTTGGGGGATTGGTTCAGCTCGTTCCTTCTCGGAAGCATTGTCGGGCTTCCCGTTTCTTTGATGATAGTCCCATACGCGAGGAGCATAACTGAAAAAATTTCAAAAAAAGAAAAATTGAACTAAAGGGTTAAATACATTATTATGCTGAATAAGTCCATGGGACTTGAACTGTTCATGCCTACTCACGAAGACAAGAACTGCACCACGAAGGATTATGCAGTGACGTCCCTGATTGAGAAGGGGAGAATGACAGTAAGGGAGCTTCAGAGGAAAATCAGGAAAGATTATGGCCATGCCGTGAGCTACCAGGCAGTGAGGAAAGCTGTTTTTCAATTGATGGACATGGAAGTGATCAGGGAAAAAAACAAAAAATATGAATTGAATGAAGCCTGGATTGACAGGATTATGAGGTTCTGCAACAGCTATAAAAGGAATCCAATGAAACCGCAGGCTGCGCAGGTGCTTGCAAAGATCAGGAACGGCGACGGGCCCCAGATGCTTGAATTCAGGAGCCTCTATGACAGGAGGAATTTTATTGAAGAGCTTGAATCGGAAATTCTTCCCACATTGAATTCCCCCAACGTGGTCATTCTGGTATCCCAGACGCAGAGGGGATTCAATTATGAAAAAGTGAAGGAAAGGATGGATTTGTACAAGAAGAATAAAATCAAATTTTATCTGATATACAAGTATAAGAACAGGCTGAATGACCTTGCGAGGCAGAATTATTCGATGTGCGGGGGCAACGTCTTGGTCGGCTGCGACTACCCTGAGGACAACTGGATTGAGGTATACGGAGATTTGGTGCTTCAGACTTTTCCCCCCAATGATTTGAAGCTTGCGGAAAAGAGCCTAAGCAGAAGGAAGAACATGAGCGAAGAAGTGATGGAATTCATTGAAAAAACATACCGGAAAAACTATAAAATAAAGGCGATTTTCCAGAGCAACAGGAATTTTGCCGAAAGCCTGAGAAAATCGCTTCTCTCTTATTTTAAGAAATAACATATGTGGTTCATTTTCGAACAAAAACTTATCAGACAGAAACCATCCTCTCAAGAGCTTTCCTTGCCTTTTCCATCGTTCCCTCATCCAAAACGACTTCTTCCTTTCCACTTTCAAGCGCTTTCAAAACTTTCTCCAGGGTGATTTTCTTCATCTGAATGCACGTTCCTCCAACGGAATAGAAGCTTTTTGACGGGATTTCCAATTTGAGCCTGTTCCTCATGCCTTCTTCGGTTGCAAGAATGAATTCTTTTGACCTGCTCTCCCTGCAATAGGATATCATCTGGCTGGTTGAGCAGACCGCATCCGCAAGTTTTATGACTTCCATCATGCACTCTGGATGGGCAACGACTTCTGCTCTGGGATAACTCATCTTTGCCTCCTTCACTTTTTCAGGAGTAATCCTTCCGTGCACATAGCAATGACCATCAAAAGGGATTATTTTCTTTTTTGTTTTCGTCTGAACATATGCTGCGAGATTTTTGTCCGGAAGGAAGATTATCTCGCTTTGCTCAAATGAATTCACGACTTTCACTGCGTTTGATGAAGTGCAGCACGCGTCAGAAAGCGCTTTTATTTCCGCGGTAGTGTTCACGTATGAAACTACTGCTGCTTTTGGATTCTTTTTTTTCAGAAGCGTTACATCATCAATTGAAGGCATCGCGGCCATCGGGCATGCTGAAAGCCTGTCCGGATGAACCACTTTTTTTGATGGATTGAGTATTTTCGCGGTTTCAGCCATGAAGCTCACTCCGCAGAAAACGATCATTTTTTCCCGAGTCTGCTTTGCCTTGAGCGCCAGCTCCAAAGAATCGCCCAGAAAATCAGCCACTTCGTAAATCTCGGGCCTTTGGTAGTTGTGCGCGAGAATCACCGCATCCTTCTCTTTTTTCAGTTCAATTATTTTTTCCTTGACCGACATTTCACTCAGCCTTATTTTTTATGGTCGTTAGGGTTCATACGAACAAAATAAATTTTCATTAGCGCATTCGCCGCACATAATAAATCAATTTTTTGTTTTTTTCATTACGCTTTCACTTTTTGCAGGAGAGCATCTGCTCCTGACTCTTCATGAATTCTTCGTATTTTTTCTCTGCTTCCTTATTCTCCTTTTCAATCCTCTCATGGTGCTCCTGCAAGAATTTTGGAATCTCAAGATTGTTTTTTTTCAAATAATCGTATACTGCTTCAGCAAGGGCTTCTGTTGCGAGAAGCGAGCAGTGCACTTTCATTGGGGGCAGGCCTGAAAGCGCCTTCAGAACGTCCTCTTTCGTGATGGCAAGCGCTTCCTCGACTGTTTTTCCCTTCACGAGCACTGTCGTCATGCTTGAGGACGCGATTGCGGCAGCGCATCCCAGAGTCTTGAATTTCACGTCCGTGATGGTCTTTTTTCCCTTCTTTTCCTTAACCTTTATGTACAGCCACATTATGTCTCCGCAGATTATGTTTCCCACTTTTCCCACTCCGTCCGGATCCTTCATCTCCCCGAAATTCTTTGGATTCGAGAAATGCTTCATTACTTCTTTTGAATACATAACATCACCTCATTTTGAAACAATATGGGTTTAATTCGTTTCAATATATAAAGCATTTAAGCATTGCAGTTGATCTTACATACCAATTGATTTTTATTCAATCACTTCCCAAAGGGGCTGAGCTCCCTGAGCTTTTTCACTTCCTCTTCCAGAACTGAAAATGTTTTTGAAATGTCTTCTTCCGTATTATCTTTCCCAAGCGAGAACCTGATGCTGCTGTGCGCAAGTTCAATGGGCACTCCGCATGAAACCAGCACGTGGCTCGGCTCCAGCGTGTGGGATGAGCATGCGCTACCAGTCGAGCACATTATGCCTTTCCCATCGAGCCTGAGCAGAAGCGACTCGCCCTCAATGTGCTTGAATGAGATGTTCGAAATGCTGCACAGGCGCTTCTCCGGGTGGCCGTTCAGAATGGTTCCCTCAATCCCCAAAACATCCTTCTCCAGCTTCTTCCTCAAATCCCTTATTCTTTCAACTTCGTTTTCATCCAAAGTATCTGTTGCTGCTGCAAAACCGACTATTCCGGGAATATTCTCTGTCCCGCTTCTCATGTTCTTCTCATGCCCGCCTCCGTGCAAAAGAGGGGCAATCCTCACGCCTTTTCTTATGAAAAGCGCTCCCACTCCCTTGGGCCCGTAAAGCTTGTGCGCGTTGATTGTGAAAAGGTCCCCGTCCATTTTCGAATCAATCTTCTCTTTCATGAAGCTTTGGCACCCGTCGCTGTGGAACAATGCGCCCTTTTCCCTGCAAATTTTTGATATCTCCCTTATGGGCTGGATAGTTCCTATCTCATTGTTTGCATGCATTATGCTGACCAGTATCGTATCTTCCCTCATTGCCTGCTGCACTTTCTCAGGGGAGATTATCCCGTATTTGTCAGGATTTATGTAGGTGGCTTCAAATCCATTGCTCTCAAGCCACTTATAGGCTGACAAAACGCTTTCATGCTCGAGTTTTGAAGTGATAATGTGCTTTCCCTTCTCTTTCAAAGCCCAAGCAGCCCCTTTTATGGCAAAATTGTTCGATTCAGTGCCCCCCGAAGTGAAGAATATCTCTTCTGGATCAGCGTTCAGTTTTTTTGCAATTTTTTCCCTTGAGGATTCAAGTGCCTCCTTTGCAGCTTGGCCAAAAGAATGGATGCTTGAGGCGTTGGCGTATTTTTTGCTGAAATAGGGAAGCATCGCCTTCAATACTTTCTTGTCGACTTTCGTCGTTGCGGCATTGTCAAGGTAAATCATTCAAATCATCTCAGATTTTTTTAATACGCGTTTGGCAAAAACAACAACAAATCATGCGCACTGCGCCATTGCGGCGGAAATTCTCTGTTTGCGCAATGCAGCGCATATGTTTTGTTTCGTCTGTTGCTAAACAATTACGTTTCGTCTGGCGCCAAACAATTATATTTTCTGTGCGTGCTTGCATGTGGCGCAGATTATGGAGGCGCCCGCCATTTTCTGTCTTACGAGCTTTCTCAGGAATTCTTTCGTGCTTTTTCCCATCCTGTGCTCCCCCCTCTTGTTCTTCATGTATTGCGAGACCGCAGCTTCAGTCAGGCCTAGCTTCTTTGCGGCCGCTTTCTGCTTCATACCCATCTCAAGCACGTATATTTTCGCAAGCTCCTTCCTTATCGAGGGGAGAAGAGTCCAATGAATCCGTTCGCAGGGCATCATATTCCTTCACCATATATGATTATTTTATTCGGGTTTTAACATTGTTAATTTTTTTGGTGCCAATAATTAACGTATGTTAACTTAGATTTATAAACCTTTCCGTGCCCAATAATATTATGAGGCAAAAGACCATTGGTTTCATCATTGTGGCAATAGCGGTTCTCATCGGGCTGATAATATTCCTGTTCAACAATGCCCTTACCTCCATTGTCAACACCGCGTGCTCCCATGGTCCAGAATGCCCGATGTGGGGAACAATAGAATTCCAGACCAATGTGGGGATCGTTATAATGATTTTTGTAATTGGAATTGGCGCTTACCTGATTTTCTCAAAAGACGAGGGCGATTCAGTGAATATCTCGCAGTACGTCCCGAAGGAAATCAACATGGAGAGCTATGGTGAAGTGCTGAAGAATTCGACTGAAGAGGAAAGAAATGTCCTGGAGAAAGTGATTGGGGCAAAGGGCGCGATATTTCAGGCGGATTTGGTGGAGCAGAGCGGATTCAGCAAGGTGAAGGTCTCAAGAATACTCGACAAGCTTGAGGGAAGGGGCCTTATAGAAAGGAAGAGAAGGGGAATGACGAATGCCGTTATACTGAAACCCGCTGAAAATGCCTCCAAAGGCGCGAAATTTGACATAAGAATCTGATACACTTCTTTTTTTCAAGACGTGAAACTAGTTTCATACTTTATTATATATGGTGTTTCTGCATTAGGTTTTGCATGCAAACAGGACAAAGTCCGCTCATGGAGGACAACCAAAGGACTCTGCCCGCATTTGAATTTCAATGGAGAAACCGCCATTGAAATTCTAATACAATGAAAAAGTTGAAAACAACTTTTTCAGCATTTGAGACAGAACAACCATAGGTTGAATTTCTCAAATATAAGAACCATATAATGAAGCGAGGTGGAAACGTGAAGAACGATGAAGACGGGTTGAAGAGAACCGAGACAATTAAGATAGAGGGAATGACTTGCAGGAGCTGCGCTCAAACAATAGAAGAGGAAGTGCGCTCAATTGAAGGAGTGGCTAAGGTGGAAGTGAAACTCGACGAGGATTACGCGCGCGTGACCTATGATGCAAGCAAGACCAGCAGGAAACAAATAAAGGAGGCAATAGAATCATGCGGCTATTCATGCGGGAATGGGAAAAAAAGGGGCAGGGACAAGAGCGCACAGGGAACGCTGCTTGAAGGGGCGATATACGGATTGCTTCCCCATACCGGATGCATAGCTTTCATCGCCGCATCCATTCTTGGGGCGACTTTCCTCATGGACTTGTTCAAGCCGCTTTTGATGAGCAGGTATTTTTTCTACGGGCTCATAGTCGTTTCTTTCGTGTTTGCGACAGCATCCGCAGCAATATACCTGAAGAACAATGGGCTACTTTCAACAAAGGGGATTGTGAAGAAATGGAAGTACTTGCTGACCATGTATTCCTCAACAATAGGGGTGAACGTGCTGTTCTTCTTCTTCATATTCCCTATGCTGGCAAACGTTTCAAGCGCCCAGATTCCCCCAGCCAGTGGGCAGCAGCAAATGGCAAATGGGCAGCTTGACAGCAGCATAGGTGCTGCGGAACAGGGCAGCGCACTGTCGACTTTGACTTTGAAAGTGGATATTCCCTGCTCGGGGCACGCACCCCTCATTTCAAATGAAGTGAAAAGCGTGGTTGGAGTGAAATCCGTTGAATTCAAAACTCCAAATACGTTTGAGATTAAATATGAGGGGGAAGGCATAAGGGAGAGGATTCTCGGCCTTGAAGTATTCAAGGAATACCCTGCAACAGTGCTTTCCGGGACGGTAAACGCGAATGCTGCAGGGGTTCAACCCCTTGGGCAGGATGTCCAGCCTTTTGAGAAAAGCGCTGGAGGATGCGGATGCGGCGGAAATTGAGAAATAATTTATAATGGGATGTGGCAGAAAAAGTTATATAAAATGAAGTCGGATATGATAGATGGAGGTGGAAGCGTGGAGAGTGTCTTGAAAATAACGGGGATGCACTGCAGCGGATGCGCGGAATTATTAAACGATGTAATTTCAGATATTAAGGGAGTGAAAAAAGTGAATGTTGATTTCAAGAAAGGGACTGCGCTGCTCGAAATAGAAAATGAATCCGTGCTCGAAGAAGTGAAAAAGGGAATAAAGGCGCAAGGATATGGAATTGCCTGATGGATGGATTGGATGGATAAAAGGTGGGAAATTTGAAAAAAATAGAATTGATGATTGATGGAATGCACTGCGCTTCGTGCGCTGCGCTCCTTAACCGCAGCCTCAATAAGGCGATTGGAGTGGAGTTCGCCAATGTCAATTATGCGGCTGGAAAAGCGCTTGTTGAATTTGATGAAAGGGTCACAAATGAGGATATTCTCATCAATGTTGTAAAATCCAAGGGATACAACGCAATTGTTGGAGTTGACAGGGAGAGATTAAGGAAGATTCGGGAGAGGGAGATTCAGGAGCTGAAAAAACTTCTTGCGGTCAGTTCAATTCTCTCAATCCCCACGTTGGTATTGGGAATGTTTTTGATGGAATTTCCTTTCAGGCTGCAGATTCTGTTCCTGCTTGCAACGCCCGTGCAATTCTACGTGGGTTGGAGGTTCTACAAGGGAGCATGGGCTTCATTGAAGAACGGCACAGCAAGCATGGATACCCTGATTGCTTTGGGGACAAGCGCTGCTTATTTTTACAGCGTTGCCTCAATCCTGTTCCCCTCATACGTGCAGGAGCAGTATTTTGAGACTGGCGCAGTCCTTATCACTCTCGTGATTCTTGGGAAGTATCTTGAAGCAGTTGCAAAGGGAAAAACAAGCGAGGCTTTGAGAAAACTCATGGAACTCTCTCCCAAAAGCGCCCGCATTATAAGGGATGGAAAGGAAATGGAAATCGAAACGGGAAAAGTGATTGCGGGCGACATTATCATTGTGAGGCCAGGGGAGAAAATACCCGTGGACGGGGAAGTCATTGAAGGGCATTCTTCAGTTGATGAGAGCATGATTACTGGGGAAAGCATTCCGGTTGAGAAGAAAATCGGGGACAATGTAATTGGAGCTTCAATGAATAAGAATGGGGTTTTGAAACTGAGGGCAACGAAAGTGGGAGAAGATGGGGCGCTTTCGCAGATCGTGAAAGTCGTTGAGGAAGCGCAGGGAAGCAAAGCGACAATACAGACGTTCGCAGACCAGGTGAGCGGAATTTTCGTACCGGCAGTCATTGCAATTGCCATTCTCTCATTCCTTTTTTGGCTTTTGATTCTGGGAAAATCCTTTTCTTTTGCATTGGTGATTGGAGTTTCAGTGCTCGTGATTGCCTGCCCCTGCGCTTTGGGATTGGCAACGCCCACTGCGATAATGGTGGGAACCGGGATTGGGGCGCAGAAAGGAATACTCATCAAGAATGCGGAGACGCTTGAATTGATGGATAAAGTGAAAGCAGTAGTATTTGACAAGACTGGAACGATAACCGAGGGAAAGCCGCGCGTCACGGATTTCATTTCGATCGGGAATCAGAAGGAACGCTCGCATCTGCTTGATATGATTTATTCTGTTGAGAATAATTCAGAGCACCCTTTGGCTGGCGCAATCGTTGAATACGCAAAAGAAAGGAACGCAAATTTAGTCAAGGTGGAGGAATTCAATTCGACTGCCGGAGTGGGGGTGAATGCAAAAATAAACAAGGAGAAAATTTACATTGGGAAAGCTGAGAAGAATGAGGAAAAGGAAGTGATGGAGAGAATGCATCTGCTCAGGGAAGAGGGAAAAACCGTCATTGTTGCGAAGATTGATGGAAAAGTGAATGGAATAATCGGGGTTGCGGATACTATTAGGGAGACGAGCAGAAGCGCTGTTGAAGAATTGAAGAGAATGAGGATGGAAGTCTGGATGATTACGGGGGATAATGAAAAGACTGCGCTTGCGATTGCAAAGCAGGCGGGAATCAGCAATGTTTTTTCAGAAGTGCTTCCAAACCAGAAGGCAGAATACGTGAAAAAACTTCAGGATGAAGGAAAAAGAGTGGTTATGGTTGGCGATGGAATAAACGATGCTCCTGCTCTCGCGCAGGCGGATATTGGGATTGCAATGGGCTCTGGAACGGACGTTGCGCTTGAAGCAGGCTCCGTTGCTCTCATGAGGAACGATCCGATGGACGTTCCGCGTGCCCTCAAGCTTGGCAGGGCAACAATAGCCAAAATCAAACAGAACATGTTTCTCTCTTTAATTTACAATATTCTTGGAATTCCCATAGCAGCAGGAGTACTTTATCCTTCTTTCGGAATCCTCCTGTCGCCTATAATTGCAGGAGGCGCTATGGCGCTCAGCTCAGTGTCAGTAGTGACGAATGCGCTGACATTGAGACTGATTGAATTATAAATTTAAAAAAATCGAAATATTTTTTTAGTAAAAGCGCTTTTGAGTTTTTTGTCGTGATAAAACGCGTTACCATTGGGTTGAATAAAACTCTAAAAAAAGAGATTAAAAGAACTGTTCAATAAGTATTGAGATGGCTTATTGTGAGGGTTGACCCTCTCTCGACTGCTTCGCAGGCTGGATTCCTTGCCCTGCACCATTTGGCTGAGCAATTATCCTTCCTGCTTCACGTGAACCATCACTGGACGCGTGTTGTTCTATAAGGGTGATGACACGTTCCCTCATAACTCGAGTTGCAGGACCATGGTCTGGATGTTTTCTCGCACAATCAATTGCATTTTGTCCATCATCATTTCTAATACTTAAGTCTGCGCCTGCATTGAGGAGTAATGAAATTATGTCATCATCCAACTCATAAGCTGCCCAAACGACGGCTGTATTCCCACCCTGACCCCTAACATTCGGGTTTGCCCCCGTTTCAAGAAGTAACCCAACTATTTCGGTCCAACCATTAAAAACGGCAACCAGGAGGGCCGTGTTGCAAAAAGCATTCTGAATTTCTTTCTTTGCACCGTTCTCAATAAGTGCTCGTACAATTTCAATATTGCCCTTCTCTGCAGCAAGAATGAGAACAGTGTTGCCATCTTCGGCTGCAAAATTAACATCTGCGTTATTGGAAATAGCTTGATTCAGAAGGTCCAAATTTTTAGTTTCCACTGCCACCAAAAGTTGTTTATTCCAATCAACAGTAGCTTGCTCATCAACCATTAAACCACCTCAGATGATGCTTTTTGTTATAAAGACGAATATTTATATACTTTACGGCCTATTCAGGGTAAATCACAAGTTTTGAGTTGTGCGGATGCATATTTAGAGAAATAAATATGCCTGAATAATCATGAGATAGGTTTAAAAGTATTGACGGTGAAGAATATTTCAGAGAAGAGGAACAATCTTCTTTTAAAAAAACTAAACTCGCCACTTTGCGTCTGCGCATAGTTGAATAGAACGTGCGCATCCCTGCCCGTGCGCGTTGGACGCGCATTGTTCGGCAGCGGAAAATGGTGAAGTTGAATTGAAATAGATTGGGATGTGGAAGAATGCTTTTTAAGGATATGAAATTGAGTGCAAACACTCTCAAAGCGCTTGAGGCTTTGAATTTTGTAACGCCCACGGATGTGCAGGAAAAAACAATCCCGCACGTGATTAGTGGAAAGGAAGTGATGGTGAGAAGCCAGACTGGAACTGGAAAAACTGCCGCATTCGGGATTGGGATGATTGAACAGATAGCGCAGGATAAGGGCAAAAAAGCCCTGATTCTTGCTCCAACGCGCGAACTTGCCCTTCAGATTTGGAAGGACCTGCAGTCGCTTGCAAAATTCCATTCAATTCCCGTCCATATAGTCTATGGTGGGGAGAATATGGACAGCCAGCTCTCGAGGATTTCAAGGGGATTCGACATCCTCGTCGCGACCCCCGGAAGGCTGCTTGACCATGCGGGAAGAAAAACAGTTGACCTCTCAAAATTCAACATAATTGTCCTGGATGAGGCGGACAGGATGCTTGACATGGGATTCAGGGAGGATATTGACGCAATTCTCTCAAACGTGAGCTTCAAGAGGCAGATGATGCTTTTTTCCGCAACTTTGGGCCCTGAGATTCTGGAGATTGCAGAGCAGTACATGGATGAGCCAATGCATATTGAGATAGGCCAGCAGGAGGTTGTCAGCTCGATTGAAGAAGAGAGGATTGAATTGAACAGGAGGGACAAATTCGGCATGCTCATGAGAATATTGAGGGAAAAGAAGGGGAAAAAATTCCTGATTTTCGTCGAGACCCAAGTATGGGTGGAAGTATTGGGAAATAAATTGCAGGAAAAAGGAATTAGGGCGGAATACCTGCACGGTGGAATGAGGCAGGCGAAAAGGGAGCGCATAATGCAATTATTCAAAGAGGACAAGATTGACATTCTTGTGGCTACTGACGTTGCGGCGCGGGGGCTCCACATAAAAGACATTGATTACGTGATAAATTACGATGCTGCACGCGATGACGACACCCATCTCCACAGGGTTGGAAGGACTGGAAGGATGGGGAAGGAAGGCAATGCGATAACGTTTGTTGAGCTGGATGCGCCAAGGAGAACCTCAAGGACTTCAAGGAAAATGGCAAATGAAGAGGACAAGCGCTATAGGCCGACGTTCAGCTTTGGCTGAATGAATTCTTTTTAAATATTTGCGTCTTTGATTCCAATTCTATTTAAAAACCTTGCTTGTATAATATTTTACCGTATTCTTTTATGAGGGGAGGCGGTAAAATGAATGGTCAAATTCCTGAACGGCATGGTGCGCAAAGAGCAGCAAACACTGTTGCACAATCCCAAGTGAACAGGATTAAATATGCCGTAGTAGTGGATTGCGGAGGGACTGATTTGAAATTCAGGGGAATCAAAACGGATGCCGAAAAAGTTGTTGAAAGAGTCAATGTAACAAAACCATGCGGATCAGATCTTCAAGTTTTTATGCATAATCTCGCAGAAGGAATCACTGTGGCTGCAGGCGATATTGGGGTGTCTATTGAAGAGTTGGGAATCGTTCTTGTGGATGTTCCTGGGCCGATGGACAGGGAAGGAAATGCGATAATCACAAACGTTTCAAAAGGAAGGCAAGTAAACATGATTGACGGATTAAGGGAGGATGGTATTGTAGGCCCGATTATTGACGGGTATAATGATGCTGATGCCGCTGTTCTTGGAGCGGTTCTCCACCCAAAGGTTCTCGAGAGGATTCAAAAAGTGGGGGAATGCATTATTATTGGAATTACGCTTGGAACAGGAATCGGGCTCGCGAAAGTCAGGATTACAATGGAAAATGGCGAACCGAGATTCACTCTTTTGAGGGGGAGGACGGGTGCAGGGGAATTCCATATTCCTGATTTTGAGACCATCTGGCATGAAAAATGCGGATGCGGAAACAGGGGCTGCCCAGAGACGACTCCTGCTTCGCCTGGAGGAATGGTGATAAGAGGAATTAACGTTGTGAGAAAAGTTCTTGCGAGCCCATTGATGGACGAAGGTATCTCCGTGATAGAAGCAGCAGCAAAGGGCGACGAGTTTGCCCGGATGCTAATGATGATGGGGCAGATTGAATTAAGGGATGGTCATCGAAAGGGAGTTCCGATAGATTTGGAGGCATTTTTGGAGACAACCAGAAGAAGGTATGTTAATGCGGTTTTGGATTCACGCCTGATCAGAATTGCATTGCATAATGGGATTCCTGACAATAGATACCATTTGCGAAGGCTAGAAACGGAAAGAGAAAAACTCACCTTCGATGATTATACAAAACTTTCAGAAATAATCAGGGCATCGCTCGAACAACTGGCTGCAAATAAGGAATTAAAAGGTAGGGATATATTCGAGTCAGCGCAGAAAGGAGATGTACTTTCCCAGATGATTATGGGGGAAGGCGGCGGGCTTCTTGCACGGGCTTTGATTTCCCTTGTAAACGCCGAGGAAGCAAGCATTGTAGTGATATGCGGTGGAGGGGCAAATGCATTGGTAAATGAAGGCCCGTACAGCACCGCGTTTTATAATTCATTTCCCGGGCCAAAAGGCGTATGGGGGGAAGGTCCGAGGGTCATGGGAAAGCTCCAGGAAATAAATGTCATACCGGTCATAGTTCCCCAGGATGACGACCAGAATCTCGCGCTTGACGGACTCGCTCACGAAGCAGTAACCAGGCTTTCAGACATTGAGTCTGCAAGTGCAATAGAGACAAGAGAGGCAAGAAAAAGGGCGTCTCGTGCATTTGGGGGAAGTGGAGGGCAATAATTGAGTATTTCTCTTTCTTATTTTTTCGATTTCTCGAATCTTTTCCCCACTTCATTCCAGTTCACGATGTTCCAGAAGGATTCGATGTATTTTGCGCGCGCGTTCTTGTAGTCTAAGTAATACGCATGCTCAAATACGTCCAGCACCATAAGGATCTTGAGATTGGGATAGACGTTCGAATTGTGCTTTTCAATCTGCATCATCAATGGCCTTCCGGTCTTCAAGCAGTAGGCAAGCGCGGCCCAGCCAGAGCCTTCCACTCCCAGTGCTGCAGAAAAGAATTCCTTCTTGAATCTTTCCAAATTCCCGAATTCTGAATCAATCCCATCCGCAAAGTCTCCCGAAGGATTTCCGCCTCCGCCTTTTCCAGCTGGCGCAAGATTCTCCCAGAACAGTGAATGGAGAATGTGCCCACCAATTTGGAAAGAAAGATCCTTGAGAACCGCTTTCATATCAAAATCAGTTCCTTCTATTCTTGCCTTGTCCATTTTTTCAAGTATTCCGTTTGCAGCCGCAACATACGCTTGGTGGTGTTTTGTGTGATGGAGAGTAAGCTGCTCTTCGCCCATGTGGGGCGCCAAATCCTTGTAGCCGTATGGAAGCCTGGGCAATTCGTATAGTTTTCCCATAACATCACCCCGTATAACACATTATTTTTTTTCTTTGCTGCACATTGCGGTATATGCAACCAATTCATTGAAAAATCCTTTTGCCATCTTCGCATAAGATTGATCAGTTATTGTTCCCTTCTCATCGAACAAAGTATTCACGTTCCTGAAATAAACCGCATTGTTGATTGGAATCATCTTCAAGGCAATGGTATTCTGCCTTAGCTGCTGGACCATGCGCGCGCCCCCATTCATTCCGTTGGAAACCCCGCAGATGCCAACAACCTTGTGGAAGAATGCGCCATAGAGCATGTCAAGCATCATCTTCAATTCCCCTGGGTACCCGTGGTTGTATTCGGGGGAAACTATCGCGAGCGCATCAGCTTTGCCAACGATTTCCTCAAATTTCCTTGCTTCGGGAATATTGCCAGTATTGTCTGTTGCTTCTATCCTGTAATCCTTCACGTCAATTATCCCGCTTTCCAGCCCGAGGGATTTGGCCTGCCCGAGCATGAAATTCGCTGCGTATTCGCTTTTCCTTCCCTTGCGCGCAGTCCCGAGGATTATTGGAATGTACATGAGAACACCATATATTCGCTTCAATTCTGAATTTGATTGCCTGCATTATATAAACGGAAAAAAATATATAACTGACTGTAAAATCAGAATTTTTTTTATTATTATTTTTCTTGAATTTTTATCAATTCTTCAGGAATCAGAATCCTGAATCTCTTTTGTTTCCTGAAATCCTTGTCGTATGTCACGATTCCGTCGGCATTCACTCTGATGGCGCATGCGATTATCGGAGCATCGTTCTTGTCCTCATTGCCGATTATCTGGATTGCTTCGTCCATCGCCTTGTATGTCTCGGTTTTTGAAACAATCTCGATATTAGACACAACGAGCTTCAGCATGAGAAGGATGTCCCTTTTGTCCTTTTTGGTTTTCTTAATTAGTTCTTCGAGATGGTTCTCGATTTCAGTGATGGCAAACTCCGGAGCATATAGAGTGTGGGGAGTCTCAATGAGAAATTTCCTAGTTACCGAGTCCTTTATCAGGCTGGCAATGATGACATTCGTATCAACGACAAATTTCATATTCCATACCTTTTTGCCAGGTTCTTCTTGACCTTTTTGTCTATTTCAAGCGCATCTTCCATCGTCATCCTGCTTCCCTCAACAAGATTGTCGAGCATGTTCAATCTGGTCGAATATGCGATGATTGCCTTTCGGGCAATTTCGCTCCATCTTATTTCCTTGTGTTTTTTCATCAGATCGTGCACTTCATTCGGAATATGCAGGGTTATATTTGCCATGTTATCACCCATATATATGTGGAATTACGTATTTATAATATTTTCTATTATCCAAGGTTGGAAAAACGCGATACTTTAAAGGAAGAAATTCACGAACACAAATGAAACAGAGATGAATAAGAAGCATGCAAGCCAGGCGAGGAAATTCAAATTCTTTATGTCGTAGCCGTCAAGGGGCTTGATGGGAAGGATTTCTGCCATTGCCCAAAGGCTGGAAATGGAAAATACCATCTGGAAGAATACGCTGGGGCTCATGAAATTGAGGAATGCAAAAACAATCATTATTGCAGCGCTGAACAGGGGTGCGGATGTCTTCATGAGCAGGACTTTCCATTTTGCGACTTCTTCGGGAATCTCTTCAAGAAGGAATCCCTGTATCCCGAAAGAATTCCCCAGGAATGCAGTGACGATTGTCGTGAAGGAGCCCCATGGCCAGAAGTGGTATTCTATTTTTATCCTGAATATCCTTGAAAAAACAAGATGCACCAATTCATGCGCAAGCCCTGCAAAAAAGCATATGAATGAATTCATGGGGAGAAGCCCGAAGAATTTTGCGCTGAATCCTGTGAAAGTAAAGGTGAGCGCAGCACCCAGAACAACTGAAGCGCCAATGAATGTGCCAATCTCAAAAATATTGTAACCGAAGAGAATGAACCTGCTTTCGCCAATCTTCTTTTCTTTTCTTCCCAAGTCAAGCGCTGCGAATTCAAAAGCTGCCCTGATTATGTTGAAGATGGGAAGAAGAATCGCCCCAATGAATGAAGCAGCAATTGGAACGAAGGCAATGGGCATTATCAGAGCAAGGGGGGAACTCTCGGCGGCTTTTCTTCCAAGATTTGAAAAGCCCCTTTTGTCGGCAATGACTGCGATTATTGCCCCATTACCTGTGCTTCCGAATGCGCCAACAATCCCGTTTGGAAACTCCATTGTCTCATTGATAAGACCGCTGTTCTGCAATTCATCTGATATTCTGTTCTGGGATGGCCCCCCTATCAAGAGTATTGTTTTATTCTTTCCTGTGTTTTGAATTGAACCATATTCAACTTTTGAAGCGGATATGGAAGTATTTGCAATCTCTGGAAAATTGTATTTGATCAGTTCCAGAATCGCCCTCTGTGGCGCATTGAGATTGTCCCCGACAATTAATATGCAGTTGTCCTTGTCCAGTTTCCCGAATTCAAAACCCGCCTTCTTCTCGAATTCCTTGAGCTGCGCCAATGAATCCCCATATCCTTTGTCTCCGATGATCGATTTCACATCGCCTGGGATAGAAGTGAGATTTGAAGAATGTACGCAGCATATGAATAGTAAAACGATGCAGAGGGAATAAAACATCAGAAAATTTTTCATGGAATAAATAAAATGGCAAATTATAAAAATCAATCCCATGGCATTTTTACGCACGCTTCTTTCAAATTGCTGAAAATCCCATCTGCTTTTGAGAAATCCTGCTTTGCGGAAAGTTCCGTGGGGATTGCAAAGCACTTTATTCCTGCAGCTTTAGCGGAAAGAACTCCGAATTCAGTATCCTCGAATGCGATTGTTTCGCGCGCTTCCAGCCCAAGTCTTTTCAAAGCTTCAATGTAAACGTCTGGGAACGGCTTCCCGTTCTTGACGTCATCCGCTGAAATCCGCACATCAAAATAGCGCATCAAACCGGATTTCCTTAATTTTATCTCCAATTCATCCCTTCTTCCTCCTGTAACGACCCCAACCTTGCACCCTTTTTCCATAAAACACTCCACTGCTTCTTTTGCATAGGGCATGAGTTTAATTTCATTTTTTTCAAGGAATTCTTCTGCGTTCCTTTTCTTTCTCCCAATAAGCTCCTTTGGAGTGATTTTAAGATTGAATTTTCTCACAAGCTCTTCCGCAATGTACTCCCCGGATTTTCCCACATAGCCCAGATAGTCTTTTTTCGTCAGAATGCAATCGTATGGCTTCAGCGCTTCCACCCACCCTTCATACTGGATTAACTCCGTATCAGTGAGAGTTCCGTCCAGATCGAAAAGCGCTCCCTTTATTTTTTGAATCATATGAATAACCCGCACATCCGAAAAAATTGCCTTATCTGTACTTAAAATCAGATAGAAACAAGGGATTTATTACTCTTTTCACCATTCCTATCGAATCGATTCTCTCGACATCCTTTTCTTTCAGTTGAAAATCGAATATTTCCAGATTTTCCCTTAAATGGGCTTCGGAAGAAGCTTTTGGGATTGAGATTATGTTTTTCTGGAAGAGCCAGCGCAGGCTTATCTGCCCTGCATTCTTTCCATACTCCTGCGCAATCTCATTAATCATATTGTTCTTGAAAATATGCCCGTGCGCAAGCGGAGAGTAGGCAATGACAGATATTTCTTTTGTTCTGCAGAATTCAAGCAGTTCTTTCTGATAGAGGAGGGGATGGAATTCCACCTGATTGGCAACGATTGGTTTTTTCGAGAGGATAAGAACGTCCTTGATATGCCTTATCGTGAAATTGCTCACGCCATAGCTTCTTATATTGTTCTCATCAACGAGCTTTTCCAGCGCTTCAATGGTTTCCTGGAAGGGAATGCTCCTATTCGGCCAGTGGATGAGGTATAAATCAAGATATTTTATCTGAAGTTCATTCAGGGTTTTCTCGCATGAAGAAATGACTCCCTTATAATGCAGATTGGAGTGCCACACTTTTGACGTGATGAATAATTCCTCCCTTTTTGTATTGCTCTCGATGATTCCCTGCGCAACAGCCTTGTGGTTCATGTAGATTTCCGCAGTATCTATATGCCTGTAGCCGAGTCTTATCGCAGTGCTCACTGCTTCGATGCATTTTTTTCCATTCAGATTCCAAGTTCCCAAGCCAAGGGCGGGAATTTTCATGCTGTTTGAAAGCGTAAATTCAGGTACCTCCATTGAATCACGTTGAATAATTGAATGGAGAATTTAATAAATGTTTGCGGCTTTTATATAATCATGGCGGGAAGCGCGAACAGGATGGTTGCTGGTGAGAGAAAAGACGAGCAGTTACGGGCATGCATTTCCATAAACGGGCGATCCATGACCGTCTCGGCGCCATTAAGCGAAGCAGTTGATCTATTCGTATCGAAGCTTGCAGAGATGATTGTAAAAAATGCTGGTAGGGATTTGGGCAATGAGAGGGCAATAACGGAGTTCAATAGGCATTTTAATAGTGCAATTATTGAAGTGTGCCGCGAGCTTTCAAAAAGGGAAGTGAGGAAAGCCTATGAACAACAGAAGGATGCACAGGATATTACAAGTTTTGCGTCAGAGGAAGCAAATGGGCAATCAGGATATTGGTTTACGGCTTCTGGTTTGCTTGCATCAACCATGACGGTTCTGGTGTTTTTCGTAAAACCTGCGCAGGAATTCCTTAATACCGGTTGGGGAATGGTGGTGGAAATTGGGACGATATTGACATCCGTTGTATTGGCAACTATAGGCTATCAACTGTATAGTGGTGGGGAAAAGTTCAGGAATAACGCACAGGCGTATAAACAATTTAAGCGCGGAATGGATTACAGAGTGCTGGATTGGAAAAGGGATTTAGAAAGGAAAGTCTTGCAGGCATTGGATATGCCAACCTGAAAAAAATCAAAATAAAGAAAAGACATCAAGAAAAAATTCACTCAAGATTAGTGTGGAATTTCCTGAGGTGCTCTTCGCTCTTGTTCAGCCTTCTCATCAATTCCTCCACTATGGAATCCAGGAAAACTAACGAAGACAATTCGAAAAGCGTTCCCAAAGGGGTGAGCGGCTCGTGCTCTCCCACTATCTGCCTTGTGAGGTAATCCCTTCCCATTTCATCATCAAGCTTTCTTCCCTTTATTTGCACGACCACGCTGGCTGTTGTTCCCAATGGAGATGAAGGGTGGGAGGTTATTGCAATCACTTTCCCGCCCTTCTCTTTGGCTATTCTCGCCCCATTAACAACTGAAGAAGTCTCTCCTGAACCTGAAACGCATATCATGAGGTCCCCTTCGTGGATTGCAGGGGTTATCGTCTCGCCGACGCAGTATACGCTGAAGCCCAGATGCATCAGTCTCATTGCAAAAGCCCTTGCAACGAGCCCGGACCTTCCAACCCCATTGACAAAAATCCTATTGTCAGTGGTTGCAACGATGGACTCTATGAACTGCTCTATGCTCTTTCTTTCAATATTCCTGCATTGCTCATTGATTTTCTGGTTCAGCCCTTCCATTAAGCGATAAATTGTCATAGAATACCCTCTTTTTTCAATCTGTCAACAAATCTAATTGCGGATGCTTCATTTATAATTGTATCAGTTGCGATGACTTCATCCGCTCCTGCTTCTTTCAGCTTATTCAAAGAATTGCTGAGGAACAGCCCATGCACCGTTGCGCAAAGCACTTTCCTTGCACCCTTCTCTTTGAGCATTTTTGCGCTTTTTATCATCGTTCCTCCTGAAGCGACTAGGTCATCGATTAAAACAACATTCTTCCCATTCACGTCAAAATCCGCCCTCAATTCTTTAATCGCCCTTTGGGTTTTTCCTCCATCCTCTTCATACGAACCCCTTGTTTTGGTCATTATCTTCCCTTCCTTTCCGACGAGATAAGCCCCTCCCTTGTCCGGGGAGACCAGTACAATCTCTCCATACTTTTTATAATGATTGATTAATTCTCCGGAAAGGGAGAGGTTTTTTATCCTTATTCCCTGATGAGCGAATTCGCCTTCTTTTTTCAGGAAATGGCAGTCAAAAGTGACAATCTCATCAGCACCCAGGGATTTCAGTATTTTAAGAATCGTCTGCGAGCTTACTGCCTCCCCCTCAATAAATCTCTTGTCCTGCCTTGCGTAAGCCATGTAGGGAAGAATGAGCGTGATTTTATCAGCATTCATTTCTTTAAGCTGCCCCACAGCCAAATATAGTTCTGCCAGCCTTTCATTTGGATTTGGCCATAGCCTGTGAATGAGCTTTATTTCCTGATTTTTCACTTGTCCTTCGATTTTCACGTAAGTCTCATTGTCGGGAAAATTCTTTGAGATGACAACTCCCTGTGGTTTGATAATTTTTGCAATTTCTTCAGTTGAATTGGTAGTTAAAATCATTTCCCCACCCAAAAAAAGGGAAACTTGCAGTTTCCCTTCCTTTACCATCCCTTCGGCATTTTGAGAGTTGCTATTTCATAGGGTATTTTGCCTTGAATAACAACATTCGTTTACACTCCATTAGGATATTTGTTCTCAGACACGATTCAAAATAAAATCAATAAATACCCAGTTACTTTATCATTTCCTTAAGGGATTTCTTGTAGCCTTCCTGCCTCTTCTCAAAGTGCTTCCTCCTGAAGTAGAGGGCGAGCAGGCCTGCGAAAAGAAGGGCGCATGCCCCTACGATGAGCCTGAATGTGGCTTCTTCCGCGGGAAGAAGCCTTGGCCAGGTTTTCTCTTTCTCAAGCTGCGTTTCTATTTTCTTCTGTGCATCGTATAGTTGCTTCTGCGCTTCCGCAGTGTTCCCTTCGTCAATCTGCTCGGTGGATTTCTGGAGTATTGTTGAGATGGACTGCTTCTCATTCTGGTTGATTATTTCCTCTTCAAGCACTTTCTGGGCATTCCTTATCCTCATCTCCAATTCATCCTTTGTCATCTTCTTCTCGCACAAGTGCTCTATGCATATCTCATCGGTTTTGCAGTCTGAATCAAGGCAGCAGGAATAGGGGATCCATTGGTGGTTCTGCACGTAGCCGCATTCGCCGAGGATTGAAACGCATTCATTGCTCTGGCAGGATTCAGTGGATGTGCAGTCATTGTCAGAGCAGCAGCCGTAGTCGAACCATTTGTGCCCTTTTGCATACCCGCACTTACCTGTGAGCTTCTCGCATTCGTAGTTTGAGCAGATTTCATCATCCTTGCAGTCCCTGTTCTCGAGGCAGCCGTATTGCGGGCACTCGTGGTTCTTTACGGGGAGCGCGCATGAGATTGGGGAGCACATTCCTTCAAGGCACTTCTCATCATCTGCGCACTGGGAATCTAAAGAACATTCGCTGCAGTCTTTCACAGTGAACTGCATTGTTGAGGGGACGTAATTGGGTTCTGATGCGGAAACTTCATAAGTTCCTTGTTTCATTGGAGTGAAAGTGAGAGTGGACCTCCCGTATGCAATTTCTTCCCAGAACTGGGACCTGTAGAGCACTCTCACCGTTGAAGAGGGATCTGTGAGAATTGATACCTGTTCTTTTGTGCATCCTCCGTTCACGTAGATTGAGATTTGCTCTGTCCCTTTCTGTTCGGTTCCTCCGGGAACAATCAAATGTATGGTTTTCTTGTTTGTGCTCCCGAATGAGTCCACTGCAGTAATTTCTATTGGGTAGGAGCCGGATTCCCTTGGTGCAACGAGATAGGAGTATTCGTATAGGCCTGAGGAGGGATTGTAGATTGGAGTGAATGGCAGTATTTCAGTCTTGTTGTCGTATTCTGCTGAGACGCCTGCAACTCCTGCACCATCAGTTATGTTTGCAAAGAAGGAGACGTTTGAACCTGGCGGAGAGGGATCCGGTTGCAGATAGGCGTTTATTTCAGGTCCTGAGTTGTCAATATTTATTGTTGAGGAGATTGGGATTGAATCTGATTCTCCATCGGTTGCATTGCAATAGAGGATTGCCGTTCCAGTGGGTGCTTGGGTGATTGTCCAAACGTATGAGCCGTCTCCATTCAATTCAAGCGGATTGTAAACTCCGTTCAGTGCGTAATAGAGGTTGTAGGCAATTGTATCTCCGTCTTCGTCTGTTGAACCAGAGCATTCAATCTGGATTGTGCTGTTTGACCCCCCGAAAGTCCCTGAAGAGGGGGAGAGGGAAGAGGGTTTTGTCGGCGGAGTGTCCCGTATTATTGCTGAAGAGCTTTTCTCTTCCCCATACTGCTGATAATCGAATGGAAGTATTGAGCATTTCCAATTCTCATGCTTGGAAGTGTTTCCGGAAAGCAGGAGAATTGAAGAGGATAATCCATTCTGCACCCGGATGGAACCTTCAATGATTTTTGCATTGTCTTTCAGCCATGAATAATTTGCAACCAGCAGATCATTGTCCCCATCCGTAATTGTGAAATTGCACAGTAGATTGTCATTTGTTTGGGGCGAGTCTGGAGCAATTGAGATGGAATTTACCTGCGGGATTGAATTCCCTATTTCCACTTCAGTTGAATTCTTCTGGATTCCGCTCCCAGTCCCGTCATTTGGGATTATCGAGCACTTCCATGCCTCCCCTTTTGAAGTGTTCCCTGCAAGAAGAACTATTGTATTTGAAACTCCGTTTGAGACTGATTTTGTTCCCGTGAAGGAAGATTGCCCGTTCTTGTACCAAACGTAATTCACTGTGAGGGAGTCTGAAGAGTCTTCATCAGAAACCGTGAAAGTGCAAGCCAAATCATTAGTTGTGTATGGGTTTGAAGGTGAGATTGCAGGAGTGGTTGAAACAGGGATGGAATTCTGGATTGTGACTGAAGAAGAGTTCTTCTGCGCTCCCGAACTTGAGTTGTCCCTTGGAGTGATTGAGCATTTCCACTGCTCCCCTCTTGAAGTGTAGGAAGGCTGGAGTGTGATTGTTTTTGCAATCCCATTCTGCACCGCTTCTGTGCCTGCAACTGCGGATTGGCCGTTTTTGTACCAGAGGTAGTCCCCATAGAGCTCAATTTCTGGGTCTATGTCCGATACTGTGAACGTGCATTGGAGACCGTCATTCGTGAATGGGTTTGAGGGTGAGATGGAGGGAGTTGAGACTGTTGGAGGCTCTGAAGCAATCATAAATGAAACTGATTTCTCCTCCCCATATGCCTTTCCATCATAGGGAGTGATTTTGCAGCTCCATGTTTCATAAGTGGTTGTGTTGCCTGCCCCAAGGATTTTTGAATATTGGCCATCGCTCACTACTGACATTGTTCCGGTTATGATGTTTGTTCCCCCCCTTGCCCAGGCATAATTCACTGTGAGCGAATCACTCGCATCCCTGTCTTTGACAGTGAAAGTGCATGTTATGTCATCCTGGGTTTTTGGAGGCTTGGGGAAATAGTCTATTGAAGTGACGTTGGGAACGTAGTTCTGGATTGTTACTGTGTTTGAATTCTTTGTTTCCCCGTATTCAGTTCCGTCATAGGGAATTATCGAGCATCTCCACTGCTCATTTGGAGCAATATTTGCAGAAGAAAGCACTATTGCCTTTTCCACTCCATTCTGCACGCTTGAAGTTCCAGAGAGCATTGGTGTCGTTCCCTTGAGCCATGTGTAATTGACTGAAAGTGAGTCTGAAGAGTCCGCATCAGTGACCGTGAATTTGCAAGTGAGATTGTCCGAAGAGACTGGGGAGGAGGGAGTGAGCACTGGCGTTGAAGAGAGGGGTGCAGTGTTGAGGATCGTGATCATGCTTGAGTTCTTTTCCTTTCCATAGCCTGTCCCGTCATAGGGAGCAACTCCGCAAATCCAATTCTCGCCTTTTGAGGTTGCGTAGGAACCCAGTGCAAACGAGGAAGGGCCTCCGTTCGTTGTTATGAGGCTTCCGGAAGCTGCCTTTACCCCATTCTTGTAGAAAGTGAAATTTCCATAGAGGGTGTCTGCTGAATCCGCATCCGTGATCCTGAATGTGCAGTTCAAATCGTCTGCTGTTTTTGCATTCAATGGAGCCAGGGAAACTGAAACTGTTTCAGCAAGGGTGTTTCCGATTGTTAATGAAGAGGAATTCTTCTGATAACCGTCTGCCTTTCCATCATTTGGAGTGATTGAGCATTTCCATGCTTCCCCTTTTGAAGTGTTCCCTGCAAGAAGAGTGATTGTTTTTGCAATTCCATTCTGAACTGAAATTGTCCCGGTGACTTGGGGGGTGTTCCCATTAAACCACGTGTATTTTGCTGAAAGCGAATCTGAAATGTCTTCATCAGTTAGGTTGAACGTGCATGCCAAATCATCTGAAGTGATTGGGCTAGGGGGGGAAATTGAGAGGGACTGCACTGTTGGAGCGGAATTTGCGAAAACCGTGAAGGTTACGTTTGAATTCGCGAAACTGCATCTTCCTCCGTCGCATGCAAGGCAGTTCCATACGTAAGTTCCCTTGAACATGTCTTTTGTGAATTTAGAGGAATTGGATTTCCCTGAAACCTGCTTTGTTTCAATTTTTCCCCAAATTCCAGTTGCATTATTATATAGGGTAATATTATAGAGCCCGTAATTGTCCGTTGCGGAGCAGTTGAAATCCACTGGGGATTCCACTGTCTGGGATTGGGTTGGTGAATTCAGGACAACTGTTGGGCCTGTCAGGTCGACTGAGAAGGTTCTTGAAACAGTTGAGCCCCTGTTTCCATTTGAATCTGTTGCGTTGCAGGTCCAGGAATAATCCCCTTGGGGAATTGAATTCAAGCTCCATAAGCTGCTTGCGCTCGTTCCTGAAACTGATTTTGCATTTGAATAATAAAGTGAAGTGGAATTCCGGATGAAGAGCGTGATGTTCGAGAGCCCAGAGGAGTCTGAAGCAGAGCAGTTGAAAGAAATGGAGCCGTCGTAATTCATGTAACTATTTGCAGGAGCATTCAGTGATACGGTGGGAACTGAAGAATCTATTTTTAGAGTCCAGTTGTCTGCAGAAGCTGAAATCCCGACAGAATCAAACGCCCTGCAAGTCCAGTTGTAGCTTCCGTCTGGAACGCCTGAAAGAGTCCAGCTTTGAAGCGTGGTTTTTCCTGAAACGGTTTTCGTATTGTTATAGTAGAGGGTATATCCATTGTAGACGTAGAGGGTGATGTTCGCAAGGTTTATGTTGTCTTCGGCTGAGCAGTTGAACTGCACATTTGATGAAGAAGAAAGAGTGTTGTTTGGCGGAGAGATCAGGGATGATGTTGGCGAAGAGGAATCAATTGTGAAAGTTCTGTTGGTTGTAGTTATCTGGGCTCCCGCAGTGTTTGATGCTCTGCAAGTCCAGTTGTAGATTTTTTCCGGAATCCCATTGAGCGCCCAAGATTGAGTTGCAGTCTGGCCCGAGCAGGAAACGGAATTATTGTAGTACTGGTAAGATGTGGAATTCCAAATGAATAGTGATATGTTGGATAATCCAGCGCTGTCTCTCGCAGTGCATTGGAATGTCACTGAGGGTGAGGAGGAAACATAATTATCTGGTGGTGAATTTGTCTGCACGTACTGCTCTGTCGTCCCTATTGTGAAAGTTCTCAGGTAAGTCGAGCCCTTGTTCCCAATCCAGTCTGAAGCATTGCATGTCCAGTTGTACCTTCCTGCAGGGATTCCCGTTAAAGACCATGTGGAATAATTGAAGGGATTGGAAATTGTTTTAGTGTTGTTATAGTACAATCTATTGGATGAATTCCAGATGAATATTGTGATGTTTTTCAGATTTATCGTATCTTTTGCTGAACAATTGAAAGTGATTGAACCGCTCGAAGTGACGTAGCCGTCTGTTGGAAGTACCATGGTCACTATGGGTGCGCTGTTGTCCACGGTCAGGGTCCTGTTTACTGTTGTCAAAAGTCCCACTCCCTGCGCCCTGCAGGTCCAGTTGTATATTCCTGTGTTGACTGGAACGTTCCATGAAGCGCGATAGAATATTCCGGAAATGGATTGCGTATTAGAATAGTATAAATCAGTAGTGGAATTCCAGACGAATAAGGAAATGCTAATCAGGCCTCCATTATCCGAAGCAGTGCAGTTGAATGCTGCTGTTGTGGAAGAAATATTTGAGTTGTTTGCGGGATATGCAAGAGCCACGGACGCCGGGACGTTTATCCTGACAGTGCCGTTGGTGAAATAGAAATTGCATCTGCTTCTATCGTTGCAGTAACGGACGTTCCAAATATACCACGCATTTGGCAATGTCACGTTGATGTATGCTGGAGCCAAATCCACGCATGGATCAAACCAGCAGGAGAAATAATGATTTGTCACGTTTATGGTTGCAAATGCCTGCCAATTCCCGCTCAAATTCGTATACAATGTTGCATTTTTTATTGTGCCCACAGGCCAATCATCCGCCTCTGCAAAGAAAGTATTTGGATAGGAGGTGACTGTTGTGCCATTGTAGGGAGATCTCAAATACACTTTTGGAGGGGTGACTGTCATGGGAAGATAATCAACGTTGCTGCCGTCCATTGTATATGGGACATCGCAAACCGCGTCTCCTGCCACGTCTTCGCAAGTGTCTGAATATCCGGTATTGTAATAATTGCCCCAATAATTGCCTGTTATTCCGTAATATCCACTGCATAGCAATTTGCATAGGCTCGTCTGCGGAAGGCAGACGTTTCCTGCGCCCGAGCAGCGTGCGGACCCGTTCCAGAAGTTTGAGCCCTCAAATTGAACGTTCTGAGAATTATTCAGGATATTCATTCCAATAATATTGTTCATTGACATGTCTTTAACGGAAATTCCAAGCAAATTTCTTGTTATTGAAATGTTTGTGATATTGTTCCTCGAGCTGTTGCTCAATATTATTCCAATTGCGCTTCCGTTTATTTTTGAATTGCTGAAAGTGCTGTTCAAGCCGTTCTGCATTGAGAGCGCCAACGTATTGTTGATTAAAGCAAGTTTTGTGAAAATGTTATCCCTTGAATTAACTGCCTGTATGCCCGCAGACCAGTTTTTAATGACGCAATTTGAGATGTTGACGTTTTTCTGGTTTATTCCGTCTATCAGTATTCCCGTTCCCGAACCCATCCCGACAATTGAATTCTTCTCGCAGTCCAAGTCAACATTGCTTGCGTTTATCCTGAAACATATGTTGCTGTTGCTTGTGATGTTTGCCGGCACGCGGTATGCACCGGATTTGGTTATGTTTGCGCAATCATAATACGGAAAAGGCCGAATGCTTACGAGCGCGAAGGCGATTATGTTTTCATTTGGATTTGTTGAATTGCATTCCACTCGCCATGCGTAAGTGCCTTCCTTGTTGAAGGACCGATTGTATTCCCAATACTTGCTTGTTGAATTGTAGCTCATCTGTGAAAGCGGCGTCCAAACATTTGATATGTTGAATTGCACTCTGCAGTTTGCCATGGAATTTCCCAGGGAATTGCCGCTGGTGTCAGTGAGATTCACGAATATTTTTGCCTGCTCTGTTGCATAAACCGGCTTTTTCTGGCTGAATAAATCAATGTTCAATTCTCCAAATGTAAGGTATATTGTTGAATAGTAGTATTTTGATTCGCTCGCATCAATCTCAACCGGAAGGTCGTTTGCATAATACATTCTTCCTGTTTTCTCATTCTTGATTTTGTAATTAGTGACGTTCCCCTTTTCGCTTCCAGTAATGCATGGAGGCGGATAAGTATAGACTATTAATTGAATTGGGGTGGCAACCCCGGGTTTAGACAATGGGATCGCGCCTGTGATATCCAGTGTTTCATTTATTGAAGTGTACGTGTTGCACGTATCGCATCCCCATCTTCCGGTTTTCCCATACGAAATGCCCGTTCCGTACATCGGATTCAGGGGGTTTAGTGCATACATTATTGTATAATATACATCTGATCTGGCGCACCTGTGGCTGATGTCGAATTCCGCAGTATAGTTTGCATCTGCAATTTCATCTGGAATATCGTACATTGTTTCTGCTTCCCAAATGTAACTCATGGCTAGATCATAATCCATCCAGCAGTATCCTCTGTCGCCCCAGCCCGTTCCCCATGAATTCACGAAAAGAATGGAGTGATTCGTGTCATTGTAGCCAACGAATGTAAGCGCGTGCCCTCCCCTGCTGCTTCCGGAAAAATTCCTAATGTAGCAGGGGCTTCCGTGAGCTCCATCAAACTGGGGATAAACGTCCATTGCGAAAAGAACGGGAATATCTTGTGCGAGTGCCTGCTTTATTCCTTCAAGATTTCTGCCAATATATTTGGCGCTGTTGCTGTAGTTGATTCTCCATTTCAATGCGTTCCTCTGGGCTGTTTTGTCAGGAAGGGGGTATAGGCTGTTTATCGCCGAGAAATCCCTGATGTTGGCGCATCCATATTCTATTAGCCATGAATAATAGCTGCCAAAAGATGAACCCGAACCAGATCCCCGCATTAAATAATTGTAGCAAGTATACGGATTGCACTGGTGCGCTGTATCATTCATGTTCCACCCATGCTCTTTCCATTGCAGAAATGAGTAGGTGTAATACATTGTCGCCCAAGCAGTGCATGATGGAACGCTTCCCTGGCTTCTCACTGGAGGCATCCCTTCCATGGGAAGAACGTGGGAGACTGGCAGGCTGTATGTTCCCCCATATTTCACCTGGTATTTGGGCATGGCACCTAGGACGTCGCTTGGAGTTGCTTCCCAGCCAGTTGCCAATTCATCCGGATTTTCCTCATAGTTTTGTTTATCGCCCGAAGATGTGTCCTTTGGATCCTGAATTCCCTGTTCCCCCCTGTATTGGGGAAGAAGAGCGTTTTCCCCCGCTTCTCCGCCTTTCTCCCCAGCAGGTTCAAATTTCTCGCCGTCTGCATAAAGGGTTTTCTTTTCTTCCACTTCTTTTTTCTCTATGCTGAATGCATTTGTGAACTTTTCCACCAGCTGATCAAACCATTTCTGGATATTGAAATCCTGCGTTTTGGTTTTTTCTTCCGCGAAGATGGGGACAGATAAGAGAATGAGTAAAATAGCGAATGCCAATATTCCCCTCATATAATTCATGTGTAAATTGTAATCACAATCATTTATATTGTTATCGCTGAGCGGATTAAATAATTTAGAATAAAAACAAAACAACTTTGCATCCAAAGATTATACGCGCATGAAAACAAAAAAATATTGAAAAAAAAATCGGGATAGCGTGCGAATAAAAAAAATGAAAAAAAGAAAAAACTAAAGCGCCACTTTCAATTTCAGCTCTTTCTTCAGCTCCCTGTACCTGTTCCTGATTGTCACTTCGGTAACTCCGGCGACTTCAGCCACTTCCTTCTGGGTCCTGCGCTCGCCAACCATTGCGCTCGCAATGTACACTGCGGCTGCTGCAACGCCAGTGGGGCCTCTTCCTGAAATCAGGCCTTTTCGAAGGGCTTTCTTCAGAAGCTCTGCTGCCTTTTCCTGCACTTTTCCGCTCAATTTGAGGGCTGCAACGAATCTTGGAACGTAGGCATTGGGGTTCGTGAGCGGGATTTTCAAATGCAATTCATCGGAGATGAACCTGTAAGTCCTTCCAATCTCCTTCTTCTCGACTCCTGAAATTTCCGCAATCTCGTCAAGAGTCCTCGGGATTCCGTATTTCCTGCACATTCCATAGAGCACGGCAGCGACAACGCTCTCGATGAGCCTTCCCCTGATCAAACCCTTCTCGACGCATTTCCTGTACAGGAGCGCACTTGCCTCGCGGATATTCTCCGGAAGCCCCAAGTAGGAAGCAATCCTGTCCAATTCGCTCAAGGCGATTGCAAGGTTCCTTTCCATTGAGCTTGCAATGCTCGCCCTCTTGTGCCACTTCCTCATCCTGTAGAGCTGGGCCTGCTTCTTTGAGGAGATTTTCACTCCGCGTATGTCCCTGTTGTACTGGTCTATCTCGGTGACGAGCCCCTTGTTTGGCCTTGTGTACTTGATTGGAGCTCCTCCGCGCGCCCTTTTCTCCCTCTGGTCGGAGTCAAATGCCCTCCATTCGGGCCCCTCGTCTATGACGTTTTCTGAAATTATTAAGCCGCAGTCGTTGCAGATGACTTCCCCCCTCTCATAATCAGAAGTTAATTTCTTGCTTCCGCATTCTGGACATTTTTTAATAGACATTCAAATCACCCATACCGCATACGTTCATGAGAAACATTTAAAAATTTATGGCGTTTAAGTTTATAAGCATTTCGGTAAAATTTGGCCAACGCAAATCCAATAAAACGCATGGATTATACAATAAATTAATAAAATTTGATTCTGTTCTATAATCTGGTGATGATATGAAAAAGAAAAGCGACAGCGTTGTTAAGGGGATTGAAAGGCTTCCACACAGGAGCCTTTTCAAGGCACTTGGGCTTGTTGATTCTGATTTTGACAGGCCGATTGTTGCAATCGTGAATTCATTCAACGAAATCATTCCGGGACATATAATGCTGGACAGGCTTGCAAAGGCTGCAAAGGAGGGAGTTGCGCGCGGTGGAGGCGTTCCCCTTGAATTCAATACCATAGGGATTTGCGATGGCATTGCAATGGGCCATTATGGGATGAACTATTCGCTTCCATCAAGGGAGCTCATTGCGGACAGCTGCGAAATGATGCTTGAATCGCACCAATTCGATGCCGCCGTATTCGTGTGCTCCTGCGACAAGATAATTCCGGGAATGCTCATTGCTGCGGCTAGGGTGAACATCCCTTCAATATTCGTGACGGGGGGGCCGATGTATCCCGGTTCAGCTTCATGCAATCCGAAAATGGATCTGATTAGCGCATTTGAAGCAGTGGGGGGATATCCTTCTGAAAAATACGATGACAAATACCTCAAATGCGTTGAGGATTCCGCTTGCCCCGGAGCAGGCTCATGCGCGGGATTGTTCACCGCAAACACTATGTCCTGTTTGGTTGAGGCGATGGGACTTTCGCTTCCCTACTGCGGGACTACGCATGCAGTGGACGCGGCCAAAATGAGAATAGCAAAGCTCTCAGGCGAGCAGATTGCAATTTTATTGAAAAGGGGAATCACTCCGAAAAGCATAATGACCAAGGAAGCTTTTGAGAACGCGATAATGACTGACATGGCGATTGGGGGCTCGACCAACACTGTTCTTCACCTCACGAGGATTGCAAGGGAAGTCGGGATAAACCTTCCATTGGAATTATTTGACAAACTGAGCAGGCACACCCCCCACCTGACGAATTTAAGGCCGGGCGGCCCTTACTCAATGCTTGATTTCCACAATGGGGGAGGAATCCCCGCGATCCTCTCGCAATTGAAAATCCACAAGGACTGCGTGACCGTGACCGGAGCTTCAATAGGCGACAATTTGGTTCTCCTCAATCCAAAACCAGATGGAAAGATAATCAGGAAAATCGGCAATCCGTTCCATGAAGAGGGCGGAATTGCAATACTCCGGGGAACTCTCGCGCCGGAAGGAGCAGTCGTCAAGCAGAGCGCAGTGAGCGAAAAAATGATGAAATTCAAGGGAAACGCCCGCGTGTTTGACTCGGAAGAGGAAGCAATGAAAGCAATCATGAACGACGAAATAAAGAAAGGCGAAGTGATTGTGTTGAGGTACGAGGGCCCCACGTTTGGGATGAGGGAGATGCTCTCGCCCACTTCCACAGTGGTGGGAAAAGGGCTTGAGGAAAGCGTGGCTCTCGTTACGGACGGAAGATTTTCAGGAGGCACGAGGGGCCCATGCATAGGCCACATTCTCCCGGAAGCAGCAAAGTGCGGGCCCATTGCGCTCGTTGAGAACGGTGATGAAATTGAGATTGACATCCACAAGCGCAAGCTGGACCTCAATGTTCCAAAAAACGTTCTTGAGAAGAGGAAAAAGGGCTGGAAATTGAAGAAAAAGCCGATTAAAACGCTTGAGAAATACACGAAGGATATTGCTTGACTCATTCTTTTGATTTTTTTATTTTTTCTTTTCTTCCTGAGGAACCAAGCATGTCTTCTCCTGCAAGCGCTTCCTTTAATTCTGAAGGGTTGATTTCCGGATTCTTTTCTTCACCTTTTCCCTCAGATCGGCCTTCTTTTCCCGGAAATGGCTTTCTTGGATTGATTATTGCCTCGGTTGCTGTTTTTACCGGGTTGATGGCTCTTGCAATCTGATGCATCAGGGGCTGCCTCGCTGTTTTGCTGGGGTTTTGGGATTTTTTTCCTCCAGAACTTCTTTCATCAAGCTTATTCACGATCTCATCAAGTTCATCGCGGCGTTCTGCAATATCCCTTCCCCTCTGGAAATGCATAGTGTCAAGCTCCCCTTCATTTCCCCCGGTTTTTGTCTGCGAAACAGAAGAAACTTTGGAATGAGCCTGAAGAAGTGCATCTGAGATGGCTGAAACGTCTTCATTCGATAGATTTGCTATTGCGACTTTGGACATCTGGTAGAGGAATGGATTTGTTGATTTTGCTCCTTCGAGGAGAATGAGGGAGGAGCGCTCGATTATTTTCAAAGAAGATTTCTCTGCAGCACTCCTTACTTTTGCATTTGAATCCGAAAGCGCTTCCTGAAGGGAAACCATGCTTATCATAGAACCAATCGTTCCCAAAGCTTTTGCAGCTTTTTCTTTTTCGGAAGTGGTTCCTTCCTTGAGCATTTTTACGAGATTTGCAACAACCAGTTCCTCATTCCCCTCAATTTTTATTTTCACAGTCTGCGTTTTGGGAGTTTTTTTCGCAGTTTTCCTCTCCTTTTTCGCAGGAGGAGAAGGGGAGGATGTTGCAGTGGAAGAAGAAGCAGTGGAGCGCTTTCTTCTTGTTTTTGGTTTTTCCTGAATTGTTTTTTCTTTCTCGGTCAAGGGAGTTCCCTTATTCTCGAATTCATAAAGAGTGGGGCCGGTTGGAACAGCAGGTTTTGTCTCTTCTTTTGCTTCTTCTTTTTTTTGTCTTGCCATTCTTTCATCACCCGCCAATTGACAATACCAATCATTGATTCCTGCGCCAGATGCGCGTTTTCTTTTTAACTCAACTTCGCCATTTCTCTCAACGCGCAGGCGCCCATGCGTTGCGTATCCTGATGATTGCGTATACGCTTGTTCCGCCATGCGCCTATGCAAAGCGACAAATTTAGGTTTTCACGCATCCATAACGCAATAAATGCACAATGGCGTAAACATTTGTTGCGCGCATATTTGCTGCGTGGATTTATCGTAAGGCGCAGTTGACAATATTAATTGGAAAAACTACCATAAATAGTTTTGCCTAATAAAAATTTTTTTATTGTTTGGATTGTTGATGCATTTGATGATGATTCATTGTTTTTGTTTTTGGGTAAACACATGCTTGTTGGCTATTTTTCTTCTTCAAAAAGTATTTCTATTATCGCTCCGTAAGCGGGCCTTGTAACTAACACTCCCAAGAGCGTTCCGATGATTGCGGCCATTGCGAATCCGATTATTTCCACAAGTCCTGAGAAGAGAAGGGGAACCATGGCGATTATTGCAACAGTGCATCTCTTGATTACGATGTCAAAAGCCCTCTCCAGCTTGCTCTTTGCGGTTCTCTGCTCCTTTCGGAGTATTTCATCAGTTATGACTATCTGGTCGTCAACGCTCGTTCCCGCGCTTGCGATTATTCCAGCCATTGCGCTCAGATCAATCGTTCCCAAAGAACCGACAAAACATACAAGAATCATAATTTCAATCAATCCGGTGAAAAGAATGGGAAGAAGGATTTTTGGAGACCTGTACCTTGAAAAAACCACAAGGGAAACGAATGCGAATGCCAATATTGCGCCAATGAGACTGTATTTGAGGAATTCTTCCCCCAAAGGAGCGGGAATCGTTGTGATGCTTCCGACAATTGCATTCACTGGAAGAGAACCTCCGCTCAGGATGCTCTTGATGTTTTTTGCCTCCACCTGCGCTTTCTCCAAAGCTATGTCTGTCCTTGCATCATAGACAACGCCCGTGATTCTGTAAAGCTGGGAGATTGAACCTCCCGTTATTTCCGGGCTCAGCGTTGGGGAGGAAAGAAGACCGACTGCCCTCCACTCTTCAATGATGTAGCCTTTTTTTGTCGTGATGTAGTTGGGGGTCATTTCTTCTGAAGATTTTTCAACTATTGTGAAATTCATGGATGCCAATTCAGACTTTATTGAGGGGCTCGTATCATTTGAAATTATTATCGTTTTAATCGTGGAATTGCTTGAATTTGCCAATTGCGCTTTAATATCCTTCCAGTCGCCAAGAACGAAAAGCTGTATGTCGTCGTTTTCTTTTCTCAGCGCGTCCCTCACTGCCCTGTACACTTCAAGGGAGCTTATGCTTTCATTTGAGAACAATTCATTCTGTTTTATGATGATCCCCGCACTCTTAGGCCTGTCAAGGAACATGTAAACAGGATAATCCCCTTTTCCGAAAACCACTTTGGAGAATCTATCTGCTGCTGGATAGGAGATGGCGAAATCAACTTCCCACGTTGCGGAACTTTTCCCCGGATAGACTCCTCTTGAATCAATCGTGTTCGGAAGCATGTCGTCCCCGCTTATGGCGACTTTCCCATCCACAATCCCTTCATACACTCCCCTTTTCTTCAATATTTCGCTCAACTGGTTCAAAAGCTGGGGATCGCTTTTTGGAACGGTCACGTAGATTTCCTTCTGGCTTATGGCACGTACGTTTACTTGTGTCATTCCAAAACTGGAAAGCCTTGTTTTTATTGTGTTCACTATTTCCTGCTGGACGTCGGGCTGGACCTCTTTCTCAAGGGTGATGGGAATCTGCGTTCCTCCTGCGAATTCGATTCCCAATTCGAACCTTCGCAGAGCTAGCAAACCCGCCAGGAGAATCAATCCTATGAGGAGGATGATCCTCCTATCTCTTAGCATTCTTTCCCATTTTTCCATATCTCTCCTTCTCCAGTTTTTCAGCATACCAGAGTACCATCACTGCATTAAGGCACCATGTTGCCACGATGTCGCCGATGATCCCGAACAATACAACTGCGGAAATCTGGTAATAAGTTGGAATGTGCGAAATGAGGGATACGATGAACAGGATTGAGAATGAAGTGAATGCCGTTGAATTCATCGTAAGGCCCGTCTTCAATGTTTCGTATGCCCTTTTTCTTGCAGTATCCTCCTCCCTTTTCAGAACCCTCATGGTAAGAAGCACATCCGTATCCAGCGAATATCCGATGATCATGAGCAATGCTGCAAATGAAGCGAGGGTGATTGGCACCCTGAAAAGGCACATGAATCCCAAAGCGATCGTTATGTCATTGATTGCGCCGGAAATCACTGCAAGCGAGGGGACAAGCGTTCTGAAAATCAAAAATATTGCGATTGCAACGATTATTGAAGAGGCTATAATTACTCCTTGTGCCCTTGCAATGAATGACTCGGAAAGAGAGGGAGTTATGTCCTTGAATGAGTATGAATAGATTTTCATTTTCGAGCTTAAATAGTCGATGAGGTTCTGCTTGTAATTGTCCTTTGCGGTAACGTACGATTGTTCTGTGGAATCCTTTATGTCCTGCAATTTTGCGCTTTCATTGTATTGCATTTTCGCCAGCACAAGGATGTATTCAGAGGAATTCCGCATCCTTGCGTATTCAGCGGGGTATTTCGCGAGCGCATCAGCATAAACTTCCTTGTCCCTGTCTGAAAGGTTTGTTGAGGAATTCCCAATGACCATTATGTAGGAATAATTCGTGACTTTCTCGTATGAATCGTAGAAGTTCTTGAGCTCCTTCTCCGCAATCGCGAGCTTCTCATTCTGCTCCAGCGTTACCCTGAAGGTGTATCCGCCCACTGGATTGCTGTTCTGCTCAACCTGCACGTCTTCAACTTCTGCAATTCCCTTGAGTTCTGAAAGAAGGGATTGCTGGTCGATCTGCTTGTCCGTCTGGACCGTGATTTCCACTCCCCCCCTCAAGTCAATTCCCGAAGGAAGTTTTGGATAGACGAATATGAGAAAAAGCGAAGCTAAGAAGAGCGCAAGCGGAAATATAACTAGCCTCCGGTAGTCTCCTTCGTAGATGTTTGGAATTTCCATTTTTCATTATGCGCAGGAAAAAAATTTAAATACCTAAGTTTACTTTTTCTTAAAAGAATATGCAAAATTGGCTTCCCGGAGGGCGTTCGAGAATATAATCAGACTGCCCCTCTCGCGTGGTTTAATTTCACCAATTCCCTCAATCTTCCTGCAGCTTTTTGCTGGCGTCCTCCAAAACCCGGAATCATCCTTCTTGCGCCCCTTGCGGACAATACGTCCAGACACCTATGTGCTTCTGGCAAGTTCTCTTCTGCAACTCTGCCTGCGATTCTCTGTGATATGGACTCCACTGCCGTCCTTGCAACCGTTCTAAGTCCGTTTCTGTCGCATCTTGCGGACAATATTTCCGGTATTGCCTCGGGAAGAGTCGTTATGCCCAATCCCTTGATTGCCGCCCCCACATTGTCTGCGTGAGGATCATGCAGATTGGAAAGCAACATCTGGAGCCCAAGCGGATCCCTGGTTTCTGCGAGAAGTTTTGCAGCTTCAATCTTGACTATTGTAAGCTCCTGGTTTGTAATCACTTCGCCAAATACTGCAACGACTTTTCTTCTTGCAGTTTCGTCATGCCCGTTTTTAAGAAATCCTGCCAAATCTTCCAAAGCAGCCACCCTTGAGGGGACATCTTTCTTTTCTGTTCTGCTGAATTCTCCAATCAATACGTCCTCTTCTTCAATCCCCATTCCCCTTAGGGATTCCCGGGCAACATTTCTAACACATTGGGATGAATCATTCAGGAAGGCGCTTTCCAATGCGCGGATGCTTTCTTGTGTTTTATGAACCAAAAGGTAATGGGCAGAATTCGTTCTTAGACGTTCGTTGCTGCTCGTCAAAAGAACATCAATGAATACCCTTTCCACAAATGTTCTTGTCTCCTCATTCCAAACATCGGGATTATCAGGTGTGAATTCATTTCCTATAAAACTGAGGAGATCGAGTCTTTGGTCTTCAGTTAGGAGGTATTGCGCGGTTTCTCCAGCCTCCCTCCTTTGTTCCGCGATTCTTATTCTTTCCTCCATGGTTGCTGGTTCCACAGGTTCGCTGGAAAGAGTGGCAGACCTGTATAAATAGGACACTGCAAGATAAAGCGAATCCGCATAACCCATGTCATTCAGAATTCTTATTGCCCGCATATTGAATCCTTTCCTTAATTGATCTTTCATGCAGCCTGCGATTTCCGTTTTGTTTTTTTCCTTGGCATTTGGATCGGTTCTCTTCGCTTCTTCGGTGATTCTATCCAAAACCGTGCTCGCAGCATGCCTGACTTTGTTGCTTTCATCTAAAAGTAGAACAGCTCCCTCGCGCACTGTGCACGCTCCCAGATCACCCAAAATCATCAATCCCTGCGCTCTTTCCGCTTCATGCCTTGAAACGTCAAACGCTGCAGCCCTTGCAATCTGTGCAAGCTCACCCTGTTTATCTTCTCTATTAATAGAAGCGAATCTTAAATCTTTCAAATAACCTACTCTTGCATATGGGCCGGTTGCTCTTTCATATTTTGCATGCGTGTATTCAAATGCCCTGTCGATTTCAAGTTTTCTCAATAACTGAAACGACATTGAAGCGGAAACGCCATCTTCAAGAATCAATGCCCTCTCCAATTCAGGAATCACTTCGCTTATGTCATGATCCAAGGCAAGGTTTGAGAGATGCGCAATCGCACCGGGGATGATCCCATAGCTTCGTGCAATTCTGGTATATCTGATTGTTTCTTCGAGGAATTTTACTGCGCCTCCCAGCCTGTCTGCTTTTTTATAAGCATCAACTGCGAAATCCAGAACAGCTGCGCCTTCTTCTGGCGGAAGCACCCGGACCCATTTGAACAACGCGGGAAACAATCCCCTATGTCCCGCTTTTCTCAGAACCTTCAGGACTTGCCAGTCAAAAAAATCCCTTGAGTATTGTGAAAGGCTTGGCAATGCGTCATTGAAAGCATCCCTGAGTTCAGCATTTTTTCCCTTAAGCGCAACAAAAGAAATTGAGCATAATGCTTTGGATGCGGCCCTTCTTACATCTTCATTTTCCACATGAGAACCTCTGTACTGCCTTCTTCGCGCATATGCGCTTAAAACGCGCACGGATTCTGGGGTATGGAATTTTGCAAGAGACCTTGCTGCTGCAACCCGCGATGCAACCGGGCTGAAAGGCGATTGAAGAGTGCTTTCCAATAAACCGAATGTTTCAGGATCCCTTTTTTTCTCCAGCGCCCGTATTGATGCCACTTTCACTCTTTCATCTTTCTCAAATTCTGCTCCTGCTCCTTTTCTCAAAAATTCAGCTGTGTTTGGATTGGATGATTCCCTAAAAGCAAGAACAATCTCCCTTCTTAATCCTACGGGGGAATTTCCGTTCGAATAGATTTCATTAAGAGCTTCAAGCGTTTTATCGTCGCTCACTCCCCTAAGCGCTTTGATTGCTTTTCTTCTTGTTGCAGTGGTGATTTCTTCTGCTTTCGCAATCTCAACAAGCAGGGCGATTCTGTCAGGCGTAAGCTTCTGTTCGCCGGCAAGCGAGGATTCAGCCATTCTTTTCGTAAGCCTTCTGAAAGCGTAAAGGGAAGTTTTGTGCAGTTCGTCTCCCTCAGCGCCCTCCCTTCTTTCAACTTCAATGAAAGCGGCAAGGGAAAAGGGGTGCTGCACTCTTTCAAGGGATTTCATCGCGGTTCTTCTTAACCTTAAATTTTCGCTTCCATCCACTAAAATCTGCGAAGTTCTCGCAATAATTACCAAATCGCTTTGTTCTGAAACTCCCTTTGCGATTGCAAGACGGATTCTCAAATGGACTTGCGGATTCGTGAGATGCCAACTTAGGGCTGCGAGCGCCCTCTCGTCATTCTGCCTTATTGCCATGAGTTGTTCCGCGGCTTCCGCTTTTTGCTTGATTGTTCTTCCCGAGCTTAATTCAGTAATAAGAGTATCCATTTCTTTTGTTGAGTCTTGTTCAACAGCCAACTCCCTATCTCCATTCTTCAATCTATCTTCCATATTCCCACTCTACCAACTCCGTATTCCTGGAAAAAATTATTATAGAAAAAAACACTCGATAAGACAATATATATTGCACTTCAAATATTTAAACGTTTCGCTTTGAAATTATAAAAAATATGCTTTTTCATCATTTTGGCATTTTTCAATGCCCAATCAAGCTCCGGACGGCATTATTTTTTGGTTTTGGGCGCATTCGCCTTTTCGCTCACGAGAGGCTCTTTCTCCTCCCATTCCTTGGTCTCTTCCTTTGTGTCCTCTTTTTTGAGAAGCGTCTTCTTTTCAGGCCTGAATTTGAATCCATAATGGATCACGCCGTTCTTGCCCTGCTCGACCAGTTTCCTGAATACGAATTCCACGGTCATCCCTATATAAAGGTCTTCAAGTTTTGCATCGACAATCTGGCCTGTTGCGCGCGCCCCTTCGTCCAATTCAATTATCCCCACCACGTAAGGGGCCTGCAGTTCAAAGCCTTTTGGCGGCGCAGTCACGTAAGTGTAGGCATATATCTTTCCTTTTCCCTTGAATTTATGTTTTGAGATTTTTCCCTTCCTCCTGCAAGTCGGGCAAATTTCACGGGAAGGAAAATAATATTTCCCGCAGTTCCCGCATTTGGTCCCAATCAGGCCATACCTTTCGGGAATTTTCCTCCACGACAATGACATGCTCGTTCCGGGCATAAACGCACCTCTTCAAATACGATTTTTATTGAAATTTTTTTGCGTTAGTATAACGCAATTATTTTTTCTTTTTCTTTTTGCGCTTTCATAACACATGTTTTTTTCATTTTTTTATATTTGCGCAAATTTATCGCGCGATTATTTTTTTACTTTTCTTTTTGCGCGTTTTATTCGCAAATTTTTTCATCCATAATTATGAAAAAGTTGAAAACAACTTTTTCAGCATTTGAATTTCTATTGAAATTCTAATACAATAAAAAATAATAAATTTCAAATGATGATTTCAGTCTGCACGCTTATAGATGTGGATTGCCACAGTTGCGCCTGAACCTCCGACGTTGTGGCTCAAACCAATTTCAGCCCCGTCAACCTGCCTTCCTTTCGCTTCGCCGCGCAATTGCCAGGTCATTTCAACTGCCTGCTTGACTCCTGTCGCGCCAACCGGGTGGCCGCAGGCTTTCAATCCTCCGCTCGTGTTTATTGCCACTTTTCCCCCAATCCTTGTTTCTCCGTCCTCAGTTGCCTTTCCCCCTTTTCCCTTCTCAAAGAATCCCAAATCCTCTATTGCAATAATCTCTCCAATCGTGAAGCAGTCATGCACTTCCGCAATATCTATGTCTTCTGGCGAAACCCCTGCCTGCCTGTATGCTTGTTGCGCTGCAATCTTCGCTGCCTTTATCTCGGTCAGTTTTTCACGCGAATGAAGCGCTATCGTGTCGCTTGCCTGCGCGCTTGCAACAATCTCTATGGGGGTGTCGGTGTATTTTTTTGCAATCTCAAGAGGGGCAAGAACCACTGCTGCCGCCCCGTCTGTGATAGGGGAGCAGTCCAATAGTTTCAGGGGAGAAGCAATCACCTTTGATTCAAGAACATCCTGGACTGTGATTAGGTTCTGGAATTGTGCGTATTTGTTTTTCGAGCCGTGCTCATGGTTCTTCACTGCAACCATTGCCAATTGCTCTTCAGTTGTACCGAATTCGTACATGTGCCTCTGCGCCATCATTGCATAAAGCGAAGGGAATGTCGCACCCATGAATAATTCCCATTCCTGGTCCGCGGCCCCTCCCAAAGCAACAGTTGCTTCTGCCGTGCTCACATCAGTCATCTTCTCTGCGCCGCCAACCACGACAATGTCGTGGAGCCCTGAACCAACTGCCATGAATCCTGAGCGCAGGGCCAAGCCTCCTGAAGCGCAGGCTGCTTCAACCCTTGTTGCGGGAATTGGATTCAATCCCATGTAATCAGCAACCAATGCAGTTATATGCTCCTGGCCGATCAACCTTCCCGCAGCCATCGTTCCGGCATACAGGGCATCGATATCCTTTCCGGATACTTTCGAATCCTCAAGTGCTTTGATTCCCGCCTCAATAATCAAATCCCTGAAGCTTTTCTCCCAATGCTCGCCAAAAGCGCTCATTCCGGCGCCAATAATCGCAACCCTTCTCATCATTTCCACCTTTAAACACTTATTTCAGTTTTTTTGATTAAACTTTTTTGCACGCTTCAATTATTTCGATGCTCGAAAAAAGTTTATTTTTTGTTTTTTGATTAAACTTTTTTGTACCCATTTCCAAAAAAGTTTACATGGACTTCAGTTTCCTCCTGTGCTTCACGTACATACCGTATTCCAGATATTCCCTCTCATTTATGTAGTCCTGCGTGTTCCTTACCGTTTTGTAGGCTTTCTCCCGCTTCCTCTCCAGCTCTTTTGTTGTTTTGATGACGAATGCGTCGCTTCCGGCTCCGCTTCCAAATGAAACGACCAATATCCTGCTTCCTGCGTTTGCGATATCCAAAACTGCTTCAAGCCCCAATAGGGAGGCTGCGGAATACGTATTGCCAATCACCGGAGAAATCAAGCCCGGAAGCACCTTCTCTTTTGGGATTCCGAGCATTTTTGCGGCCTTCAACGGGAATTTTGCATTCGGCTGGTGGAATACTGCAAAATCAAAATCCTCTGCTTTGCAGTCCAGCCTCTCCATAATCCCTGTTGCTGCGCTTATCACGTGCTTGAAATATGCGGGCTCTCCTGTGAATCTTCCGCCGTGCATGGGAAAATCGTCTCCGGGCCTTCTCCAGAAATCCGGCATATCCGTAGTATAGGAATAGGTTCCCTCAATCTCCGCGACCAGGTCTTCCTTCCCAATAATGAATGCGCCTGCGCCTGCTCCAGCTGCATACTCCAAAGCATCTCCGGGCCTTCCCTGTGAAGTATCGGTTCCAATTGCCATCCCGTATTTAATCATGTTTCCCATCACCATTCCCATGCAGCACTGCAGCCCAACTGTCCCTGCCTTGCACGCAAACTGCAAATCAGCTGCCGTGAGATGGGGGGTTGAGCCTATTGCTTCTGCAACAATGCTTGCAGTGGGCTTCACGGCATAGGGATGGGATTCGGAGCCGACGAGGACGCAGCCGATTTCTTTTGGGTCGATCTCTGCAAAAACAACTGCGTTTTTTGCTGATTCAACTGCCAGGGTTGCCGCATCCTCATCCACATCGGGAACGCTTTTCTCCTTTATTCCCAATCCTTCCTCTATCCTTGCGCCTTCTTCCCCCCATACTTTCGCAATTTCATGAACCTTTATCCTGAATCTTGGAATTGACGCCCCATAGCCAACTATTCCCACCATATTAATTCCTCCAAAAGATATTGATTAATAATAACTCAACTTCGCCTTTTTCCCCAATGCGCTATCGAGCGTTCAATGCACAACAAAAACTCACGTATGCACTTTTTTTCGCGCGCAAACGCAAAGGGGTTGGTTGGAGCAATGAATAATAAAATAAACACTCAGAGCTTCTTTAGCTCTTCAAGGATTTTATTGAGTTCAAGGTGCGTAACAATGAGCGGAATCCTTTCCTTCTCCGCGATCCTCATCGCCAGCTTGTCAACGCTGGAGACGTTATGGAGGCACACTATTGCAGGTTTTATCTGGCTCACCCTTACAACCACCATTGGCGACCTTCCCGAACTCACTTCAGTGAAAATGAAAGCCCTTTCAGGAGTCGTCCCGTACATTTTCGGGAAGTCCTGGAACGGGATTTCCAAAATAACTTGAATGCTGTTTATTAGCGTGAATCCATACACTTTCTTTTCGTGAAGAAGGTCGTGGTTCACCACAACTTTTGCCTTTATCAGTTTTGCGAAATCGTAACCTGAAATCGAGCTGGCGAATTCGTGAATCTCGTAATACTTAACAGATTTGTCCTCCTGTTCCCTCAACCTGTCAAGAATGGTTGCGCCTTTTTCAGAATCAATGTCTATCAATGTTTTCACATACCTTCTCACAATGTCTATTCCCGGGGATTTGCGCCTGTTGGACTCATAGTCGCTTATGGTTGAGGAGGATATGCTGAGGAATTCGGCAAGCTCGGTCTGGCTTATTCCGAATATCTCCCTCCATTTCTTCATGGTGAATCCCGGGGAGTCTGAAAGCGCAATTTCGCCTGCAATCTTCGCGGCAAGTTTTTCCATATTTCTCATCCCTAATTTAATCTAATTCTGAGATACAAATACATATTGCGCAACAAGATATTTAAGCTTTACGAACCCCACTTCGTCAATTGACGTAAAAAAAGGCGGGGGGGCTTAGGTAGCCATGCACTTGGTGCATGGCGCCAACTGCTGTGCAGTTGGCATTGAATCCCCCTCCTCCAAACATTGCGCAAGCAATGTGGGTGCCTTTTACGGAACGCCGTAAAATTGCATCTTTACATCCAACCCCTGCATTTTGAGAGACTGCTATTCCGTATGGTATTTTGACTTAACCCATAACACTCATTAACATTCCGTCTTAGACCGATGGCGTCCGAAGGACGACAGCAGACATTTCCGGGGGAAATGTCGCGTTTCAAGCACTTCCGAAGGAAGTGCTGCGCTTTTAAGCGCTATTGCTTGTTATCTTTTCTTGCGCTGAAAATGCGTTCACGGCAACAAAATGCATTGTGAAAATGCGCCTACCGGATTCATTTGATTCGATGTTCCCAAAAATCAGCCGATGTCTTTTCTTTTCTTCATGAAATAGTATATTGAATAGGAAATGGCGGCTATGGCTATCAAGAAAAGGAATACATCCGGAGTTGCGAATTTTGTGAAATCTTCCAATTTTATCTGCCTTTTCTTCACCAGGGGCTTGTCCGAGCAGTTCGTTCCTTCTTCATTGCATTCGAATTTGCAGAGGCTTCCCCTGAAATTGCAGTATCCAAATGCTGGTTCTGCCTTGTAAAAGACTTTTCCGTCGCAGTGGTCTTCGCATTTAAGGCATTCCCTCCTATTTACGTCGCAGCCGTTCTTGCAGGTGATCGTCCTGAAGGAGCACCAGTCTCCAACCGGAGTCCCTTCGTAATTTAAAGTTCCATTTTCGCAGTACTGGCCGCAGATTATTCCTACATCAGAACATTCATTCTTGTCGTAATTGCATCCCATGTCGCAGTATTTCACTTCATAGGAGCATTGTGCCGAGTCCATGCTATAATTCCCGTTTACATACATGTTCCTTCCAAGGCAGAAATCATCGCAGAGTGAATTTGGGTCGTCGATCACAGAATGCACCAGTGAAAAAAACAAGAGGATGAATGCGAATACACCAGCAAACCTATTATACGCCATTTTTGCACCATAAATATGATATCCATAGTATTATAAAATATTTTCTATTGGTTTTCGGTTCAAGAAAATGGACCTTATTGTCCAAAACTTGAAAAAGTAATTTTCATGCGCGGAAAAATGTCTTGATAAAAAACGCGATGAATCACGTGTATTTTCCAATGATAGTTCCGGCGTCCTGATAGTCATATGCGCCTTCGCTTTGGCTTATCATCAAAAGAGTATATGAATATGGATCGTTAACTGCTCCTCCGCATTTCTTAACCGGATTCTTGGAGAACAATGTTCCCCTGACAATGAATATTTCGCCTTTTTGCGCAAAGGCAGTATTCGCTTTTCCAAGAACCTCCCCATTGTCATCGAGAATCTCGATTGTTCCGGGCTTGAAATAGCATTCGCCTGAATCCGGCTTGTAGAATTTTATTGATTCCTTTTTCGTGTCGTTTAAAAGTATTGTGAGATCATTGAAGCCTGAATTCCGGAATACGATTAGTGCTTGGGCTTCGTCGGTGGAGTTTCCGCTGCTCCCCTTTATCTCCCATAATATTGGCTTTACGTAGAGGAACCCTGAGGCTTTTTGCATTGAATAAACCATGGTTGTATCAAAATCCCTGTGCGTGCATGCATTCTTGATAGAAATGCCAAAATCATCATTCGTTGTGCTTGTGATGTTCTTGCATATCGTGAAATCATAATAACTTTCCGCGATTCCAAAATAGCAGTAATCGCGGTTTTCAGTTTTCTTCAGCGATTTGCAGAGGTTTATTGCGTCTTCCTTTGGAATATAAGAGTAGTATTGGGCGGAGAGGAATGCTTTGGCAATGCATTCTTCTGAATCCTCTTCTTTGCATATCTGCTTCAAATCTTCCGCGGATTTTGCAGTTTTCACGTAGCATCCAAAAGAATAGTTCTTTGGGAGCTTTGGACAATACTCCCTGTCATTTATCATGAGCGTTGCATTCTCATAGCACGCTTTTATTGAATATTTCCCCTTCCCCTTGCATTTCTCAAGCTCCAGATCAATTTTCTCTTCTGCTTCTTTTTTCAAATCATCGATGAGCCCCTTAAGTTCATCAGTTCCGCTGAAGAAGGAGATTTTTGCAGTATTGTCCTCGCCTTCCACATCTATCTTGTCAAGAAGGCTTTTCATTGCCTTGGAATCAGTTGCTTTTTGGACTGCAGAAAGAAGAGTATCAAGCGTGTCTGCAGTCTTTTCCCCGCAGTCGTTTTTCCCGCATACGAAAACTGCCTCGAAGGAAATGTTCTTTCCTGCGTCGAAAGTCCCTGCAAAAGCCCCTTCCTCCAGTTGGAAAAGCCCTTTCGTATCCGGAATGTGGAGATAGAAGAATATGAATGAGTTTTGGTCTGTTTTGTTTATTGCGTCTGAAAAAAAAGTGGAATTCCTTATGCATTTGCCGGTTTTTTTCGCCTCCAAAGCTTTTTCCACTTCCCTTTTGTCAGTGCATGCCACAATTACTCTCCCTTCCCCTTTGGCATAGAGGGTCTTGTTTGCTTCAGACAGCACATAATAATCCCCGCTCATTGAGAGAGCCCTGAGTTTTAGGATTTCCTTCGCATCCTTTGTTGATTCCAGAACAAAGCACAAGTCCATGTCATTGTATTGGGACATGTTACTACCGAATACATCAATGGCAAAAGTGAAATCGGGAGCATACATGAGGGTATTCGTCCCGTCTGTTGAAAGCAGGGTGGAATTGTATTTTTTCTCATATTCCTCAAAAGAGAAATTGAATGTCTTGTTCAATGCTTTATGCAGCTCCAGGTCTTTTCCCCTTTCGTAATTGATGAAAATGACCATGTTCGCGTCTTTGGGAACATAGAGGTACAAATCAGGGCTTTTTTGAGTCATGCTGATAAAAAGCGTGTAACCTGCATAAACGATTGCCGCAAGAAGAAGAATCATGATGATACCCGCAAGGATTGGGATTATGGGGAGCTTCCTTTGCTTTTCTTCCCTTGCGTATGCATCTCCTGGCTTTGCCATTTCCTGGCTGATCATCCGGCTGTATTTTGGATAAGTCTGGGCTGTTTGCTGGGGTTGTGCAATCTGTTTTGGCTGGGGCGGCATTCTCATTGGAACGCTGATTCCAAGGAATTCCCTGTAAGCTTCGGAGATATCCCTGTCCTCCCAGCCGACTGATTTAAGATTGTTTTTTATCTCTTCGTCTGAATAGCCTGCACTCCTTGCTTTCCGTATGTAATCAACAAGCTGGGGATTTGACATAAGTTATTTATATCGAGTCTATATTTTTAAGCTTTCGGTTTCTTATAATGTGATTGATTTTTCAAGGATAAATATGCAATTCAAGGGAAAAAGGAAGAAATAATTAATAATAAACGTATTAAACGTATTAATAATAAACGTATATTACATTATAATATGGCAAATTTGTTTGTAACTGGGATCACTGGCAAAATAGGAATGAGGCTCTTGCCTTTGCTTAAAGAAGTCCAGGAGGACAAAGTTGCTGGCGCAACAACCTCGGCAACTATGTCCGCATTTGAGGCAGAACAACCATGGATTGAAAATCTCAAATACAATAAAAAGATTTTTCTCGTGCGGCCAGATGAGATGCCCATTATTGGAAAGATTAAAAAAGAAGGAAAGGCAGGATATGAATTTGATGTTATTGAAGGGGAGATATTCGACTTCTCTTCGGGAAAATATGCCGACGAGGAGACAATAATCGTGCACATTGCGGGAATTTTCAACATGAGCCAGAGCCCTGATATTTTGGACAGGGTGAATCATGAAGGGACAAAGAACGTGCTGAGGCAGTTCAACAAAATAAAGCATTTCATTTTCATAAGCTCCACAACAGTCTATGGCTTCCACAATGGCACAATCAACGAGAAGTCTTCCTACCTGGCAAGCCATGCATATGCGAAATCAAAAGCGCTTGCAGAAAAAGAAGTGATGGAAAGCAAAGCCCCTTATACGATTCTCCAGCCTTCGATGATTTACGGGAAAGAATACAACCAACCCTATTTCAAAGTGCTCGGAAAGATGGAGAAGGGAAGCATGATCAGGATCGGGAAGGGGGATAATGTGTTTTCCCTTGTGCATGTGCAAGACGTTGCGGATGGGATAATGCATTTCATCAGGAAAGGGCCTGCAAATGGGAAATATCTTTTGACAAGCGGGGAAAATCTCACGCAGAACGAAATGTACAGAATCATCTCGGATAAAACAGGCTGGAAAGTGCCGAAATATTCCGTTCCAGTATGGTTTGCCAAACTCATGGCGCCGCTTGTAGGTTTCAATCCGTATGATGTGGAAAGAATGGGGAGGGAGAGGAGGTTCTCCATTGAGAAAATCAGGAGCGCGGGCTTCTCCCCAAAAGTGAAATTTAGGGAAGGAGTGGACGAATTGATTGAATTATATAAGATAAGCCGGAAACAGGAATGAAAAAGTCAGCGGCAACCCATGCTGACTTTTTCTGCATTTTGAACGGTGCAACCGTTCAAAAGCTCGCATTTTTTCAGGTGTATTTTCACTAACGTGAAAAACACAGCAAATCCTTAGGAGTTACTTGTCTGCCTGAAAAAGGCGCATCTTTTTCCCAAAGGGAAAAAGCTTGTTTGAGTAGTTGTACTACTCAAAATGCATTTGAGAAAACTGAACACAAAGATAATGTTTCTCAAATACAATGAAAATTTTTACATTTGCAAAACCATTAGATTCTCATTTTCGCGAAAAGCTGTTCTCTTCTAAGTATATAAAATTTAATAAAATTCCAGTTGAGTTGGCAACCAGCATATTTAAAAAATATATTGTAGGAATAATATGGGGTGAATTTAGTGAGGGGAGTTTCTAGTAAAATGAAATTGGATTCGATATGCCATGTGTTTTTGTTTTTTGTTCTGTGCGCATCTGTTGCATATTCTGATACATTGTGCTATTACAAGGGGGCGGATACCTCTTCTGATTCAATGAAAGTCTATGACGTAAGCGTCACTGGCGCTTCTTCCCTTAAAGTCGGAGACATCATCTCAATCAAATTCACCCTGCAGAATGCCGGGAAGAGTACTGCAACTTTCGGGACAAGGGGAATGTTCGGCGCATCGCGCGATCCAGACAATCTTGACACTGCATTTGGATTCTCCCATGCTGGAAAGAATTTCCTTGCGGGAGATTCGCTGACTATTGAAGTTTCAAGAACTCTTGACAAGGCTGGAAACTGGAGAATCTGGCCATGCTACCATCTCACTTCAAAAGCTGGGGAGAAGCTTTGCCCTGACTATTGGCATGAATGCAAACTCTCTGTTTCTGAAGCCCAAAAAGATACTGACAAGGATGGATTCGTTGATTCGCAGGACAACTGCCCAACAACGAGCAATCAGGACCAGAAGGATTCAGATAAAGACGGCATTGGGGATGCGTGCGATAATTGCATTACGGTTTCAAACAAGAACCAGCTTGATTCAGATAAAGACGGGATTGGGGATGCGTGCGACAACTGCCCAAGCGCAGCCAATCAGGACAAGAAGGACTCTGACCAGGATGGGGTGGGCGATGTTTGCGATAATTGCGCAAAGATTTACAACAAGGACCAATCTGATGTTGACAAGGATGGGATTGGAGACGTATGCGACAACTGCCCGAAAACTTCCAACAAGGATCAGACTGACTCTGACAAGAATGGTGTAGGGGATGCATGCGAGATCTGCACAGGAGACAAATTGCTGCAGAAGGACTCTGATAAGGATGGAGTGGATGATGGATGCGACAACTGCCCCTATGCTTCCAACAAAGACCAACTGGACTCGGACAAGGATGGAGTTGGCGACGTTTGCGATAATTGTCCCAAGACTATGAATACAGATCAGGCAGACAATGATCAGGATGGGATTGGGGATGCGTGCGACAACTGCCCAAAAGTGTCCAATAAGGACCAGCTTGATTCTGATAAAGATAGTGTTGGGGATGCGTGCGAATCAACTCAGGAGCAGCCGGTTTGCCCTTCGGGATGCGTCTGCCTCACTCCTGCAGAAGCAAGCAAGCTCAATTATTCTTATTGCGGGGGGATCTCAAAGAAATGCGGGGAGGATGCCAATTTGAACGCGAAATACTGTTTCCAGAAAAGGGGAAAATTAAAAATTGAGACTTTCCCGGCTGTGATCAAGAACGGCACGAGATTCACGGTTAAAGTCGGATCGGATTCGGATTCCGGTGATTTTAAAAAAGTGGTCATAAGCATTGCTGGAAATGCAGTTATGTCCTGCACCAGCCTTCCATGCGAATTCTCAGGAGTTGCGACAAGCGATGATCCTGAAATAGGTTCCGTTGGCCTGGATTTGAGCGGAACTTTATTTTCAGAGGGAAGGTTTGGGTGGGAAATAGACATGCAGGCATGCATGGATTCGGACAATGGCATTATTCCTTTCACATCAGGAAAAGTCCTGAATGAGAGCGCAACCACTGTGGGCGAAACTATTTACCTTCCCACATACCATTTCGATACTTGCATCAACTCTACTCACATAATCGAGTATGGGTGCGATGGAAACGCCGTGATTAATTCGACGATTTTCTGCGGAATCTGCACTGAATCTCCGGAAATGGTCACCGGACCCGGAACCACTATGCCAGTGAGCGGGGATTACTGCCAGTGCGTTGACACGGATTTCAGGAATTATTATGAAGAGGGGCTGTCTAACGGTCCTGAAGGAAGGGTGAGTGATTATTGCGAAAATTATACCTATCTAGTGGAATATTATTGCGGGGCCAATGGGACGACGCAGGAGACAATGAGATGCCAAAGCAGGTGCGTGCTCGGAAGATGCGTTTGCGACGATTCAGACCGCGGAAATGATTATTTCACAAGGGGGACTGCGGAGAATTACACTGATTATTGCTTGAGCGTTGGCAGATTGAAGGAATATTCCTGCGGGGATGAAGGCGCCGTTGAGGAGGACATAAGGTGCGGGTGCGAGGATGGCGCGTGCATGTGCATTGATTCCGACAGGGGAAGGAACTATTTCACTTACGGCTCGTTCTCTTTTGATCCATTGGACAGGAACGACTATTGCAACGGAACCACTCTCACGGAATACTATTGCGATGGGAACACTCCAAGGAGCGAACAGGTGAGGTGCGGGACTTGCGAAGGAGGAAAATGCCTGTGCGAGGATTCCGATGGGGGAATTGATTATTTTGAATTTGGGGAAACGAGCACCGGTGAACGTGACTACTGCATTAATGATTCGTATTTGATGGAGTATGATATGGATTTGGTTGGAGGAACTTGCACGCTTACAAGCGAAACGAAAAAATGCAGGAGCGGATGCCTTGATGGAGTATGCGTGCAGAACTGCTTTGATGGAATACAGAACCAGGGAGAGGGCGGAATTGACTGCGGAGGACCGTGCCCTGCAAACTGCACTCCGTGCTTCAGCAGGGCTGTAAATCCCGGAGACGGACCTGAGGCGGGATTGTTCGATCTGGATGATGAAGATGTAAGCGCAACTGCGCTTCAGGCATTGATGGAGTATGCCGATTGTTTGCATAACAGGAGCTGCAGGGGGGATCTTCCAGTGCACACGGAATTCACGAATTATTCCGCCGTGACTGCGGAAATGCTTGGAAGCAGTTCGGATACGATTATGGAAGCAGTGGGCTATTACGTGGACAAGCACATGCAGTATATTTATGACTGCGAGTCCTCAGGCCCTGAAATACAGCATGCAGGGTGGACGATAAGAAACAGCTGGAGCAAGGAAGGCTGCACGATGGATTATTGCGGCGACTGCGAGGACCATGCAATCTTCAGGCACGCGCTCATGAGGGTTTTGGGAGTGAAGAGGCACTGCGCGTTCCTTGGGGACTATTATGAAGGCTATTGGGGCGGGGGGCACACATTCAACATAGTTTTGTATAAAAGCAAATGGAGGATTTCCGACTACGGTCCTTTGGGGAGCTATTTCAATACGGATTGGGCAGCCCATAATGTGGGAAACGTTTTCAACGACTGGTGGGGGGTGTATTGGTGCCCTGACTGGAAGGATAATCTCGGGGACGGCCACTGGGATTTGGGATGCGACAAGACAAGCCCGAGCAGCAGGACCTGGAATTATTATGATGGAACGCATTGCCCTGATAGATTCAGCAGTTACTGGACTTACAGGGTGGATACGTGTCCTTAAGAGGTGAAGATTATGAAAGAAATGAAATTCATTCTGATCGGGATTTTATTGCTCGGAATTGCTTTTGCAGATGATAACCTTTTCTACTCTGGGAATCTGGTCGTGAAGTCTGTTTCCGCGGATATAATCATTGATGAGAAAGCACAGGTTTCCGCGGAATATTCTATTGAGAATATTGGAAGCGCTTCCGAAAGCGCCACAATAAGCTATGATGGGAACAATCAAACAATTTCTTTAGCTGCTGGGGAGAAGAAAACGATTTCAATAGCGTATTCAATAAACGTGAGTGGATTGGATTCGAAAACCCTTTCATACAATCCTGCAATAAAATTCAATGGAAAACCGAATGGAAAGAGAGTGGAT
>Ga0315294_10000207_pt1 | contig 63992 bp, 64 predicted proteins | sample YL17G13_40_MG_FD_203626 | JGI IMG/M metagenome (GOLD analysis project Ga0315294, IMG submission 203626) | Sediment microbial communities from Yellowstone Lake, YNP, Wyoming, USA - YL17G13_40 | ecosystem: Environmental > Aquatic > Freshwater > Lake > Sediment | place: USA: Wyoming | collected... | reverse complement strand
CGTAAGAGTTCACGACTCCTGATAGACTGCTGTTTTCCTGACCTAACCCCCTGGCCCCCTTCCCGAAACGGGAAGGGGGGAACAAGTTCCCCTCGCCGCTTCGGAGGGGCATGGTAGTCAAACTACAGTACCGCTGGCCTCTCGGAACTTGCGCGCAATGAGTTCGCAGGCGTGCGAGTAGACCTCGGATGATCTGCCAACCTGGGGGATTCTCGCACATTTGGCCCTGCTCGTCAACCTGGGAGACGAGTTATAACATGTTCCGAACTCGTCGGTGCGCACTTAGCACCCCGCGAACTGTGGGGAAAACCGTGTAACAGACACCGTACTGACTGGACAGGTCGTTGGTTGGGAGCGGGGGCGTGCTTTGTGGCTATTCACGACGTGCTGGCGATCTGCCTTGTACGGCGGTGGATGCTGCCGAGGAATGGGAGGCACACGTATGTCAATCGGCATGTTGCTGTCCGCCACGTACGCTCCGATGTTACGCCCCAAATATCCAGCCCTCGTGTTTGCCGGCGCATTTGGACATGGCCTCCGGTGCCCACCGAGCCTGATTACCTGCGTAGAAACGAAGTGCGGCCGCAGAGACAATTGCGTCCGCCTTGTCTTCAGTATCGACTGCCACATCCGGGGGAAGAGGATCGCCGTGATAATGCTGCAGGACTGAGTTCAGTTCTTCTCTGTTACTCCAGCAGTTTGGCGTATGTTCTGACTGAATGTAGAAAAGGCGAGGGAATATCTCTACAACCGTGTGAGCTTCTTCCTTTCTATCCTGGAACGGCCATATCGCCAGTGTTCGTGCATCCGGCTGGCAAATATGATGCAGTAGGCGCATGCCGGCAATCGAACCTATACCGACGCTATTCCCGCCGACGCATACAAAGACACAGGCAGGCCGAGTATGGTACGTATGCTGGCATTCGTACTCGGTTTCCCTGAACCTTTCCTCGAAGCAATCCCCGGTGTACGTCTGATACCGGAGGTATGATGCGTAAGTGGCACGCGGCGTGCTGTAGAATGGTCCACCGTACAAGCCGGGGCCGTCCTGACACAGACGGTCTATTTCCGCCCATAGTGCCGCAGGCTCTGCTGGACCGTTGACAACACCCGGGAAGTACGCCCCCTGATCACAGTAAGGATATGCGAATGCGAAGTCAAGACCCACTAGGGTAGGACGATCCTCTGCAAGGCGTTCGGTGATCCACGCTTGCAGATTATCTCGTCGCCAGTTCACACGTCCTGGAGTGGGGTCAGAAACGAGCGTAGGCGGAGCGGTTCCTGTCACGCATACGGCTGCCTGCAGGCCCGGCAAACTAGGACCACGAGCACCTGACCAATCAACCCCAATGAACCTCTCGAACGACATTATGCAGTCCTCCTTTCATAATAAGAGCAACCATAGGGTTTCTCTCCTTCCAATCACAAGTGTTCGGTCGCCGGGATCAGAGCCTGAATGCTCGCTTTTCAGTAGGCGGCAGTTACGCCTGAGCCTCAAAGCCTTCGAACTTCGGCTTCAGACAGCACTGCGCAAAGGCTTCAAACAAACTGAGCATGTGAACTCCAACCCCTTGATCAAGCAGATAGTTGATCCTAGTGGTTTTCTGCTTTATCCATGCCTTAACGTTAGAACCCTTCAAGCCTGTCACGTCTATAAGGTGGCCTTTCTCTATGAGCGATTTGGCAAGATTGCTCTGGCAGCTCTGTGGATTATAGTGCTGGCTCAAGTACCGAGCGCCGCTATTTAGGCCAGCTTTGCCGACCTTGAGACATCGGTCACCCCAAAGGAAAACATATACCGCCATTTTGCCGGCAGGAAGGCTAGTAGGCGTATGTGGAGCAGATAGCACTTCGCAGGAGATATCCTCTCCGGCAAGTCGAACACCTGCAAGCTCCGCAACCGTACGGAAATCATGGATAAGCCTTTCTGGAGCCTCTGGCAAGAGTTCTGGGTACTTCCGCCTTAACGGATCGAATAGCGGCTGTAGCTTGTTGAAGAAAGCCCTTTCCGAGTCGTGTCTTTCCAGAATTGCTTTCCTGCGCTCGGCGAATATGCGGTCGCGGAGGTCGAAGAAGTCGTCCTGAGTCTTTGGGCAGCTTACGTCGGCCGGAGGTTTATAGCGGTTGCGGAAGGAGTTGCACGCAGCGCAGGCCAGCACTTTGTTGGTGATATCCTCTTGCCATTCTGCAGGGATGCCCAGCTCAGTGCATACACCGACCGGGACGACGTGATCGAGTGCCATGGTCAGCCAGGTCTCGTATGATCGTGCGAAGTCCGCACTGCAGTATGCGCACCTCGTTTGTCCGGTCTTCCGCATGAACTGCAGGCCGTACTCGTGGCGGCAGTTCGCGCCTTTGACTGGACCCAGGAGTGTCCGCCCGCCGCCGGGGTATTCATCGAAGGGGATCACCTTGTTCCTCCGCAACCTAAGCGCTGCTCTGCTATTCCCCGCCTCCTTGACAACTTCCTCTAATCGGCTTAAGATAATCCCGCTGGTACCTAACCCAAGACGGATGGGGAGCAATGGTTGACGGCGCGGTGAAGCTGCTCGTTCGGCGTCGAGCGCCGCCGCGAGCCAATGTTCAGCACTACTGGTGGTGGTAATGAAGGAAGACGGCGACGCTGCAAAGGTGTCAACGATACTCGACAACTTCGGCGATAACACGATGCTGGCTGCCCTCTCGCGGCTGCTGCCTGAAGCCGAGGGTCTGGACATCGCCACTGGCTCGTTCGAAGTAGGTTCGCTACTGGCGCTTGAAGGAACGTGGCACGCGGCGAATAGGATTCGCCTGATAATGGGGGATGAGACTACCAGGCGGACCCGCCAGCTGCTTCTGGAAGACTTGGAAAAGGCGACGGACGAAAGCATCGAGTCCGTGAAGGAGCGCGACGATGCCCTGACCGGCCTCGACGCCGTAAGCCAGGCGCTCGGCTCAAAGCAGCTTCAGGTTCGTGTCTACTCGAAGGCGAAGTTCCATCCCAAGTGCTACCTGATTCACACCAGACCCACCCAACTCGTGGACTGCGCTCTGGTCGGCTCGAGCAACTTTACGGAGCCGGGCTTGACCGTGAACGTCGAGTTGAACCTGTTGACGACAGACCAGCTTCACCTCCAGGCCCTGCAAGACTGGTACGAGCGCTTGTGGAAGGAAGCCGACGATGCAGTTCCGGAGGTCGTGAAGGTGATTCAGCGTCATCTGCGGGCCTACACACCGTTCGAAGTGTGGGCAAAGGCTCTATATGAATACTGCGCCGGCAGGGAAGCGCCGGTTACGGAGTGGGAGGAGAAGGAGTCTGTTGTATTCCCCCTGCTGAACAGGTACCAGCAAGACGGATACCGACAGGCGCGCGCGATTGCCGACCGATGGGGCGGCGCTTTCATCTGCGATGGAGTTGGGCTCGGAAAGACTTACATCGGCGCGATGCTGCTGGAGTACCATCTGAAGCAAGGCCACCGGGTGCTGCTCCTGGTCCCGAAGTCCGCCCGTCCGGTCTGGGTGAGCAAGCGCCGTGACGACCCCATGCAGCTCATCCGCTCTACGTACCCACGCCTGTTCCGTGACTCCGTGGACATTCTGAACCACACTGATTTCGGGCGAGAGGGCACCATTTCCGATGAAGACCTGGCTTACTACCGCGATTTCGCTCAAGTCGTCATCATAGACGAAGGCCATCACTTCCGCACGCCGGGCGCCTATCGGAGCAAGATGCTGAGAAGCCTGCTCGACCGCGGCTCCGAGAAACGCCTGTACTCCCTCACGGCTACGCCTATCAACAACAGCCTCCGGGACCTGTATCATCTAATAAACTACATCGCGCGGGATCGGCAGAACTACTTCGCTTCCCTTGGCGTTCGGAACCTCAGCCTGTACTTCACGCAGGCCGAGAAGGCGCTGGAGGAGACTCTTGAGGAACGCGGAGAGCCCGACGTTCAGACGGCTGCCCAAGATGCCGATATACTGCGCAATGACCAGCTTCTTAAGGCGTTGGTGATTCAACGCAGCCGCTCCTACGTGAAGGAGTACGAGAAGTCGAATGGCGCGGCTCCAATGTTTCCAGAGCGTGAGAGACCCCAGGTCGTATCATACTCCCTGAAAAGGGTCTACGCGGGCTTCTTCGGCGATGTGGAAGCGGCTTTCGACAAGGACGACCCTCTGGTCTCTCTCGCAGTCTACAACCCGGAGGTGTTCCGGAAGGCCGGGAAGGATACCCGCCTGCTGAACCGGGACAGGCAGGTGATCGGCCTGATCCGCACCCTCTTGCTCAAACGACTGGAGAGTTCCTACAAGGCCTTCGAATCGAGCCTGGAAGACCTGCTCTGGAAGATGGCGGCCTTCGTGAGCACCTACGACTCCGAGAGATGGGACGCCTGGAAAGCGGCTCACCAGGCTGAGTGGGGGATTGTCCAACAGCACCAGGCCGAGCGCCGGGCAGACGGCGGTGACGAGACGGAGGAAGGCAACGAGCTGGAGGACGTCAAGGTCGCCGAGCTCGACGCTGAGCCGGCGGAATACGAGATGGACAACCTCATATCGGCGGTCCTGGACGACATGGCCGTGCTCGCCGACCTCCATTCCAAGGCTTGCCGATCCGTGTCGCCCGAGACGGATGACAAGCTCAACAGCCTTGTGCAGCGCCTCAAGACCGATCCCGTTCTCAAGGACGGGAAGGTCGTGATATTCACAGAGTTCCGCGATACGGCCCGGTATCTCTGGAAGCAATTGACCGACCTGCACGGCTTCAAGGATGTCGAAGAGCTGGACAGCACGCGCGACGTGGACCGGGAGAAGGTGATCAAGCGCTTCGCGCCTTACTACAACTGCACTCAGGAGGAACTCCCGGCCTTCGTCGCCGATCAGATTCGCATCCTGGTCAGCACGGATGTGCTCTCGGAAGGCCTGAACCTCCAGGACGCTAACCTGATAATCAACTACGATCTCCACTGGAATCCCGTGCGCCTCATGCAGCGCATCGGACGCGTTGACCGAAGGTTGAATCCGGAGGTCGAAATGCAGCTCGGCCGCTGGGGCGACGCGCCCCCGAAGGTCTACGTCTACAACTTCCTCCCTCCCGACGAGTTGGACGAACTGCTCCGCCTGTTCCAGCGCGTCACCGGCAAGCTGCTTCGAATCAGCAGGACGCTGGGCATCGAAGCGCCGGTTCTGCGCCCCGAGGACGATTGGGAAGCACTGCGATTGCTGAATGAGAGATACGAGGGCCAGAAGAGCGCCGAGGAGCAATTGCAGCTCGAACTCAGTGATCTGCGGGAAGAGCATCCCGAACTGTACGACGAGCTCCAGCGTTTCCCCAGGCGCGTGTTCAGCGGCAAGCGAGCCCCGGAAAGCGGCACGCGCGGACTCTTCTGCTGCTATCGGTATCCGGCGCTCCAGGAGGGCCAGCAGGGCGAGGTCCGCTGGTACTTCCGATGCGCTGACTCGGGCGACATCTGGGAGAGCGACCGCCTGAAGGAGATCGCCGATGCGATTCGCTCTACCCCGGAAACCGGCCGGGTTACGAGTGCTTCGGCCGAGCTGCTGAGGGAATGGCGGCTGGAGATCGAGCGCGACCGCGTCCAGAAGCACATGCGCGCCCTCCAGGCGCCCATGGGCACGAAGCCTACTCTCGTCTGCTGGATGGAGGTTTGCTGATATGGACCTGGAAGCCGCCGTTCGGAAGGTCCAAGACCTGGACTCGCTGTTCTACCTGCTGCGCGACCAACTCGAATGGCCTCTCGGAGAGTCTGCCGCGCTCGAGGACTCGACTTTTGAATGGACGGCGGACGACCTGCGTGTCAGCGATGGAAGCGCCGCGCGGCTGGGCGGCGGCATTGTGCGCCAGCTTCGGCCTTTCACTGAGGGCCAGCCCTGGGGCATCTTCCTGCTCGAGTTCGCAAACGACCGCGTCTATCGCACGGCCCTGCGTGATGTGCTGCGCAGGCTCGTTCCAAGCCGCAGGCGCGATCCGACCCTGCCTTCCTGGCGACACGACAATCTCCTGTTCATCTGTACGACTCGTGAGTATCAGTCCTTCACGTTCGCCCATTTCCGCGGCGAGGAAGCGCCGCGCGCCGTCCTGACAACCTTCGGGTGGGACAAAGGTGATACCCACATCCGAACGCTGTGCGAGTTCAATCTGCCGGCCCTCACTTTCCCGAGCGACGGCGGCGCGGACGCCGGCAAGTGGATAGAGGCGTGGAGATCAGCCTTCGACGTAGACAGGGTCAGCCGCGCGTTCTACGAGGGCTACAGACGCGTGTTCGATAGCCTTCAAGCGGGCCTCCGAAAGCAGACGGGAGACGCCAACTGGGCACATGACTATGCCCTTCAATTCCTCAACCGTCTGGTCTTTCTGTACTTCGTGCAGCGCAAGCGATGGCTTGGCGACGACTTGCGTTTCGTCCCCAAGCTGTGGAGCCGTTACAAGGCCTGCGCCGAACCTGCGGATTCGTTCTTCGACAGGTGGCTTTCCGTTCTGTTCTTCGAGGCCTTCAACAATCAGTTCCAGGCAGGAAGGGCTGACCGGCAGCACCTGCCTGAAGATACTCGTGAGGCGCTGGCAAAGGCCCCATTCCTGAACGGCGGTCTTTTCACGCGCAACGACCTCGACGACGCACACGCCTTCAAGGTTCCTGACAGCCTGTTCGAAGCGTTGTTCGACCGCTTCAACGGCACATCTCCCGGATTCCTTGAGCGCTACAACTTTACGATCTCGGAGGACACTCCTCTCGACCAGGAAGTAGCTGTGAACCCGGAGATGCTCGGTAAGGTGTACGAAAGCCTGGTGAACCTCAGCTCAGAGGGCCTGGAGGAAGAGGACCGCCGAGGTACCGCCGGCATCTTCTACACTCCCCGCGTTGAGATAGACTTGATGTGCCGCCTCGCTCTTGTAGACCGGCTGACCAATGACCTCGGGCAGGAAGCTAAGCCGCTCCTATACCGGGCCGTCTTCGCTTATACTCCTGAGGAGAAGGAGGCGGCAGACGCGGAGTTGCTGGCTCAAGACCTCTGGGGGAGATTAAACGCACTCCTGCATGATATCACCGTCCTCGACCCGGCTTGCGGGTCGGGATCATTCCTCGTCGGCATGCTCCTGGTCCTGGATGATCTCCAGGCTCGGGCAAACCTCCAGCTCGGCGAAGATGAGAACTCGTACGACCGGAGGACTCGCATCATCGGGCACAGCCTCTATGGGGTTGACTGCATGGAGTGGGCTGTGCATATGGCCGAGCTCCGACTGTGGCTCCAACTGGTGATTGAGACCGACCTGGAGTGGTATCAGATGAAGCATCGGGCCTTACTGCCGAACCTTACATTCAAAGTCCGTCCGGGAGACAGTCTCGTGCAGGAGATCGGAGGGGTGAGTTTCTCCCTGCACCGCAAGCACCTAGACATCCCACGACCCATTAGGGGTCGGCTGACCACGCTCAAGGGGGAGAAGCTGCGGTATTACAGGTATGAGGACAGGAAGGTCTTTCACACGGAGGACGCACTCAAGAATGAGGAGCTTGCCATATTCTCTGAGATCCTGTCGGTCAAAGAGATAGAGCTGGCCAAACGTGTAGCGACCCTGGATTCCAAGCTCAATGAGGGGCAAAGGAGCCTCACGGGTGAAGTGGAACACGCCATTTCCGGTGGCGAGCGAAAGAAGATAGAGGACGAGAAGGAAGCAGTGTCAGGGGAGCTTGAGCAGATAAGTCTGGCAAAAGAAGCCTTGGGCAAATCACAGGACCGCCCTTTCGTCTGGGACATCGCCTTCGTTGAGGTGTTCGAGAGCGACAAGAAAGGCTTCGACATAGTCATCGGCAATCCGCCGTATGTGCGGCAGGAGAATATAACCGATCCGCTGCAGCGGTGGGACAAAGCGGTCTACAAAGCCAAGCTCCAGAGGTCGGCTTACGCGGCTTACCCGCGGTTCTTCGGTTATAAGCCGCAGAAGGATACAGACCCGTGCAACCCTGGTAAGGCGGTAACGCGGAAGATTGACGGCAAGGCTGACCTGTACATATTCTTCTACCTCCACGGGTTGAGCCTGCTGAATGACAAGGGGAGCTTCTGCTTCATCACTTCGAACTCATGGCTCGATGTGGGTTACGGGCGCGACCTGCAGGAATTCCTCCTGAGGCAGGGGCACGTGAGGCTCATCCTGGACAATCAGGCAAAGCGCAGCTTCTCCGATGCCGACGTGAATACCGTGATCGCCCTGCTCTCAGCGCCTCAGGACAAGAAGGACTCAGGCCTGGCGGAGACCGCCAGGTTCGCCATGTTCAAAGTGCCGTTCGAGGGCGTGCTCTCGCCTGTCGTCTTCGAGGAGATTGAAGAGGCGGAGGGCCGCATGAGCCGGGAGGAGTTCCGGGTCATGACAGTCCCCCAGCAGCAGCTCCTGGAAGAGGGGATGGCCAGGCTGGATGAGGAGGAGGAAACCCCGTCGAAGAAGCCCGTGGTATATGCAGCCGGTAAGTGGGGCGGGAAGTACCTCCGAGCCCCGGATATCTACTGGACGATCATGGAAAAAGGCAGGGACAAGCTGGTCCGGCTGGGAGACATCGCGGAAGTCCGGCGAGGGTTCACGACAGGGGCGAATGATTTCTTCTATCTGGACGAGAAGCGAATTGAGCAATGGGGGATTGAAGAGCAATTCCTGAAACCTGTCATCAAGAGCCCGCGGGAATGCAAGGGCTATGTTATCAAACCGGGGGATCTGAAGTTCAGGATGTTCCTCTGCAACCTTAGCAAGAATCAACTTCGGGGAACCGTAGCATTGGAGTACATAAAATGGGGCGAATCGAAGGGCTTTCATAGGGTACCCAGCTGTTCGTCACGGAGAACATGGTATGACTTGGGGACCCGTCGAATTGCACCGCTTATAAGCCCTAGCAGCGTTTCCGAGCTCCCTCGTACATTCCGCAATTCAGGTGTCTATGCGGACAAGCGGCTATACGAGATATATCCGCATGAATACGCCGACAGGATTCATCTGGTTACTAACTCTACGCTGTCCAGCATGTTCTTGGAGATTGGATCCCGCACTGGCCTCGGAGAAGGACTTCTTGATCTTACAGTATACGAATTGGCAGATTGTCCAATAGTGAACCCCAAACTGCTTGGAGATATAACTTGGTTCGTATCGGCTGCAGAGGACATAACGGTACTCTCGCTACGGGATGAGCTCTCGAACCCTGTTAAAAGGAGGCTTGATGCGTTAGTGTTCGATGCGCTAGAGCTGACTCAAGGAGAACGGGATGCGGTATATGAATCGGTCTTGGCGATCGTTGAGTGCCGTATGCGGAAAGCAGAAAGTCTTAAGTAGACGGAGAGCCGTTCGGAGAGGTGCGCGAAGATGCTGACTGATGAAGCATGCGGGCGGAGCAAGTCGAGGCCGAGCGCCGGAGGCGCGTGGAGGAGTTCCTGGGCGACATCGGCACGTCTCCCGCGCAGTCGAGCAGCCGAAATCCCCTGGAGCAGCCCTGGGCGATGACGCCGGAGGAGTTCACCCGCAGGTGCGGGCCGATGCTCACGAAGCTCTTCACCGACGCCCGGGACGAGACAGCGGCCCTCACCGAGCAGGTCGAGAAATTCGAGCGCGAGATAGACGAGAGAGTGGCGGAGTTGTATGGGTTGTGAAAAAAGGCTTGGAGGCAACCGGCATGCTCAAGAAACGCGGAAATCCGGGGCGAAAAGGAAGGCTATTGAGCAATAGCATTGATGCGTACGTTCTCGCCCTCGAAACCATAAACCGGCTGTCGGTGAGGTACCGTACCGAAGCCTTCGCTTACCTGATCTGCAATGCCTGGGAACTACTCCTGAAAGCCAAGATACTTGACGATACCGCCAGCCGCAACTCCATTCTCTACCAAAGAGTCAGGGGCCAGCGCCCCCGTACGTTGGCTCTGCGTGATTGCGTAAAGAAGGTCTTCCCAAACGACAAAGAGCCTATACGCCGAAATCTCGAACGCATTGCCGACCTGCGAGATGAGAGCGTACATCTGGTAATCAGCGTGATACCCCGGGACATCATGGGCATCTTCCAGGCATGCGTCCTGAACTACCACAACAGCCTGGTCAACTGGTTTGACGTGTCGCTATCTGACCGAGTACCGATAGGTATGATGACCCTCGTTTACGACCTGAGCCCGGACCAGCTGGACCTGAGCAGTTCCTTACTTCGCCGCCGTCTGGGCAAAGATGCAGCCAGCTACCTTATGGAGTTTGGAGCACAAATCCGGGAAGAGTTCGATGAGATGGGTAGACCACCCGAGTTCTCCATATCCATCGGGTATAGACTCGGCATTGTCAAAGAGGGACAGCAGAGCGATGTTACGTTAACCGCAGGCGACGGCGCCGACTTGGTGAACATCGTGGAGGTAGCGAAGGATTCCTCCAAATCACATCCGCATCGAAGAAAGGAAGTCTGCGAGGCAGTTAACGAGGCTTTGGCAGGAAGCACTCAGGTGAACGGTCACGACATCCAGTGCGTAGTGGATGTCTACGGAGTCAGGAAGCGTCCTGATTTCTACTACAAGGGAACTGTTCCGGGATCACCCACGCAGTATAGCCAGAGGTTTGTGGACTGGCTGCTAAACCAATACCGAAAGGATTCCGGCTTCTTCAGCAAAGCCCGTGAGAAGGCGAGGCAAAGACCGAAAGGGTAGCGAAGTCCATTTGAGATCGACGAGCGGATCGGACAGCGATCCGCGTATTGGGGCAGAAGTGCCTTGACGCGGAAGGCGTCGGCTGCGAGGCATGGGGGCGCGAGATAGACCAGCGCGTGTCGGGGCTTTATGGGCTGTGATATGGAGTGCGTGGGCTTCGCCTCGCTTTGTCTTTCGGCGGCGGACTGAGCAGGGGAAAAGGAGACCTTACCTTATGTCGGAAGACGAGGCAGGGTCAAGCCGCCGCACCCGAACGGGGACGCTTCGTAGGTTCTGAGGCTCCTTTGCCTGATATCGCACGCGGCGCGACCCGCGGGATGGGAGGTAGGAGACAATGGCTATCAACATTCAGCGCATGGAGCTTTGGCGGCTGATCGCGCTGGAGTTCGGCGTGCCGGGCGGAGACCGGATGGTTCAGGACGACTCGATACCGATGAGGAAGATGATCGTCAGGGGGCCGGTCGCGATGGCGGTCGACGGCACAGGGGTGATCTGGAAGCCTTTCGAGCGCTACAGTTGCGTACTGCAGTTCCGCCCGAAGGGACTGGATGATCCTGGCGAAGTGCGCGGTGACACGGCGATCCATTACGAGTGGGTAGTGCGGAGTTCGGAGCGGATGCTGGATGTAGCACTTCACTTCCAGTATCCGGACGTGGGCACGAACCAGGACTGGTTGGACCGAGTGCCCAAGCCGCCGCCGTTCCTCTTCGAAGGCCGGGAGATCGAGTCTGAGCCCGAGCGCTTTAAGAGATGGACGGGGTGGCGGTACAGGCTGCGGTATGCCGGCAACGGCCCTTCCGACGACATGGCTGGTCCGGCGGCGCGTGCCATGGAGCAGTTGATCTTCCATACCATCTCTCGAATTGTATGACACCGCTGTGCCGTTGCTGTCACCCTCGGCAATGGCCGACAGCGGACTGGCAAGTGAACCTGCCGACGTGCAGCCGCGCCGGCCTTTGCGGGTTTCACGTGAGCGGCGAATTTTCCCATTGCCCGGAGGCCAGAATGCCTGCTCCGGTACCGATTGAAGGCGGTCTGGAACGGCCGGATATCGTGGAGCGCGAGATAGACGAGCGCGTGGCGGGGCCTTATGGGCCGTGAGAGAACAGGGCAACCATGCGAAAGCGGGGAAGTGAGGAAATCAGTCTGTTTGGAGACGACGGGACTTTCGGCTGCGGGGAGAGCCTACTCTCCGTCTCTCTAGACGACGAACGGAGCGCGCTGGACGAGCTGTTCGCTGGCGCTATGGCGTATCGCCGCGGCTCCGCATACCTGGAGCTACTGCAGTTCATCGCCAAGTTCTCAAGGTACTCGCCATTCAACTGCTTTCTGCTCCACATGCAGAACCCGAAGGTTACGTATGTGGCCACACCGGGCCAGTGGCGGAGGAAGTTCGGCCGCTTCGTCGTGCCGGGTGCCAAGCCTATGATGATACTTGCGCCCAGGACCCCGGTTCTTTTCGTATACGACTTGGCAGACACCCATGGCCAGCCGCTGCCAGATGACCTCGACAAGCCGTTTGATACCCGAGGTGAGCTTCCGGCCGGGGTTTGGCATTACACACTCGACAACTGCGGAGAGCAGCGGATCCCCGTCATGATGGCGGATCTGTCTTTCCTTCATGCCGGTTCGGCTCAATCTGTCCCTGAATGGTCGTACGAGGTCGGAGACGGGAGTTTTCCGATGGGATTCGCCATCAGAATAAACAAGTCCCTCGCCCGAGGAGCACAGTACTCGACGCTGGTACACGAACTTGGCCACATCTTCAGCGGTCACCTAGGAGCCGATGAAGATTCCTGGTGGCCGGATCGGCGAGATCTTCCCTCCGAGCAGGTGGAGATCGAGGCAGAATCGATTTCCTTTCTGGTCTGCAGGCGTCTGGGCCTGGAGACGACATCCGCCCAGTACTTGGCCAGGCTTGCGGAGGCAGACATTGAACTTCCACACCTGAGCATCCAAACGGTGCTCAGGGTAACCAACTATATCGAGTCTATGGGCAGGGGCAGGCTTTCGAAGCGGCGTGAACGAGCTGACGTCGGTACCCAGCGAAGATGAACGCCTGGTATTTGAACTGCTGAGGGACGGGTTGCTGGGTGAATTCCAGTTGACGCGGCGCGCAAAGGGGATCATCTTTCTCAGCGCCACGCCTGGGGGCGGTAGAATGGACTTGTGCTTGACAAACGGTACCAGCATCGTTGACGCAGACCGGAAGCTATCCCGCTTCATGGGAGCTGAGTACGAGCTTTACGATGGCATCAGAGTCCCCGAGGATTCCACTCTGTCGCTTTTCGACATCCTCCTCTCCATCATGATGAACTCTAGGCTCGATACCGCCGATAAGGTGCGGAGTATCTGGAAAGGCAAAGCGCCGGTTGAGAAGACCCTCAGGATCGAGATTGACGATGAGGCTTTCGCCCGCGTCTACGGGCACAAGTCGCACCCCATCGAGGTCAAGGGCCCCGGTCAGAAGATCGCCGTCCGCGTGATCAGCCAGTTCGGAGAGGAGTGTACGAAGGTGTTGGAGGTGACCTGATGAATCTACCGCGTCCCGCGTTGAACTTGCACGACGCAATGGAGCAGATCCTCAAGACCTGTGAGGACCAGACCGCCGAGCAGGTTTACCTGGCTTCTGAAATCAACAGGAGGAAGCTCTACTGGCAGAAGGATGGCGGACCCGTGTCCTCCGGCCAGATCGGAGCCCGCGCCAAGAACTATCCGCACAAGTTCGAGAAGATCCCGGCGGATCCCCGAACAGGAGAGAAGGCCAAGGTGCGGCTCCTGTAGGGTTTGCCCGTGAACGGCAGAGATAGAGCAGGTCGTCGAAGCCAACGGCGGCTGGCCCCTTGCAGACAGTGTACCCGATGGTGGCAAGCAAGGAAAGAAGGACTGAGCGTGCTAGGTGTACAGAGTATCTGGGAGCGCATTACCGCTTGTCAGGGCGAGACGTTTCACCAGAAGAAGGGCAAGCCGTTCACGTACACCGTGAAGGGCAACGTGCTGCGTCCGCACACGACGAACCAGAACATCCCGCGCTCTCACTTCGAGAAGGCCCTGGCGCGATGGCCTTGTGAGAACACAGTGCCGCTCCAAGACCTGAGAGGGCCGTCGTACATATTCGCAATACTGAAAGACCCGCGAATCAGTGGATAGGACGGATAGCCGACTCCGCTAGTTCCCCGTTTGTCATAGTCAGGGAGGGAGGATCAGGGATGGGTAAGCCAGACATTACAGCAGTCGGCGCGGCGTTTGAGATGCTTCTGGAGGGGATCGAGGGAGTAATCGAGGATCTCAACGAGGCGGGCGCAGATTAGAAGAGGGCAAGAACGAGATCAGAGGCGACACTACATGAACGAACTACTCAGATATCTCGAAGCCAGGAAGCCCGGGCCAATATCGGACACGGAAACATTAGAGGATCTCCTATCGGCCTGCTGGGCCGAGTTCGAGGGTTGGAACCAGGGGGGTATGATGCCATACAAGCTCCATGGCAGGATGGAGAACGTATCTTGGGACCCACCCAGGCTGTGCTTTGACATCGAGAGACATGGTGCGACCGCGCTTGGGTCCACGACTGCGGAACTGCAGCCGTGGGCGGTTGATGTGCAGAGGAAGACGGCTTCTGTCGGGTTATCAGGCAAAAGACTGGTGAAAGCTAGACAGACGGCGTTTCATGCAGCTCCGGTTGCCGAGGAAATCGTTGAGAAGATTTCGGTGAGGCGGGACGACGAGCGGGTGAAGTGGAGAGAAGACGGTAGCGTCCAGGTCATGAGTGGCAAGATTCTCCCCGAAGGATCCGCGGTCAAGCAAACACTTCAAAATCGGCGAAAGAGGTTGGCCCAGGAAATCGAAAAGAGGCTCGAGGAGTTGGGATGGCGGAAACTGCGAACAAATGTTTTCGCTCCTCCCAGGACCTGAAGCGCCGACTCACAGCAAGGAACTCCATGGTAAACGAGGGGCTTCTGAAGCCGGATTCTCCGCGCGGCGTGTGGGAGGTCAGCGAGCGAGGGATGAAGTGGCTGGATAAGAACAACAGGCAGACAAAGCGGTGAGCATACGGACTCTATTCTGAATAGGAGGTTTGAATCATGGCCCGGCAGCAGTATCAAGGAAGGACGTTTTCTGGAGGGGACGCGAACGCGCCATGGAGGAGGTAGAGGAAGATGCCTGACTATGCAAGATACTATGACCTTTGGCGTGCAATAGCCGCAGAATTTGGAGTTCCTGATGCGCGTCTGATGCAGCTAGGGAAGCTCTACCCATTCGAGAAACTAGTCAAGAGGGATGAGGACGAAATACCGGTACCGGGGCACATAATCTTCTATCACCCTTACAAGAATCCTCTTGGTCCTCCTGTACTTCAGTTCCGCCCGGACGCCGTTTCGAGCGAGGAGGGCTACCCTGGCGAGCCAGCGATACACTACGAATGGCTGTTACACTCACGCTCTGGGCATCTTGACGTGGCGTTGCACCTCCAGCTCGACGATCCGGTTAGGAACCGGAAACGGCTGGACCGGATGCCATTGGCGCCCGACTGGAGTGGCGCCGGTGGGAACCTCCAATGCAAGAAGTACAGTTTCCCGGACAGTCGATTCTTCCGGGAAGGCTGGTCGTGCATCCGGTTCAGGCTGCCGTGCAATGCAGCCGAAGTGCGTTCTTGGCCTGAGAGAATTGCGCCGCAGGCCGGCCGAATCATGGAGCACCTGATAGCGTCCACCTGGGGGTTCCTGAGTTGATGCCATGTCCCAGGCTCAACGTTCGCGAGCTTAGGCGCGAAAGCGCAGGGTAGCCGCCCAGCACAGGGCGGAAGGAGTATGCCGCGACGGACGTTGTGAGCCTTGGGACTATGGACGATCGGCAACGTGGTTCAACGCAGGAGGAGGATACTCCGGACCTAGGCAAGTATGATGCCGTAGTGGCCGCCGACCAACCGAGACCGGCCTCGGGTGATGCCGGGCCTGGGGTAGGCGACCCCTTCGAGGAAGCCCATGAAGCGTCTCAACTTGGCAGCCGAAACCTATGCGCTCATCGTGTTATGCATTGCCGACCTCCTAGTCAGCGGATGGCTCATTCATACTGGGAGAGCATCGGAAGGCAACCCGATAATGGACTTCTACTTGGAGGAGGGCTTGGGCACAATGGTGTTAGCCAAAGTAACCCTGGTAGCATCTGGGTTGTTTGTAGCAGAGTGGACACGTAGATACCGCCCCGTGTTTGTCCGCCGCGCTATGCGATTAGCGCTGGCCGCATACCTGATACTGCTCGGCGCAGCCCTCTTGTTCAACTGCGTGGCAAAGCCCTGTCCCCCGAACCCTGAGGCCACCACGGCTGATGCGGCGGCTGTCACCTCATTCTTCGCCAGCCGATACCGCCTCGCCATCCACGCGGCCAGCGGTCGCGGATACCTACAGACCACCGTCTGGTAGTTTTACCGGCTCTTGACAATGCTCTTGAATTCTGCTAGTCTAACCTACCTACTTCAGCAGATCGGCGCTTTCCCTCTCACCTCGCAGATGCGCCGTGTTTTCCCGGAGTAAGCGGTCTTGTACCATCGGCGGGCGCCCGGCCGGACCGCACCCGTTGCCCGGCACAAGGCGTCTCGCCCACATCCTGTGTGGTGCCTGGTGCACAAGAGGGGGGATTTCTTTGGAAAAGGCGTGGCTACGTAAGCTTGTGAGCTTGGCCTCGACGCGAATCCGTGTAAGGGAGGTGAGTCCCCTTCGCTCGTGGCTCCTGGTCGTCGGTCTTATGCTGTTATGCCCACACGCGGTGTTGGCGCAAGACGTCGGCGACTACGTCTACTGCTCGCCAGGGTGGTCGGCAGGCGGGGATAAGTCCTCGTTCGGGCACGCGGCGATATACGTAGGCCCCGTCTATGACGACTCCGGAGCTTATCTCGGTGACGTGGTCGAGCGGGGACTTGACGGTATCAGGTTCACCACCATGGAGACGCTGCGCAGTCATTACTCAGACGTTTCCACAATAGCCGTACCCGGTGTTTCGGAGAACACGAAGATACTCGCTGCGGAGAGAGCGGTGTCTGTCACGAAGGCGATCGCGGATGGGCAGACCGTTCCCTGGTATAGCGACCCCTATGACTTTGCGAGCTGTAATTGCGTGCACACCTTCCAGCATTTTTACCTGGACGCCGGCGCAACGACGGAGGATGTGGGGAATCCGAGGTGGCTCTCGCACCCCGGGTGGCTTTATACGAACTTCTACAACGACAGGTCTCCGGGCGGACTGCCACCAGGCGGCGACACAGTTACCGGAGGAGCGTCCAGCGGCGGAGTCGAGTCCCGGCCGCTGTGGCTCGGGCGGAGTCAGTCTCCGATTCTTCCAACCAGGGCAGGGGATGCGGCGGTGGTGGAACCTCAGTCGGGGGAGTTGCTTGCACAGTTCCTGCCTCCTTCCGGTCTGGAAGCCGAAGTGGGTCACCAGGTGACTCCCGAGGGTGTCTTGGGCGGAAGCAATGCGGTGGCGGCCATAGGCATGGACTATGTCCAGGAATCCACGGGTCGGATTATCGGCAGCATTTTCTGCGCGGAGACGGTGGATTCGATCTACGAGCACGATTACGAGGTATGTGCGCGGGTCCAGAACTTCGAGCTCATGGAGGCAATGTGCATGCCCTTCGGGGATTCGTGGTGGTGGCTTATGCGCGCCGCGAAACCTTCGGCGAACTGTGACGAGACGGTGATCCCACTGTCTGTCAGGCTGGACGGCATGGCGGCGGTGGCCGACTCCCGCTATCTCGTGGAGAATTACGGCACGTCAGTATCGGGCGCGGTCCTAAACTATCAGATCCGGGGCATTGATGCGACGCACGCCATGTATTTACTGGATAGCATTCTCAATTCCGTCGCGCAGACGTACAGCCTCACCTATGCCAACATTACCGAGCCGCCTGCCCCCACGGTCTTCGCGCGCACGGCGACATACGAGAACCCGAACATACGCCTCTTGGTTGAGAATCTGGGGCAACCGCACCCTGTACGGTTCTGGGGTTTCACGTGGTCGGAACCTCGCCGTGATGCCATCAATTCTGTGGAGTATAACGTCGAGGTGCCTGCCGGCAAGAGCACGGTTGACCTACCGGTGGGAGCGATTCACGATGCCGTCATCTACATTCAAGCGGGCGAGTTCTTCGACAAGGTGTATGTGGCGAACGGGTACTGGTTTGCCTGGGATGACAACTCGGCAGGGGGTACGTCGCAGGTCTCCTTAACCACCGGCGAGATACAGCATGCACAGATGGCAGGGGCGGCGCCATGGTTCGTAAGCCCACCCCTGGCCGAAATGACGGGGGTCGTGACGGATGCGCTTTCCTGGGCCCACGTGGGCATTGGCTACGTGTTCAGGCAAGGCCGCGAGCCGATCGATGTCAGCAGTGCGGAGTCGGTTGCTTTCTGGGCAAAGGGCGATGGAAAGCAGTACCGTGTCAAATTGGAGAGCGCTTCCGTGAAAGATAATGACTATCACGGCCTAACGTTCACCACCTCACCGGACTGGCAACTCATCAGGATTCCTTTTTCCCAGCTTGCCCAGGAAGGATGGGGACAACCGATAGCTTGGACAGGTAGGGACATCCACACTATCAGCTTTGTGACGGTAGGGCGCCCTCACGAGTCTGTCCACCTCCTGGTTGACAGAATCTGCTTCGTCCAGCCTACCGTTAGGGTAAAGGGCCTTACCATGATGTCCTTGCCAATCGTTCCTGGGAACACGGATCCTAAGCTGGTCGTCGGGTTCGCCGGCAACTGGTGGTGCACATACAATCCAGCCGTTCGCGCTTACGCGGTGTACCCGGATCATTACACATGGTTCGATCCGGTGGAGACGACCCCCGGCAGGGGTTTCTGGGCGCGGTTCTCCGAGGAAGTGGAGATGCCGTCTGGAACAACTCCTCCGCAGAACCAGGCAGTGACGATTCATCTGCTCCCCGGATGGAACATGTTCGGCAACCCGTTCCTTTCGAGCGTTCAGTGGGATTTGGATACCATCAAGGTGCAGGAAGCGGGTGGCCTGCAGAAGTCGCTACGGACTGCGCGAGATGTGGTGATGCCGTATGCATGGGGCTGGCGACAGAGCGCGGTGGACCCGCTTCGGGGGTCGTATTACTTGATTTACGATTCTGCGGAGCGGCCTGGTACAGCCGATAAGCTCATGCCGTGGCAGGGATACTGGATCAAGGCGAACAAGGCATGCGACCTCGTCATCCCGCCGCCGTAGTAAGAATGGCCGTGATCGGACGTGGACAGCGTGGCGATTACCGAGAGCCGAGGCGTCGGCAGGTCGCCTAGGATCCAGCTTCATCTCCGGGGAATCAGATGGGGAATCGAGGACAGTTGCATGACATAGGAGTGCCATTTGCGCTAAGCTTGGCAGTCGCGGTTGTGGTGTGCGGATGCGGCGGGGGAGGCGGAGGCGGATCCGACAACCCACCGCCAACGATCACGAACGCACTGGCGCAGACGCCCCAGGGCTTCTCCTTCGAAGGGGGGGTGGTGACCATACAGGCAGATGTAACCGACAGCGACGGTGTAGCCGAAGTGACGGCCCGCGTCACCAGGCCGGATGGCACTCAGGATCCGACGCTGGTGACGATTGGGCTCACTCAAGGGGCCACGTACTCCGGAACATACGATGCTCCCTTAAACCCAAGGGGCGATGGCCAGGCGGAGACGTATTTGGTGGTCGTCAGCGCGACTGATAGCAAGGGCGCTGTGTCTCATTCGGGTTCGTTCAGCTTCGAGGTCCCCGCCGAGACGATCCCGCAACCGCCGCCATTCTGAGAGCCCTGCGTGAAGCGCGAATGGCCATTAGCCATCCCTTGAAACACGCTGTGAGATCGGGGATGCCGGTTCTCCGCTTCGAGACGCATGTGTTCCACTGAGCCACGCGGCTTTTCAACACGGCGTGGTCGCGACGGCGTGCAGCAAGCTGATCCAAAAGGGCCGTGGGCACCTCCACATTGACGACAGAGCGGCCCTCAGGGACGGCACTCGAGACGCACGTGCAGCAGAACGTCGCAGTCTGAGTAGTCTGCGACCTGGCCTTTTGCGACCCGGGCGCGCATGGAGGGGCCGCGCGGTGGCGCCGTCCCGCGGCCCCAAGGCGAGTTCAGGGCCCACTCAGGCGCCAGCTCGCGTGAGAAACGGCTCTGAGGGGCTGCTTTCGGGGTTTGGGAAGAGTCAACCAGCAAAAGCCGGGGTAGTTGGACGCGCAAGCTCAGTTCATGCCCATAGAGGGTCGGCGGCTCGTCGCTCAGTCCTAACAGCCAGTCGGCGGAGACGCGAACGCCGAAGTATCGGAAACCATTCAGCAGTCGCCAGAGCGTGGAGACCTTCGGTTCGTGTCCGTCGGGTTGATGGCGTCGAGAACATATGTGGAGGCTACACCTTCAGTCGTCTACTTGCAGCCGAAGGCTTAGCAGTGTTCAGCGTCCCCAACCTCGGTATGCGGGTTCTCCAGATTGATCCGAGCCGACCCGCACTATTCCTGGAGGAACGCTTTCAGTTCCTTCATGAGATCACACCAGGTCAGAGCGTGCCCCGGCATCCGATTCATTGACAGGTTATTCTGCTTGCCCCTTTCGACGCTTTTCATAGCTGCGCCGCGCGCTTCAAGGTTTGTTAGAGTCCAGAATCTTGGCGTACCTCGTTCCTTCGTGGCATCTGCGATTATCCAATGGCAAGACTGGTCGGCGGCGACAAGCTCGTTCTGTCCCTGCATGAGCAGATCGACCCGGCCGCCGTCTCTCCGCTCCCGGACCACACCGCCCCACCAGGAGGTTTCCCTGCCGGGGGTCGCCGGCGGAGAGCGGCGGGGGTCACGAGGAAGTCTGTAGCGAATCTGCCGGTTTGTTCAGAAGTATTCTTTGCCGATCTATTCGAGCCAGGACGGGAGGGCCTCCTCACTGAGGAAAGACCAGCGATACTATCCTCTGGCTGACTTCGCCCTTTTCGTTACGATAGTGGACGAGCTTAGCTTCTGCATAGCAATGCATGTCGGACTCGGAGGTCGGTATCACACAGCGCCCTCGGTATACACCCTCCGTGAGGCAACATTGCACCATTTCACAGTCCATAGGCACATGCTTGGCGACGGGGAAAAACGCTCCTTGTCGTCCGGCATGGAACTTTACGCGAAACTCCTCGGCTGGTGGAGGTACTTCGTCGGAACCAAAGAGGCTGGTCTGATCCTCAGATTGTCTTTGTGACGGCTTCAGGGCCATCTCCCAGACAACAGGTGTGCAGTCCCAAGCTGATAGATGATCTACGCGAAGCGCCACAGCCTCTATCGAAGCCTCGAATTCGTTAGCCAAGCCAATCAATGCATCTATCGACGGGGCAATCTCAGAACATCTGCGGCGCAGTATGGTGTCAGGCAATAACAAGTTAGCCGCCGCCATGTCGCAGAAGTACTCCTCCTCGTTCTGCAGCGAGAACTCCCCCGTGCAAGCGTCAACCTTTGGCACCGGATGGATCTGGTAGTTCGGCATCAAGAGGTGGCCGATCTCGTGGGCGAAGGAGAAGCTCCGCCGGCCTTGAGGATCACTCGCGCGTATCTCTATCCGGTACCCACCTTCCTTCAAAGGAGTGAGCCTGCCTGACTCCTTGATGTCACCAACCTGTACGTCTGCTGCCCCGCAAAATGAAGCAAGCATCTTCAACGGTACAGGAGCTTGAGTCACTTCGCAATCGTCTAGAAGCTGCTTCGTCAGGTGTTCTATAGCCCCAACCGGATCAGCGATTCCAGTGGAATCCACCAGGGAAAGAGCTGTACCGCTATAGAATCTGCGCTTGCCGCTGCGTACCACGCGGGAAGGAGGAGACAAAGACTATCTCACCATCCTCTTTATGGACTCCCACAGGTATTTCCAGTCGTCTGCCGTCTTAGGTTGCCTACCTCGGTGCTTGATCCTGGCAAGCATCTCAAGATCCGCCTGCTTGATATCTGATTGTGTCTTGGAGAATTCTATCAGACTTTCAGGCATCTGAGTTACTCCTGGCTCGGGCGCGTTAGGACCTTTGCCAAGAAGATAAGCAACGCTAGTCCCTGTTATCGTCGCTATGCTAAACAACACCTGTGCGGAGGGACGCTGGCATTCCCCGTTTTCGATCTGATGTATGTACGCCTTAGATACTCCAGCAAGCTCTGCCAGCTTAGCCACAGGCATCTCCCCTCTTGCTGCCTTCAGCCTTTCTCCCAAAGCCTGGGGGTCGCTCTTGGTCTGTGAGTTGTCCATCGAGAAACCACCTTCCGTCAACTACTATGGAGCGTTTACCGAAAAGGATAGTTGACATCCTATCCCGAATCGAGTATACTATGCCCGACAGGTGGGAGTCAACCCTGGCTGATTTCGGCAGTGCAACTACCCTGTGGGATGGGAGGTGAAAGAGCATGGCAACAGGCAAGGTCACAAGCGCACGTGCGGCGAGGGCTGCATCGAAAGTGCTTCGGGACGCACGGACCGGCAGGAGGAGCAAGACAGCGGCTGGAAGTGCATTATCTCAGCGACCACCGAAGAAGTAGTAGGACAAGGATGTGCGGAACAGTGCAGGATGAGCCTGGGTCCTGCGCTATTCGTCAACATGAGTTGTAGGCACAGACACAAAGGAGAAATCCGGTATGACAAGTGACGTCAGAGCGCAATACAATCAACTGCTCGACAACCTTGCCCGAGAACTGGATATCCCTCCCAGCAAGTATCAAGCCGCTGTGCAGCGATATACGGCCGTCGGCAACTGGCTTGAGTGCGGAGAGTACGATGGTTGCGATGGGTCTCCACGAATATACCCGCAGGGATCCTTCAGGCTCGGAACGGTAGTAAGGCCGATCAGGGAAGGCAAGGAAGCCGACTATGACATCGATCTGGTATGCGAATTTCGCGGCGAGAAGGAATCAACCTCGCCAGGCAACGCGAAATCAGCGGTCGGTGATCGGCTAAAAGAGCATGGCCAGTACTCGCGAATGCTCGATCGCGAGGGAAGGCGATGCTGGACGCTGGAGTATGCCGAGGAGGACAGAATCGGCTTCCATCTTGATGTTCTTCCTTCGTTGCCGGAAGCCGCGCAGGTGATTGCCTTCACGTCACAGGCAGGCGTTCCCTACGAGATGGCCCGCAAGGCGATAGCGATCACCGACCGGCAATTGGCCGGCGTTTACTCCTGGTCCACCAGCAACCCCGACGGTTACGCCGATTGGTTCGGCATGGCACAGAGACCCATCTTCGAGAAGACGGCCATCGCCCAGAAGCAGGTACTTCTCCAAGAGAACCTCGGGTTGTTCAAGAACATCGAGGACGTACCTGACCAACTGGTGAAAACACCACTTCAGAGGGCCATCCAACTTCTAAAGCGCCATCGTGACGTGAGGTTCTCTGGCCACGAGATAGAGAGTGATAAGCCGATCTCGATGGTGGTCACAACCCTTTCGGCGAGACTCTATCAGCAGGAAGGGGATACTTATTCGGCGCTTCAGTCCATCGTGGAAAAGCTGTGCGCCCATTCTGGTCTCCTCCAGCCGACAACACGGCTCGATGAGGAACTTGCCGGACTGAGCCTGATTACGAGGAAACCGGACGGCACATGGTATATCGCCAATCCGGTAAACCCGGCGGAGAACTTCGCCGACCGCTGGCACGAGAACGGCGACAGGAAGGCTAGAGCATTCTTCCAATGGGCATCGTGGGTTCGTAGTGATCTCTTGGACATTCTCGATTACGGCGATATTGGGAGGATCGTCAAGTCGATGGAAGGGAAGTTCGGCGAGTCGTTGCTTCGTCGCGCTGCACAGGGAATCTATCCTGTGCCAGCCGTCGTCTTAGGCACGGGTCAGAGCTCTAAGCCCGTCGAGATACGCAATCCAAGTAAGCCGTGGGGTCATCGTGGATAATCCACTTCAGCGTGTGATCGAGCAGCACTTCGCATCGGCCGTTCACCGGTATCCCGGCCTCCAACTAATGCCCGACTCCGGCAAATGCATCGTTCGAGGTGTAATTGATCGCCCCCTGAAGTACAACGGAGTCGTGATGCAAGATAGATTCGAGGTAGAGATCCGTTTTCCAGACGACTATCCCGAGTCAATGCCTCACACATGGGAGACCAGTGGTCGCATTCCGGACGATTTCCACCCGCTACACGATGGATCTTTCTGTCTGGGAGAGCCCCTGGAGGTCATGCGGAAGTTCGCAGAGAAGCCAACACTCCTGGGCTACATTGCGAACCTGGTGTGCCCGTACCTGTTCTCATTCCTCTATTGGGAAAAGCATGGCGTCATGCCATGGGGTGAGCTATCCCACGGCCTGGACGGCATCCTAGAGAACTACCGGGGTTTGTTTGCCTTGCCGTCGGATGCAGCGGTGCTTCCGCTCCTGGAGGTGCTAGCAACGGGGCAGTTGGAGGGTCACCAAGACTGTCCGTGCGGTAGCGGGCGTAGACTGCGGAAATGCCATGGGGCGCTCCTTAAGAAGCTGAGAACCGCGCATGATGGGCGGCTCTTGCAGTCTGTGTACCTAACCTGCTCCAGACATGTCAGGGAACGCGATGAGAGGATAGGTCGTGCGCTCCGACAGAGGAGATGACAAGATCCCCGTCGGGGTATGAGGTTTGGCGCTGGAGGAGAAACAGTGCCCCGCCAAGGAGATGAGAGTTCTATGTCCAAGACATCCATCCCCCTGAAAGTTAAGATGCAACTCTGGCGTAGATCGGGCGGACGCTGCCAGTACGAGGGCTGCAATAAGGCACTCTGGTTGGATTCGCTGACTAAGTGCGAATTCAATATTTCGTATATCGCGCACATCTATGCCGAGGGACCTGAGTGGCCGCGGTATGACCCGGTTCTTTCACCCAAGCTCAGGGCGGATATTACGAATCTTATGGTTCTGTGTGACGAACACCATCGCCTGATCGATATCGGGGACCCTGACGGCCACCCCGTGGAGCGGCTTCAGCAGATAAAGAGGAAGCATGAGCTTCGAATCGAAGCGCTTACATCGATACAGGAGAACCGGCAGAGCCACATACTTCTGTACGGAGCCAATGTTGGGCAGCACTTCCCGCGACCGACTTGGCAGGAGGCGGTAGAGGCTATGATACCAGATAGGTGTCCAGCGGAGAGGCCTGCGATGGAACTCAGTCTGGGAAGGAGCCCGTTCCATGATAACGAAGGTGATTACTGGGACCTGGAACGGAAGAACTTGCGAAGGCAGTTCGCTGACGGTGTAAGGCCTAGGCTCAGGCACGGTGATGTCGAGCACCTGTCCGTGTTCGGCTTTGCTCCTCAGCCTCTGCTAATGGAACTCGGACGCCTGTTATCCGACATACCGGCAGCCGAGGTTTTTCAGCGGCACCGTGAGCCGCAGAGTTGGAAATGGCAGGAGGATCCCGAGGGATTCAAGTTCATCGTCCGAAAGCCAAGGATCATCCGCGGTGATCCGGCCCTAAACCTATCTCTGAGTGCGACGATCGATAACTCAAGGATCACCAAGGTCTTGGGTAACTCATCGGTATGGACGCTGACGATACGATCTCCGAACAACGACTTCCTGAAGGGGCGAGGCCAGCTAGGTTCTTTTCGAGAAACCTTCAGGAAGCTGATGGACACGATAAAGGCTGCACATGGCCATGATTCAGTGTTGCATGTCTTCCCTGCGGTACCTGTCGCAGTCGCGGTAGAGATCGGTCGTGTGTGGATGCCAAAGGCGGATCTGCCATTGCGAGTGTGGGATGAGAACAGAGAGTGTGGAGGGTTCGTGGAAGCCTTAGACATATGATCGAATATGTGGTTTACGCCCATTGATTCTAGCGGGCCGCGAAACGAGAGAGCGCGTTGAACTCACCCCTTTATCCCGCTAAAGCTTGACAAACTACACATAATGCCGTATGCTCAATAATGAGGTGATTGAGCATGCGTGCGTTCTGCTATTGTCGGGTCTCGACTGAAGAACAGTCGACCGATGACCATTATAGTTTGGGCAACCAAGAAAAGAAAGCAAAAGACTACGCTAAGATCAAGGGCTGGCAGGTAGTCAGAGTTCGGAAGGATGTTGCCAGCGGTAAGGATACCAATAGAAGCGGTTTTCAGGAACTAGTCTCCTCTATCAAGGCCAAGGAAATCGATCTTGTTGTGGTTTACCGGCTTGACCGTCTCTCCCGCAATGTTCGCGACATTTATGACATGCTTGACTTGATGAGGGAGCATGATGTCGCCTTCGTAAGCATCGGTGAGGGCTTTGATACCACTACCGCGATGGGCAGGGCGATGCTTGGAGTCGCGGCCGTCTTCGCCCAGCTCACCCGGGAGATGATCGCCGAGAACGTCAAGGATGGCTTGATGAGGCGGGCCGAATCCGGCAAATGGAATGGTCCGAAGTGGAATCCTCCGTATGGCTACCGCTATGTCGTCGGTGGCACGATCGAGCCCATACCCGAGCAGGCGGAGATCGTCCGGCAGATCTTCCGCTGGTTCACCGAGGACAAGTGGGGCACCATGAAGATCGCCCGTGTCCTGAATAGCCAGGGGGTTATCAGAGAATCTGCCATGCCAGGCTCTGGACAGTGGCATCAAGCCAAACTGTGGGAATTGTTGCAGAACCCTGCATACGTTGGCTTACTGGTCGCTGGAGACAAGCTGGTGCGGGGGAGCCATGAGCCACTGATTGATGATGAGACATGGGAACGCACAAAGGAGATAGTCGCAAGCAGAAGAAAGCAGGCACCAAGATCAAAGGCCAGTCCCTATCTCCTTTCGGGTTTCGTCAGGTGTGGAAAGTGCAACCGGGCGATGATCGCCCAAAAGGCCAAATACGAGAACCCTAGGGGCCAGCAAGTCTACTATGCATTCCGTCATTCTCCGAACGAGTATTCGGGTGAGATGCACTGCCCAGGTGTCTACCACAGAGGCGATACCCTGGAAGAAGCAGTGGTTGCCGAGATACTAGAATTGGCGAAAAACCCCAAGGTAGTCGAATCTGCGCTGGCAGCCGCACAGGAACGGCTGAAGAATGAGGATGCCCCAATCAGGGACGAGATGGCGCAGATAGCATCCAGGATCTCGGAACTGGATCAACTATTCCAGGAATGGGCTGATCGTCTGGATAGACGCATGATTGATGAAGCACAGTTTGGGCAACACAACAGTCGCCTCATGGCAGAAAGAGAGAAACTCGCCGGCCGTCTGGAAGAGCTTGAATCAAAGACTGGCAAAGGAACAGGGCCAGGAGTCAGCTTTTCCCAAGTTAAGGAGACCCTCAAAAACACAGCCGCAGTCTGGGATAGCCTTCAGTTTGAGGAAAAACGGGAACTTCTACGATTGCTCGTGGATAAGGTGGCAATACACCCAGACCGGGCCGACCTCCATCTCTTTCACCTGCCGACAAGAACACTGAACGCAAGGCGATCAGGGAGACTCTATAGATGCAAGCAGGCAAAAAGCCAGATACCATCCGCAGGTCCGGCTGTTGACTAGATCATCTCCCATTGCATCAAGTGCCAAACATAACGCTTGATAACAAGAAGAGCGGCAGCAACGGGAATGCTCGCTTCACTTACCCGACTCCGGGAGACTGATCGGCAAATAGTCTGCCAGGCACTTGCCGTCAGGGCGGGGGGTGGAGAGGGCGGTGTAGTCAAAGAGCACGAAGCCGGGTGCGCCTTTGCCACGGATGACCCGTAGGTGGCGGTTGGTGGTCTCAGGCGGGAACCTCCATGTCCCCTGGCCGATGTAGATGGGCGTGCCTCCCCCAGCAGCCAGCTCGTCGTCAACCTTCTTGATGAACTCAGGCACGCTCTTGGGAACGAAGACCATGGGCACGATGAAGTCGAAGTAGCCCGCCTTCGCCCATGCCGGCCAGTCCTGGAAGAACCGGTCACGGGCCTCCTGCTGGTTCCAGTAGGCGGCGAGCGACACTTTGATTGACGGCCTAGCGCGGTGGATGGCCGAGGTAAGATCCAGAGCCAGTTGTGTTACTTGCTGCCTACGCCAATTGCACCAATCCGAATCATTCGGCGATGGTAAGCCATCTTTCCCATACTCAGCGTTAAACAATGCCACGCTCTTCGGATCGTAGCCGAAGGATGCGTCAGGGTACCTCAGCCCATCCAGATGAACGCCATCCACGCGGTATCTAGTGGCGATGTCTATCACAACTTGCCTAAGGTATTCTCTGACCTCTGGAAGCCCCGGATCGAGATACATGCGCCCGTTCGCATAGGTGTTCCCGCCGTTGACATCCTCGGTTATCCAGTCAGGATGCTTGGCATAGACGTGTGCTGGGTCTAACTTCACCCACTTGGACTCTGTCCATGCGTCATAAAGCATGATCCAGGCATGAACCCTTATCCCGCGAGCATGGGCTTTCTTTATGATATCAGCCAGGGGATCGTAATCAGCGGCGACTTTTGGGTCTATTGGCTCAATGGAGGACATATAGCAAGCATCCCCCCGCTTGCGCACCTGGACAAAGATATCCGTGAACCCATGATTCTTGGCGAAGTCAATCAACTGAACAGTCTCATCCGGCGTCTTGAATCCCGCCCCCCAAGAATCAGTCCAGAAACCTCGCAATTCTGTGGAAGCCAGAACCGCAGGCCTGAATAGGCTCAGTCCGCTAGTTATCATAAGCATCAGGGATAGCTGGACCATTTTCATGGATCTCCTCCAGAACGACCAAACGTTTCCGTATGGACCACTGGCAGTGATGTCCTGATCAGTGGGAACTGATTAGGTGCGGATTTCGGTGAAGTCGATCAGTTGTTTCGGCGCAAAGCGATCACTTGTTTCGGTGATGTCGATCACTCCGAATCGGAGCGAAGCGACGCTGGCAACATCAGTATGATAGATCAACTCTCGGCATCAGTCAACGCAGAGAGTTTTTCCTCATCGATTCCCCTGTCATCTCGATTCTGTAGGAGCCGTGAACCAGCCGATCCAGTATGGCATCGGCGATGGTCGGCGCGGCGATCGCGTCAAACCAGGAAGAGATCGGAAGCTGGCTGACGATCATGGTGGACCCGCTCCCGCTCCTGTCTTCCAGTATCTCGAACACCTCCCGTGCGCCCTCCGGTTCCAGCGGATACAGCCCCCAATCGTCCAGGACGAGCAGGTCCGTTCTCTCAAGCGTTCGCACCAGGGATGGATAGCCACCATCGGCACGGGCAAGAGCGATACTCGAAAGAAGGCTGCCGGTCCGGAAGTAGCGGGCGCTGAACTTGAGCCTGCATGCCTTGTTGGCGATGGCGCAGGCAACATACGTCTTGCCTACTCCGGTCGGACCGGCTATGATGACGTTGCGGTGTGAGCGGATGAACTCGCACTCGGCAATGGAGAGCAGGGCGGCCTTGTCCAGCCCTCTTGGGGTGGCGAAGTCGATGTCTTCCACGACTGCCGGCTGTTTGAGTTTGGCGACCTGCAGCCTGCGCGTGAGACCTCTGCTCTCCTTTTCGTCCCACTGCCTGTCCACCAGAAGTGAGAGCCGATCCTCGAATGAGAGCGATGCATACTCGGCGCTTTGCATCTGCTCGCGGAGGGCCGCTGCCATCGCGTTGAGTTTCATCTGGTAGAGCTTGTCCACTGTCTGCTCGACGAGCATGTTCTTCCTCCTTTAGCTGTAGTAGTCACTTCCCCGGATGTTGGAGTGCCAGGGAAGAGCGAAAGACAAAGACCTGTCTTGATTTGTCGGGGTCCTGTCGAGCCCGCTGTCCAGTATCCTCTTGAGGCTCTTGTAGCTGGTCACGTTCGCGGCAAGGGCGCGGACCGCAGCGGCCTCGACTCTGTCCTGGCCGTACTCCTTTCCAAGTCGGATGATGCCGAGGCAGGACCGGTAGCCCATCTCGGGATGCGGCCGGCTCTCAAGAATCCTGGTTACGAGCGCTGCGGTCGCAGGTCCGGTCTTCTCGGCCCAAGCAACGATTCGAGATGGCGTCCACTCAAGATGTGCTTGGTGAGACTTCGGCCTGTGCTGGGGATTGGTGGTGAAGCCGCCCTCGACATAGCTGCGGACGTGGCTTGCAACGCGCCGGTTCTTGTAGAGAACCTCGACCGCTGCGGAAGAGAGCCGCACATCGACCTGCTCCCCTACAAGCTAGTACGGAACGGAGTAGAAGTGCTTGGCAGCCAGGATGTGGTAGTCGATGCCGACCTTTGCCGTCTTCCACTCCAGAAACTCATAACGTCGGGGTGGCAGTGGACGAAGCGCCGGTTTATCCAATCTCTCAAAGAGTTCAAGCCTCGTTGTCGAGAGCTTCTTGAACTTCCGGGCATTGAGCGTCTCCAGGAGCTCGGCTATCGCTGCATTCACTTCCGCCACCGAGAAGAATCTCCTGTTTCTCAGAGCCGCCAGTATCCACCTCTCGACGAGAAGCACGCCGGCCTCGACGGGCGCTTTGTCTCTGGGTCTCCTGACGCGAGCGGGGATCACCGCCGTGGAGTAGTGTGCGGCCATGCCGGCAAACGCGGGGTTCAGGTCGGGTTCATACCGGTCGGGCTTGATGATGGCGCATTTGGTGTTGTCGGGAACGACGATCTCCGTCGCCCCTCCAAAGAATTCGAAGGCGCGGATGTGTGAGCTTATCCAACTCGGGAGACTGAGATCGGCGGTCGCTTCGGCGTATGTGTAGTTGCTCGCTCCAAGCACCGCCACAAAGATGTAAACGGCAGTCAGTTCACCGGTCCTTGAATTGACGATCTCCAGCATGTCGCCGGCGTAATCGGTGAAGAGCTTCTCTCCCGCCCGATGTTCCTGCCGGAGCACGACATCGAGCTTCTTCTTCTCCTGGTTGTAGTAGCGGCAGAACTGCGTGTACTGGTATCCGTCCGGGTTCGCCGCCTTATACTCCAGCCAGAGCAGATGAAGCGTGACATGAGGCCTCTTCATCTCCTGGACGAGATAGGCGACCTCCGGGAGTGGCCGGTTCTCCTTGAATACTTCGAGCTGCGCCCGAACAAGCCGCTCCAGCGACGCATCGTCCATATCCTCCGGCAGCGGCCAGGAGAGGCCCGCTTCCCTGGCACGCTTCTCATACTCAAGAACCGTGCTCGACGATACCTTGCAGCTCTTTGCCACTTGCCGGGACGAGAGTCCCACCCCGAGCCTTAGTCGTAGTATCTCCCTTACTTTGCGCATGGACAGTCCTTTTTGCGGCATCCTTACCTCCACCAGTCTGATGGAGATATTCTAGGACACCGGCCACCATCCAGCGCCGCCTCTACCTACGGCTGATCGACTCCGAAAGGGTGATCGAGCCCGAAATCAGTGATCGGCTTGGTCCGAAACAGGTGATCGGCTTCCAGCGAAATGGGTGATCGGCATCACGCGAAATACGCAATTAGGTGTTCGATTTAGCCGTTCGATATTCCTTTAGCTATTTTGCTCAAGTCTTGGGGATACATAGTGGGTCTTCTCGACGCTTTTGCTTGGTTGGCAATCGACTATCCATTCATTCTGCTTGAAAAGACAATAACTGGTGATTATTAGTGCCGAAAGACTTGACAGTCGATGAGTACAGCGTTATACTATCTATAGCTTGCCGTAACCCGCTACAAGAAGCCAGTTCAGTCTATATGATGGCGTGCCAGAGGAGCTAATATGCGCGGGATTAGGAAGTCACCCCACAGTCTTGTGTCTTTGCTTGTCAAGATCGTCAGTCTGACAACTATCCTAGTTAACTCTTCCGCATCTGTTGCCCAGACGCTTCATGTTGACAAAGGAAGCGGATTTGTCTACCATGCATACTTCCGCAAGGTGGCCGAAGAAGACCCCGGAACTGTGCACCTACTCATCGCGAATACTACATCTAACATCCTAGCCATCAGGAAGCTCTGTCTCAACGGCTGCCCCACGGAGCAGATGCCCAACGATTTTGTTTTCTGGTACAGGACTGTGCCAGAGGTTGCCAGACCTACTGAAGTAATGGATGTCATGCTAAAAATGCGGAGGGTGACACATAAGCCTATTCGGGTTGATGGAATTACGAACAGCGGCAGTCAGGTGTCAATCATCTTGGATGCCATACCGCCAGGACTCAAATTCAGCTTCGTCGGTCATAGTAAAGAACTGGATAAGGTCTACCTGTACCTTCAAAATCAAAGCGAAAAGCCTTTAAGAATCCAGAAGCTATGGTGTAATCTCGATGAAATCACCAGCAGATGCTGGATACCAGAGCCTACTATCCCGAGTCATTCAAAAGCACTTGTCGTTTTTAGTCCCCCAAGCAAACTGCGTCCTGGAGACTATCTGGCGTTCAAAGTACTTACTGACAAGGAAGTAGTTGCTGCAGCACAGACTAGAATATACACACATTTCCCTATTGCGGCCTTCTATGGTGACACCAGAACAGAATTTGGTTTTGATGAAGTGCCCTTTGACATGCCATTTCCAAGCAGCCAAGCTGAATTTGAGCAATCGCAACGTCAGCCTTCACATAGAGTATACCACGTGTTTAATGATCCGGCTTGTAACGATGGTCGCGCTGGTCAACTCATAGGTACAAACATGAAGCAGATCGCGAAAAGGACTGCCGAATGCTACGAAAAGGACCATATCCATCCCAGCATCATATATTTGTGCCACCATCTTTGTCGTTTTAGCTACTGCGTCTATGGAGAAGCCACCGACATTATTGCGGCCGACCCATATCAAATGCAGAATCGGCAGGACCAACCCATGAAGAATGCAGAATATATGGCCCTCGCCAAGAAGGCTACTGAGCCGCGAATGTTGTGGAGCATTCCAGAAGCTTGGACTGACCTTTCGAGGCAGAGGTTCCCAACTCCCGAAGAAGAAAGAATCATTGTTTACTCAGAGATAGGAGAAGGAAGCAAAGGAGTCTGGTACTTTTCTGCAAAGCAGACTTCAGGGTATCGGAGAAGTCCTCCTCTCGAAGCGGAGATCGGTCGGATCAACAACGAACTATGCTTCCTACGAGATTATATTGTCGTTTCAGAACCCTTTTCGTTGGCAACCACTAATAACGAGAAAGTCAGACCCTATTCCCTACTATGCGGTGACAAAGGCATAGTGCTCATATTGATAAACCTGAGCCACCAGAGTTCCTTCGACACGGGAAAGCCAGCGTTCACATATTATCCACAGGAGGGCTTGCTGGTGGAATGTCGAATACCGGAATGGTTCAAACTAGCGGACGTAGTCTCGGTAGAAGATGGCAAATCGAAGAAGATTGACTACCACAAAGTAGGGAATACTCTGGTCGTTCCCATAGAAAGGCTAGACATTACCAAGCAGATCCTCATTACAGGTGGTAGAGCATTATGAGATTTAGTGTAATGACGCTCGTTCTGGCCATAAGCGTTCAGTGCGCGCAATGCCACACCATTCGGACCGATGGCGCTAAGGCACTAATTACAAGGGCCAAGACTCTTATCGCTGCGGCATCTAGCGGCTCTCGAGAAGCGCAAGCTGTATCCAAATATGAAGAGCCACTAATGTTGCTTGATAGGGCTTGGCAGCTTTGTAACAAGGACCCGGAGCTATATGCACAGATCGAGCTACTTAGGGCTACCTGCTACGATGGGCAAGCCAAGTACTTTGAGGAACGAGAAGCTTTGAAACGCTGGGCAGACCTGGCATCCAAAGGGAACAAGGAGAAAGCAGCCAGGTTGATGATGATGGAGGCCGACGAATGTGCTGACAAGAATGAAAGATCGGAAGCAATAGCCCTATATAGGTTGATAGCCCGTCGGTATCCACATACCGAGGCTGGTCCAGGGGCTCTGTTCAAGGCCACAAGGATCTTGGAAGAGGATGCAAGGAAATATGGAGGCCTTACAACCGTTGCTTTAGAATACGAGAACTTGCTAGCCAGATATCCCCATAGTCAATCTGTTGCAGAGATTACGATCGTCTTGTCTGACGTTTACCTGTCATTGCAGAAGAGGGACAGGGCTATCAACCTGCTTGCGGCGTACGTGCAGGATAACCCAGGAAATGAGTGCAGTACCGCGGCCTTAAGCGCGCTTGCCGATATCTATTGGAACGATGGAGACAAGGGAAAGGCCATTAGTTTGCTATCCTCTTGGGTGCATAGTTACCCAGATGGCAAGCAATCTCCTGCCATACTATGGAAGTTGGCGGGATTGTATCAAGGAATCGGAGATCTGACAAAGGCCAAGGAGGTCTTGGAAACGTATCAGCGTAGATATCCAAAAGGAGAACACGGTGCCGCCATTAGTTTCCTGCTTTCGGCGATCTCAAGAAAAACATCAAAGATCCCACAGGAGGATTAGCTCTGGATCTTTCAGGGAGGCAGCGGGACCTTTTCCATGGTCAGTTTCAGTCCAGTTCGCGGCCCATTTTGTTCGTATCACACATTGATCTCTGTCACACCTGTATATTGAATCCAACTTGCGAGGAGGCGAGCGATGGAAAGAATTTTATGCGTTCGAATAGCAGTAAACCTTGCGGCCATCGTTTGTGCGGTCGTGATAGCACTTAGCGGTGTGGCCGTACCGGCAGATCTGGGATCCGCAGGCGTCCAGACACTCGAGCAGAATCTCGATATCCTCTCTCAGAAGGGCTTCCCAGGCCCTATAGTGGCAATTCTAGCGGTTCCATATAGTGAGGCTTCAGAGGATAAGGCGACATCCTTGGAGGAAGCTGCCCAGCTTTCGGGCCTGAAACTGTTTAGGCAAGACGGGGTCTATGTCCTAGGTCCAGCCGTCCGGCGTGATTTTGCGGAGCTATTCGGCCTCAAGACTGACGAGGTGAAGCCCAAAGGGATTGAATGTGTGTTATTGCTTGATAGCCTGGATGATAGCCAATTGCAGATGATAGGCTCGAAGAGCGGACTACCCTTTACCGCGCTCAGTCCTGAACAGCAAGCACTAGTGAAGCAGTTGTTCGCTCCGGGTAATATAGCCATGCCCCTCGGACCTGACGGAGTTGAGATTCCGTCTAGGGCAATGCCTGCAGAGAGCTTGCCTCTTCGGTCCCTCAGCATTCTTGCTTCTTTGGAAACCCATGCCGTAACGGTTCACGTGAAGCGTGAAGACCCCCCATATGGTTATCATGGCGGGTTTGATGCAGTCACGGAAATACCTCCGGCTAACTGCTGGATGCTCTACCCCCCCTCGATATTCCCGGACAGACAGGATGCTCTCCAATTTGATTGGCCGTGGTCAATAGTGCCATCGCCCGCACAAGTAGCTAACACTCTTAAGCAGTCGGACCTGGATTACTCTCTCGCCTCACTTAACCCAGGCATTTCGCTGTCCGGTCATGTGACTCTGCAGGGTCTCATAGATGACGTAGCTAAGAGCACCGGGCTCAAGCTCTATGCAAGTCCAGGATCCGACAAGGTCCCTTTGTACGTCTCTGCCACAGGTGTACCCGCCGGTCACTTGCTGAAGGCTGTCTCGCTAGCGACGACGGGTACGTGGAGACGATTTGGTGACGGCTACATTTTTGTGTTCGACCTAGCAGGCATAGGCCAGATCAAGCTTAGAGCCAGAGAACTCGCTGGCCGCAGCAATAACTATAGTAGCGATGCATGTGATGAGTTTCAGTCGTTCGTGGCCCGCAAAGGTCTGTTGAGGTCATTGCCACCCTCACAGTGGACCTTGCTTAGCCTCGAGTCGGATGAAATCGATGAAATCACTGCATTGGGCCAGCGCTACCATCGCGAGTACCAACCTTGGAGCATGCTAAGCGATGACCACCAGGAGTTGGTAGACGGATTGCTGGCATTGCCCAAATGGGTACCCAAAGACACTTCATTAAGAGTGGCAAACTTAAGAATGAGAATCAGGATAGCTTTCCAGTTCAAGGGAATGCCCCCACTTCTATTGTCTCAGCAGGTACTTGACCCTCAACTTACCGATATGCTGCCTCTTGGATATGGCGTCCTCTCCGATACCGTGCCGGGTTCCAGCATAGGGCAGGATGTCCGTCTGCCTCTTTTGCCCGCGATCCGTGGGTGTGTTTGGAAACCCTCGCGTAGGGAAAACCCAGCGGACGTTGTCAGTCTGCTTAAGAAGCACGGCTTTAATGTCTTGTATCTAAAGGTGTTTGCTGATGGGTATACGGCTTTCCCAAGTGAGCAGTTCCCTCAGATCAATGGGCTGGGTCAGGATTACTTACGACAGATCATCTCGTTGGCTCACGCCGAGTCAATCAAGGTTCTCGGCCTTGTGGATGTCCTGCGCTGGTCTGATGGGAGGCCTGGCCATTGGCTGTCGAGGAGAACCGATATTCTGGATTATGACCTATTGGGCCGCACTAGAGCGCAGTGCTTGAGTCCGATGAACCGAGCGGTAGATCAGGAACTTGTTTTTGGCGAGGGGTTGAGTGGAGACGCAGTAACCCCTATCAGTGACGACGTGCAAAAGAGGCTAGTGGAACTGATTACAGGCTTGGCAGCATATGGTTTGGATGGGCTTGTGCTAGATCATACATCCATGTATTGTGGCTGGGCCGTAGGACAGGTCGGGCATAGCCCTGGGATGAGAGCTATGTTTTGGGACGAATGCCGTGTCGATTCTCTTGACGTTCCCCCCAAGGGACCAATGCCCATTAATCTGGGCGTATCGCCTCTTGAGCCACTCGTACTTGCCTCCGATTCCTTTACTGACCGGTGGGCGCAGTTTTATAGAGACAAATGCGACAATCTATTGGATGCTCTACTCAAGATATGGTCACAGGCTGGCGAAGGCAGACCTGTCTGGCTAATCGATACGCTCGGTTCGAATAACCGTTCTGTGCATGATTGGTCGAGATTCAAGCAGACGGTGACCGGTTTGCTGGTCCCAATAACCGGCGGGAATGCTAAGCCGGGGAGCTCTCACGTGGCGTTCAAGACGGTCCCTCTTCTACGAGCCAGTGAAGCAGGGGGGACCCTGCTGTTTGCAGGAATGCTAGCTAAAGCACAAGGTCAGAAACTGGACGCTGAAGCAATTGAGACTCCGTATAACCTACTGCCGACCAGCGAAGGTATAGCCATTGATCTTACATGTGCAGGACAGAAGAAAGCGGATTTCCTCAGGCTGTTGCTGAAGGACTCTGATCAAGAGTGAGACCGCCTGCGCATCACATCTCAGCCGATCCCCAATGAAATCTCGTCTCAGTAGCTAAATCCATAGTGCGTAGTTCGAGCGTACGACGAAGACCAAGGTGGCCCTATGAAGAAGTTAAGCTCGGCTGCAAATGTGGAAGACCAGCGATTGCTATCAATGGCGCGGATAGGCAAATGTGGCAAGTGCGCAAAGTGCATTCAAGTTTCTGCTGGCCGCCCCATCGTTTGTTTCTTTGTCCTCCCAGGAGCATGATCTCTCGAAAGAAGAAAAGAGCAGAGCGACCTCACCCAGTAAACGATGACGATGAGGCCGCTCTACTACCCTCAGTGCAGTTTCTGGTCAGGGCATGGTTACTGTTACGCCTCTGATGCTCACCGCCGTTCCAGATGGAAACTCAAGTCTCAACTGGTCCTTGGGAATCACTCGGCCGGCGGTCAGTGAACTCACAGAGATTACCATTATGTAATCTTTGCCACTGTTGACGTACCTATGAACGCTTTGCTCTGGGAACCACACCCCTTTTTCCACACTTTTGTAGCTCGTAAAGGTGATCGTTTCTGGCTTCTCTGTTACCCAAAACAGATCAATGCGACGTGGATTGTAACCGATGACCGGGTCCACCCAGACTACATATCTGCTTACATTCCGACTCTTCGAAGGAATATCAACTCTCCAACATGAATGACCGTCGATCTTTTCCGTCTGCTTGCTTACCTTACCAAGAGTAAGGCAATCTACAAGACGGCCGTCAGGCAGATGGAAATTCGTAGTCTCAAGGCATTCCAGCAGAGTAATGGGCATCCACAATCCCACTGATACGCGACCTTCAACCAATCTTGGGCTAGTTGTGAGAGTCCTGAATTCCTCAGTCTTCCTGTCGAACGTACATATCGTCTTAGTCTGAAACCCTATCTCGCGTTCCGCTCTCACGATTTCCGGAGTCCTCTTGTATGACCAACGCGTAACGGAAGCACGCCCACCAGCAATCGGATGAAACTCGACTTGATAATCAACTTCTAGAGATGGGCCACACTTCACCTCCTGATCCTTCAAGGCAGCTGAAAGAAAACGTGCAGTAGGTGTAGCTGCGCTAGTAGTCTGCGCCGGTCCGGAGAGGACGCATAGCATAGCCAACAATATGCAGAGGTCAATGGTAACTATACGACCCCCTGTCATTACGAGCCTCCTTCGTCGCACTCAGTAAGGTTTGCATATCTAGTTGCACTTACCGCCAGTTGCCCAATGACGCGGACATTCGTCCCCAGGATCACCATCCCCGTGGCATACGTAGTTGATTCCTTCCGGCGCCTGGCTGCAATGGGCTTGGCTGTATACATAGCCACAACTTCCTGAGGTTGTATCGTCGCAACTGTACGTAGTTTCTTGTTGCGAACATGCCCTCGTCTCTGCGCCAGGGCCTAATCCGCCAATGCAAGTACCTTCACACGTTGTGCCACCCGGTACGCAATTGGGATAGTTGGCGGCATTACACTTGCCAGTGACCACCGCACACCACCCCCCGCAGCCCCCATGCAATGTAGCCATGTCCTCAAGGCTTAATGAGGCAGCATAAGTGGTCTGCCCTGGGAGAAAGCACATTACTACAATAGAGACAACCGCTAAGAAGCTAATAATCCCTCTCATTGCTTTTCATGCCTCCGTTCCTGTATTTGCCTAGTTACCACCATCACAACTTCTACAGTACGCATAAGAACGGCTCTAGTTCATCCCCCCTTTCAATACCAATTCTCACAGTTCTCGGTGTATCACCAACCAGACTGTGAATTGCCGGAAACCATGTTTTTCAAACTAATGATAGCATAATATCTTGGTTTGTCAAGCGGCAAGACAAAAGAATCATGGTAGAGTCTATCTTAACTCCAAGCTATCGTTGCTCTAAGCTTGTAAGTAAACAGAAGGTACACAGAGAATTCACAGAATGGTCATTGACACCCGGATAGTAGATGGTAACATGTCAGTTGTTAGTATGTACCATTGACAAGCGAGTCTAGGAATTAGGAGTCCTTCTAGGCTTGCCACCTCTTCGTACTGATAAGGCACAGATCGTGCGTTGTTTGGCAGACGATGACACAAACTCATTGCTGTCCTTTTTTGCAGTACGGCGATTTGCTTACTTGGGAAGTATTTCAGGGCAGAAGAAACGTCCGGCTGCCCAGGTTTCAACTATGAAAGGAGACGATCAGCTGTGAAACCAAGAAGTATATTAGTAGGCTGGCTGCTGCTGGGAACATTTGCTATTCCCTATGCGGTTGCCGACTGCCCAACTTGCGGCAACACGACTCCATCCACCGACTCAATGTGCGGTCCTAAGTGTTTGCTCTTGATATGCGATAGGCTTGGAATCAAGGCGGACTTAGGGGAGCTTGCCAACCTCTCAGGTAAGGACAAGGGTGGTACTACACTGTTGGGGCTCTCCAAGGCGGCAGAGAAGAAGGGCCTCAAATCAATTGGGGTGAAGCTGGGGATAGAGGACTTGGCTAAGTCTGGAATACTGGCGATTGCTCATTTGTGGGAGCATCACTATGTTGTTGTTGAGCCTACCGCTGGTGGCATTAGGGTGACCGATCCCTCTGGGATTTTCGCCGAGGGAGGGAACGGCAGCAGAAGCATGTCGTTGAGTTCGTTTGTTACACGTTACTCGGGCTTTGCTTTACTGATAGCAAAGGACGAAAGCTCGTTTCCTAACATAGAAACGAATGGTCCAGACCTGAGATTCGATGAGTATATCTGCGATTTTGGATTCCTCGATTATGGAGCGAAAGCGGAGCGAACTGTCCGTTTCAGGAATGCAGGGAATGCCCCACTAGAAATCTATGGCATTGACTCTTCATGCACGTGTGCTACTGCATATACGGAGGTCACGGTTCTACCGCCCGGAGGCGAGGCACAGCTTGATGTCATGGTTGACACAGAGGGGAAAGTGGATCGCCAAGAAAACACATTATACATCCGATCCAATGACCCAATATCACCAATAGTGCGGATCAACACTTCATTGGTTGTTAAGCCCGATAGAGTGTTGGCGCCGTTCCAACTTGACTTTGGAACAATCAAGGTAAACCAACCGGCAAAGCTGGAAAGCATTGTGTTGGATCCCGGTGACGGCTCCCTTAGAGTTGAGTCAGTCGAATCTGATTCCCCCTTCATTGCTGCCGCCGTTTCCCAGGTGCAAGACGTCGATCGAGGCAAGGAGTATCCTGATTACCGCTTGAAACTCGATTTGCTTCCTGGCATTCCGCTTGGCAAATTCCAGAGCAAACTAACCCTGAGAACGAATCATCCGAGAACGCCGGTTGTCGACATATCGGTACTCGCAACCATCAATGGCAATATAGAGATTCATCCAGATACTGTTTTTCTTGGCGTGGTGGAACAGGGTCAGAAAGCTACTAACTCCTTCAAAATATCGGCGACTGGCTCTCAACCGGTGATGATCAAGAGAATTGTAAGTCCACGCAGTTACCTGTCGACGAGGCTTTCAACTGACATCGAAGGGCATGAGTATACCGTGACAGTCCACCTGAATGGGACTGCACCTACCGGCAATCTTGAAAAGGACTTGGTCGTCCGGACGGATGACCGATTTCAGCCCGAGGTTAAGGTGAAGGTTTATGCTATGGTCGAGAGTTCGAGACCTTAGCACGCGCCTGAACTGGACATTAGGATCGCAAGCCAGATCAGAGGGAATACGTCCCACCCCTTGCTTGTTTGGCTTGTTAGTGACGGACTTCTATGCAGGTGAACTTAATTAAGCGTCCAAGAAAGCCAGCATTGACTGTGGTTTGTCAGAGAGTTCGTCCGGTTCAATAAGGACAGGCTGTCTTGGAGTTATTAGGACGCTTTATGGAGCATTTTCAGGAGACCCACTTTCCCATCAATGGGGTTACGTCAACCACGTTGCGCAGAATTGGGAAGAGAATATCCTTCTCTTCGAAGTCTATTTTGTCTATTTAGGATGGCGCAGAACATGCTATCCCACACTGCGCCAGTTTGTGAAGCAGTTCATTGGCCTGGTTTGACGCCTTACTTCCTGGACGATCCTATATCACGTTAGTCGTCGGTGTCTTGACCCTGTGCTCCACTGGTCTGCAGATGATGGCTATACCCCTCTACTTCCGCCTTAAGACACGCCACCACCTTAGGCTATTCATGTTCCCACCTTGATACCAATTCCCTAGACCTGGCGACTGCTTCCAGCCGACTCTTCGCCTGGTAGATCTGCCTTGTGCCAGCCGGTCATCACCCAGGCCTGGGTGATGACCGGCGGAACCGGCGCGCCGGCGAACTCCACCATGTTCTTTGCCATGTATCTGTTCCAGAACGCGTTCCAGATGTTCAAGATGGGCTATGCGTGCGCGATGTCCTGGCTGCTCTTCATTGTGATACTGGGTGCGACACTGCTGATCTTCAGGACTTCGGCGAGGTACGTGTACTATGGCGGGAAGTAGCGAAACGGCGAAACTGACCAGCATCCTCGGGAAGCTCGGGACCTACTCCGCCCTCGTGATTCTCGGCGCAGTCTTCTTCCTGCCGTTCCTCTGGCTGCTGTCCACCTCGGTTAAGCCGGACAGCCAGATAATGGTCATGCCGCCGAAGTGGATTCCCGATCCGTTCCAGTGGAGCAACTACTCGAAAGGGCTTACCTTCGTGCCCTTCCTGACGTTTCTGAAGAACACGCTGATAATCTGCTCGGCGAACGTGATCGGCGTGCTGGTCTCCTGCCCGCTGGTGGCATACGGCCTCTCGATGATCCCCTGGCGGGGCAGGGAAGTCCTCTTCATAATCATCCTCAGCACGATGATGCTCCCGTACCAGGTGGTCATGGTGCCGCTCTTCACGGTCTTCACATTCCTGGGGTGGATTGACACGTTCCTGCCGCTCACCGTTCCCGCGTTCCTGGGAAATGCGTTCTTCATCTTCCTGCTCCGGCAGTTCTTCATAACGATACCGAAGGACCTGGTGGACGCGGCGAAGATTGACGGCTGCTCGGAGTTCCAGACCTACCGGCAGATAGTGCTACCGCTCTCGAAGCCGGCGCTCGCCGTCGCCGGGCAGTAAGGTCTCATCCCTTGATGCCTGTCAAGGGGTTTTGTGTTAAGTTGTATTCCCCACGCATGTGGGGGTGAACCGAGTTGGGATGGAAGGATGCGGCGGAAGCCGCGGTATTCCCCACGCATGTGGGGGTGAACCGCTCGCCAATCTTCAAGGACAGGTTTTGCGGCAGTATTCCCCACGCATGTGGGGGTGAACCGGCCTGCGAAGTCGAATAAGACGCGCTGGATTCCGGAGTTTCCTCAGACCACCCCCATCTCCTTGGCCCTGTCGAGGGCCTCTTCCCGCGTGGCGACGCCAAGCTTCTTCTTCGCCGACCTGAGGCGGGAGGACATCGAGCCGAGCTTCCTGCCCATCGAGCGCGCGATCCCGCAGAGGCTCTCGCCCGCTGCTAGGCGGCTGAGCACCTCGATCTCACCCGGACTCAGCTTGCCGCCGCGAACCATCGGAGGCCGGGAGCGCCCCTCGAGGGGAAGGAACTCAAGTTCAGCCTCGATTCTGGACTCGGCAGCCCTGATGGCCTCCTCGTTCGTGCTGACCCCGAGCTGTTTCCGCGCCGCAAGGGCGGTGGAGCACACGCATTGAGGAGTAACCCCCAGCTTCTCCGCGATTTCCTTGTAGCTCAGACCCTGTTCGAACAGGTGGAGGACGGCCAACTGCCTCTGGGTCAGGCTCTCGATGCCGGCCTTCGCTTTCGGCGGCCGTTTGTCGGGCGGTATCACGATCTCTTCCTCGTCGCCGAAGAGGAGCTTGAGCTTCATGACCACCGTGTTCCGGTCGGACCGGCGGAGGGTCAGGCTTTCGATCAGGTTCTTCAGGAGTTGCCTCTGCTCGTCAACCTCTAGCTGGTCCCACACGGTGTTGAAGCTCTTCAGGGCCTCCCGGCACGTCTCCGCTCTGCGCCGACTGCTCTCCGCGTCCTCAAGCTCGCCTCGGAGCGCGGCCAGTCGGCCCTCCAGTTCCGCCTTGGTCTCATCGAACTTCTTCTCATACTCGATCAACTTCTCAACAGGCAGTCCGTTCTTCCTGAAGCCGGCGAACAGGTCATCTCGCTGGCGGGGCAAATCAGCCAGTTCTTTCTCGACCGCCTTGATCTGCGCGTGAAGCTCCTTCCCGCGGGCAGAGAGCATCTCCTCGACCTGCTCGCCTGCCTGCTCCTGGAACGCTCTCGACTCGGCCAGCCGTCTGATCCGATCGAGGAGCACCCTCTCGGCCTTGACCTGCTTGCACATCCACCCGGGGCATATCTCCGGATGATGCGGCCGAAGCCCGAAGCAACGCAGGAACCTGGTCCCCTCATTCGAGGTGTCAAGATAGACCCTGCGCGCGCACGCGTCGCACCTGGCGATGTCTGCGATCAGGTGCTTGTTGCAGTGCTTCGTCGGCGCGCCGACGCGCTTTCGTTCGTCCAGGATGCGCTGGACCGCGTGGTAATCCGCTGGCTCGATGATCCGGAGGTCGAAGTGCTGAGCCTGTACGAGTCCGCCGTCCACCTCGATCAGCCCCGCATGGCACGGCGTGCGGAGGTTGGTCCGGAGGGTCCTTGCCGTCCACTCCGGCTTACCATTCGGCGAGAGGATGCCCAGCTTCCGCAGTTCCGTGATGATCCACCAGTCGCCCCGCCCGGCCAAGGCCCAGTCGTAAACCTGGCGGATAACCCGGGCCTCTTTCTCGACGCGGCAGAGGCCAGGCCGCTTGCCCTCGGCGACATTGGCCTTGCCTTCCCTGCGCCAGCCGTAGGGCGGACTGCCCACCCAGTAGCCCTCCTGTCTGCGCTTCCAGTAGCCCGCTTTCACCCTGTGGGCAAGACGGTTGCGCTCCGACTCCGCAAGGACCGCGTTGACGCCGAACGTGGTCCTGTCATCGCTCCTCGACAACATGTCAATCCCCTGGTCCACGAATCGGATGGCCGTGCCCCGCTTCAGAAGGAGGTTGACAACCTCGTACGAGGTCGGAACATCCCGTGCAAGGCGGTCCTGATGTGTAAATAACGCGAGCGCAAGCCCGAGCTTTTCCGCATCTTCGAGTAAATGTCCTAGACCAATCCTGCCGGTGCGCAAGGCTGACCCTGGGAGAAGTGGCGGCAGAGCGCCGCTGATTCCTGAATCGATATACAGCATAGAGCGGAACTTGCTCTTCCCAAGCTTACGCTCAGCGTCGTTCAGGCCAACGGTCAGCTGGGTCGGTATGGAATGCCCCTCTCTCACCTGCTCGTCGCTTGAGACCCTGGCGTAGATCCCGACGAGGGGTAGTGACGGGTCGTCGGGCCCAAACGGGCCGTATGCTCCGGAATCGGTCATTTCCTCAAAATCTGGATGCATCAGTCTTGCCTCCTCAGTGATTAGAGAGGGACAGCCGCCTCGGTGCTCTGGAGCCGGCTGTCCCGTGTTCCCGATGCTGCATCAGGACTCGACCACGATCAACCGTTCGCCGTACTTGGATGTGAAATCCATCCAGAATGTGCAGCTCCTCGTGAGCCGATCCGCACGGATGATCACGACGTGATCGATCTCCTGCTTCTCAAGCATCTCGATCAGTCGGCGCAGGCCAGCGCGGTCCGCTTGCTTGATCTGGCGCAAGGAGCCTGGGCCAAGCCCGCTCATTCCCGCGTCGCAGATGTCCGTCAGCCAGTAGTTGTCCGGCCCGAACATGGCGTTGCACGTCTCCACACAAGCGACTACCTGCTTCTGCAGAGACAGTTCGGCTGACGGCTCCACGGTAGCGGAGCGCCGGTAGACTGCCACACGACGCCGTTTCAGGTCGGCTTGGTTACTAGACATTGGTTTTCCCTCCCTCCGATGTGAGAGTCGCGATCCTTTCGATCCTAGCATGCTTTTCGCTGGTTGAAATGGCAACCGCATTACCTCCCATTCTACCATAAGTATGCATGCTTGTCAAGAACTCTGAGTCATATCAGCGTGCACTCTACTGTCTGCATACACGCGTCTGGATTCACGCTCAGAATCGCCGTCAACTTCCTGCTTCCTCCGCGGCTCTTCATGCTTCGCGGCCGCCCTCAATGCCCCGAGCGCCATCAACCTCGCCGCCTGGCGAACCCGGACTTCGACACCGTCAGTCTGCTCCCCACTCTTCATCGATCTCCTCCTTTCCGAGTGACACCGGGACTGTCATCAGCGCCGGAGGATTGCCTGTTGTCGCAGTCGAGGTTGCCGCCGTCCGGGGCGAGGCCCATCTGTTCCTTCGCTGCGGCGCGCAGGGCGCCCGTCACGTAGATCCTCACCGCCTCGCGGAGGCGCCGGCGTGCCTCCTGATCCGAGAGGACCGGGCTGGCCATCCCTGCATGCTCAAGGTCAGATTGTCTCGCGACTGCAGACATGAAGAAGCCCTCCGGCTTCATGGTGCTCCAGCCGAAGGGCTTCGCCTCTCGACCGGACACAGGACACACCTCGACGGTTTTCCCATATCCAGTCTTGCATATTATGGCTCGTTGAACTAGTATGGAGGTTATATGATATCTATTCTCCGCATTGTTTCTCACCAAGTGTCCTTTCGTAGCGTGCGATAGCGTCGTACACGGACCTGACGTTAATCCCGTATTCCTGAGCTATCCGGTATTTGGGGCGCCCGCGCCTGTACTGCTCGTAGATTTCTGCATCCCTGGCACGGATTTCCGCTCGCCTGCCGCTCAACCCACCCCATTCCTCTCGCCGAAGCTTCATAGCGAATCGGTCGCGCAGTTTCTGGAACTTGATTTCACGCATCTCCGTGGACTTCTCCGGGTAGAAGATGGAGGTTCGGAAGAGTTCGTTCCGCATCTCGCGGACGAGAGTGGCCCCATCCTCAGGCCAAAGGTAGATGGGGAATGCCGACATCGTAATCGGGGCAATGGGTGACTCTTCCCGTGGTTGCATCAGGTAAGGGTCGAACTCGAGATAGTCGAGCCACGGCCGGTCAACGTGCTCGAAGGCAAGCCTGCGCGCAAACATCTCCTCGCTGTGCTCGGACCACCACTGTCGAGCTTGCTCGGATACTCTCTCCATGGGTTCTCGCGGGTCAATTGTCACCCCGACGAGCGGCAAGCCGGCCTCGACGGCCTCCCATTTCGCCCAGAGCCTGGGTTTCAGCTTGCCCTCCACGGAGAGGATCTCCAGGTAGAACCAGCGGTAGGTCCACAGGAGAATCCTGTCCCTGCCCTTCGCCTCGCGGTAATGTTCCGAAAGCACCCGGAAGGCGCTGAAGTCTACAGGGCATCTTTTCGGAATTCTCAGCTTCTCCGGTGCGGGGAATGGCAACTCAAGCGCGGAGAAGTCGAAGAGCAGTCGCCCGTTCCCCGCCCGGGAGAACACCAGATCGGTGTGCAGTTCTTCCCTTACCCGACGCAAGAGATCATCAGCGGCGAGCAGTCTTTCCAGACGGTCGATCAGGTTGGTGTTCAGGAAGCTGTCGCTCAGCATTGCCGGATTCCCTCCTGAATGTACGTTTTCATCTACTATCAACTCTAGGACGCCGACCTGCTCCGGAGTAGGTTCGCGTCTCGCCTATCATATGTTCCACAAAGCGGCGGGTATCATGCCTCTCGCTGATACTGCCATTCCTGTGTTTGACAACCCAAAAGGAGCCCGGGGTGATCTGCTGAGGGAGTATGGCAGCAAGAGCAGTCTCCAGCCTGCTATTGTATAGAGTCACCGTAAGATGGAAGGCAGGCAATGTAGTTAGGGCGCCCGCGAAACCGGGAGAATTCATCCAGCGTTGACAGCCAGCCGGCCTGACTGCAAGACACATCGTTCATCCCCATCTATCTTGAGCGGCGCCCACCTCAGGTGCAGCATGCTCTGACGGCCGCGCCGGAGGCTCTTCTCTGTCACCTCCGCCTTTTTGACCATGTCCAGCGGCAGCCTCATATGCATCCTGGAACACAACGACCTGAAACTGACGATACGGTGGGCAGATCGCGCCAGCGATCAGCAGCCTTGCCGGGTCATCAACGCTCTCTAAACGTCCTACGTGCGGAACGGAACATCGACTCCATCCGGTCGCCCTCTGGAGCAGCTTGCCAACGAAAATGAGGACGCGGGAAAGCACACATCACGGATTCCCCGAGCAGACCCTGCACTCAGCGGAATACTGGATCGCATCACTCCATCGTCATCTCCGTTTCGCCGAGGATGCCTCCGTATCCCTTCTTGATACTGCTGCCCTCGATCGTGTAGACAACATCCGCGAACGGACCGCCAAAACCGGCTTTCTGATCGCCGCACCAACGTCGATCTGCGGAGCCCGCTCCGTGACAACCGGCTTCGAGAGAACCTCCTCTTTCTCACAGAGCAGGTCCCGAAGCCGGTTATTCGCCCGCGTCGCATCCGTCAGCCCGTCCTTGATCGCCCGTCTCCCTTCCGCCGACTGCCCTCCCACTTGGTCCGCCGTAGTGGAAGCCCTGACGAAGGAGGATTCGCCCTCATCCCCGCGTGGCCCACTCCCCCATTCTCTGAGTCTCCCCGTCCCCTCGGCCTTCCGCATCCCGGTATTTATACCAGTTTTCTGCTGGCATGGTTGACAGGTAAGACGGTCCGTGCTAGACTCCTTACAGCAGTTAACGAATCCGTGACATGCGGTCAGGCTGCAGTCTAACCTCCCCGCCACGCGGGTCAACCGGCAGATACCTCGCCGGGCAGTACCCAGTTTCACCCAGCAGTTCCCAGTTTCAGCTATACGAATTCCCAGCATATGCCGTGCGCACGGCGAGCATTATGGCATGCGGCGCGGCGCCGGCCATCGCGATGTTCGCGGGTCAGGTGTTGGGGGTGATTGGTATGAAGACCAGGCTTATTGCGGCCGTGATCGGCATTTCCATCCTGGGGGTTATGTTGGCCGCGTCGGGTGTGGAATCCGGCTCCGTCGTCGCGTGGGGATGGAACGTCGAAGGCCAGTGCAACGTGCCGTCTCCGAACTCCGGGTTTGTCGTGATCGCGGCGGGGCGCGGAGAGCACAGTGAGTTTCTGTCTGCGAAGGGAGGTGAACGGCGCTACGAACGGCACACCGGTGTATGTGAGGTGCCGGCGGACGAGGCCTTGGGGAGAGAAAGCACGTTGAGGTTTCCTGCCTCGGCCGCAAAGCAGCAGGAATGGAGGTGCGAATAGCTACGATGGGGAGAGAGGTACGCACAGATACCGTCGTGGTCGTCTCGCAGGATCAGGCGTCGTGCGACTTGGGCAAGGAAACGGTTCTCCTTCACCTGAAGACAGGTGCCTACTACGGTCTGAACGCGGTGGGAGCGAGGATATGGAATCTGATTCAAGAGCCCAGAACCGTGAGCGAGGTGCGGGACGCCATCGTAGGGGAATATGACGTTGAACCCGAGCGCTGCGAGCGCGACGTGCTGGCACTGCTCAAGAGGCTGACACGGGAGGGACTGGTCGAGATTCGCGATGAGTCGGGTGCGTAGATTCCTGAACCTCGAACCTCGGGATCGCTGTCTTCTAGTGGGCGCCGCGCTGCTGTTCGTCGCTCTCAGGGTTGGGCTGTCGGCCCTGCCGTTCGGGATCTTCCGGCGCGTGCTGACTCGTCTGGCGCGGCCCCAGTCCACACCAAGCGTTGCGGGCCGAGTAGCTCCTGAGCGCATTGCCTGGGCTGTCACAACCGCGAGCCGCTACGCGTTCAAGCCCACTTGTCTTGTCCGGGCCATCACCGCCCAACTGCTGCTCCGGCGGGCGGGACATCCAGCCGAGCTGTATATCGGCGTCTCAAAGGAGGAGAACGGACGGTTTCGGGCACATGCTTGGGTCGAGGGCTCCGGCTCGGTGATTATCGGAGGATCAGAGCTGGAGGAGTACGTAGCTCTGCTGGGTCGGCATGGAAGGAAACCGAATCTGCTTCCCTCCTAGACCCACATGCGGTTACGTATATATGCGGTCAGTTCCACCACATTATAGGGGAAAGGAGGTGTCCAGCATGGGCAAGGTCAAGGAGGGAGTTGTTCCGAACCCGCAGGAAAGTAGGAAGCCGTACACCACCCCCGAACTCACAAAGTACGGTAGCCTTGCCGAGCTTACCGGCGACGGCTGGGACAGCAGAGTCCAAACGGGGTCGGGAGTCAGTACTTACGTCGAAGTCGACTTTGGCATTCGGTTCTGATAGTCGCATGGCACTTCTGACGCAATGCGCCGTGTGGGCGGGACGACTGGCGCGAGCTGTGGTCACATGCCGCGCCGGGTCGCCGCATCGACCGAACGGGGAAAGCATTGTAGAGAAACCTGACAGGAGCATGACAGCGTCGACAGTGAGGATGCTGACCGTGATTGCCCGCTTGGCACCGGAGCAAAGTGTGCTCCAATCGTGACCGAAGGAGCCGTGTATGGTGTACGGCCATTTCCTTGACAGCAATGTCCCGTTGCCCATAGTCGGATGGGCTGCAAGTTATGGTGGCACGCGCATCGAGTTCGAGCTAACTGTTCACAGCCACTCGGAACTGCTCTCGCTTATCCGGCAGAGGAGCATTTGCCAGCGGGGAAGGAAAGGAAGACCGGAATCCGTCTTCCTGAACGACGAGGGGAACCTGTGCATACTAATCGGAGAAAGCATTGCTTTCATACTTGCGAGAGGTAGGGATAAGATTCAGTGCCGCACTGAGCCCGGATACGATACCGAAGCACTAGCGTACCTGCTGCTGAATCTGGTTCTTCCCATTTACCTGGAGACGGAAGGGCGTTTGGCGTTACTCCACGCCTCGGCGGTCGCACTAGGGGAACAGGCTATCGCTTTCCTCGGCGACTGTACGACAGGCAAATCGACCCTGGCCGAGTATTTTCTTAGTCGTGGTTGCGCTCTTGTAGCAGACGATAGGCTGGCGATTAGCCGCGGCGAACAAGGCGTTCTCGCTGTGCCCAGCCATCCGTATATGAGGGTGGGACCGAAGTCACCTCTATGGCTGGGAGAGCCTGTGGAGAAGGCTTGCCACGACGCGTTGCCGGTGCGCAAGGTGTACGTGCTCGAACCGTCCGCGCCTGGGACAGAACCGCGGGTAGAAGTTGTGAGTGCAAGTGATGCCTCGTGGGAGCTTATGCGCTGCCGAATGGTATGGTTTCGGGACGGCGTAGTGGATGGCTTTCGTTTGTTTGCTGATATGGCTGTGAGCAGAATGGTAAGTCGGCTGTACGTTCCACGCAGCATGGCGGCGCTGCCTGCTGTTTACGAGCTAGTGATCAGAGATGTGTGACGATAGAATGCTTCCATTTGTCTGTCTACTATTCGAGTATACCCGAACTTGTCCGCTAAGCTGTGGGCACTGCATGACAGAGTCGTCACCGATGGCCAAAGGAAAAATGAGCCCCAGACAGGCGAAGGAGTATCTGCGGCTGGCGGCAAAGCGCTACAAGTACGCAGCCTTCGTGGGCGGTGAGCCACTTCTCTATCATCGGGAGATCGCCGAGTTGGCTACCTACGCCAGAAAGCTGGGGATCGAGCCCATGGTGATGACAAGCGCAGGTTGGGTAGAGAATGAGGCGCAAGCCAGAGATGTATTTGGCGAACTAGCTGCGGCAGGAATCAAGAGGATTGGCGCTAGCTGGGACATTTATCACGAGGAGTTGTGCGCCCGCGAGCAGATTGTGTCTTTGGCGCGAGCCGCGCTGGAGGAAGGCATGGAGGTCGCTGTCCGCATCACAGTGCCTTCAAATGAAGATGCAGCTCGGTGGCAGGAAGCATTTGACGACCTAGACATTCAATTTGAGATCAAGCCTGTGTCCAAGCAGGGAAGGGCGCGAACACTTCCTAGCTCTCACTTCGAAGAGCGTCACGGGCCACCGTCAGGCAGATGCAACAGTGTGCTGTTACCATTCGTCAGGTATGACGGCAAGGTTTACGCGTGCTGTGGGCCGGCTTTCCACTGCAGGGCCGGCTCGCCGCTGTACTTGGGCGATGCGGAAGAGGAACCCCTGGACGCGATCCTGAATCGCGCAGAGAACGATCCTATCCGGGAGATGATTCATCTTGCCGGGCCGCACGGCTTATGGCACCTGCTGGAGGAATCCGGTGGACGGGACCTGCATACTGCGCGCGACACCTATACCGATCAGTGCGAACTCTGCCTCGACCTTTTGAACTCCGCTGCCGCAGTTGCAGCGGTGAGAGACCACCTCGGAGACGCAAGGGGGCAAGCTGCCCTTGCAGCCGCGACTATGTGGATGCGCGAACGCATGAAAATGATGGGTGTGGCACCACCTAAGCCCGGTTTGAACAGCAGTTGCGCCACGAGCCGTGGTGAAGTTGGAGACAAGCAGTGACGAGTGCTAGACAGAGAGTCCAGGTACTGCTGGTGAGCATGCCGTTCGGCGAGCTTCACACGCCGTCCATCGGTTTGAGTCTGCTGCGCGCCGGACTCACACGCTCAGGCTTTTCGACCAAGATACTGTATCTCAATATTGGGTTTGCAAAGGTGATTGGCTCCCAATTGTACGATGAGATAGCTGCATTGATGGGGCAGATGGAAGGCGAGTGGCTATTCTCGCGTTCACTGTATGGGGAAGCTCCGGGTGAGCCTGAAGAGTATACCAATGGCATCAGCCTCAAACAGTCGTCGGCCTACAGGAGGGTCAACGCAAGTAAACCAAACGCTTTGGCGGAGTATATCGGCGATTGCCTCGCTGCGCGAGACAAGGTTGACGCATTCCTGGATGAATGCCTTGCCGCGGTATGCTCCTATGACCCTGATATAGCAGGTTTCACCAGCGTCTGTCAGCAGCAAGTTGCATCTCTTGCTTTGGCCAAGCGTCTGAAAGCAAGGATGCCTGATGTTTTCACGGTGTTCGGAGGGCCGAGCTACGAAGGAATCATGGGAGCGGAGGTAGTACGCCAGCATCCATTCGTGGACGCCGTAGTCTCGGGAGAAGGAGACATCGTATTCCCGGAACTTGCCCGAAGGGTATTGAACGGAGCGCCCATCTCTGATCTGCAGGGCGTCTACACCCGTGAGAATGCCGACCGTTTGATCGCGGAAGGTAGATGCCCCAACGCACCACTCGTGATGGACATGGACAGTCTTCCTGTTCCCGAGTACGACGATTACTTCGAGCAGAGGTCAGCAGCTTGTCTGGACAGGGCTTTCGAGACGTGGATTCCCTTTGAGACATCGCGCGGCTGCTGGTGGGCAGAAAAGGCCCGCTGTACGTTCTGCGCCCTCAACGGTGCTGACGTGAGGTATCGAAGCAAATCCCCAGATCGAGCGCTCGACGAACTATCATCGCTAATGAGCAGGTACAGACCGCAGTTGTTCGTGGCATGCGACAGTGTGCTAAACAACTGCTACTTCGACAACCTCATTCCAACACTCTGTATCCAGCCACTAGGGGCGCCGGTATTCTATGAAGTGAGATCCGACTTGACTAAGCACCAAGTTCGGTTCCTTCGCCAAGCCGGAATAACGCATGTCCAACCCGGCATTGAGAGCCTCAGCACGAAAGTACTAAGGCTTATGCACAAGGGTGTGACCGCCCTGCAGAACATCCAGTTCCTCAAATCCTGTGAGGAACTCGGAGTAGACGCCAGGTGGAACCTGCTTTGGGGGTTCCCCGGTGAGCCGCCGGACGAGTACGCCCGCATGGCCGCTCTTATTCCTATGATTAGCCACCTACGCCCACCCGTGGCCGCGCACTGCGTAGTAATACAGCGTTTTAGCCTATTCTACGAGAATCCTGAGCGATTTGGTTTTGCCGATGTAAGAGCTCCCCCTATATACAATCACATCTACCCGTTCTCACCTGATGTCATAGCGAACCTGGCCTACCATTTCGCTTTCCGGTACCGCGACGGACGGGACGTAGAGAGCTATACAAACCAGGTCAAGCAGGCCTGGGAAAAGTGGAAGACGGATTACCGTTCCAACAGCCGACTCATCATGGTTGACCATGGCTCGCATCTGATCATCTGGGACCTGCGTTCGACGACTGACAAACGTACGGTTGCGCTCAAAGGATTGGAGAAACTCCTGTACCTCGCCTGTGACAGCATACAGAGCATCGGACGCTTGCGTCGCCTGGCCATGAAACACTGCGGCAGAGAGATGTCCGAGCTGGAAATCGAGGAAACGCTGCAACGGTTTGTAGACGACGGCCTCATGATCCGCGAGGGCAATCAATACCTGAGTCTTGCCGTCCCGTCATCCTTAAACTCCATGGATAGCGGAGACGGAAGGGAAGAGTCAAGGCGACCAATGCAAGCAGTGCTCCGGGAGGTCTAGCAATCTTGCGTAGCCGGTTGGGAGTCTTCCCGAGCGCTCGGCCAGGGTGCCGGCGGCAGCAGACACACATGGCAACAGAGCATGAGGTGGGTACCACGGTTAAATGCTCACCAGAGATACCCGTGCCGACGAAGTCGGGCTGTTCGGCTTGGGGTCGCAGTACTAGACTTATTCCCGTTCCCACCTTTCCAGGCAATGAAAAGGGTAGCCTCTCTGCCTATCGGAATTGTGAAACGATCGGCTGGGGCAGTGCCGGTGCTGCTTAGGAAGTGGAGATTGCCTCGCCGCACCGGCACATGATGGGGAGGATACATCAAATGTCCCAGACGCCCCCCACCGAACCGATACGCTCGAAGATAGGCCGCGCACTGCGCCTCGGGCGGGCCATCCGCCTTGTCTGGGAGAGCGCGCCGAGGCTCACAGCCATCGGCGTTGTCCTCATATTGTCACAGACCGCCCTGTCCCTGCTGTCTTTGTATCTGATGAAGCTTGTCATAGATGCGATGGCCGCGGGTCTGTCGTCTCCGGATAAGGCTGCGGTCTTCGGTCGGATGGCAACGTTCGTGGGCCTCTGGGGCGGGGTCCTGCTGCTTAGCAGCGTCTGTCAGTCGGTGCAAGCGCTAGTCAGCGAGGCTCAGGCTCAGATGGTGACCGACCACGTGCATGATATCCTGCACGCCAAGTCCATCGAAGTGGACCTGGAGTACTACGAAGATCCCCAGTACTTCGACACTCTGCATCGCGCGCAACAGGAGGCGCCGTTCCGGCCGACCCGTATCGTGAATGGCCTTGTCAGAGTCGTTCAGAGCGCCGTCTCGCTCGTAGGGATTGCCGGATTGCTCTCCTCACTACATTGGCTGATCGCAGCAGTCCCGTTCGTCTCGGGCCTACCCCAGCTGTTCCTGCGACTGGCCTACGCCGGCAAGATGTACGACTGGCAGCGCAAAAGCACGGAGCGAGAGCGGGAGGCATGGTACTACAGTTCGATGCTGACCAGGGATCAGCATGCCAAGGAAGTTCGGCTGTTCAACCTGGGATCTTTGTTCATGAGCAAGTTCCGCGACCTGCGAAAGCAGCTCCGCACGGAGCGGCTACGTATCATCAGGGGGCGATCTACCAGGGAAGTGGTAACACAAGCCGGCGTGACGGTCGTGATGTTAGGTACGTTTGTGTTCGTTGCCTACCAAGCGATACAGAGGAGCATCACGCTTGGGGGCGTAGTCATGTTCTTACAGGCGTTCCAGCGCGGGCAGGGCTCCGTGCAGGAACTGCTGGCAGGACTGGCCGGGCTCCACGAGGACAACCTGTTTCTCTCCAGCCTGTACGAGTTTCTCGACCTGAAACCGAAGGTCGCTCAACCGTCGCATCCTGTGCCCGTCGCGCGGCCGATGCAGACCGGCATCGTCTTTGATCATGTCACCTTCCGATATCCAGCCAGTACGAGGACCGTTCTTAAGAATGTCAGCCTGAGCGTGCCGGCTGGCCAAGTCGTCGCTCTGGTCGGCGAGAACGGCTCGGGCAAAACAACCCTCGTGAAACTGTTGTGCCGACTCTACGACCCGGATGACGGCACCATCACCTTTGATGGGGTGGATCTGCGCAAGCTTGACCTGACAGCGCTTCGTCGGGAGATTGCCGCCATCTTCCAAGACTATGCGCACTACAACGTGACAGCCTGGGAGAACATCTGGTTCGGGAACGCCCATTTGCCGGCAGACCAAGAAGAGATTGTCGCAGCTGCACAACGCTCGGGAGCCCATGACGTTGTCAGTGGATTGCCTTACGGCTACGACACTGTTCTGGGCAAATGGTTTGAGGGTGGTGAGGAGTTGAGCATAGGCGAGTGGCAGAAAATGGCCCTCGCACGGGCGTTCCTGCGTGACGCACAGATAATCGTGCTGGATGAGCCAACGAGTGCTATGGACGCCAAAGCGGAGTACGAGTTCTTCGCACGCTTTCGCCAGTTGGCCGAAGGCCGTTCCGCACTACTGATAAGCCATCGGTTCTCGACGGTCAGAATGGCGGATCTCATCTACGTGCTTGAGCGCGGAGAGATCGTCGAACACGGCACGCACGAGGAGCTGGTCGCTTCCGGCGGCAGGTATGCCCAGTTGTTCGACCGACAAGCCCGTAGCTATAGATGAGATGCTTGCCGCTTCCAAGGGTTCATAAATGCAGTCCTCTCGCGCCGCCAACGGTGGGTTTCTGCATACGCGCGCTCGCCCGGAGATCAGGTTGCTTCATTGCTGTGCGCGCACCCACATGGATTCAGATACCATTGACCAGGCACGCGACTTGGTCTCGGGCGGCATAGACTGGGACTACTTGCTGCGAAGGGCCCATTATGACAGGATGATGCCGCTTCTCCACAAACACCTCAATGCAGTCTGCCCCAGAGCTGTTCCGCGGACCGTTCTGCGGGTGCTGCGCGATCGTTTCCTCGCCAATACGCACAGGGGTTCCCTGCTTGCGCTCGAACTGCTCCGGATACTGAGACGACTGGAAGATCATGGGATTAGAGCCGTCCCATTCAAGGGGCCTGTTCTGGCGATTTCAGTATACGGGAGCCTGGCGCTCCAGGAGTTCGCCGACTTGGACATGTTCGTCCGCAGAACCCACATGCGGGCCACGAAGGAACTCCTGCTCGTGGACGGCTTCAAACCGGTTCAGGAATGGCCTTCTGAACACCATTTCAGTCCCCCCAGCGGCCAGTTCAGTCTTGACGTTCATAGCAGTTTCACCCCGAGGTCCTTCCCGTTCCGGCTTGGATTGGACAGCCTGTGCAAGCCCCTGGAACGCGTCTCCCTTCTTGCCAGGGACGTCTTGTCCTTTTCTCCGGAGGACGTGCTGCTCATCCTCTGTGCGCACGGCTCGAGACATTTCTGGGCACGATTGAGGTGGCTCTGTGACCTCTCCGAATTGGTGCTTTCTCGAGAGAGCATGGATTGGGGGGTCTTACTCGACCAGGCAGGCCGGCTAGGTGCTAGCAGGATGCTGTCTGTCGGGCTTCTCGCGTCCCACCATGTACTCGGAACACCCGTGCCGAAGGAAGTGCTACAGGCAACAGAGTCTGACGGTACCGCTCGGTCTATCGCGGTCCACGTGAGCAACCTGCACCTCGACGATACCCCTAGATTCCCACAGTTGCATATGAATCCTCTGGTGATACGGATGAGGGAGCGCCTGCGCGACAGAATCCCCGGCTATCTCGGTATTCTGTGGCATGCCGCCAGGCGAAGATGAGCCCCACATGCCCGTGCGATCTTGGCAATACCAGGACGACCGGAGCTCGAGGTCCAGCCCTACCGAAGGTCACCGGGCAACCCGTCGGACCCACGTCAAGCCAGAGCGACGACGGTACGCGGTCCTCATGCATCCGCGTTTGCCCGCAGCAGCGCGACGCCGGAGGTAGACGAAGCCACGCGGGCTGCGGAACCCAGGAGTGCAACATGATTCTCGCGATGGCAGAGAGCTGGCGGACGATCAGACAATGACCGAGCGCCCGCCCTGGCGTCATCCCGGTGGACACATCCAGTGGCGGAGCCAGATCAGCGCCTCCCGTTCCTCGGCAGCACCCACCGCCGGACGAGATACGCCACCAGCGCGTTGTGGATAGCCGCACCCCACGCCCCCGCTCCCAACCAACGACCTTCCTAAGCCGGAGTACGGTCCAACTCTTCCATGACCACGTCCCCCGAACCCAGTGGAATCCGCACCTTGGTTAGGAACAGGAGCTTCATCTCCAGATGGGTCTTGAAGACTCTCAAGTCCTCCACAAGCTGTCGGATCAGTTCACGCCGCTCGCCGATCTCCAGGTTGTCCCAAACCTTCGGGAACTCGGCCAGAGCAGCTTTGACGGATTGGAAACCGATCTCGGCCATCTCTGTTCGTGCGAGTTGACGATCCAGTTCCTGTAGACGCGCGGACAGCTCCTTCTTCTTCGACAGCAGCCGCTCGTTCTGCGTACGAAACTGCTCTTCATCGATCAGTCCCCGATCCAGCCTGTCCGCCCAGTTGTTGAAACGGTCCGCGAGTGCGCCGATCTCCACCTGTATCTGCTCCCGCTCCTGGATTAGCGGAGACCGTCCATCGCCCATCCGCGCCTTCGCTTCCGACAGGGAGAGCTTCTGGAAGTCTCTCGACTCCGCCAGCCTCCTGATCTCGCCAATGACCGCCGACTCGAGTATCTCGGCGCTCTTGTAGATTCCCGGACATGCGTTTCTTCGCGGCTTGGGGTTGTGCCGGTAGTATCGGCGCAATTCGCCGTACTTCTTCCTGTTCGAGTAGTGAACCGCGAGTGACTTGCCGCATATGCCGCACTTCGCGAGACCGGTGAGCAAGTGTTCGCTGCTGTGCGACCTCACAGGCATGGCACTCCGGCTTTCTATCAGTTGCTGCGTCCTCTGGAACAATTCCTCGGAGACGATCGGCTCGTGCTTTCCAAGGAATACCTCTCCATGCCAGTCGATCTTGCCGACATACGCGTGATTGCGAAGCATGCGGCTTATCGTGTTCTCGCTCCACTGCTCCGCGTTCCGAGGCGAAATCCTTTGCATATTTAGGAACGCGGTGATCTTGTTCACCCCCCACTTCCGGTCGGCATACATCGAGAATATGTCTTGCACGATCTTGGCCTCATCGGGAACCGGCACAAGTGTTTGCGTTTCCTTCGAGTATGCATATCCGTACGGGCCTTTGGTGCTCCCGTTGTAGAACCCAGCTTGGGCGCGTCGGAGTAACCCGTCCTTCACGTTCTCTGCGATCATTTCGCGGGTCAACTGCGCGAAAACGGCAGCGACTCCGAGCATAGCTCGACCCATCGCGGTTGTCGTGTCAAACCCCTCGGTCAGGCTCACGAACCCGATGCCTGCTTCCCGGATCATATCCAGGAAGTCGTAGATATCTCTGACGTTTCTGGACAGGCGGTCAAGCCGATACACTACGACTACGTCGACAGAACGTTCACGAATGTGATCCAGAAGGTCCTGGTATCCCTCTCGATTCGTGTCTTTACCGCTGGCCACGTCCTTGCGTACGCGGATGATCTGCCAACCCTTGTGCTTTGAATACTCCTTGGCGCGCTGCTCCTGGTTTGAAAGGGAATAGTGATTGTCGGTTGACTGTTCCTCGGTGCTTACTCTACAATAGGCGAAGACTCGCATAGCATGTCCTCCTCGCTGGAGCGCTATCCAAGTATAGCAGGAGCTACTGTGATTTGTCAACCAAGCCTAGAGGGGCCAGGGGAGAGGTTCGACCAACATTCCTATCAAGGATCGTGAACTGTTTCGGCCGCACTTGACAGAAGCTCTTATTGATGCTATACTGTAAGCTAGAAGCAGGCTGCTGTCCAACCTAGTGCCAAGTTGCGGAAATCCACGTCATATCGTAGGGGCGACCCTCTGCGGTCGCCCGATCTCCGGGAGGCCGCTGAGGGCCTCCCCTACACGGAATGCGGACTTACGCAAGCAAGTACTAGCTGCCAGAAGAGGCAGCGAAGACATCCCTTGATCATATAAAGCTCTTCCCGAGGAAACCGGCTGTGCCACGAGGTCTCACAAGATCCACCTTTGCAGCTTGCTCTGGTATTCTTCCCTCGGGAAAGAGCAGCATGCGAAAGGAGTGCAACGGATTATGGGCTGCAACCGCTGCGTGCTCCTCCGTCTGCGGCGTCTGTATGTGTGCGAGTGACATCTCAATAGAGCCATAGCCGCACTGCGAAACGCGGCAAGTTGATGGTGCCAGCAGGGAATTGGTGATTCGGAGTTAATGACCATGGCAACTTACAGGGAGATCATCGCCGATGTTCGGGCAAAACATGGCAAGTCCGTTCAGACTTGCTGGATTGCGCACGTGAAGGAGCTTAAGGGCCTGCCGCTTCGGCCTGCGTGGAATCGTATTGACCCTAATGTGCGCCGGAAGCCATGTCCGGACTGGGCCAGACCGCTGATCGAGGAGTCGATGGCGAGGCTGAGCGGCTGTTTGACCATTGGCCTCGCTGATTTCAGTCCGACGTTGCAGTCTTAGGAGGCGCACATTGCAGGCAAGGTCAATACGGAAGCTGCGGATATGGCTTTTGGCTCTGCCACTCTGCCTTTCTGCAAGCATGGCTCTGGCTTGGGAGACCGTCGGGAACGGAATCGAGTACCAAGAGTTTACGGCTTCCGGGCCGAACAAAGTGTACGTTGCACGGATGACTCGCAGCAACACCAATGCGACTATCGAAACCTGTCTCGGTCAGGGCAAGATTAACGGCGGGCTGGAGACCGTGAGCGGCCAGGCAAGCAGGTATGACGATGCCATCAACTACTGGGGACAGATCTGGGGACAGCGCAACAATGTCGTAGCGGCTGTCAACGGCGACTATTGGAACGCTGACGGCAGCCCCTACGGCGGGCAGGTTCAGTCCGGATGGTATGCCAAACGTTTCAACAACTGGACGGGCGACAGCGGGTTCGGCTGGTCGCTGTATAGAACTGCCTTCATCGGTGACTGTGTCAGGCATGTCAACGAGGATCAGTTCGTCAAGTATGTGGCCACAGGGAATACCCAGAAGTTCAAAGGGATCAATGTTGCGCGCGGCGCCGACCAGCTCATCATATACACGCACCACTTCGACAGGGACACGAAGACCGACAACACGGGTGTCGAGGTGCTCGTCGAGTTGACCCGGCCAATGGTGATTCTGCCATCACCTGAGAAGGTAACGGGCTATGTGCGAGAGATTCGGCAGAATCAGGGCTCGACTCCCATTCCGTTCGATCACGTGGTCTTGTCGGCAGTGGGCACAGCGGCTCCGACATTGCTCAACAACGTCAGCATCGGGGCGGAAATCGGCATCTCGCAGAAGATCACGAATTGCGCCGGGTTAACCATTGATTGGACCGAGACGTATGCCAGCGTGGGTGGGAACTATGTATTCCTCCGCAGCGGCGTGATCTTTGACGGCGGCACCGATCCAGGACTGACAAACCGAGACCCGCGGACGGCGGTTGCCTACGACAACAACTACATCTACTTCGTCGTCGTGGACGGTCGCCAGCCGGGCGTGAGCGAAGGCATGACGATGACCGAGCTGGGCAGTTTCTGCAAGAACACGCTGGGAGCGACCCACGGGATTAACAATGACGGCGGCGGTTCTTCCACCATGGTGGTCAACGGCGTGGTAAAGAACAACCCCTCGGACGGGTCGCCGCGCGCGGTGTCAAACGGCATAATGATGGTCAACGTGATGCCGAAAGTCCAGTCCACGCTGTTCAGCGCGGGCCAGACTGTGCGAACCACCGCCAGTACGAACGTACGACTCGGGCCGGGCACGAATTTCGCCATTCTAACTACAGTCACGAATCATACGCAGGGAACGATCCTGAGTCACTCCATGAAGGGCCTGTACGCGAAAGGATACTACTGGTGGAAAGTAGACTTCAGCGGCACGGTCGGATGGGTCGCTGAGTCACTGCTGGAGGAAGTGCCCAGCCCGCCGACAATCACTCAGCAGCCCCAGCCCGAGGATGTATGCACCGGCGGCACCGCGATATTCACCGTGGGAGCCACGGGTTCAGGCACTCTGACATACCAATGGCAGAAGAACCTAGCCAACCTCAGTAACGGGGGCCACTACTCCGGTGTCACGACCCCTATACTGACGATTTCCGATGCGGACAGCAGCGATGCGGCCGCCTATCGGTGCATGGTTACGAACCCCTACGGGACTGCTACCTCTGACGAAGCCGCGCTGACCGTGCGCCCGCCGGTAACTGTCTCGATCAGCCCGCCATCGGTTCCAATGACAACAGTCGGTCCGGTAACGTACACGGTCACATACGCCAACGCCGACACGGTAACATTGTCCGAAGCTAACGTTACGCTCAATTCGACCGGCACGGCCGGTGGCACGGTGTTCGTGTCCGGGTCAGGCAACATTACCCGCACGGTTACGATCTCAAGCATCAGCGGGGATGGGACGCTGGGCATTTCGATAGCCGCCGGGACAGCCACCGGCTGCAATTCAGCTCCTGCCGCGGGTCCCAGCAGTACGTTCCTAGCAGACAACACGCCCCCGAGCGCGGTCACAGTCACGGATGAGGGGACATGGACTCCTTCGCAGACAACCTTGACCGCTTCCTGGACGGCTTCATCCGACGGCAGCGGCTCGGGGATAGACCGGTATGAGTATGCTATCGGGACGGCTCCGAGGACGCAGGATATCAAGGGCTGGACCTCTGTCGAGAGCGCGACGTCAATGAGCGACTCATCGCTTACCCTTACTGACGGGCAGAAGTACTACATCCAGGCACGAGCGGTGGACAATGTAGCGCTGGAGGGGGCCGGGTCAGCAGCCGACGGGATCACGGTTGCGCCTCTGGTGAACCCGATCAGCTCAGCATGGCCGCTGGCCGACTCCGTTGGCCTGTCAATCAGGAACAAGGTCGTGACCGCGGCTCTTGGCGGAGCTTTCTGGCTGGAGGAAGAGAATCGCAGCGCGGCGATGAAGGTAGTCTCTTCCGCCGCAACGGCCCCAGGTCACATTGTAAGCGTGGCGGGAGTTCTAGGAATGGCCGGGAGCCAGAGAGCCCTTGTCGGAGATGTCGTGGAGGACCTGGATACCGACGACGTTCCGCCACCGATAGGCATGAACCAGCGCGAGCTCGGCGGTGCGGGCTTCAACCCTGCCACCCCGGGCGTGACAGGCGGGAAATCGCTTTACAACATCGGCCTGCTGGTGAGATGCTGGGGCACCGTCACCTACAGTGACACGAGCGACCGGGACGACAAGTACTTCTACTTCGATGACGGGAGCGGTCTATCGAGCGGCGGGCATGACGGTGTGCTGGTGAGATGCAGGAGCATTGCTCCTCCATCAAGCGGGATGGCGATTGTGACCGGGGTCGCTGCAAGTGAGAGCATAGGGGGCAAGGTTGTGCCTGTGATTCTGATAAGAGACAGCAGCGACATCATCGAGCCCTAGCCGGATCCAGGAGTCCATCCACAGGAGCAAAGGGCCGGCTTTCCCCCGGCAGGCAGGCTCATATTACGCGATCGCTTCACCATACGCGAACATGGAGGTATGAACCAAGTGGGTCATCTGCGAAATCTGACATCACTCCTCATTGGCGTCCTGCTGGCATCAGGGCTTTCGCACGCGGGCAGAGCCGAAGCGCCTCTGGTCCAGATTGTCGGCACGGACTTCCAGGGCGGCGCGGCTGATCTATTCGGCGCCATCCGGGACGGCGAGTGCAATGTGAACTATGTTTATGCCCAACCGACCGGCAACCGGTCGTCCATGCGGGCAGCGTTCGCGCTGGGGCGACTGCCGGAGCAGCAAGTGTTTCTGCACGTGAAGGCGCGTGATGACGACGGGCCGGCCAAGTGCTCTATCGCAATAGAGTTGAACGGGCGAGCGCTCTTCGAGGGTCGTAACGAGTTCTCAGCAGAGGGCTGGGAAATCCGCAAGTTTCCCATACCGGCGGACGCCCTGAAAGAGGGACAGAACAGCCTGGTCATCGCCAACCGGGAGACCAGCGGACAGGTCGGGAACCCGCCCTGGTTTATGGTCGCCAGGTGCGCGATAGCGGGCAGCGAGTTAGTCTTCACGCGCGACCTAAGCAAGGACTTCTGGATCACGCTGCCAACAGCGCTGCGCGAGTTTCCGGAGCCGCTGCCGCCGGGACAGAAGCCCGGGTTCAAGATTCGCGGCATCAAGGGCTGGATGTGGAAGCCCGAGCAGTACCTATCGGAAATCCCGGTGCTCGCGAAGTACAAGATGAACTTCCTCATGAACTGCTATACGAGCATGTGCGACGTGGAGCACTACGCGTGGGGCAATCCTGAAGTCAATCGGTGGTGGGAAGACCTGCCGGAGTCGAAGAGGAAGGCCTATGAGAATATCGTTCGCCGGTGTAAGCAACACGGCATTCAGTTCTGCTTCAGCATGAATCCGAATCTGTGCAGCAAGGGCCCGTTGGAATACGCATCCGGCGAGGACGTGGATCAGCTCTGGAAGCACTACTCGTGGATGCAGGGGCTCGGCGTCAAGTGGTTCAACATCTCACTGGACGACATCAGTCAGGGCATAGACGCTTCGGGGCAGGCGAAGGTCGTGAACGAAATCTATCGCCGCCTGAAGGCGCGGGACCCTCAGGCGAAGATGATCTTCACCCCGACCATCTACTGGGGAGATGGGACGTCGCCCAACGATAAAGCGTACCTGGAGACCCTGGCACGCGAGCTGGATGGGGATGTGTACCTGTTCTGGACCGGCAACAGCGTCGTCGGCAATATCACCCGCGAAGCAGCAGACTCGTACAGGGACATTACGAAACACCGCCTGTTCCTCTGGGACAACTATCCGGTGAACGACGCCAACCCCACGATGCACCTGGGGCCCGTGATCAACCGGGACTCGGATCTGTGCGAGGTAATCGAGGGGTACATGAGCAATTCAATGTGCCAGCAGAACGAGGCAAACCGCATTCCCATGCTGACCTGCGCCGATTACGCGTACAATCCGGCCGCCTACGACCCGATGAGGTCAATCGGCCAGGCGATTCTGCACCTCGAAGACAGCACAGAGGAAAGAGAGCTGCTGAAGGAACTGGTGGAGATGTATCCGGGCTTCATCATATTCGGACGTCCGAGCACCGGACTGAACCCGGTGCGAGAGCAGTTCAGTCGTCTGGTGGCAATGCCGCACGCGCGGTACATCGCCGACGCGTTCATCTGGGATCTGGAGAACCTGGCGGCCAGGATGGACGAGGCGTTCCCGAATCGGTATCAGGCGGAGAAGCAGACGGTAAGAAACGACCTCGCGTTCCTCAGGAAACTGATGGCTCAGAGGTACAAGGAGTAGCGAAAGGATCCCAAGGAATGGACCCCCGTTCTTCACGAATCGCCCTCCTTTCCTGCCCGTGCGGTTGTCCCGATGAACCGGGATCCCACCCGGCGGGAAAACCACGGCTACGGATGCACGAAGTCCCCCTACGGGTACTATATCCACAGTGTCCGGAGGGACACTTTGTGCCGTCGTTGCCGTGAATTCATTCGCACGGGGATGA
>Ga0315294_10000205_pt1 | contig 64141 bp, 61 predicted proteins | sample YL17G13_40_MG_FD_203626 | JGI IMG/M metagenome (GOLD analysis project Ga0315294, IMG submission 203626) | Sediment microbial communities from Yellowstone Lake, YNP, Wyoming, USA - YL17G13_40 | ecosystem: Environmental > Aquatic > Freshwater > Lake > Sediment | place: USA: Wyoming | collected... | reverse complement strand
TCGGCTACGACATGAACCACACCATGATGGTCATCGTCCACGCCATCAAGGACGCCGGCAAGATCGTCAGCCTCATCGCCGACAATGGCGCCAACGTGGTCAACGGCATCTCCTTCGACGTCGACGACGCGACACTCGAACAGACCAGGCTCGCCGCCCTCGACCTCGCCATGACCAGCGCTCGCAAGAGAGCCGACGTCGTCGCCAAGGCAGCCGGCAAGACCATCCTGTCCGTCCAAACGGTCAACGTGAATGAGAATACCTATTCTCCGAACGCGATCTACAGGAGCGACATGGCGGTCGCCAAGGAAAGCGCACCTGCCCCTGTCGAAGCCGGGACTATGGACATCCTGATCAGCGTCAGCGTCATCTATCTGTTCTAGAATCAACAACATCCCGTCCTGAGGAAACCCCCGCCTCGTGCGGGGGTTCTTACTATGAACCCGTCTGCGGGACAGGCATGAACCCATGACAGGTCAGACTTGTACCCGTTGCAGTGCAGGCTTTCCTGTCTTGCAGAGAACCCTTGACGACATAGACTATGTGATAGAAGGAGCGACTAGGGGGTAGCACATGGCGACATGGCTGTTTCGGGGCAACCCGAAGGACTTCGACGTCAACGCGTACTTGCAGGTGCACCGGGACATCCGGTGGTACGTCCACCAGCAACTGCTGATTCCCGAGATGCACTTGGGCGACCCCGTCTACATCTGGCGATCGGATGGTGGTTTCCCGGGAACGGGAGGGATCGTGGCCCATGGGTTCCTGTCGGGCCCGGCTGTCGTGCGCCCTGACAGCAACTTCGTCACCTGGTTGCGCAAGAAGCCCGACGTCTCCATCCCGACCGTCCTTGTCAGGCTGGACGACGTCCGCCTTACCCCTCGCTCCGGTTGCCTGCTCAGGACGGAGATCCTGCAGGACGCTACCCTGCGAAACCTGCGGGCAATCAGCATGCCCAGCGTGACCAACTACAAGCTCACGGCGGTCGAAGACGCGCGCCTGGCCCAGATATGGGAGGCGCGGAGGTTGCGCGACCTGTAGCGACTCCCGGAGGGTCAGTCTGTCAACCATGCTGACACGGATTCGACTCCTCGCTTGATGAACGAGGACGATGGCGTACAGTACTGTCAGGCACGGACATGGGAGGTACGATATGCCGACTTGGCTGTTTCAGGGGAGTCCCAAGGATTTTCCCGCCTTCAATGACTATCTTCGCAACTATGCCGAGATCTCATGGCATGTGCGCCAGAAGCGCGCCGCGGAAGACATGTATCCGGACGACGAGGTTTACATCTGGCGCCTAGACGGCAACCGGCCGGGAACGAGTGGCATCGTCGCGCACGGGATCCTGACGACGGAGGCCCGCGTCATCCCGGACGAGGGCAAGAAATGGTGGGTGAGTCATCAGCCGGGGCCGAGGGTCCCTTCGGTCGACGTCACCCTCGACGATGTTCGTCTGACCCCTGAGGACGGATGCCTGACACGGGCGGCCCTGTTGCAGGACGCAGTGCTGTGGAACATGCACGTCGTCCAGTCACCACGCCTCACCAACTACAAGCTGACCCCCGAAGAAGAGGAACGGATCGCCACGCTCTGGCGCGCTGCGAAGCGGTAGGGGCGTCCTCGCCGTCACAGCAAGGCCCCCCTTCGGCATTCCTGCTGGTCAGGACAGTCTGGAGCTTCTAGCGAGGCTTCTGGCCGTTGATGTCTGTGTCGCATGCGGAGACCCTGCCCGTCCACCTGTTGACGATGTACTCGCGCCCATCGACGTTCGGGATCCGCTCATGCCCAGGGCGGTTGGCCACGGCGACCGATACGAGCCCGACGAGCGTGCCGATTGCCAGCATCAAAGGTTTTCCTATGTTCATCATGAGATCATCCTCCAGCGTGCTGCCTTTGCGGGACCGTGTGGTCCTCACCTATCAAGACGTACTGCGCGCTTCCCCGGTTCCCGGTCAGGCTCCGTGGACAACGTCCACGGGTCACGCCCAGTCATCTGGCATACGTTCCTGACGAGTCCTGGTTACATCCTCGTCTCCGTCCAGCTCCGGGCGCCTCGTCCTGCCGTCCATTTCAGCTCTTGGGCTATACGGCCTATATTGTGACAGGCAGTCTGTTGTACGGGGACGCCCACGGCCTAAGATGACAGCAGAACATCTCGACGAGGGGGAACCATGAACCAGCAACCATCCACACTTGGCGGTACGACGACGCCGAGACCGACCGAGGTCCGGTTGAGACCGCCCACAGCACGGCTGCAGGGCAGGCCCGCAGCATTCGACCCGACCCAGATCGCCGGCGCCGCCGCCTATGCCATCTTGCTGTACCTCGGCATCCTCTACGGACTTAGCCTGGTGACTGGGACCGCCGGCATGGCTCCTCGTCTGCAGAGTACCGTCGCACTCATTGGCAGTCTGCTGCTGACGGGCGCCGTATTCGGTGTGATGGCCGTCCTGCGTGACCGTCTGTCACGCCGTCCGACCGGGGCAATCCCCGAACAGATCATCAGGCTGGATGACGCTCTCCGCTGGCTGGTTCCTGCCGACCTCATGCTGTCCTATACGGGCCCTATGACCATGCTTCGCCTCAACCTGCTCGACCTGTTGGCCACGGCAGACAACGCGCAGCAGCGGGTACCTGCAGCCGCGTATGCAGCGTGGCCCGCCCCGCTCGACCACCTGGCGGCAGTCGTGTTCACCACCTACTATGGCATCCCGAACCCCGACGTCGATCCGTTCGTCTCCCAGGATACCGTGGACCTCGGTCGGTACCTAGCGGAGCGCCACAAGGCCTGACCGGACAAAGTCCGCAGGGTAGTGGACCACGTGACTAGGAATCCACAACGTGCTAGAATAGGAGAAGAACACTGTTTCGGCGCCAACGGACCGACGTGTCAAAGGAGATGACAGCTGTGGAACTCAACAAGGACAGAGGACCGATCTACTCGAGATATGACCGTGACCGTTCGGACAACTACAGCCCCGTCACCGACTATGCCGCACCACCGCGGACCACTGAAGAGATCGAATTCATCCTGGCGCACAAGATCACGCCGACCGAGGCCGAGCCGGGCGACATGCGGCCCGGCGCCAGCCACAGATATCGGGAAGGTACAACGCCGCTTCCTGCTTTTCTGCAATTGCTGTCGAACTCCATGACACCGCGTGCTCCGAACCAGGCCGCGAGTCTCCAGAATCGGGGGCAGCAGCAGACACCGTGGACATACCAGAACCGGAATGCGCGCAAGAATCAGGTGCAGAGCAAGGCGGCCCTGGTCGGCATCATCATCTGGGTCCTCTTCATCATTGTCTCGATGCTTATAATAAGCTTCTTCGGGAGATAGCGGGCAAGCGGTCCCGGGAACGTTTCCATGCTGCTCTCATGGCTGCTTTCCGATACCTGGCTGATGTCCGTGCCCGCACGGGCAGCGGACGTCCTGCTGATGGGGGTCACGCTGTGGCTGGCGTCACGGTGGTGCTGCAGCAAGCAGCAGGCCTTTGGCAAGGCTCTGCTCGTCTCCGCCCTGAACGGCGCTCTCGGCATGGGACTGTATGCGCTGTTCGTATGGGTGCGCCACACGGGCGCGCTGCCCTGGCGCGGTCCGCTGTGGCTCGTCGAGATGTTCCTCATCGCTCAGACCGTGCTGTTCGCCGTCCTCATCCTCGTCGCCTACCGACGTGATCGGTCGCGTTCCCTCAACGTAGCTCTCGTCGCCCTCACCCTGACGGGCATCATCGAGGCAGGCCTCATCGTGCTCCTATCCGTCCTGGCACCCCACACCGCAGGCCTGCAGCGCTGACAGCGGTCCCAGTCGCAGAACCGAGGCCGGCCGACGGCGCGGCTACAACTGGTGGCGGCACTCACTGGTCGGCGTCGGAGCGATGACAATCGTGCACCTCGCCGAAAGTCTTCATGACGCGCTGACGCATGCAGTACATGGAGACACACGACTCGGGCGTCGTCACGGTGGATAATCGAACGTTATGCGTGGCAAGCGAGACCAGCGCCGGGTACCAGGACAAGACCGTGCATGGCGGTGTCCCGTTGCGTCCGCCAGACATCAGGATAGACTGAACCCCGTGTGCCCGCCGCCCTTCGGAACCGGCGGGCGAAAAGGGGAGTGAATAATGGCCAGTGCCTTTCAGCTTATGTGGCCCGGATACGTGTTTCTGTTTGATCTGCGCGTCAGGGGATTCGACATCCTGCCTGACGTCCTTGGATATCTGCTGATAACCGCCGGCCTGAGGCGTCTCAGCCACCTGAACGACCATTTCGCCAAGGGAGCCCGACTGGCGCCCATAGCCGCGCTGGTCTCGCTGGCGGACATCTATGAGCCCGTGAGAAGCGGTGCCGGCGTCCTGACACTGACCGGTCCATCGTTCAGGACACCTGTCGGCGCAGCGCTCACGGTTGCCGGCATCGCTCTCCTCGCCCTCAACCTGCTCATGGCCTGGCACCTGATCGCAGGCATCGCCCAGCTGGCGTCGGAGCGGGGAGAAGACGAAATCTCAGAACGTACCGCAACGCTGTGGCCCGAGTACAAGGGCCTCCATATCCTGCTGATGGTGGTCTGGCCGCTGTCGGCACTGGCTCCCGCGGTGGGGTGGTTCGCCCCGCTTGCCCAGCTCTCGGTGGGCATTGTTGCATACCTTGGCATCATGGGTCTGCTGAGGCAGGCACGTCATGCCTTCGGCGAGTCGACAGGGAGGGTTGGCTGACGCTCCTGCTCTAGGGTATCCGCCGCGGGCGAAACGCCCGGTTGGCCCAGGAGAGCGCCTCGCGGTCGCTGACCTCGTGAAAGTCCTGGTAGAACTGACCTACAGCCATGAGCCATTCGGCGGCGTGGACTGCGACGACACGGTACCCCCGCTCGGCCAGCTGGCGCATCACCTCGCGATCGACGACGGGCGTGCCGACCGTCGGCAAGCCGCCCATACCGGTCACGACGTCCAGGGCCGCGATCATGGTCGCTCCCGTGGCAATGCCGTCGTCCACGACCAGCACGCGGGCGCCCCGTTCCCATGTCTGAGGAATGTAGCGCTCAAAAAGTTCTGCATAGAGGACGAGGCGCTCCTTCTCGAATCCGATCTCGGCCTCGAGGTGATCGCGCCGTTCGTGAGCTGATTCCGGGGAGAGGACTGTAGCGAATTCGCCGTTCCCGGCGTAGCCGAGTGCTCCCACGGCAAGTTCGCGGTTCGCGTCGGCACGGATCTTGCGGATGAGCAGAACGCCAAACGGCAGGCCGAGCTCCTGGGCGACAACAGACCCGACGACGACACCGCCGCGTGGAATCCCACAGCAAAGGTCGAAGGTCAACCCTTGGTCACGGACCTCACGTGCCAGCTTGGCTCCCGCTTCTTCCCGCGACAGGAAGACCATAGTGTTCCTCCCACTGGGTCATGCTCGACGGTATCGAAATCTCCGCCGACATCAGCATGACAGAACAGGGAATTTGGTCAACACCCTGGACCCGGTGACAACCGGGTCCTCAGGAACCGTGTTGAAGGGTTTCAGACCTCGAGATACCAGACGATGGCGGTCTCGTCCTCGCTGCCCGGCGTGGCCTGCAGGTAGAGACGGTCGAACCCGCCGATGACGAACCCGTAGTCACGGTAGAACATGCATGCCGTCACGTGGATGTCCTGCGTTTCCGCGCGCAGCCAGTGCAGTCCCCGGGCAAGAGCCCATGCCTTGACGGTATTCATGAGCGACGTCGCGATGCCGTGATGGCGGTGACCATGCTCAACGCGCAGTCCCCAGACACGCGCCATGTTGTTGTGGTCTTCCTGGACACACACCTGTCCTACCAGTTTCTCTCCGACAAATGCGAGATAGATGGCCGCGTCATCTCTGCCGAGATAGGCACAGTCGGGACAGCAGTCCTCTGTCTTCTTATATGGAAGCTGGACGGAATCGACGTCGAAGTCATAGCTGTCACCACACATAGACACCTTGACACGCGCCTTCACGACGAAGTTGCTGCGGAGCCCGTCCACGTAGCCGGCCATACCCGGTGTCGCCCGCACGATCCGTATGTCGAGATCAGTCATGTTGTCCACGCCCACATCATACACGAACGCCACGCCGAAGCGGGAAGCCGGCATTCACAACCAGACACTGTTTCCTGAGGACACGCACTGGATGCTCTCCTCCGTCGTTCATCCCCGCCTTTGTGAAGAACACGCGCACGATAACTTGAGGTGATGCAACCCGCCCGTTGCCCTCAACATCGCCTGTGATATACTGCAAGTAGAAACCTGGATCCTTGTTGTGAGGCAAATGGTTGAGACAGCGACTGTTCCGGTCGATCCTGATATGCGCACTTGCCATTCCCGGTCTGTGGTTGCTGGGATGCCGTGCGCCGACAGTGGTAACGCAGGAGGCGCCAATGGGAATCACGATCACCAGTATGGCATTCGCAGCTGGCAAGTCCATCCCGGTCAAGTTCACGGGGCAGGGCATGAACATCTCGCCGGATCTTACGTGGAGCGGAGCCCCGCCAAGCGTCAAGAGCTATGTCCTGGTCTGTGACGACCCGGATGCTCCCGGCGGAAGGTGGGTCCACTGGACCATGTGGAATATCCCCTCGTCAGCGACGAGTCTGCCAGAGGGTGTGGCGGGAGACGCAACACTGCTGGACGGGTCCATTCAGGGAATCACTAGCTTCGGACGCCGTGGCTACGGCGGGCCCATGCCCCCAAAGGGAAACGCCCATCACTACTACTTCCGGATGTATGCCCTCGATGCGTTGCTGACCCTTGACGCGTCCGCCTCGCGGGCACAGCTGGATGAAGCGATGCGAGGGCACGTCCTCTCTCAGGGGCAGCTGATGGGAACATATCAGCGGCAGTAGCTCCCACCAAGCCCGCGGGGAGGCGTTCATGAAGCAACATGGCTCTCAGACCGTGTGGTTCGACACTAGCGGAGAGGCACACACCGTCCAGGTGCTGGAGCTTGCCGCGCGCCGTTTCGGCGAAGGCGACATCGCGGCAATCGTCCTGGCATCACAGACCGGACGCAGTGCTCTCCTGGCTGTGCCGATACTTGCTCCTCTCCGCGTGCCCGTCATCATCGTGACGCACGTGCCCTGTGAGGCAGACGGGCCGGGTGGCCAATTCCCCATTGGCCTGCTTCGTCCGGAATACGCAGCCAACCAACGTACCATCACAGCGGCCGGATTCCGCATTGTCCAGGGGACACGCCCGCTTGCGCCCCTCTCCCGTGCACTGGACTGGGACGCGCCGACGCCCGAATGCGTGCTGGATTCTGCTCTTGCGCTGTTCGGTCAGGGGACGAAGGTCGCTGTCGAAGCTGCCGTCATGGCGACCGACGCAGGCGCAGTTGCGCCGCGCGTCCATGTCGTGTCCTGTGCGGGAACCTGGGCGGGGCTGGACACGGCACTCGTCGTCCACACTGCCTATAGCACGGACTTTCTGCTCACGGGAGACGTGACCGAGTTCGTTGCCAAGCCCAGACATCGGGTGAACCGGCGGCGCGAATGGGAGAGCCCATCCTGGGAGGGCGACACCACGCCATATCGAGGCACCTGAGCGGTCCAGCCCGGTCGCGGCACCGGATGCCGGCTCTAGGTGAGAATCCGGAGGACGATCGAGATCGTCGCGTCCAAGACTCACAGTGGAATCCCGCAGTCTGGTCGCCTCAGGCAGGCACCTACTGAGGGGTCGACGTTCCCCCCGAGACGGTCGCGCTGCTGACGGTGATGGTGACAGTCCTCGTGAGCTCCTCCCACTCGACGTCTGCGCCAAGGTGCTCACTGACGAAGCGCACCGGCAGCATGGTCCTGCCGTTCATGATGGCCGCCGGAACGTCCAGGATGACCGCCTCGCCGTTCACGACGGCGGTCCGATTGCCGATCTGAAGCAGCAGGATCGTGCCGTTGAAGCCCACTTCGACACTGCGCGTTTCCGGAACCCAGGTGATTGCGCCGCCCAGACCCTCGATGATGGGCCGCAATGGGACCAGCGTTCGACCGCTCACGATGATGGGAGGAGTGTCCAGGGTCACGAGCTGGCCGTCCAGATGGGCGACCATGCTGCCCACGGAAAGCGTGATGATGTGCTGGTTCGGGTCGACGGACTTCTCGAACGTCGCTAGGACGGACTTGTTGTCATCCATTGAGAGCGCGAACGGATTGGCTGTGCCAGTCACACTACCGCTCCACCCAGCGAACTCCCATCCGGGAGCCGGCCTTGCGGTGAACGTCACCGTACTCCCTGCGGCATACGATTCTTTCTGTGGCTCTACGCTCAGCAAGCCGTTGCCCATGACCGCGGAGAGCAGCGTGTATGACGCGGGGGTGACCCCGCCGATGACGTACTGCGACAGACTCTGTTCGTTGCCGTTGAACCAGTTCAGATCGACGCTGTGCCCTTCGACGCCCGGAACGGTCCCATTATCAGCATACTGCCAGAACGCCCAGCTGTCCCAACCCCCAATGTTCGGCTGCACTGCGGGGTTATACCCAGCAATCCAGAGGCGATAGCGCCCGTCGACGGTCGGATCCGCCTTGTGGAGATCCGCGGCGACAGAAGCGCCGCAGTAGATGAGAGGGTTAGCCCCAGTTGCGCCACGCACAATGTCGGACCACTGGTCGAGCCAGTGTACCATGGCTATGCCCCGGATGTTGTACCGTGGCTCGATGTCAAGGACAGGTACCAGGAACCCTAGGCTGATGAACTGCCCAGCCACCTTCAGGAAGTAGGCTGCCTCTGCGGCAGCTGTGTTCTCAGCGGGCCAGCAGATGTGATAGACTCCTGTCAGCAGCCCCGCGGAACGTGCACCAGGTACCAGCACGCTCATGAAAGCATCTGTGATGCCAGTTCCCTCCGTCGCCTTGACAAAGGCAAACCGAAATCCCTCCCCGCGAACGGCGGCCCAGTCGATGGGGTCTCCCGCATCATCCCCGTCACACTGCCACCGTGACACGTCGATGCCCTGGATCATGCCCACGCGCATCTGCGCAGGGATATTGACGCTGCCCGTGGAGCACGCGACGCGGACGAGGCTCTCATAGGTCCCCGCCGGCATGCCGGCCCGCTGCACCCCGATGCTGATGCGCTGGCTTCCCCCGACAGGCACGCTGCCTGACGTGGGTGAAACGCCGACCAGCCATGAAGCGCCAGCGATGATGTCAAACGTCACCGGCGTGCTCCCCGTGTTCTGGAGAGCGAGAACGAGTGACGTCTGCTCGCCTCCGAAATCGAGCTCCGGAGGAAGAAAGAAGACGCCAGTCGGCATCGGTGCCACCTGTGGAACCACCTGGACGTCCTCGCAGAGATCGCTCGCGCCGTTCGCGTTGACGGCGCTGACGGCGTACCAGTAGGGCCTGCCGCCGATTAGCATGGGGCCGTCTGTCCAGGTCCGCGTGTCGAAGCCCTGATCACCGACATTCAGTATGGCAACAAGCGTCGACGGATCCGCGTGACGGTCACGGTAGATGCGCCAAGCAGTAGCAGGGGTGGCTCCGGGTTCCTCGGGAAGACTCCATGAAAGCGCAGTGGACTCGATCCCGCCTGTAGCCCCAAGGGCCGTCGGCGGACTGGGAATCAGACTGGGAACAGCCACCTTGAGATACTGGTCGACAGACCAGCCCATCACGCCACTCTTCCACTGGACGCGCCACCAGGTGAGACTGTCACTGGCAACAGGACCCTCCTGGACGACCCCGCGAGCCCCATCCTTCTCGACGCCGAGGACGGTTCCGGAACTGGTGGCCGATGATCGCACGTTGAGACCGTCTCCCCCTGTGCCAGTGACTTCGACAGCAGACCCGACAGTCAGCGTCTCGGCAAGAGCTGAAAACGGCATGAACGTGAGAGAGGTCACCAGGACCAGACACAGCATGATGGAAGCCGGCCCCCTGAGCGCATTCCTCTTCTCACCGCCGTGCTTGCCTTCTGGACGCCTCATATGGACGGTCGTGCCTCCCGTATGGCGGAGTCTCCGGATGCAGTCTTCCGGCCTGTCGTCGCCACCTGTATCCATATTGTAGCAGCGTTCAGGCATCCGTTCCGCGCAGGTCTTCACAGAACCTGTGAACACCTGCTGTTGCCGAGGGCGACTCAGGATCGTTTGCTTCCCGCGCGGATCATCTCCTGCACCCGGTCCGCAACCTGCGACACCGTCAGACCGGTCGTATCCAGGTATGGGGCGTCAAGCGCCCGGTACAGAGGGAGGCGCACGGCCGCTTCGTCAAGGGCGGACGGGGGGCATGCATCAGCGATGAGATGAGCGCGCAGTTCTTCAGGCGTGCAGACCAGCGAGACGCGTGTCAACCTGCATTCCAGGTCTCGCAACCCTGAGAGGATCGTGCGGACGATGAGTTCATTGTGCAGTACCCAGTCGAAGATCACGGTCTCGTACGCGGAACAGGCCAGATAGTTGCGCAGCAAGACGATGATGTTGCGCTCCACCATCGCCTGTGTCTCGTTCGTCACCTGCCACGGATGCATCATCCAGCACCAGTCGCCGTCGAGCCACACCGCCTTGTCGATACGGCTCAGCAACTCCCTGCACACTGCGCTCTTGCCAACTCCCATCGGCCCGCCAATGACGACTAGGTTCTTCATGTGATCCCTCTCGCTTTGCCAAGCGGTACTCTGGCGCCCACTCCCATTATCCTATGTGGTCACCGTCGCACTGCAACCTGTAGCCACCTTCTTGTACCACACCGCCACGGCCCTACAATGCATGTGTTGTGGAGTACCTGCAAGAGCAGGCACGCAACGCAGGACAGGAGGCCAATGATGAACCTGATCATGTTCGACATGGATGGTACGCTCTTTCGGACAGAGACGTCCTTCTTTCCTTCTGTACGGGAGTTTGCCAGCCGTCATGCCTTCCCCGTGCCTGATGAGGAGTTCCTTCGAAGCTTCATCGGTCAGAGCGGCAGCGCATGGCGAGCCTGGCTGGAACAGCTGCAGCTCGGCAAATCGACCCAAGAGCTCGCCTGTGAGTTCGACCTCCTGGAACAGGAATACGTGAAGACACAGGGAGAGCTGTACCCTGGTACCGCAGACGTCCTCAGGGCCTTGGCACTGGACGGATGGAAGCTCGGTGTGTGCAGCAACGCCCCGGGGTGGTTTCCCGAGATGATCCTGACCCGAGCAGGTGTCCGCGACCTGTTCACGGTGATCCGGGTACCCAGTCGCCCTGATCAGACGAAGGCGATGATGCTCTGCGAGGTGTGGAATGAGCTTCATCCGAAGCAGTGCGCTATGGTGGGTGACCGAGCCGACGACATGCGGGCGGCCCACGCGGGAGGCTACTTTGCGATAGGGGCCGTCTACGGTTGGGCTCCAGGGGAACTGGAGCTCGCAGACGTCCGCATCCACGACATTGCCGAGGTACCGACGGCACTGGCCCGCCACTGGTCTCAAGAGGCTGTGACCGAGAGGGCAAGCGCTCCCGTGACCGTGGCCTCTGCTCCAGTAGTCTCCGAAGCGCCGGCGCCGGTTGTCTCTGAAGCCCACGCTTCACAGCCATCTGTTGCCCAGACCCCAGCCGCCACAGCCAAGGTTCAGGAGCCCCTGCCTGTCAAGCCCAAGCTATCCGTCCCCCAGCATGAAGAGACTCCTCCCAAGACGATCGAACCGCCCCTTGAGATAGCCCCCGAACCCATGGCGGAGGGCCCTGCCATCACACGTCCCCTCGAACCGGCAACGCCTGAAGAGGTCGTGGAGCCCGCAGCGGAGACGCCTGCCCCTATGGCGCCGGTCGAGCCGGCAACGCCCGATGAGGTTCTGGATACCCTGGTGGAACCGCCATTTCCCGTACAACCCGTTGAGCCGCAGGTCCAGACGTCCCCAGAGCCCCCGGCGAAAGCACCTACCGTCGTGGCGCATGTCGAGCCGGTGGTCACGTCGCCTGCCCCTGCAACGCCGCTCCGCTCGACACCAGAGACTGTCACGCCCCGTCTCGCTGAGCCGGAACCGGCGGCTGCGATCAGAAAGTCCTGGAACCTCTTCCGCAGGCATGAGGACAAACCACGGTAGGAGTGGAACCATGGACCGCCAGCGATTCTCGCGCATTGCCCACAGCACTCACATCTTCTACAACCCACTCAGTGAGGCGAAGCTGGACCGCGTCCTTGATCTCGTCCCTCTGACGGCCGACAGCCGCGTCGTGGATTTTGGCACAGGACGATGCGAAGCACTTATCCGCCTGGTCGAGCGATACAGCTGCAGTGCGCTAGCCGTGGAGACCGACGAGAAGTTCCTCGAAACAGCGCGCAATGAAGCCATGATACGGATCCCAGGAAGGGTACTGCGGCTGGTACACCAGGAGGCGACCAAGTTTCTGGACGCCAACCCTGCATGCAACTTCGACATGGCACTCTGCATTGGAGCGTCACACGCCTTCGGAGACTACCGTCACACTCTCGCGCGTCTGAAAGCCTGCGTGCGTCCCGGCGGCTGGCTACTGGTGGGCAAAGGCTACTGGAAACAGAAACCGTCGCCCGAGTATCTGCTGGTCCTCGGTGGTGACGAGTCCGAACTCACGAGCCATGAAGGGAATATCAGGACTGCCGAGGAATTGGGGCTCGTGCCCCTGTGGGCGAGCGTCGCCAGCGACGACGAGTGGGACGAGTACGAATGGCGCTATCGGATGAACATCGAGGCCTTCGCCCATGACAACCCCGATGATCCAGATCGCGAGGCGATGCTGGAACAAATCCACGCTTGGAACCACGCGTATCTTGCCTGGGGGCGGGCAACCTTCGGGTTCGGCCTGTACCTGTTCAGAAACGCCTAGACAAACCCTTCTCGCCAATATCATACTACGTTGTACTACGTCTGAACGACTAGGCCTTGCCTAGCGCCCACGGAGGTTACCCGAGTGCGAATTGCGTAGTTCCGTCATACCGTAGCGCCAACTCCGTCACATGCCCCCGGCACTGTGGCGACGAACACGGAGGAACACATGCAGACTACGTGCACCAACCTATCCTTTTCATATCCGAATCAGACCACACCCCTGTTCGATGCTGTCTCGTTCTTCATCTTTGACGGCTCCCGTCTGGGCATCATCGGTCCAAATGGCAGCGGAAAGTCGACGCTGCTGGGCCTCCTGACGGGAAGGCTGCAGCCAACTTCGGGCACGATCAGCAGATCCCGGCCGGCGCCCCGCATTGCGCTCATCGACATGGACACGGGCGACAGCCGGCTGGTCACGACAAGCGTCCTCGTGGTTCGCAACTCAGGCCTCGCCGCGGCGTGGAGCATCATGCAATCGGACTCTAGTGCCGACAGCACAGCAGAAGCGGCCGCAGAATTCGACGATCGCAGGCTTCAAGCTGACGCCCTTGCCAAATGAGCCCCCACCGCGGCAATGACTCTCGATGTAGTGCTCAAATGCTCGCAATCAGGATCGCCACACAACCTTCGTTGACAATGCCCTGTTCGACCCCATACTATCGTGTCTTGCAGGTCTGTGCACAGGGAAACAGACGGCCGGGAAAACCCGGTCGAACGCTCACTGTCGATGTCTCATAGCATGGGTCCAATAGCACTCGCCGCACCCATGTGGCGACATCCGACATATGAAAGAGCCGCCTGCTGACTGTCTGAGAGCGTCATCCCGTCGAGCGCCGGCACAAGGAGCTCACGTGACATTTGATTCATTTCATCTCGACTCTCGCCTTACCGCGGGTATTGTTCTATGCGGCTACTCCACACCGACACCTATCCAGGAGAAGGCTATTTCCCCTGTCATGGAAGGACGTGACGTCATGGGCCTTGCCCAGACCGGCACAGGCAAGACGGCCGCATATGCACTCCCGATCATGGAGCGCCTGCTGACGGGGCCGCGCGGTTCGCTACGCGCCCTCATCGTCGCCCCAACCCGCGAACTGGCCGAGCAGATCGCCGAGGACTTCCGCGACCTGGGCCGCAAGGCTCGCCTCACCGTTCTCACTATCTACGGCGGCGTCGGCATCAATCCGCAAATCGATGCGCTCCGGCGCGGCGTCGACATTGTCGTCGCCTGCCCTGGCCGTTTGCTGGACCATGTCACCCAAGGTACGGTCGACCTTACCAAGATACAGGTCCTCGTCCTCGACGAAGCGGACATGATGCTGGATATGGGCTTCCTGCCCGACGTCCGCCGCATCATCAAGAACCTCCCGGCCCAGCGCCAGAACCTGTTGTTCAGCGCCACCATGCCGGAGGACATCCGCCATCTCGCCGATGCTATCCTGCATGACCCCTTGACGATCCAGATCGGCCACTCCGCTCCGGTAGAAACGGTTTCACATGCTCTCTACCCGGTACCGCAGCACCTCAAGACACCATTGCTCATAGAGCTGCTGAAGCACACCGATACGGAGTCAGTCCTGATCTTCACACGCACCAAGCACCGTGCCAAGAAGCTTGGCGAGAAGCTGGCCAAGGAAGGCTACCGTGCGACGTCGCTGCAGGGCAATCTGTCACAGCGCGCACGCCAGGCAGCATTGGGTGGCTTTCGCGATGGCGCCTACAAGGTGCTGGTCGCTACCGATATCGCGGCCCGCGGCATCGATGTGACGCAGATCTCGCACGTCATCAACTATGACATCCCGGACACGACGGACGCCTACACGCATCGCATCGGGCGTACTGGCCGAGCTCTCCATTCGGGAGACGCGTTCACCCTGATCACTGAGGAAGACACGATCCTGGTCCGCGACATTGAGAAGGTTCTGGGAACGCCCATCGAACGGCGTACGCTCTCCGACTTCGATTACAAGGCCCCGGCTCCAAGGCGCGAAACCGAGTTTGCCTGGGACCCCCGACCCGGTACGGGTTCCAGCCGTGCTCAGCGCTCGGCCGGCCGTGACGGTCAGTCCGCTTCAGCACCGAAACATCATGAAAACAGCGTGAATCCGCCAAAGAACTGGAATCATCGGTCAGAGACAAGAAGACCGGCCAATATCCGGACCTCTTGACAGCGTTTGCAGAGAAGTGATATAATAAGGGTGTGATAGCGCCAAACGTTATCACATGCCCTCCTTCGCAGGGGCCCCGTCTGGGGCCCCTCGCTTTTTCCCCGCAGCTTGTACCTGTTGCGGTACGCTATTCGCGAATCGTCTGCCCCAGCGCCGGCACATCCACAAGGATGAAGTCTGAGTGGTCGATCGCCCCCACCATGAACTCGGGCTCGTCCGCTATGCGCGCCTGGTCCCCTACCTCATAGTCGACCCCATTGACAGTCAGAGCGCCGCGGGTCAGGTAGAGAAATGCACAACGACCCGGGGTCATCCGGTATTCGATCATCTGATAGGGTTCAAGTGAGCCGACGAAAACGGTCGCGTCCGCGTTCATCGGAATCGCCCCTGCCTTGTTCTGACCAGAGGCGACTGCGACAAGCTCGTTAGGAGGAGGAAGTGCTCCAAACGCAGCCTCAGCATGAGCCGGCATCAGTCCCGGCGCCCGCGGAAAAATCCCGACCTGATACATATGGGCTTGTCCCGGGCACTCGTTCATCTCCACGTGACGGACGCCGGTCCCGGAAGTCAGGACCTGGACATCGCCTGGACGAAGGCGTACCGGAGGCTGAACCCCCTGCCGCTGTCGTATCTCCCCTGCCACGACGATGGTGACGACCTCAATCTCGTCATGGAAGTGGAGCGGAAAACCACACGCGGGGTGGACAAGATCATCGTTGAAAAACCGGAGACCGCCCCAGCGGACGTTTCCGGGCTCGAAGTAGTCGCCGTACGAGAACAGCAGGAAGTTCTCGGAACTCTGCGACACGGCGAGGTGTCGCTTCTGCGAGGCTACGTGGCGGATCATCCGGCCTCGCTGTCAAGCTGGTCCTCGGACAGAATCTCGCCAGCACCGATCATGTCGAGAAACGTCAGCCCGATTGTGGGATCGAACTGCGTCCCAAGGTGTCCTGCGATTTCCTTCCGGGCCTCTGCCACCGAGAGAGACCTGCGATATGGACGCTTCGACGTCATCGCATCGAATGTGTCGGCGACAGCCATAATTCGAGAGCCGACCGGAATATGTTCTCCCGACAAGCCATCTGGATAGCCTGCTCCGTCCCATCGCTCATGGTGATTGCGGATGATGAGCGCAACATTGCGCAGCTGCGCGATGGGGCGCAGGATGCTCTCGCCGACCAGAGGATGCGTGTCCATGAGCACCACCTCTTCCGCCGTCAGACTGGACGGCTTGTCCACTAGACGGTCAGGGACTGCTACCTTGCCGATATCGTGGAGACGGGCGGCCAGCTGGATCTCGGCCGCATCGGCGGCATGGCCCAAGACCCTGCGAGCAACCTTGCCGGCCATGAAGGCGACTCGGGTGGAATGCCCGCACGTATACTGGTCTCGAGCCTCCAGTGCATCGACCAGCGTGATCATGCCGTCCACAAAGCGCTCCTGCAGCGCATCCTGCAGGGCCACGACCTGCTGCTGAAGCCCACAGACTCGCGCCTCCTGACGAGCATCCTGAAGCTGCCGGTCTGTCACGTCGTGAGACGTAACGGTAGTACCGGCATAGGTACCTCCCGGCGTTTTCACGGGGACGCATCGGTGTTCATAGACCCTGCCTGTCGACGGGTTGCCCTCGACAACCGAGAACTCCGTCGCTGTTCCTGTCCGGAGTGCTCCAAGACCCTGTTCGACGTCCTCGGTCACTAAGCCCGCGAAGAGCAGGGGAAAAGCAATGCTGGCATCCGACCGCGGACCCCTGATGAGTCGCGCCTGAGCGTTGAGCGTAACGACATGGTCGAGAGCATCGGCCACGACGACGCCGTCAGGAAGCTGTTCGAGCGCCAAACGTATCAGTTCACCTTCATCCTGAGCCATACGCGCCTCCTAAGCGTCACGTACCACTTCCCTTCAAGAAAGTCTAGCGCGTTGTGGTGTCAAGTAAAATGATGCACCAGCTGAGACGGCAAGAATAGGCGTCACCGGCGAGGGGAAATGAAAAAGGCGAAAGGCTTACGCCTCTCGCCATTGCAGTAAGTTGGTTGGAGAAAGAAAGTCGGAACCTTCTCATCTAACGCGTTCGTTATCTTAGCGGGTTCATCGCGACACACAAGGGCAGGTCTCGCACACAATCGTTCACAATCTGTGCAAGAAGCCGGAAGAAGCGCCGCAGATCAAACTCTGATATGTGCTCCCTCCCAGTATGCCATCTACGCAATTCTACCTGAAACAACACTGTTGCAAAAGGGACGAGGTGGCATATCACGAGATTATAGGCCTGCCTAGTCTCACGTGGAACGCCGATGTCGATGGTCACGGGCGACCGCAAGGGGAGCACGAAATGGAGCTACGTGGAACGCTCAGGGACTTCTCACTCGAGGCCATCCTTGGCCTGATTCGGAACGGTCACAAGACAGGCACACTGCGTCTCGCAGTCACGACCTCGGTGGGAATGCCGCGCCAGGTCGACCTGTCCTTTCTGGGCGGGGAGCTAGCATCGGTCCAGAGTGGCTCTCTCCGCGGGCTTGACGCCTTGCGTGAGGCGGCAATATGTGTGGAAGGCTTATTCGAGCTCAGCGTCGACAGTGCACGCCCCCCTCAGGACGAGACCGTCCCGGTTGCCATGGACGTGGCGCTGGCGTCGTTTCTCTTGCCGAGCACGTCGGTGGACAGGCAGGCGTCACCATCTTCAACCAGTACTTCCGGCCGGGTACGCCCGTCGCCGAATGGACACGAGCGGTACCTGCCTTCCGATCCGCGTTTCAGGATCTCGTTGGCGCCGAGAAGACAAGTCAGGTCATTGCCGGACTGCGTCAGATAACCGGCTGAACTGACCCCGCCCACCGGCTGACAACGAGCGCGAACAGCACCACAAGCTCATTCTGGACCCTTCTGTCGATGGGTGCCTCATAACAGTGGCGGGTACCCGAAATCCAGAACACAGGAGGCACAGATGACCGTCCAGGACCAGGCAGGAACGATCCGTATCACGTTCGTCAGCAAGAAGGGTGAGACCATCGCCTACGTCAACCCACTTGCCACAGACGCCGTCGCATATGCGTGCGCCGGACAGCTCATGACTCTGCTCACTGAGCAGACGGCCGCCATCCTACGCAACAGGCGGGCCGCATTCGTGGAGTAAGGAGGTAACCCATGGCTGATTCTCAGACCACCGTCCTTCGCCTCGTGTTCGGCACCGACACGCCCGGCAAGACCTACGCAATGGAGTTCAACAGCCCAAAGACTGACCTCACGGAGGCACTGATCCGTCCGGTGATGCAGCAGTTCATCGACGGCCAGCTGATCAGCGGGAAGAACGGCATGCTCACGAGCATCGAAAGCGCCGGCATCGTCACCCGTCAGGTGACGGACGTCATCTCGTAGCAGCCGCACGTCCATCAGGGCATAACAAGAAGGGGCGCAGCCGCGGCTGCGCCCCTTCTGCATTTCCAGCGTCAGATCTAGTCCTTGACGTTGACTCCTGCCCGCAGGGCCACGTCGGCCGCAACGACCCCCTTGGCCACAAGCTCCTTGACGCACTTCTCCATCGTCATCATCCCCATGGCCCCGCTCGTCTGCATCGTGGAGACGATCTGGTACGACTTGTTCTCACGGATGAGGTTCCGGACAGCCGGTGTCGCTATCAGCACTTCCGTGGCCAGGACTAGCCCGTTGCCGTCTTTGCGTGTCATGAGTTGCTGCGTCACGATGGCTGACAGGACATTTGCGAGCTGAACCCGGATCTGCCCCTGCTGAGCAGCGGGAAAGACGTCGATGATACGGTCGATGGATTGCGGAGCCGAATTGGTGTGCAGGGTCCCGAACACCAGGTGTCCGGTCTCGGCTGCCGTCAGAGCTGCCGCAATCGTCTCCAGGTCTCGCAGTTCTCCCACGAGGATGATGTCGGGGTCCTCCCGCAACACGGCGCGCAGAGCATGTGCGAACGATTCCGTGTCCTCGCCCAGCTCCCGCTGGACCACGATGCCCTTGCGGTGCTGGAACAGAAATTCAACGGGGTCCTCGACGGTGACCGTATGCACGTCGCGTTCCTGGTTGATCTTGTCGATCATCGCCGCAAGCGTCGTCGACTTGCCATGGCCGGTCGCCCCCGTCACGAGCACGAAGCCCTTCTCCAGTTTGGTGAGGTCCTTCACGACCTCGGGCAACCCGAGCGAATCGAGGTCGGGGATCGTGAATGGGATACGCCGCATGGTCAGGGCCATCGTGCCCCTCTGCCGGAACACGTTTACACGAAAGCGCGCCAGGCCCTTGACCGAGTAGGAGAAGTCGAAGTCCAGGTGCTCCTTGAACACAGCCTTCTGGTCGTCGTTCATGATGGGAAACACGAGCGTTTCGATGCCGCCTCCCGACATCACCTCGGTCCCAATCGGCAACAGGTGCTTGTGGAGACGCAGCATGGGCGGCGTTCCTGCCTGCAGGTGCAGGTCCGAGGCCCCGCGGTCCACAACGATCTTCAGGATATCGTCCAGACCCCTGATTTCAACGGGCGCTCTGTTGAGTTCGTCCATCACTACCTCCTAATCGGCGCACAGTCAACGCTTGTACCATGCCTTCATGCAGTATAGCAGCACACTGGTTTCTTCTACTTGTGAAACATATACCGGTACCTTGACCATTGTCAACGCACGCTCCTCAGTCTCCAGCATGCTCTACGTGCGTCTACGACAAGACACGATTGACAAACCAACATAGGGGCGGTAGCATGAATTTACAGTCATGGAGCGCATGACCGTGCTCGTCCACTGGGAGGCCTGTCATGAATATCAACACACGCATCTGGGAAAACAGCATCGCAGGTCTGCCGAAGGGAGATCAGCAGGCTGAGCAGTTCGAGCACTACGCCCGCGAGTTCTTCATGCCCGACAGCATTGCTCCGTCCGTCTATCTGGCTAACGTGGCTGCGCTGATGGAACAGTCGGCAGAGGAAAGTGGAATCCAGCCGAGCCCGTCGGCGGCCAAGATGGCCTTGTCGATGCAGCATCCCACCGGCTTCCCGACATGGTTTCTCGCAGCCTATCCTGACGTGGCCCTCTGGTTTGCGTCACAGGATGGCCCGGACCGCAAGGCAGTCGACGGTGAAGTGACCAGAAGATCGGCGACATCCGGAGCTGCAGCCAGCCATCTCGTCGACGAGAACGGGTTCTTCGCGCACGCCGTCCTGCGGACTCTCATCGACCTGTACCGCGAACGCACAAGCTCTGTGCTGGAATGCAGGGCCTCTGACTCTGACCTTTGGGAAGAGGGTGCCGCTGGCTCGACAGACGAACAGGCCCTGACAGCCCAGCAGGCTGTCGACCTGATGGCCGCCAATATCACTCGCTACGAGCGCGAGCTGGCAACCAGCTACGGAGACAGGTTCGCGGGCATGCGGCCGCGGCTGACGGTTGCAGGACTTCTTCAGCTAGGCTATTACGTCCTCGTAGACCACGTCATCCCTTTGGCGACACTTGTCCAGGCTGCCGACGAATCGGCGTCAGTAAACGATCCGGTCGTCGAATTCGTGGAGCGGCTCGAGATAGAGGTGTTCTGCGCCGAGGGCGGGGAAGACGAACGAAAGCGCATCGAAGAGGCGTGTCACCTGCTGCGTTCGCGCATTCTCGACGTCGTCCTCCAGACCCGGACCGACTTCGAAGAAACGCCGTCGCTTACTCAGGCCACCCGCAACTTCATGGAGCTGCCCCAGTTCGAGCCCCTGCGACAGGCCATCGGCGTCCGTCCGGCCAGCTAGCAGGCGATTCTGGCCGGAAGCGAAGTCCAACTAAGCGATGTCCAAGGGCAGCGGTTCCGGCTCGATCAGTCCGTATGCCTCGGTGACGGGGACCACGAACATGATGCCGACCCCCTTCTGGGTCATGTCCCCGACTGCGCCGAGCACGATCTTCTTGGCGCGCTCCAGGGCTCCCATATTGCTGATGACCGAGAAGATCATTTTGCTGCTCTCCTGCACCGGCGAACCACCCAGCAGGCGGGCAATACTGGCCACGATCGGAATGTCGGCCGCAAGCATCTGACCCATGCCTCGGCTATCGATGACCGTTGCGCCACCGACATCAATGGCAGTAAAGCCCTCCAGTACCTTGCGCACATGTGCATCACTATTCAGCACAGCAACCAGCAGGAACATCGGCGCCTCCGGAAAACATGCATCTCCGATATCAGTGTGGCGGAGGACTGTCCCCTGTCAACTGCTGCACTATGGATAGGGGCCACGCGCCCCTTGTCGTGGCGCTTCGGCCGGCGCGACAGCGGAATGCCGGAACGTCGGCGCGACAGCTTCCGTCCCTCTGGACACAGGTTGTCGGACCAGTAGCGCGACCACACCGTCAGTCTGTCTCGCCTATTCCTGCGTGTCTCCAGGATCCAGGAGCTCCCCCTCGTCGAGCGGCAGCGGCGTCTCTTCCGGCTGCGCGCGCGTTACACTGTGATGAGGAGCGGATGCAGTCTCCTGCGCCGTCACGTCGTCCCCGAGTCCGCGACGTCTGCGCCCCTTGCCCTTCGCAGCCTCGGGATTGCGCCCAAGCAGAGACTCGGGCACGAACCCCGCGTTCTTGAGGAAGAACCAGTTGGTCGCAGGCAGGTCGAGGGCCAGGTATGCCGGGCGCGCCCCACGTTCCAGAGTCCCCTCCAGCAGCAGCGGATGCGAACCGATCTGGACGAAACTTTCGAGGACGCCTCCACCGGGATACGGCTCGGATGCACCGAAGTTCCGCGCGGCCGCGCGCAGGCCGTCATGGTCGGCGTAGTGAAGGCGGCAATCCGGTGAGACCGACGCCAGCAGGCGTGCCATGAGCGGCGAGACGTGGGCACCCTGCGGCACACCCGCGGTCACCGTATGACGTGCGGCACGCGCCTGCTCGAGCAGCCAGCCCTGATGACGGGCGCGCTCCCCCACCATGATCCGCTGGCCGCCCACGACATTGTTGGGCAACCACTCCTTGATGTCGAGGAGAGCCCTGGGGTCGATGCGCCGCACGGTCCCATCCTGCTCGATGATGCTGACAATATGCCTCAGGACCGAATCCTGCGCTCCACGGTCGTGCACGAAATCGAGGTCGCCCACCAGGATGAACTTGCCACGTGCACGGCTAAGCGCGACGTTCAGCAGGCGAGGCGCCGGGTCGACGTCCCAGTCCTCGAGATTGCCCCTCGTCAGTGTCGACATGGACCACTGCGGTTCTCCGTCGGTCAGCGAGAAGATGACGACGTCTACCTCAGACCCCTGATAGCGGTGGACCGTTGAGATCGTCAGCCGGTCCCTGTCCAGGGCCAGTTCGCGCGCCATGGTCCCCAGGAGACGTGCCTGGACGGCATAGGGCGTCACCACCCCAATGGTGATGTCCGGGTAGCGAGAGAGCATGCCGGCGGCGATGGTCATCACCGTGAACGCCTCCACCAGGTTGAGACGGGAGTACCCCTTGACCTCTCGGTAGCACCGTGCCTGCAGCAGCGAGGTGTCCACCGCGGCCATGGCCTGTCCCTCGAACGGAGCAAGGCGTGCAATCGAACTGGTGCGGACAACGATGCGCTCGCCGTCGTCCAGCCGGTCCTGGTAGAACAGCCTGCTTACGGCCGAACGGATGCACGGGTGCATGCGGTACTGTGTGCGCAGCATGGCCATGTCTGGCACATCCTGGCCCGCGCGCACCGCCCTCGTGATGCCCCGCACCTGGTAGATGTCCCGCTGGAGCCACTCGCGGACGGCGGGCGTCGTGCCGGAGGCAATCGGGGGCAGCTGCATGAAGTCTCCCACGAAGACAATCTTCCCCTGCGCCCTCGAGGCGGCAAGCGCGTCATACGGCACTAGCGACATGCTCGCCTCGTCGATGATGACGACGTCGAACCAGCGTTCCATCAGTTCGTCCGACAGGGCCAGCTTCGTCAGCGTCGTCGCGACAACCGGCGTCTCGGAGACCAGCTTCTTCAGTTCCTTGTCGACACGGTGCCGCAGTTTGCCCATATCGCCTCTGACCGTCTCGAATTCGGCGGTGTCGAACAGCTCCTCTCGCTTCGCGTGTTCCAGCAGGTCACGGCGCCTGGACTGAAGACCCACAAAGCGCTCAGCGTCAACGTTGCGCCTGGCAAGGATATTGAGCGGGTTGATGTCGGGTTCGGCCAGGAGATCGCGCTTAGTGAGGATGCCATACCGGATCATGGCGCCGTAGGAAAGGTACGGTGTCCCCCGGCAGGCGTTCACCACGGCAAGCGTCGCGACGTCAACTGCCGCGTTACTGTGTGCCAGCAACAGGACACTCTTGTGGCGCTCGATGAGTTCGCGCACGAGGTAGGCGACGGTTCGCGTCTTGCCGGTGCCCGGAGGACCCCAGATGAAGCTGACGTCGCACTCAGCGACCTTCTGCAGCGCGTCCCGCTGCGATGGGTCCAGCCACCGGTTGTCCGCAAAGACCCCGTTCAGCTCGGGCAGGCTGTCCCCGGGGGCAGGGGGGCTGAACAGAGCGAGGGCCCGGCCGGAATCGTCCTCGTCCTTGAGCGCGTTCAGCCTGTCTTCCAGCTTCAGCAGCAGGTCCCATGGCGTGGCAATCATTGTGGCCGCGCGCACCCGGGTCCCCAGGAACTCGCTGGAGGCAATCGACACCAGATCCCGGTCCCCACCGACATACACTCCCTGCACGACGCGGCCGTCCACGTCGAGCTGTACCATGGCTTCCTCGGGCAAGTTAACCTCATAGGGGGTGCTGAAGAAATAGAGGAAGTTCTCGTCGCCGCTGTCCGACACCAGTGTGCCCTCGACGAGAGAATGGCGATTAGTCCGCTCGGAGGCTTTCTCGGCGGTGACTTCGTCCTCGATTGCAGCGGCGAACGCCGCGATATGGACTGCCAGTTCTTCGTTCATGCGGGCTCCTGTCATCGCGGTGTTGTGCCACGCCAACATTGAATTATACCGCCGTGGGGTTTCCTGTATACTGAGCACATGACCCATAGGACTTTCCTAGCATGCAGCGTTCCTTGCGGGAGGTAGCCTGATGTACAAACCGACGACAAAGCTCTCCGCTGTCCTGACCGAACACCCGCGGGCCGCGGCCTATCTTGCATCGATTAATCCGCATCTGAAGCTCCTCGGCAACCCGGTCGTCATCGGCCTCATGGCCCCCCGCACCGACCTGCGGAAGGTCGCGGAACGTGCCGGCTGGACCGTCGAAGAGCTGGAAGCGGCCGTGGTCCGCAGTGACACCGAGGGGAGTGCTACCGCGACATCGGGAGAGGCTCCGGCCAAGCTCAAGGAGGACCTCAAGGCTGTCCTCCGGAGACTGTACGCAGGCGAAGACCCTGTCACATGCAAGGCGCAGTTCAAGGAGCTGATCGCCAAGGCGGACCCACTTCTCATCGCGACAGCCGAGGCAGAGCTGGCGCGTGAGGGGTTCTCCACCGACCAGCTCATGGAGGCGTGTGACGTCCACATGGACGTCTTCCGCGACCAGCTGGCAAGCTCGCGTACCGTGGTGCCGGATGACCATCCGCTAAAGCGCTTCATCCGCGAACAGGATGCCATCATCGCCTGGCTCGAGCAGGGACTCTCCCTGGCCAGGACACTCGGCGCGCTGAACGGGTACGCAGCGGCGGAGAGCACCCTCGCCGAGCTGCGCAGCCTGATGCAGCAACTGCATCAGGCCCAGAGTCATGACACCCGGCAGGAGAACACGCTGTTCCCCCTGCTGGAACGATACGGCGTCGAAGAACCTCCTGCCATCATGTGGGCCGAACACAACCGCATGAAGGCGACGCGCGACGTCATCGACAGGACGATCCAGGGGACGCCCGATGCTATGCCCTACGCGCAGTTCGCACAGGTGCTGGCGGGAGCGTTTCAGCACTGGCTGGAGACCTTCGTCCAGCACGCAAAGAAAGAACAGGAGATTCTTTACAACGTAGCACTCGACCTGCTGTCCGAAAAGGACTGGCAGGATCTTCAGCAGGAATCCCAGGAACTGGGGTTCTTCGCACTCCCAGAGGAGGAGAACCGATGAGCGATACCAGTCTCGACCTGTTCGAGGGCATGGACCTCGACCTCCTGCTTGCGCTGTTCGACACGCTGCCGGTCGACGTCTCGTTTGTGAACGCGGACGACGAGGTGACCTACTTCAACCTGCCTGCCGCGGGGCGCATCTTCCCGCGCACACGGCTGGACATCCGGCGCAGGGTACAGCGCTGCCACCCTCCCCAGAGCGTCGACAAGGTCCAGCGAATTCTGGACGACTTCCGTGCGAAAAAGCGCTCCACGGCCGACTTCTGGCTGGAACTGGGCGGCAAATTCATCTACATCCGGTACTTTGCCGTCTACGGCAGGGACAGTGCCTACGAGGGGACTCTCGAGGTCTCGCAGGACTGCACTGAGATCCGCGCCCTTCAGGGCGAGAAGAAGCTCGAGGGCGAGCTGGGCGTCTGAGCAGGACTGGGGTCGACGACATTGCGCGCCTTGCACGCAGATGCCTTCGCCAGTCCTTGCAAAAAACCTCGGTGTGTCTACCATGATGACAATCCCTTGTACAGGAGGAACTATGAGACATACACGCCTGATAGCTGTCCTGACCTGCATTGCCTTGGTCGCGATGCTTGCACTGTCGAATGTAGCCGTCGCCGGAACGAACGGCATGATCGGTATCAACGTCTTGTTGAACACGACCCCGACATCGAAGATCCTGAATCAGCTTGCCAAGTATGGGACCGTGCGTGACGTCGTCCTTGAGATCAAAGCGGTGACACTCCAGGCGCCTGCCTCGCAGCTTGACGCCATCAGAGCGCTGTCCTTTGTCACGGCCGCCAATCCGGATGCAGCGCGTACGGGCGCTCCCGTCAGCGAAGTTGCGGCAACAGACTTCATGGACGGCCTCAGCACATGGGACATGGATGCCATCAATGTCACTGACTTTGGCTTCAACAATCGCCAAGTCACGTACGATGGAACAGGCGTCTACGTCGCTGTGCTGGACACTGGACTGCTGGACAACTGGCGCGACTACTTCCCCGCTGGACGCATCGCCATCGAATACGCAATGTGCTTTGGAGGCGGAGGCGGAGAGGTGGGCAACGTCAGCTCCCCGACCAACAAATGGGAACACGACAACGACAGCCACGGCACACATGTGACCAGTACTATCCTCGGCTACAGCCTGGGTGGCACACCAATTAACGGCGTTGCCCCCATGGCCAAGGTCATCCCGGTCAAGGTCCTCAACCAGAACGGCTCCGGCTGGTCGTCAGTCGTCGCTCGCGGTATCACGTATGTGGGTGACCTGAAGGCAGGTGCTCTTGCCAACTACCCTGTCGTCATCAACATGAGCCTCGGTGGACCCGAGCTGGACACCATGGAGCAGAAGGCTATCGACTACGCCATCAGCCAGGGCGTCATCATCGTGGCATCTGCCGGCAACGAAGGCGAAGCAGGTATGGGCTATCCCGGAGCGTATGCACCTGTCATCTCTGTCGCTGCGTCGGGCTGGGTTGGTGAGTGGCTTCCAGTCGGCAACAGGTCATGGTGGTGGAATACGAACGTCACAGATCCCACCGATCCCAACGACTTCTACATCACCAATTTCTCCAGTCGGGCCATCGGCACGCAGGATCTTGATGTGGCCGCCCCTGGCTCGTGGTGCGTCGGCCCTTACCAGTTCAACTCAGGCTCCAGCTCCGGGTCGATCAGCTACTACTACTTGGGTGGCACGAGCATGGCATCACCGCACGTAGCAGGTATCGTCGCACTGATGGCGCAGAAAAAGCCCTCCCTCAGCGCAGCGGAGGCCGAATCCGCTCTCGAAACGTCGGCCATTTACCTAGCTCCCGGATCGCGCACAATCGTTGACCCCAACGTGGGGTCCGTTCTGGTTTCGTGGGGCGCTGACGCCACTGGCGCAGGACTGGCAACCGCCGACGCCGCACTCGCACAGCTCGATTCGTCTTCGGCTGCACCGAAGAAGGGCGGGGGAAAGCACTAGCCTCTGACGCATCGTTTCTTCATCGAGACAAGAACGCCCCCGCCTGAGCGGGGGCGTTTATGTTCCAGGCGATGGCCTCTGAGGACCGCCGGTTCAACGAGCATCAATCATCTCTTGGTGAGGTGCGCGTCCAGCCAGTCGGCCGCGAAGGCTAGCACGCGCTCCTTCGCCCCGTCCGGCTCGTGGTGGATGAAGTGGTACAGTCCCGGCCACAACTTCAGCGTCACGTCACCAGGCACTCTTGCAGCAAGACGCTTCGACCCTTCGGGCATCGCGACGATATCGTCTTCGCCGTGCATCACGAGCAGGGGGACCTGGATCTCGCCAGCGCGCGCAAGCGCCCCTGTGTTGGCTTCCCCGATGACGGCCGCCAATCCGACGGTGATCTTCTTGTAGACCAGCGGGTCGGCGTCATACGCGTCCAACACGCTGACGTCATGACAGACCTTGTCTCGCATGGGACCCATGCCGTTGCTGACGGCCATTGTGGGGACAAGGTGCCGTAGTGCTTTGACTTTGCCCATGGCAGCCGCTAATGCTGCCGGCATCACAAAGCCGCCGCTGCACAGAATGGCGCCCGCCAGCCGTGGGTGTCTGCGGATAAGATATACGGCACCAAGGGTCGAACCCATGCTGAAACCGTACAGGAACAGCGGCTTGCCAAGGAAGCGCGCCCTGATCTCGTCGCAGTACCGGTCCAGGTCGTCCATGAAGTTGTCGAGGCGTGAAACAAACGCCCGCCTGCCCTCGGACACGCCGTGTCCCCGCAGGTCTCCTGCCACGAACGCGTACCCGCGGTCGACGAAGCTCTGTCCGATATCCACGTACCGGCCCCCATATTCGCCCAGGCCGTGCACGAGAGCGACCACGCCGCGCACGTCTCCCTCGGGCGTCCACACGCGGGCATACAGGTTCAGGTCGTCCTTGCTGCGGTACCGGAACTCATCTCTATGCATCGTTGCCTCCCAGACTCCGTGTCATTACCCAACTTTAATAGTATAGGTCCTCCGGGCGAAAGTGCACCGGCTTATCCGCGTGACGGCGTGTTCCTGGCAACATGTGGGTTCCGGCCTTCGCGGCAACGACGGAGAGAAGCCTGGTGCACAATGGAAAAGGCTGGATCCTGAGGGCCGGCTTGGTAGTGCGTCGTGCGTACTCCGAGAGAGGCTACTTGTTTTTGGCCAGTTCCAAGGCAGCAGTGGCGGCTTCCTTGGAGAGCGTGCTGGTCCCGGTAGCGTGCGAGACGGCGTCGACCTTGGCAGGGTCCTGCGTCGGGACGAGGCTCTGCTCGAGGGTGGGCCAGGCGTCGATGGACGTAGGGTACCGATACTTGTCAGCGGTTTTCACCTGCAGGTCGGCAAGTTTCGCATCCGTGATCGTGCCGCCGGAGACGGTGACGATCGCGTAGCCTATATTGCAGAGGTTGTCGGCTGTCGAGTATCCGACGTAGGTTCCGTCGGCGTAGGACCCAACGCTCCCTGCGTTCTTGAGAGCGTCAGTGACGGCCTCCATCAGCTGGCCCGAGGTTCCGGCTGCCTCTGCAACAGCGTCAACCACAGTGATGTCCCCAGTCTCGATGAGCTTGGCCTGCATGGTGGCGATGGCGTCGACAGCAGTCGGATATGGGTAGTTGTCTTTGGTCTTGGGCATGAGCTCGGTGTACTTAGCCTCGGTGATTTTGTCACCAGCGATCTTCGGCGTGACGTGACCGACGTTACCTCTATCATCCTGTACAGAGTAGCCGACATGCGAACCGTCGACGTAACCGGTCTTCTTGGTACAGCCGGTAAGAGCAACAACCATGGGAACAGCGACGAGGGCAAGAGAAAGAATTCTTCTGGTCATGTTTCCTAGTACTCCTTCCAATTCGGACATTCTTCTTGACTTTGGATCCTACTCCATGTGAGGATTCCCGCCAAACCAACTCTTGGCGCCTCCCGCTTAACATTATCCGTTGGGGACGCTCCCCGTCTTCATGTGCGAAGCGGCGTGGAGTTCACAGTTGCGTCGCACTCCGGACAGCGCCGCGGAAGCCCCCCTGCCAGCAACATGAGGGGCAGTCGCGACTCCGCCCCTGAGGAAGGCTGCCGGGCCTCGACCTCGTGGACGTGGACGAGGCCCGGCACTTACAGAATCGCCGAACCGGGGCGGCGCGTTACACGCGGGGCAAGCAACGTTCCTTGCGCCAGGCCGGGGCACTTCTATACTGCTGGGAGGAACCCGGGAGGCGTCTATGGACGAACTGACTCGTTGTGTGCACCAGCGTCTTGTGCTCCTCTATGCCCAGGCATTGAGTTGCCTGGAGGCGATTCGTGCATCAGGTCTGTCCGCACACCTAATGTCGGTGGACGGAAACCCGTTTCCCGGGGACGACGGCTGGACACGCGCCCCGTACCCCATGCCTGTCATCGACGTCAAAGCGAAGGGTTCCATCGGGTTCGATCCAGCCGGAGCCTTCTTCGTGTTCGCCGTCCCCACCGCCGAGGCCCAGGCGGCAAGTATCGACGCTCTTTCGGACTGCTTCGAGAACACGGCGCTCCTTGGCGCCGTCAGTCTCACAGACTACCGGTCCAGCCGCAACGGGGCTGTCCAGTCGGTTGCGGCCGCGGCTCATGAAGGTGAGCATGCCCTGCTGGTCATCGTCCGCTTCGGCCTGGAGACGGAAGGCCTGCCTGGACTGTTCGAGCAGGCGGCCCTTATCATGGCGGGCCGGCTACCGACGATCCTGTCGCCGCGTCTGGATACGTCGACCACCTAATACCAAGCCCGCAGGGGGCTACGACGGGACCTGCTCGGCTTGCGCGCGCAGGCGCAGTTCAGCGCGGACGGCCTCGATGTCGCGCGGCACAACGATAATGGCGCCCACAAACAGCAAGGCACAGACGGCCCACGTCGATGTGCAGATGACGACAATAGCCGTCCGCAGGTCCAGCCTGACCGCGATAAGACCTGCGATAAGCGGTGACAGTGCCGCTCCCACACTCTCGACAAAGTTCTGGAGGGCAACGGACGTGCTGCGCACTTCTGGCAAGGTAACATCGCAGACCGTAGAGATGACGTTGGGCGATGCGAACGGGGTGAAGAGAGCCGAAGCGGCGAGCATGACCAGAAACGTGGTCTTCGCGGTTACGGGGACGTTCATGGTGATGAAGAATAGCACGGTGCCCATTATGACGCCGACGATACTCACGATGAGACGGCCGCGTGTGGTCCTCCGGAACAGGCCGTCGCCCAGCGCCCCAGCGAGAGGATACCCTGCCGCCAGCACCAGAATGGCAACAATCATGGTCGAAAGGACTTCACCACCGCTATAGCCGCGTTCCTTCTCGAGATACCGGAAGAACCAGTAGGTGATGACGTTCCAGGGGAACACTCCAAAGAACCCCTGCAGGTAGAGAAGGACGAGTGTTTTCTTCCGCAGCAGCCGACCTGCGGTACGCCACTCGAAGTGGTGTTCCCGAAGCACTGCAACGTTCTGGAGCTCAGGCTCCGATCTCCCGCGGGCGGCGTCGCGCACGCCGAGAAGAATGATCGCACTAAGAACGAGCCCCAGCGATCCGGTCACATAGAACACTCCTCGCCATCCGATGACGTCCTTGAACGCCGTCGCCAGGATCATACCGATGATGTAGCCAAATGGCGATGTGATCTGCAGCAAACCATACACGCGCCCCCGCACAGCAGGAGCAAAGTAGTCTGCGAGCAACGAGTAGATGCCCGGGTAGCTGGCATCATCGATACCGGTCGACGCACGCGTGGCAACGAAGATGGGGAACGTAGGCGCCAAAGCCGACAGCCATGTGGTCGAACCCCAGATGAACGAGGCCAGCGCGAGCAACTTCGGCCTCGAATACCGATCGTACAGATATCCCCACACGGGGTAGAGGATGCCTCCCACAATGAGGGCGCCGGTGACGACGGCACCCATCTGGGCCTCGTTGATGTGGAACGTCTCCATGATCGGCGTCGTGAGCGGGCCTATGAGGAGCATGTCGGCCTGATGAAGAAGCATGAACCCAAAAAGAGTCCCAAACACGAACCACCGGTTCCCACGGCTCTTTCGCATCATTCCCTCCCGGATACACGCGCTTTGCGTTCCCAGTATGTGACATTCTTCAGACAATACGACCTCCCCCGGTGGGAGGGGACCGGCTGTCGTCGGTCTAACCGGGGACGGCGGCTTTCTTCATCTGGTCGACAGCATTGGTTTCCTACATTGCCTCCGTTAGATGTCGAAGGAGGCGTCGACCCATGCCGCCCCTTCCTTGCTGCTCTTCACACAATCGAACACGAACTTGGTCCCGCGGGCGCCGTCCACAACGGTCGGGAAGACGTCCAGCGGATCCGGGGTACGGCCCTGCTTCCTGGCCATGAGCACATTGCAGAAGCTCCTGTACAGGTTCGCAAACGCCTCGAAGTACCCTTCCGGGTGACCGGCAGGGAGGCGTGTGAAGTGCCCGGCAGCAGCCGAGAGGTATCCGCTGCCACGAGTCAGCAGCTGCAAGGGGCCGCCCTTCTTCTGGAATCGCAGGACGTTGGGGTTCTCGTGCTCCCACTCGATGGCGCCATCCGTCCCGTACACGCGGATACGAAGGCCGTTCTCTTTGCCGATGGCCACCTGGGACGACCAGTAGTTCCCCGAGGCTCCACCCTTGTATTTCAGGAGCACGTAGGCATTGTCGTCGAGCGGACGCCCCTCGACGAACGTCTCGAGACTGGCTGCCAGCTTGTCGATTTCCAGTCCCGTGATGAAGTGCACGAGGTTCTCGACGTGCGTGCCGATGTCGCCGACGCAGCAAGACACACCGGCATACTTCGGGTCCGTCCGCCAGACGGCCTGGCGGTTGGTGCCTGCGCGTTCGATGGGATCGGCCAGCCATCCCTGCGGGTACTCTGCAGCCACGACGCGGAGGGTCCCGAGAGCACCAGTTCTGACGAGGTTCCGGGCTTCGCGCACCATGGGGTAGCCGGTATAGGTATACGTCACCATGAACTCGGCCTTGTGCGCGCCGGCAAGTGCGACCAGTTCCTTCGCCTCCTCCTCGGTGAACACCATCGGCTTCTCACACACGACATTGATGCCTTGCTCGAGGAATGCCTTGGCCACCGCAAAGTGGATGTGGTTGGGAACCGTGATGATGACGAAGTCAATCCTGCCCTCGGTGCGTGCTCCCTCCTTGACGGCCATGTCATGGAAATCGGCATACGCGCGGTCAGTGTCGATGCCGAGGTCCTTCGCGACCTGGACCGTCTCCGACGGGATGTGGGAGAAACTCCCGGCAACCAGTTTCGCCTGATTGTTCATTGCGATAGCAGCGCGGTGCACCGGGCCAATGAAAGACCCTGATCCCCCGCCTACCTGCCCATACAGGAGGCTGCCTCCTATCTCGTTCAGCTTGCCTTCGATCATGTCACTTCCCCCTTTCCAGAAGAGTCGATATGCGCTTGTACTGGTCCTTCACCGACCGGTACAGCTGACGGTATTCCTCATACCACAGTGTGTCCTGCTGGCCTCTCCACGCGTCCTATCGCGTGTAGTCGACAATCGCCCACGTCACGAGAAACACGAATGCCCCCAGTGGGAGGAGACCGGCTGTCGTCGGTCTAACCGGGGGCATCTGGAGCGCGAGAGGGTGGCGCAACTGTCGCAGCCGCGCCACTTGCAAAGGAGGCTGGCGGCAAATCCTGTGGACTCACCGACACACCCGGTGAAGAGTCCACTCACGTAAGCCTCCCTACATCAGCCCTCCGCGTTCCATGACCTGAACTGTCTCTGCGAACGACCGTACGCCGCTCGAAGCTCCTGTGACAGTAACGCACATGGCCCCGACGGTCACCGCAAGGTGGGCGCACTGAGAGGCATCCCATCCGTGCACGAGGCCTGCCGTAAACCCAGCGACGAACGCATCACCTGCTCCGGTCGTGTCGACGGCTGAAACGGCAAGAGCGGCAACATGCTCTGTCACACCATCCTCTGTTCGCAGTAAGCAGCCCCTGTCGCCCAGCTTGATGATGACGTTCCGTGCGCCGTGAGCGACAAACGACGCTGCCATCGCCTCCGGCTCACTGACGCCGCTCAGCATGGCGGCCTCGGCCTCGCTTGGCAGGAAATAGTCACAGAACGGCAAACATGTCTCGATCAACTTCATCCACCTTCCTGACGCGTCCCACGCCGTATCGAGCAGGGTCACCGTCCCGCATTCCTTGGCGGCTCTGAGAATCTCCGCCGTCGGCTCTCCGTCCAGCTTTGGCATGAGGAGAGACCCGGCAACGACCAGGATGTCAGCCGACCGCACGAGCTCCATGTCGACGTCTTCAGAGACAAACGTGGCGTTGGCACCGAGGCAATGGAGAAACGAGTGCTCACCGTCGGGCCCGACCAGGACGACCGTAGCCGCCGTCTGCACACCGTCTGCACGTCGCACACCCCTGGTGTCCACCCCCTCCTGTTCCAGTATATGCAGGACGAAATCGCCAAAACCGTCACGTCCGATTTTCCCCAGGACGCTGCACGCTACCCCAAGTCGGGCAAGGTCGATGCCTACGTTGGTCGCACACCCACCCGTGTGGAGCTCCAGCTGGTCAATGGGCACCAGCAGTCCGCGTCCGGGTATGCCGTTCACTGGTCTCGCAATGACGTCGGCACACACAATACCCAGAGCCACGACCTTGCCGCTGCTCACGACGCGCTCCTGATGGGCAGGAAGGTCAGTTGCGAGGAGACGGCCTGCCTGCCCATCCGGTTATTGCCTTCTCCGCGTGCTGACGTCGACCGCCACGGCGATCAGCAGGACAATTCCCTTGACGACATACTGGTAAACCACACCGAGGTTCATCAAGCTCATGCCGTTGTCCAGTGACGCCATGACCAGGGCACCGATGATGGCACCGAACACCGTGCCTTCGCCACCCATTGTCGAAGTGCCACCAATGATGCATGCCGCGATGACGTCCAGTTCCATTCCCGAACCTGCCCCACCCGTCGCCGCGTTCAGTCTGGAGGTATAGACAATACCGGCGATGGCAACCGCAAGTCCCTGAAGCACGAAAATCAGGAAGTTCGTCCTCTTGACGTTGATGCCTGAGAGTTGTGCGGCGTCCCTGTTGCCGCCGATGGCGTACACATACCGCCCGAATGTCATGTTCTGGGAGACGAAACTGAAGACGAGAACCATGGCCATGACGATGAGGATGGCGTACGGGATCCCGCGATAGAAGACCATGATGGAAAAGACCAGCGCGATGATAATAGACATGCTCGCTTGTATCAACACCTGCTTGCGTGGGGATGCCACCGCAAATCCATGTTTGATACGCCCTCTGCGGCTGCGCAACGCGGAGATGTTGTACAAGATGATTGCGACAATGCCGATGAGAGCACTGAAATCGTTGAAACCGGCAACCTTCATGAACAGCTGAGGAAGATACCCCTGGCCAAACTGACGGAACAACTCACTGTTGGGGCTGATAGTGTTGCCGCCGCTGACGCCCAGGAGCCCGCCACGCATGATGAGCTGCCCTGCCAGCGTAACAATGAACGCCGGGACGCCGACGTACGCCACCCAGTACCCTTGGAATACTCCGATGACCAACCCAAGGAGCAGCGTCACCGGGATGGCCAACAGCGTCGGCCAACCCGCCTTGGTAATAAGGGTAGCAACCACGGCACCGGTGAAACCAACCGCGGATCCCGCCGACAGGTCGATGTGACCTGCAACCATGACCAACACCATTGTGCACGCGATGACGGCAACGGTGGCCGACTGGAGGAACAGGTTCGACAGGTTCCTTGTGCTGATGAAGATCCCCTTGGTAAGCACAGTGAAGATGCTCCACACGAGCAGGAGGGCAATGATCATCGTGTACTGCCGTACGTTGATACGCAACCGGCTGCGCCAGTTGCCTCCCGGTGAGTTCTGCGGCCGTACGACCGTCTTTGAGTTCACGTTCTCCATGGTCACTTGCCTCCCGTTGCCAAGTACATGACCTTCTCCTGCGTGCCTTCCTTCCAGGAAAGGTCTCCAACCAGTCGACCCATGTGCATGACCAGAATGCGGTCACTGATGCCAAGAATCTCCGGCAACTCAGACGAAATCATGACGATACACACGCCCTGTTCGACAAGCTGGTTCATGATATTGTAGATCTCGATCTTGGCCCCGACGTCGATACCGCGCGTCGGCTCATCGAGAAAGAGGACCTTGGGATGTGTCATCAGCCACTTTCCCACGACAACTTTCTGCTGGTTGCCACCGGACAGGTTGCCCACTTTCTGTTCCACAGAGGGCGTCTTGATGGACAGATCCACGACGTATTGCTCGGTGCGCCGAATCTCCTCGTTGCCGTCGATGACGCCGTTCTTCCACAGCTGCTCCATGCTGGCAAGCGTCATGTTGCCGCGTAAGTCCATCATGGCGACAAACCCATATCGTTTGCGGTCCTCGGACAGATAGGCCACGCCCTTCTCAATGCAGGCACTTGGACTATTCGCGACCATCTTCTTGCCGTTCAACAGGAGTTCGCCGGTCCGTCCAACGCCGTAGCTGCCAAAAATCGACATGGCCAACTCCGTTCGTCCGGCACCCATGAGGCCCGCGATGCCCAGAATCTCGCCCTTGCGAACACTGAAGCTGACGCCGTCGATGACTTTGCGCGTCGGCACGTCCGGGTCATAAACTGTCCAGTCCCTGATCTCAAGAACCGTTTCGCCTGGCGTATGATCGACGCGCGGAAAGCGTTGGGTGATTTCGTGTCCCACCATGAGGTTGATCATCCGCTGCTCGGTCATGTTCTTCACATCATCGGTCGCGACAGCTCTGCCATCTCGAAGGATGGTAACGCGATCGGCGATCTGAGCAACCTCCGAGATCTTGTGCGAAATGTAGATGCACGACACTCCCTTGGCCTGAAGGTCGCGGAGTATCTGCATGAGATTCTCAGTCTCGGTTTCCGTGAGTGCTGCAGTCGGCTCATCGAGAATAAGCAGGCTCGCCTTCTTGGATACAGCTTTCGCAATCTCTACCAGCTGCTGCTCTCCAACGCCAAGGTCGATGACTTTGGTGAGCGGGTTACGACTCAGATGGACTTCATCCAGGAGCTTGCTTGCGGCGACAAACGTGGTGTCCCAATCGATAATGCCGTTCTTCTGAAACTCATTCCCAAGGTAGATATTCTCTCGGATGGTCATCTGCTTCACGAGCGCAAGCTCCTGGAAGATGATGGAAATGCCGGCCTTCTCGCTGTCCCGCGTTCCGGCAAATTGCAGCTCAGCTCCGTTGAATATCATTGCCCCAGTGTAGGATCCAAAAGGATACACTCCTGCCAGAACCTTCATCAGCGTGGACTTGCCCGCACCGTTTTCTCCAACCAGCGCATGGATTTCCCCTCGCTTCACGTTGAAGCTGACGTCATTGAGTGCCTTGACGCCTGGGAATTCCTTGGTGATATAGTTCATCTGAAGAATGTAGTCGTCCATCCCTTTCACCTTCCATATTTCGCTGGGGCCCGCACACTCGATCGATGGGGTTCCCGCATCTCCATGCCCTCCGAAACTCGTGAGGGGAGCGGGCAAGCCCGCTCCCCCGTTCGTACGATGGTCTACTACTTGTAAACGTCTGCTTTCTTGAGGTATCCGCTGTCGATCAGCGCAGCGTCGATGTTGTCCTTGGTAACGGAGATAGGGACCAGCAGGATGGAAGGTACATCCACCGTGTTGTTATTGACGGTCTGGTTCGCATTCGCGAGAGTATACCCACCAAACATCGACTTGGCCGCTTCGACTGCAGCATCGCCAAGCATACGCGTGTCCTTGAAGACAGTCATGCCCTGAGTGCCCTTCACGATACGCTGGGCAGCAGCCAGTTCAGCGTCCTGACCGGTGATTGGAATCTTGAGACCCTGAGCGGCGAGCGCCTGGATGCAGCCGCCGGCTGTGCCGTCGTTCGGAGCGAGGACGCCCTGGATGTTGTTCTTGTTGGCCGTCAGTGCGTTCTCCATGATCTTCAGTGCATTCTCGGGCTTCCACTCAACAACTGGCTGTTCGGCAACAATCTTGATGGCACCACTGTCGACAAGAGGCTGGATGATGCTCATGGCTCCCTGCTTGAAGAGCTTAGCATTGTTGTCGGTCGGGGCGCCGGAAAGAATAGCGTAGTTGCCCTTCGGAACAGCCTTGGTAAGCCACTTACCCTGGAGCACGCCAACCTGCACGCCATCAAATGAGATGTAGACGTCGACGTTGGACGTATTCATGACCAAGCGGTCATAGGAGATGACCTTGACGCCAGCGGCATGCGCCTTGTCGACGATCGTTGCAGCAGCAGCCGAATCCTGTGCTGCAATGATGAGGACGTTGATGCCCGAGGTGAACATTTGGTCACATTGGCTCTCCTGCAGAGCGGCATCCATGTTGGCGATCTGTGTCAACAGCTCGATGCCCTGGTCAGCACAATCCTTGGTGATACGATCCTTGTCCCTGACCCACCGCTCTTCCTGCAACGTGGCAAGAGACAGGCCGATCTTCAGCTTCTTCTCCACGGGGGTGATAGTGCCAGTCTTGCACCCTGCGAGGACCGAGACGAACAGCATTGCGGCAAGCAGTACAACGATTGCCCTAGACGTTCTCTTCATGAGCCATTCCTCCTTGAAAGATTCTGGCATTATTGCCAGTGTCATAGAAACTCACGCTTGGCAAACAATCTGACCTTGCGCGCCAACACCAAGCCCAGCCCCAGGGGGCTGGTTTGTTCCGTCACTCCTGTGACGGGACCCCGTACTAATGCAGGCAGTCCACGATTGCCTGCGTCACGAGCGTCTCCAGGTACTCCTGCCGGCCCGAACGGCTGGACGCCGGCTGTCTGTCGAGGATATAAGCTTCAAGGCTTCGGAAGTCCGCTTTCCCGTCCACGATGTCCTTACCGATACCAGTAGCATAGGACGCATATCGCTGTTCGACGAATCCGTCCAGCTCGCCGCTTTCGATGAGCTTCGCAGCCGCTCTCAAACCCAGGGCAAAGGTGTCCATGCCGGCGATGTGCCCGATGAACAGGTCGTCGAGCTCAAACGACGCGCGGCGTACCTTGGCGTCGAAGTTCAGTCCGCCGGGCTGAAGGCCGCCATTCTTGATGACTTCCACCATCGCGAGTGTGGAAGTATACGCGTCAGTCGGCATCTGATCAGTATCCCAACCAAGAAGGGGGTCGCCCTGGTTGGCATCGACGCTCCCCAGCATCCCATTGATGCGGCAATACCGGAGCTCGTGCTGGAAGGTGTGACCTGCAAGCGTGGCATGGTTCGCCTCAATATTGAACTTGAAGAAGGGGTCAAGACCGTAGCCACGCAGGAAGGCGAGTGCGTTCGCAGCATCGAAGTCGTACTGATGTTTAGACGGCTCGAAGGCCTTGGGCTCGATGAGGAACTGGCCGGTGAACCCAATATCCCTGGCGTAATCGACAGCCATGCGGAAGAACCGGGCCATGTTGTCCTGCTCAAGCCTGGAGTCGGTGTTGAGAAGTGTCTCGTAGCCCTCGCGGCCTCCCCAGAAGACGTAGTTGAGACCGCCGAGGCGCTTGCTGACCTCGAGCATGTGCTTGACCTGGCCGGCGGCGAACGCAAAAATGTCGGCGTTGCAGGAGCTGGCCACCCCGTGGACAAAGCGGGGGTTGCTGAACATGTTGGCGGTGCCCCACAGCAAGCGGGCCGGGCTTATCTTCATGTGGTCCTCAATCAGCTCGACGATGACGTCCAGGTTGCGATTGGTCTCCCGCAGTGTGTCCCCTTCCGGCGCAATGTCCCTGTCGTGGAAGCAGAAGAACGGTATGCCGAGCTTCTCACAGAACTCGAAGATGGCGTCGACCTTGACTTTCGCCTTGTCCATGGGGTCGCTGATCGTCGTCCATGGCCGCTGCATGGTACCCCACCCGAACATGTCCGTCCCGTCTGCTCCCAGCGTGTGCCAGTAAGCGGCGGCGAACCGCGTCCAGTCGGCCATCGTGCGGCCGAGGACGACCTCGTCTGCCTTGTAGTACTTGAACGCAAGAGGGTTCTTCGAGTCTCTGCCCTCGTACCCAATCGTGCCGATGTCCTTGAACACCATGACTACCTCCGCGTGTCTAGCCTCGCCGTTCAGCGAGCCGTCTGGTATCTTTGAACTGCTCCTTCAGTGCCCTGTACAACTCCTTATACTGCGCAAACCATGGATCGTATTGCTGCCTGCGCGACGCGTCGGGGTCATATCGTTCCACCAGCTTCACCCATCGGGATGTGTCCAGGCCCACTGCGTCGGCTGCCAGACGGGCAGACCCGTAGGCTGCCCCCTCGTCCACCAGAGGACTCCATATGGGCGTCCCGAAATTGTCCGCCAGCATCTGACACCAGAGACGAGAGCGCGACCCTCCCCCGACGACACGCACGTTGGTCATCGGAGTCCCCATGTCTGCGATGCTCTCGGCCCCTTCGCGCAGTGCGAAGATGACGCCCTCGTGCACCGCACGCAGGATATCGCCCTGGCTGTTGAACGAGCTCATGCCATAGAGGACACCCCGGGCATCAGGGTCACGGTGCGGCGTACGTTCACCGTTGAGATACGGCAGGAACAGGACTCCGTTGCTGCCCACCGGGCTCTGTCCGACCATCTCCTCGATGCGCCCATAGGAAAGGTTCTGCGCGAAGCGCTGCCGGAACCAGTCGAGCGCTCCCGCGGCCGAAAGGATGACCGCCATGTGATAGTAGCAGTCCTTCGTCACATGACTGAATAGGTGAACCCGACCCGTGAGGTCTGGGCTCGGAGTGGCGGTAACGGCTACGACAGTACCGCTGGTCCCCAGGCTGGCGACCGTATCGCCAGGCTTCTCGACGCCGCACCCGAACGCCGACGCCGCATTGTCCGCTCCTCCGGCGACGACCGGAACACCGCCGAGCCGCGGCAGGTCCGGGCAGGTGATCGCTCCGATGACCGAACCGACACCCACTAGGTCCGGCAGCATCGAACGCCGGACCGTCAGGACGTCGAGGATGTGATCGTCCCACACGCCCTCGCGCACGCGGTAGAGCGACGTGCCAGAGGCATCGGAAGCTTCGATGGCGAGCCGGCCGGTCAGCTTCAGGACGAGGTAGTCTTTGGGCAGGCAGAACCGCGCGATCCGGGCAAAGTTGTCAGGTTCGTTCGCGCGCAGCCACAGCAGCTTTGGCGCGGTGAATCCTGTCAGCACGGGATTGCCGAATGTCTTGATGACTTCCTGCTCGCCACCGCAGGCCTCGGTCAGTTCGACGCACTCCTGCTGTGTGCGCTGGTCACACCACAGGATGGCGGGACGCACGACGTCACCGGCCGCATCGAGCGGCACGAGACTGTGCATCTGACCGGATACCGACACGGCGAGGATCTCAAGATTCCGATCCACGGTAAGCGTATCCAGGACCTGAATGGTCGCCTTCCACCAGTCTTCCGGGCTCTGCTCGGCCCAGCCGGGACGCGGCGTCGACAGCTGAATCGGGGCCGAGGCTGTTGCGATAATCGTACCGGACGCATCAACCAGCAATCCCTTGACGGATGCTGTCCCTGCGTCCATACCAATAATGCATTCCTTCATCTCTGCCATCCCGTCTCGCTCTTACCCCCTGCACGCCCCGTTCACAATCATGTGCAGGTCAAACTTAGCATTTCAACAGCGATTCCAGATGTTCAGTCAATGCAGCCAATCTGTTCCTAATACTGTATTAACAATCCTAGAGGGTTTCACAGGAAAGTCAACAGTCCTTGCGCTGGCGGTTGCACACCGCTTGGAAAGCATGTTGCACGCTCATCATGGGAACGCCGGAGATCGCTGGTATACTCTTCCGGGTTACTAGTCACGTGAGGAGAGTACTGGATGAAGACCTTCCTGTTCGACCTTGACGGTACACTATTGGCTATGGACAGCCAGGACTTCATGCACGTGTATTTCGGTGAGCTCACACGTGCCTTGCACGGCCTCCTGCCCGCAGAGGGGCTAGCCAGAAACATCCTCACTGCGACGGCGCGCATGCAGGCGGACACAAGCCCGGGCAGCAGCAACCTGGTGAAGTTCAGGAGAGAGTTCGAGTCTTTGTACCAGGGCGTCGACGAGCAAGCCGTCTGGGACCGCATCATGGAGTTCTACGCGACGACCTTCGACAACGTCCATGACGTCGTGGGACGCAACGAGCCCCTCTACCGGAGCGTCGTGTACTTGCGCGGAAGGGGACACCGCGTCCTGCTGACGACCAATCCCATCTTCCCACAGCTGGCTACGTACAAGAGGCTGGCATGGGCTGGATTCTCTCCGGATGCGTTCGAGTACGTCAGCACGATGGAGAATTGCGGTTACAGCAAGCCCAACGCGGTATACTGGCGCCATGTGGCCACCATCATGAACGTCGATCCCGCGCAGGCGGTCGCGGTGGGCAACGATTGCACTGAAGACATGTCAGCACGTCTGGTCGGTATCGAGACCTACCTCGTGACAGACTACGTGATCGGCGATGCGGCGTCATCAGGGGCGGACCACGTCTCGGATGCCCTCGGCTTCGAGCGCTGGGTGCTGGCAAACTACTGAGTCTGGAGGCGAACCACGCAGTGTGCCGTCATGGCGAACACGCGGCCCCCTGCCACAACGATATGCAGCACGTCGAGGCCGGGCAGACCCTTGTTCAGGCGCTGCCACGTGGCCCCCTCGTCCCGTGAGATCGCCGCTCCCCGTGCCTGCGTTCCTGCGTACACGGTGCCATCCCGAGTGACTGCGATCGTGTTGACCGCTCCCGATACGGACAGGATGGTCGACAGTCCGCTGCTGGACCGGGACCACCTCGTCCCGCCATCCTGCGAGACAACCACGCCCTCGGTGTCCGTGCCGGCGTAGAGCCGGCCCGTCTGTTCGTCAACGGCGAGGCTGTCGACCCAGAGCGTATCCATTGACGACTGCAGACGTTTCCAACGGTTGCCGTCGTCCCCCGTTACGTAGAACCCCTGACCCAGCAGCGAGAGAATCACCCTGCCCGGCGTTGCTGCATCCGGCAGAAGCGCGGCAATTTCCGTGCGCGGTGTCGGCGATCCCACCGGCGTCGTGGCGACGAGACCGATGTTCCTCGGTTCCCAGGTCAGACCTGCATCGTTCGAGACCGCGAATCCCCCGTCCGTACCGGCGTAGACGATTGTCGACTCTGTGGCCCGGGAGGCCAGGATACTCACCCTGACGCCAGGGATCCCGCGGGTGATGGAAGTCCAGTGATCGCCGCTGTCAACACTCCGCAGCACGGACCCATCGGACGTGCCGGCCAGGACAGTCCGTCCATCCTGCAGCACAAGAACGCTGAGGGTTCGCTTCGACTCGGAGCAGCGCGACCACGAGATGCCGGCGTCCGGACTGCGGAAAACCCCCTGGTCCGTCGCCGCGTAGAGGAGGTCCGCATCGACCGGCGACACAGCCAACCCTGTAAGGGTCAGGTTGGTGATTCCGGTTCTGGATTCGCTCCATGCCGTGCCGTCACCAGAAGAGAAGACCCCATGGGACGTCGCTGCCAGCACGCCCCTGCCCGAGCGCGCCAATCCGAAGACATGCCCGCCATCGGGTAGCTGAAAGGTCAGCTGCCAGTCGAGGCCGTCTGTCGAGAAGTACAGTGCCCCGGATTGCGTGCCGAGGGCAACTCCACATGCCCCGCCTGGGAGGAACTGGACAGCACCGCAGTCTGACGGGAGCGACCCCCTGCGGGAAGCAACCCACGTCCGGCCTCCGTCCTTCGACAGCCCCATACCGCCACTGGTCACGGTGACAGCCAGGCGGAGCTCGTCCGCGGGATCGATATCGATGCCCGTCACCATGGACTGTGATCCGAACGGCAGGACAATGGCATTCCACGTGCCTCCTCCGTCCCGGGAAACGAAGAGACCAGTCTCCTGCGTTCCTGCGTAGACCGTCCTGCCATCCCTGGTGACATCGATGGCCATGATGCGGTCGCCCAGGTTCTGGCGACCGGTTCGACTCCACGAACTGCCTCCGTCCCTCGAGACAAAAAGACCGGCATCGTCCGTCCCTGCAAACAGGGTGTCAGGAGAGCCGGCAGCGCAAGCAAGGCACGACAGCGACCGGCTGGCCAAGCCCCGACTCGCGTCCTTCCACGTCTGGCCGCCGTCCTCGGAAAGAGAAAAGCCTGCTCCGTAGATGGCCTTGCCGACGATCCTTCCGTCAGCCCTCGGGTCAAGCTCGATGCCCACAACATAGTGGCCGGACGAAGCGCCGCCGAGTGGCGCCCAGTCGCTTCCCTCGTCGGAGGAGACATAGATCTCATCTTCACGCGTGCCGGCGTAGACGACCGCACCGTCAGAAGAGAAGCTGGCAATGGCTGTGACCGGTCCACCAAAGAGCCCCTTGTCCGATCGCACCCAGACCGTCCCCTCGGCGATGCCTGTAGCATTGGTGAAGACACGCCGCATGACGACGGCCTCGCCCGCGCGGGCATACCAGAGAACAGCTAGGACAAGCACAACCAGAACCGCTATCAGGATGCGACCAACGTGTTTCATCACTGTTTTCCCCCACCATCGGAGCTCTGTCGTTCCATGCAAACAACGTGAGCGGAAACAAATAGTTACGCCGCCCATGCCGCCATATCCGTTCGGATTGCAAACAATTCGGGGGCGACTACACTGATAGCATACCACAATGCCGAGGTGAACCATGGATTCTGGACAGCAGTTTCTGCACGACACACGCTACGCAGTCGATACGCCTGAGCAGCAGTCCGACCAGGAGAAGGGGTTGCCACAACCCCCGCTTGAACTACCTCCGGATGCTGGCATCCCCATGATCACCCTGCCGGACCCGAAGACGCTGAAGATCGCGGGCGTGGACCTGCGTACCGCCATCGACCGCCGCCGCAGTATCCGCCTGTACCGCGACGAACCGCTGAGCATGGAGGAACTGTCGTATCTGCTGTGGTGCACCCAGGGCGTCAAGGCCGTCACGCCGCGCCCGTGCACCCTCCGCACCGTGCCATCCGGTGGCGCGCGTCATGCCTTTGAAACCTACCTGATGGTTCGCGCCGTCACTGGCCTGGAGCCGGGCATCTACCGATTCCTCGCAATCGAGCACGCGCTGCAGCTCGTCAAACCCGGACTACAAACCTTGCAGGACATCACACATCTGTGCGCCGACCAGAAGATGGTCGAGCTGAGCGCGGTCACCTTCATCTGGACCGCCGTGCCCTACCGCATGATCTGGCGCTACAACCAGCGCGCATACCGCGCCCTATTCCTCGACGCAGGCCATGTCTGCCAGAACCTGTACCTGGCTGCCGAGGCCATCGACTGCGGCGTCTGCGCCATCGAAGCGTTCCTGGACGACGAGTTCAACGCCTACCTTGGCTTCGACCCCGAGCAGCAGTTTGTCATCTACTGCGCATCGCTGGGTAAGAAGCCAACCGGCATCCACGAATAGTTGCAGCCGTAGAGGACATGCTGGAGCACCATCCGGGCCGGCCTCCTGCGAAGAAGCCTTCACTTGACACATGGCTATGCAGGACTAGTCTGGCGTAAAGGGGAGGTAGACAATGCCCAATGCACTGGTCGTGTTCTATTCACTGGACGGCGACGTCCGATTCCTGGCCCGGTCGCTTGCCAAGGAGCTGCAGCTCGACTCCATGGAGCTGGAGCTGGTCAAACCACACCCGACACACGGGTTCATGAAGTATTTCAAGGGCGGGTTCCTTGCTGCCACCGGCGCCACACCCCCTCTCCGTCCGCTGGCCCACGACGCCGCGCACTATGACCTGATATTCGTCGGGACACCGGTATGGAACAGCCACCCGACCCCGGCCGTGCGCACGTTCCTGAAGGGCGCCGACCTCAAGGGAAAGAGAGTTGCTTTCCTCACCAGCTACAGCGATAACGACGTGAAGACCCACCGGATCCTGACTTCGCTGGTGCCGGGAGCCAAGGTTGTCGGCAACATCGGCTTCAAGCTACCCCTCAAGATGGACAAGGAACAGTGTTCTGCCGACCTGGTCCACTGGGCCAAGGACCTGTTGAACAGCTGACATCGCGTTCTCACAGTTGACGTGAGCCGCAGGGGCGCTATCCTGCCCCTATGCCCCGACGAAAGGCAGCAGTCATAGCCCCTCCCAGAGACACGTCATTCGACGAGGCGGCACTTCGCGCCCTCTACCGCAAGGATCCGTCACGCATCCTACCAAATACACTGTGGAAGACCGTCGCGCGCCTGCAATCCCTGGAGTGCCGGTTTATCGCCGACGGCGTGCATGTGACCGGCGTCGAGCTCCGCGAACCGGGTAAGCTGCTCATCTATGGTACGCGGACGCAGGACCCCCTGAAGGCTGCGTCGGTCAAGCTGGAGGGCGTTCCCACCGTGTTCATCCACAACGACTTCGTGGCTCCTCTTGCCCCGTGGTTTGACCGCAAGGAAGCCTTCTTCCGTTTGATCCATACCGGCAGCGAGCTGCCCCTGCGCATTAAGGTACCGGGCTATGCGGTTCGGGAGGTCGACACGACAACCGAACTCCCGCTTGTGGCCACTATCCTGCATGCCTGCTACGACATTCCTACACCGCGCACCGACGAGATCGCGACGTGGACAAAGCGTCCGGTCTTCGACCCGCGCGCCTGGCTGTGGGTCATCGACCGCAAGGAGAAGCGCCCTGTCGCTCTTGGCATCGCTGAGGCTGACAGGCTCACTGGAGAAGGATCCCTCGAGTGGGTTCAGGTCCTGCCTGCGTTCCGCAGTCTCGGACTGGGTACTATGCTCGTCCAGGAGCTTGTCTATCGCCTGGAACAGAAGGTCGCGTTCACAACGGTTGCCGGTCAGGTGAAGAACCCCTGCAAACCCAACCATCTCTTCCGCCGTTGTGGCTTCGCCGGCCGCGACGTCTGGTGGGTCCTGCACCGCTAGAAATGAAGAAGCCCCGGGGCAAGCCGGGGCGTCTTCGTGCACGCGAGAATCAACCCTGAGCATTCCACATCGACCGTGGAGGTGGGAGTTCATGCCGCCTTCACGAAGCTCGCTCAGATGGTCAGCATCCCCCCATGGTCTTTCAGCCAGCGCCTGCGCGTGTCATAGTCGGGGATAACGCCCGCGACGACCGCCCAGAACCTAGTCGAGTGGTTCATCTCGCGCCGGTGCGCCAGCTCGTGCACGACCACATAGTCGACGACACCCATGGGAGCCATGATGAGGCGCCAGGCGAAGCTGACGGTGCCGATCGTACTGCACGAGCCCCAGCGCCGCTCGGCGCCCGTGATACGCAGTCGGGGGACGCTTACGCCAACCATGGGCGCGTAGTGACGGATGCGTTCAGCAAGAAGCTCACGTGCCCGAGCGCGGTACCACTCCTCAAAGACTACTTCTCCACGGTCGAACGCCGCCATGTCCAGGCTGAATCCTGTCTTCTCATCGAAGGTCAGGGGCGTTTTCTGGAACGCGAGGACCACGAACGGCCATTCTTGCCCCATGTACGGGAAACGTTCTCCCGTCAGGAAGCCGTGGCGCGGCAGCAGGGACACATGGCTGCGCGCCTTCTCGAGCTTGTCCTCGATCCACCCCGCCTTCTCCCGCAGCAGGGATTCCACGAACCACACAGGCGTCCGTGTGGGCGCCCGCACCACCAGCGTGGCATCCGGCCGCACCTCCAGCCCCACGGTCCGACGACGAGACCGCACCAGCACGTACACTCCCGCGACGGGACTCGTGCGCTGCTCCCCTTCCGGCTTCTTCGTACTCATGAATTGTGAACACCCATTGTAGCAGGTACAATGGTCTTCACATTCCAAATGTCAGTGCCGAGCGTTCCCCGGCCCCGGGTTCCCATGTTTTCCATGCGAGTATTGTGTCCTCATGTCGCGGAAGCGCAACCGGGACGTCTCCACTTAACGATGGGTTAACGCTATGCTGGTATCATCGGGGTGCGCAGGGAGACCTGCGACATTGGGAGAAAGGAGGAGAGCGACGATGAGAGTACTGGTAGTGGAAGATGAACCAACAATGTTGTCCGCGCTTTCCGACGCACTGACACACGAGCGTCTGACGGTCGATACCGCGCTGGATGGCCGCGACGCGCTCAGCAGGGTCCATATCGAGCAAGCGTATGACCTGGTCCTGCTGGACCTGATGATGCCCCATATGGACGGCCTCACGTTCCTCAGAACCATCCGATCCGAAGGATACGCTATGCCCGTGCTGGTGCTGACGGCCCGAGACCTCACCAACGACAAGGTCACCGGCTTGGACGCGGGCGCCGACGACTATCTGACCAAGCCCTTTGACCTCGACGAACTGCTGGCACGCGTACGCGCATTGCTGCGCAGAAATGGGAATCGCAAGACGTCGGTCCTGCGGGCGGGAGAAGTGGAACTGGATACTGTCACCCACGTCTGCCGTGTGCAGGGCACAACGGTGGCGTTGGCCACGAAGGAAGAGCAGCTGCTCGAGTATCTCCTGCGTAACCAGGGCCGCATCGTGCCACGTGAGGAACTCGAAGATCACCTGTGGGATGCTAAGGCATCGCTGTGGTCGGACACACTGCGCACGCATGTCCGGTATCTGCGTGCCAAGCTGGGCACAGACCCTGAGCACCCACTCATCACGACCGTACGTGGACTGGGGTACGGCATCGTCGCTCCCTCCGAGGGGGAGGACGGACATGACTCGTAAGCTTGCAGGAACGCGCTCTCGTCTGGTTTTCGCCGCAGCTCTGCTGTTCGTAGCCGCGATCGTCGTGGGGAGCCTTATGCGCCACGCAACGCCAGGCGCAGCGGACCCGGACACGCAGGAGATCACGACCGCCGAAGTGAGCGCAACGATCCGGGAGCGTATCGCGAACCTGGACGCCAACATGATGACCGAAGAAGCAGTACAAGGTGCGATCGAAGACCAGCTGCCCGTGCTCGGAGCCAGAGGGTTCATCCGGCTGAGCATCGCAAGCAGGAACATCGACGTCCTGGTCGGCACTGACTACAACATCGACAACGTCATGGGAAGTATTATTGGTGAGAACTTCTGGCATTACCGCCTGTCGCTCGCTCCTGTGAATGCGCCGGACGAACTCCAGCCACTGTACTTCACCTACATGAATTCCGGCATCGGCAACTACTGGGGCGAACTCATCATCGGCAGCGCAGGCCCAACTGTCGCCCAGGTCAGGACCTCGTTGGCATTCATGATCGCCATGTGGGCATGCCTGTGTTGTGCTGCCGTTTGTGTCATCGTAGTGTTCATCGTGCCTGCGAACCACACTACCCACCGAGCGCAGTTATGGACACCGCTGCGTCGCGGACTAGTTCTCGCGCTGGTTGGCGCCATGGTTGCCGTTCCCGTTGCCTGGACCCTGATGAGTAGGACACACGCAGCAGCACGGGCAGACTTCGCCCGTGGAACAGACCTCGTCGTCACATCTACCGCGAACACCATGTCCGAGTGGCTCTCGACGGGCGAAGTCTCGGCAGCCTACCTGCACGCGACGTATGCCATGTCCTACCCGGACTCTTCGTTCCGTATCCTCGTGGATGGCAAGCTGCAGGACCGGGCTGGCGTGGACTATGGTCCCGCCGCATATCAGAAGCCTGGTGACCCGCCGACATGGCGCAACTTGGCTCCCTTCATCGAAGCCGGCACACCGCGACCCACCTACCTGACAACTGCCACAAAGGGTGATGTCCGCGTCGAGCTGGTGGCGCCCGAACCAGACTACTGGGAAGACATCCACTTGCGTCATGCACTTCTGTGGGCCGTGCCAGTACTTCTCGCTGTCCTCTTCGCCCTGGGATACCTGACCGGCCGGCGACGTGATCACACTGTCCCATCTTCCGAGGAAGTCCTGCGTCACGCGATCATGCGCCAGGCAGTCCTCACGGTCCTCGTCGTCTTCCTGGCGCTGGTGCCTGCCGCTGGCTGGTTTCTCCAGACCTATGAGGCAGCGGCCGTCGGCCGGCTCGACAAGAGCCTGCAGCAGGACGCTGCGACCCTCGGCAGTCTGTTGAGCAGCTTGGAGCCAGCGACCGCCGCCCAGCAATCCCTCGAGATTGCGGATCATACATTGGCGGTCGCCCGGACCGGCATGATCTACTCACTGAAGTTCCGCTTGAAGGACGGGCGGGAGGACGGTCTCAACATCAACCCGGCGGACAGCCTGCTCAGCGTGGTGACGGGAACAACTACGCCAACCACCCGTATCATCGCAAATCATACCGACGCGTCCGTCCCACCCGGCCACAACCTGTCTGTGCGCGTCATCGGTGGCGGCGGCCGGCTGAATGATGGCACGGTCTATACGTTCCTGCTGGGGACAACGATGAGGCCAGTCCAGCAGGACATGCAGGAGCTGTGGAAGGCAGCGGCATTGGCCGGCCCCGTCGCCTTCCTGTTCATTGTCCTGGCTGGCTTGATCGCGGCCAGCCTCGCCCTGCACCCGGTCGCTGAGTCGATGCGCCGGCTGGAGCAGTTCACGGGGGACGCCGGGCACGAACTGCGCACTCCCCTCAGCTCCATCCGCCTCAACGCGCAGGTTGCGCTCAACCAGGACGAGCAGCCCGACGAATTTCGCAGGCATCTCACGGCTATCGCTTCACAGGCCGAACGTTCGACGCACCTTTCGGAATCACTGCTCCTGCTGGCACGCCTCGACCGCGAGCAATCTGCTCCACTTGCGCCAGTCCAGTTGCTGGACATCTGGACCGGCCTGCACAGTGCGCATGCCGAGGCCTTGACCGCGAAGTCGGTGATGCTGCAGACGCCATCCGAGGCACTGACTGTTACCGCCAATCGCGAACTGCTGACCGTCGCCTTGGACAACCTGGTCGAAAACGCCGTCCGGTATGCTCCCGAAGGGACAACCGTCGCCATCACTGCTCAGCATACTGAAGACCGGGTAACGATCGCAGTCATTGACCAGGGCCCCGGCATACCGCCGGACGCGCTGCCCCACATCTGGGACCGCTTCAGTCGTGTAGACCCAAGCCGAAGCCGGGAGTCGGGGGGCAACGGGCTGGGCCTGGCCATCGTCTGCAAGGCGGTCGAAGCCATGCACGGCCATGTCGCCGTCACGAGCGAGGTCGGCAAAGGCAGTACGTTCTCCATCACTCTGCCGGCCTCCTAGCGCTCGCCAATTGTGAATGCCACGGTGCCTGACACCGTGGCATTCACAATGCAATCTAGTCGTATGCCAGTCTGATCTCCTCAGTAGCAAGCGTGGGCTGGATGAGCTCCTGCCACATGGGAGACTTCCAGGAATCCAGTGCGTCGTGGATCTTGAAGTACTTCTGAGGGATGGGATGAGTGCCGACGACGACAGGGATGTCATACTGCTCCTGGATGAATCGCCGGAAATAGTCGATCCGCGCACACGGTGGGTAGCCGACAAGCATGCCCGTGGCAAGATGGATGACCGTCACCCCGTTCTTCTTCATCTCGGCGGGAGCGTACTCGATGTTGCCCCCGGGGCATCCGCCGCACGTGGTACAACCAACGAGTTCAACTTCCTTCCCCGCGTAGATGCTGAAACCCCCCTCACGGTTCCTCATGGCACGCAGGCATTTGCCGGCCGCGCAGGTATGGTATCTGTTGCATATGATCATCCCGATACGCACGATTTCGCCGCTCATTGAACCTCCTCATCACAGAACAGATTCATACAAGTGAGTCTAGCCACATTCCGTCTGGCCTGCCAGAGCATGGCACTGACCGACACGACGACGCGCCTGCAGACACAAAGAAATCCCCAGGCGATGAACCTGGGGATCTGACTTAAGAACTGAGACAGGGCTTCACTGTCGATTGATCAGATGACGCCCAGCTGATTTGGGTTCCTATCATTGAAGGAACACGACGCCTAGGGCGCGGGGGCTGAGTTCGGTGTGGCAGAGGCTGTCGATGCCGTAGCCACATATTCCGCCAGTGCCTCGGTGACCGGGGCGAAGGACGGCATCTGCACGTCTTCCACGTGACCAGTGTCCGACAAACGCATCACCGCAGAGTCGATGGGGAGCCGCGCAAGAACCGGAGCGCCGATACGATCTGCCAGCTCCTGCGCGTGGCTAGGTCCAAACAGCTCAAATGCCTCGCCACAGTGAGGGCACGTGGCCATCGCCATGTTCTCGACGATGCCCAGAATCGGCTTGTGCATCTGCTTCGCCAGGCCTGCAGCCTTCTCGACGATCATGCTGGCCAGCTCCTGTGGGGTCGTGACCATCAGGATGCCGTCGACGGGCAAGGATTCGAACGCCGTCAGCGGGACGTCAGCGGTCCCCGGCGGCAGGTCCACGATGAGGACGTCCAGGTCTCCCCATGCCACGTCCGTCCAGAACTGCTTGATGGCAGACGTGAGCAGCGGGCCGCGCCAGATGACCGGCTGGCCGGAGTCGTCCAGAAACAGATTCATGGAAATAATCTTGATGCTGGTCGCCGTCTCGGGCGGGAGGATGCCGACCATAGAAGACTCGGGTCGTGCGGTCATGCCGAACAGTCGCGGGATGGACGGCCCCGTGATGTCCGCATCCAGGATGCCCACCTTCAGTCCCCGGCGTGCCAGCTCGACCGCCGCCATGGCGGACACCAGGGACTTGCCCACGCCGCCCTTGCCACTGGCAACTGCGAGCACGTGCCGGACGTGGTTGACCTGTGAGGTCAGGCTCTCATCGTCAGCCGTTGCCATGGGCTTCTCCTTCGTGATGGCAGGACACCTGTCCGGCACGATTGACAAAGGTGCCCGCGCGGCAGGCCTCCACAATCTCGTCTAGATTGCTCTTGTCCGTCTGCATCACCGTGTAGCCTGCGGCAGTCATTGCGCTTATGGCGCCCGGTCCCATGCCACCAACGATGATCGTGTCGCAGCCATGAGCTGCGTCGGCCATGCGGCCGTGCACCTCTTCGTGGCTTGCGTCGGATTCCCCATGATTCTCCTCACCATGAACGTGCGCAAACTTGTCACGCAATTCGGATGAGGTCACCTTACCGTCCGTGATCTCGACGACCTTGTAGTAGTGGGCGCGGCCGAAGTGCTGACATAGTGTCGTGCCATCGTCGGTCGGAAATGCAATACGCGTGATCATGCTGGTGCCTCCTGTACTGATTTTCTGGTGTCTCTGAACTGTAGCGCCCTTCATGTCAGCGTCCCACGCCCGTGCAACCGTCAGCGGATAGCCGCGGACGAGTGCAGCTGCAACTTTGCGGCGGGCGCCCGCAAGAATGCGTTGGAGCGTACTCTGCGAGATGTCCATAAGGTGTGCCGCTTCCGTCTGATCCAGACCCACCAGGTCGCTGAGGCGCAATGCCTCCATCTCGTCGGCCCCGAGGACGTGCAACGTCCCTGCGGCCTCCGGACAGAAGGTCTCCATTTCGTCATATGTACCACACCTGCGAGCAACCTGTCGTCTGGGCATGTCATCTCCTCGTATGAAATGAATATATATTCATTTCATTGGAATGTCAACCTCTGTGAGGAGACCGACACCCGTGCGTCTCATAGCAAGGTTCACACGCCGGACGGCGAAACGAAAACCCCCGGGATGTTCTCCCGGGGGTGCGGCTAACTGAGATGGAGGGGGTCAGCCTGCAATACAGCTGCCAGTGCCGATCCCGCGCATACCCTGGCCAGCGCCGTTGCCGCGTGATCCTTGCCCGACTCCGCGACCGCCGCGGCCAGTTCCCTGACCAATCCCGGTGCCGCCTGCAAGAACATTCTCAAAAGCGGGCTGGTGTCTGTCGACAGAAGCTGCTTTCAGGTTAGCGAAGACCTGCAGGATGTCCTGGTTGTCCACGGTCTTGATCAGTCCGTCATACAGGGCAATGTCCTCTTTCTCCACCGTGACGCCGAGCTTGAGGGCGTCTTCCACTGTGGCGACACCTGCCATCAGGGTGCTGGTGCGTGCAGCCTGTGTGTCGGCGGGGACTGCAAGCTGGTACTTGGTGAACAGGGCCGTCAAGGCCGCAACGTGCTGCTCTTCAGACTTCACGATACTGGTGAAGGGACGAATGCTGCCAAGCTTTGCGATAACTGCAGTGTAGATGTCACGGGCCAGATACTCCTCCTGCAACGTCGTTACCAGTGCGTCCTTCTCCGCCTGAGACAACGCCTCGACGGGCAGGTTGGCGATCGTCGTGCAGGTGGTGGCTGGAGTCGTGCGCCGAGCACCTCCGTATGCAGATGCAACACCAGCGCCGGAACCGACCAGGACTGCGACTGCGAGTACTGCTACTAGTATTCTCTTCATATACGTTCTCCTTGTGTGTGGTCTCGGGGAAGCTTCCGTTACGGTAGCCTCTCCTGAGTGTACTACGCCGTGATCCAACAATCCGTACTCACACAATGGTCATGAAGTGGCACAGTGCAGTCATAGAGCTGGTCGTACGGAATACGTGCGTCAATTGCTATTCCTTGACACTGCGCTGCGAAAGGAGAGAACCATCCGGGGCGCCCCTTGTCCAGATACCTGCAGCGCGCCTACGGATTGGTCGCCAGTGCAGCAACCTTCCAGGCGCCGCCGCCCTGGGGGACGAGTTCCACCCAGCGGAAATTGACGCCGCTGTCCCATCCAAACGTCTCTGGCGGGTCGGACGTCTTCACGTCCAGCTTCACCTTGTAGAACTCGCGCTCCGCCGTCCACTGCTCCAGGCTGGCCTGCTCCACACTCACGACGGTCAGCGCACTCAGGCTCTGGAAGTTGGCCAGCCACATCTGCGCGGTGGCTTCGTTGGGTGATGCCGCGTACGCAAGCTGGCGCACCGCCCACTCGGGCTGGCTCGTACTGATGAAGCCGAAGAACTGGCGGAGGTCCTTCTCGTGGTTGTCCGTCCGTGGCTTCAGAAGGGCTTCGCGGTCGATGGGTAGCTTCATAGGCTCATTGCGGTCGTTGACGGCCTTGAGGACGGCACCTGTGATGCCATCCACAAAGAACCAGTAGATCAGCGTACCTCCAGAGGCAAGCGACTCAGAGAAGGAGAACACCCACCCCGGCCTTTTGCGGCTGTCGCTGTCATATTCGTAGGTGAACTCCGTCCAGGTGAGAGCCGAAAACTCTGCGCCCTGAGCGGCGACGGCCTTCGCAGCATCCTTTATGGCCACGGCGGGACGCTCCCTCGGCCAGTCAGCGCCCATGGCCATCTTCGAAAAACTCCGTGTCCCGATGTCCCTGCTGGCAATGGCCTTTCCCTGGATGCCGAACATCATCCAATTCTCGCCGACGGGGTCTGCGTACCAGACGAACCAGGCCGCTGACCGGTCGCTATTCTGCCAGTCGGAGGCTAGGCGCATCGTCAGCGAGTCACGTTCCTCGATGGGCGCAAGACGCCACAGCACCGCATCACCGAAGTTTTTCTTCGCCTCCGGCCAGACGAGTTCAGCAGCCTCGACGGAGGTCAGGCCGGCTGTCTGCGACGGACCACCGGACGTACGCTTGCATCCGGCCAGCGAGCAAGAGAGGGCAGTCAGCAATAGACAACACACGACGAGACGACGAGCGGTCATAACCACCTCCGGCGGACAATGTCCTTGAGTTCTGCCCCCAGTTTGGACGGAGGAGGACTCGTGTCAAGGAAGCCCAGCGCCGTCTGAGCTCAGTGCACGCCGGGGGGAAGGTCAGGATAGCCGTACGGTACGACTCATCCTCCGGCCCACCAGTTACCTGATGAGGAGCGCGATGAGGAACGCCACGACCATCAGGGCAGAGGCGATGAAGAAGACCTCACGTTCCCGTCCAGGGGCGCAGTACGGTGTGTCGGACGCGCGCTAGCACCGGACGTATGCTGGCTGACCACCACGAGGTTGGCCTCGCCAAGCGGGACACAGACGGAGGCGTCTGCGAGGGACCGGGCACCACGCGCTCTATCAGGACGCGTCCGCAGGACGGGCACCGTTCGGACTCCCATGCGATGATGGCGTGACAGAACCGGCATGGGCGAAATCCCGAGGGAACGTCCCCGTACGAGCCATTCATACCCTGCCACAAGGTCGGCTGGGTTTTGTCCCGACGTTCCTCTTCCATTAGGGACCTCCTACCCCGAAAATGCATTCCGCCTGAGCGGCGTGAACATCGCCCAAGGGTATACAATGAACGCTGCCGGTTCCTTTGGCCAAAGGAACCGGCAGCCTATCTCAAACCTGTTCTGATATTCTCTACTTCCTGGTCAGCAAGTGACAGGCGACGGTATGTCCGGGCGCAACGTCGATCATCGCGGGCTCCTGCTCTTTGCAGATGGGCATCGCGTAGGGGCACCGCGTGCGGAAGTGGCAGCCGGACGGAGGGTTCACCGGGGACGGCACGTCGCCCTGGAGAATGATGCGTTCGCGTTTCACCTCGGGGTCAGGCACCGGCACGGCCGACAGCAGAGCCTGTGTGTACGGGTGAAGCGGGTGGTCGAACAGCTCATCGTTGTCTGCAGTTTCGACGATCTTGCCAAGGTACATGACTGCAACGCGGTCAGACATGTGGCGCACGACGGCAAGGTCATGAGCAATGAAGAGATACGTCAGGTTCAGCCTTTGCTGAAGTTCCTGGAGCAAGTTGATGATCTGCGACTGAATCGACACATCCAAGGCAGAGATGGGCTCATCCAGGACAAGCAGTTCCGGATTGATAATAAGTGCGCGGGCAACCCCGATACGCTGACGCTGACCACCGGAGAACTCATGAGGATAGCGCCTTTCGTATTCTGGGCGCAGGCCCACAGTCTCCATCATGGTGGCGACGGCCTGTCTGCGCTCCTTGCGGGTGCCAATGCCATGCACATCCAGAGGTTCCTGAATGATATCGCCCACAGGCATTCGTGGGTTGAGTGAACCATACGGGTCCTGGAACATGATCTGCATGTTCCGACGGAGGGGCCGCATCTGGTTCGGAGTAAGGTGGGTGATGTCCTTCCCCTTGTAGATGATCTTCCCGCTGGTGGGCTGCAACAGCTTCAGCAGGGTGCGCCCGGTGGTCGTCTTGCCCGATCCGGATTCTCCCACCAAGCTCAGAGTCTCACCCTGATTGATGAAGAAACTCACCTCGTCCACAGCCCTGACTGAGGCGACGGTCGTAGAGAAGACTCCTCCCTTGATGGGGAACCACTTCTTGAGTTTCTGGACTTCTACGAGTCTGGTTGCCATGGTCATTTCTCCTCTCTGCCTATGACTCGATGGGATGGAAGCAACGAACGAGGTGGCCCGGGGTCAGCTCGACGATTTCGGGTTCCTCCTCGCGGCACTTCTCCGTAGCGAATGGGCAACGCGGGTTGAAACGACAGCCCTTGGGCATATGGTAGGGGGAGGGGACCATGCCCTCGATGGCGGGCAACGGTTCGTTGGTCTTCTTCTCCGTGAATTTTGGAATGGACTGCAGCAGACCGTACGTGTACGGATGACGCGGAGACTTGAAGGTCTCTTTGGCAGACGCGCTCTCGACAATCTTGCCGGCATAGGCGATGGAGATGGTCTCTGCCATTTCGGCGACCACGGCGAGGTTGTGCGTAATGATGAGAATAGCCATCCCCAGCTTCTTCTGAAGTCCACGCATCAGGTCCAGAATCTGCGCCTGGATGGTGACATCAAGCGCCGTCGTAGCTTCGTCAGAGATCAGGAGGTCAGGGTTCGAAGACAGTGCCATGGCGATCATGACCCTCTGCCGCATGCCGCCACTCATCTCATGAGGGTACTGGCTGAAGCGCCGTTCGGGCTCGGGGATGCCGACCAGGTGAAGCATCTCGATGGTACGCTTCTTCGCCTCGGTGCCATCGATCTTCTGATGCAGGGTAATAGCTTCACTAATCTGATCACCAATCGTGTAGACAGGATTGAGCGATGTCATGGGTTCCTGAAAGATCATGGAGATTTTGTCACCGCGTATCATGCGCATCTCTTCCTCATTCTTCTTGAGAAGATCTTCCCCATGGAAGAAGATCTCGCCTCCGATGATCTTGCCAGGAGGATTAGGAATGAGGCGAAGGATCGAGAGGGCTGTCACGGATTTTCCGCAACCAGACTCGCCCACCAGGCCTACAACCTCTCCCCGGTGAATGGTCAGGTCAATCCCGTCTACAGCTGGGACGACTCCGTCCTCGGTGTAGAAAAATGTTCGCAGGTTCTTGATGTCGACAAGTACTTCCCGGTTGTCCACGGTGCCCCCTACAGTTTCAGTTTCGGATCGATGGCATCGCGAAGTCCATCTCCGAAGAAGTTGAATCCAAGAACAGTCATGAAGATAGCCAGACCGGGGTAGATGATCAGTCGCGGCGAGTTCCAGATGAACTGCTGAGCGTTCTGAAGCATGTTCCCCCAGCTGGCAAACGGGGCCTGGACACCAAACCCCAGGAAACTGATGGAGGCTTCATAGATGATGGCGCCGCCGATTCCGATTGTCGTGGATACGATGAGGACTGCCAGCGTATTGGGAAACAGGTGCCGCCACATGATCCTGTTGGCGCTGGCGCCAATCGCATGGGCCGCCTCAATGTACTCCTGCTCCTTGAGCGAGAGAACGAGACCGCGTACGAGGCGCGCATCTACCATCCAGCCAAAGATGACGATGACCAGGATGATCTGCCCAATGCCCTTCCCCATGACACTCGCCAAGGCAATCAGCAGCGGGAACGTCGGAATCGACAGCATGGCATCGGTGAACCTCATAAGGAGGTCGTCTGCCCATCCGCCATAGTAGCCTGCGACGAGGCCGACCATCGCGCCCACAATCGTGGAGCTGATGGCCGAGATGAATCCAATGAACAGCGAGATGCGCCCTCCAAAGAACATGCGAGCCAGCACGTCACGGCCATAATCGTCGGTACCCAGGGGATGGGCGCGCGACGGCACGTTGAACATGCCTTCGAGACTCTCGATCTGCTCGTTGGGATCAGCACGCCACACCAGCGGCCCCACGAACACGAACAACAAGATCAAGATCAGCATGAATGCACCGACCATGGCCAGCTTGTGGCGCGTCAGGCGGTGAAACACCATGCCAACGTATGTGTAGTCGTCAGACGACTTCCTCTGTCCCTTCTTCTTTGCTTCTATGACCTTCTCCGCCATAGCCACGCCCTCCCAGCTAACTGTACTTGATGCGTGGATCTACCCACGCATACACGATATCTGCCACCAGGTTGAAGACGATGACAAGGATGCTGATGAGCATAAGGCCAATCATGGCCGTAGGATAGTCGCTCTTGATTTCTGCTGCAATGATAAGGCTTCCCATCCCTGGAATGTTGAAGATTGTCTCTGTGATGGCGGCACCACCGACAATGCCCGGAAGTGTCAGTGCAACCAGCGTCACGATCGGGATCATGGCGTTCCGCAGAGCATGCTTGTTGATGACGGAATGCTCAGGCACACCCTTGGCGCGGGCGGTCCTGATGTAGTCCTGCCGGATGACCTCGAGCATGGAGGACCGCATGTAGCGCGCCCAGCCCCCCACCGAAGAGAAAGCCAGAACGAAGACGGGCATCACAAGATACTGCGCCCGGTCCGCAAGCTTCGCCCAGAATGGAGCCTCCTCCAGCCCCGGCGTGATGATCCCGCCCGCAGGCAGCAGGGGCATCCCGCTCGGTCGTTTCAAGACGACGCTGAAGAGCATCATCACAAGCAGCCCAAACCAGAACGTCGGCATGGACATGCCCAGAAAGCTGATGACCGTGACGACATAATCCGTCACAGAGTATTGCTTGACGGCAGACACAATGCCTATGGGGAGTGCAATGACAAGCGATACAAGGAATTCAAGGGCCATGACCCGCACGGTCACGGGCAACGCTCTGGAGATGATGTCACGAGCCAGGGAGCCAGGGTACAGGAGAGAGGGGCCCCAGTCCCCACGAATGACGCCGCTGAACCACTTGAAGAACCTCAGGTACCACGGAAGGTCGAACCCCCAGGCCTTGATGAGGCGCTGGATGTCGGCCTTCTTGATCCGCGGGTTCTCGATCAGAGCCGCGAATGGATTTGGCACGAGGGAGAAGATCCCGAAGGACACGATCATCACGATCAGGATGAGCGGAAGCATGCCCAAAACACGCCGGATTATGTAATCTCTCATGTTGGCGAAGACTCCTTTCGGCAGGCTCCCACGCCTCTTTGCGGAGGCGTGGGAGCCGATGAATCGAATCTACAGGTCCTCAGACTACGTAGTCGCGGTGTCGACAGACCTGGTCATCGTACCTATTTCCACCAATACCAGTACTGGATGTTCCAGTTGAAGTAGACGGTGGAGGAGAAGAAGTGGTCGTAGCTCTTGATACCCTTGCGGACTTCGTCGGGATAGACGCGCTGCTCAAGATACATGCACGGAAGATCCTCGCCGAAGATGTCCTGGATGTTGGCATAGGCTTCTTTGAGGGCAACAGCGGTGGTGGCCTTCTGCGCTGCGTCGATCCACTTGTCCATTTCGGGGTTGTTGTAGCGGTAGTTGTTCTGGCCCTGCATGCCGTTGGCTTCGGTCGGGATCTGGTTCGAATGGAACTGGTTGATCGAGCCAAAGGCGTCATAGTTGCTGAAGCTGATACCGTGCAGACTCACGATGAACGTGCCGGCCGTGTTGGCATCCAGCATGGCGTCGAAGTCCATGGGGTCATGCTCGACCTTGATGCCGAGCTTGGCGAGCATGGGCTGGATCAGGGTGACCTCACGGATACGGAAGGCGGCACCCGCCGCATACGGGATCTTCAGGACAGCAGCAGTGCCATCGGGAAGGGTGCGCTCCGTCTTGGCGGCGTTCCACTTCCATCCCGCTTCATCCAGGAGGGCGTTGGCCTTGTCGAGGTCGTACGCATACTTGGCCAGGACCGGCTTGAAGTAGGCGGAACCGGAGGACAGGGGCGACAGGACTGCGTCAGTACCGACCATGGCCTTCTGGGTGATGAGCTTGCGGTCGACACCGTACATGAAGGCCTGGCGGACGCGCTTGTCCTTGAACCATGCGCTGGTCAGGTTCCACTCGATGATGCCGGCGGTCGTTCCCTTGTTGTAATAGACGTTGAAGTCCTTGCCCATCTTCTGCTCGAACTGCTGGGCGAGGTCCAACGTCAACCCCGCGGAGCAGGAGTCAATCTGGCCGGTCAGCATGTTGATCAGGAGGGTGTTGGTGTTGTTGATGAACCGCTCGGTGATGGTCTCGAGGACGGGCTCACCGCCGAACCAGCTCTTGTTCGAAGCGTAGATGATGTACTGCCCTTCGACCTTGGACTTGACGGTGTACGGTCCGCAGTAGGTAGGATTGTTGTTGAAGTCGGAGGTGTTGATGCTCGCGGGATCCTTGTCGAACTGCGGTCCCAGGATGTGCTTCGGAAAGATGGCGGGAATGCCAAACGGAATGAAGGCATCCCAGTTCTTCCAAGTGATGCGGCAGGTAGTGTCGTTGATCCTCTGGATGTTGGTGATGAGGTCCATGGGTGTACGGGAAACGACCTGGATGTCGTTGCTCATGTACAGGTTGTATGTGAAGATGTAGTCGTCGATCGTGACAGGCTGACCGTCGGACCACTTCATGCCCTTGCGGAGCTCGACGTCCGTGATAATCGTGCCGTCAGCGTTGCGGACGAGGTGCTTGTTCTCGAGCGTCGGGACGTACTTCGCCATCTCGGGATAGGTAACACCATACGGGCTCAGGGAGATGGGGGCGCTGGCCAGGAAGGTCACGGCCGTGGCGGTGTAGGCGGAGTCGGAGATGAGGGGGAAGAGGCTCTCGGGAGCGTTCTCCTCAGCAACCACGACGGTCTTCTTGCCGGCGGCTGGAGAGTTGACGGTGTTGTAGATAGCGAACGCGCAGTCGCCGCGGGTAGCCGACATCATGGGGTTCAGGTTACGGAACTTGTCCCATGTCAGGAGCTGAACGCGCGGACGGACGGCGATGGTGACGGCGCCGATGGCGTACGCGCCGATCTTCGACTCGTCGTTGGAGAAGCCGATGGGCTCCTTGATGGTCTTGGCCTCAGCTTCCTTGCCGAGGACGCGGACCAGCAGGACAGCCATGTCCTGACGCTTGATCTCGGCCGTCGGGCCATACTTGCCACCACCGATGCCGGAAACATATCCGGCCTTGGCAGCTGCTTCGACGACGCCATAGGACCAGCGGGTCGAGGGAACGTCACTGAACGTCGCCTTGGCGGGCTTGTACTCGGCGAGACCCTTGGCGACAACGATCATCTTGGCGAACTCTTCGCGGGTGACCTTGCCCTCGGGCTTGAACGTGCCGTCGGCATACCCGCCTATGACCTTCTTGGCAGCCAGGGCGGTGATCTCATCAAATGCCCAGTAGGACGCGGCGACGTCCTTGAAGCCGGCGGCGCGCGCGGTGAGGACTGGGGAACAGACGGCGAGCAGTAGAGCGACTGCAAGAACGATAGATAGGAATCTCCTCATGTAATTCTCCTTCCTTAGCAGAGTAGGTGCGGAAGACAATTTCAGGTGGAACGGTGGTTGGCAAGCACCTCCTTCCTCGCAGGCAGTTATCGCATTCATTGAGCTCAGTTACTCAGTCACGGTTACCAATTGGCAAAGATGCACCAGCAGACTCCACACACATCGTGCACGTTCCTGTTGCACCACGACGCATGGCAAGGCACGTCAACATCTACCTGAACATAACACGAACGGTTTTCTTTGTCAAGCAACGGGCGAGGTGGGGGTCCTGTGTGCCGAACGAATTGTCTCGGCAATCGTTCGGACGCCCTGATGCATCGCCGCGCGCCTGTGGCGAATAGTGAAGCTCGCGAGCAGCCTCCGTGGACACGCCCGGGATGCAAGAAGGAGCTTTCTCATGAAGGCCCCGACAATTGGCTGGACAGAAAACGGTCGATCAGACCTTGTTCTCCTGCTGTTCCTTGCGCCACTTGAAGAAGTCGAGTGCCACCTGAGGGAAGATGGCATAGGACAGGACGTCTTCCTCCTGCTGGGCATACTCCTTGATCTCGTCGCGGAACTTGGCCATCTGAGGTTCGATCAGGTCCGCTGGACGGCAGTCGATGGTCGGTTCGTCGCCGATGATGAGCTGTTTGATCTCGTCGGAGATCGGCACTGACGCGCGGCCATACTCGCCCTTGACGAGCGCCTTGGTTTCCTTCGTGCACTGCACGTACCGGCCCATCATCACGTTGAACACGGCCTGCGTGCCGACGATCTGCGACGTGGGGGTGACGAGGGGCGGGTAGCCCAGGTCCGCGCGCACCCGCGGCACCTCCTTGAGAACCTCCTCGTACCGGTCGAGCATGTTGGCCTGCTTGAGCTGGCTGACCATGTTGGAGATCATGCCGCCGGGCAGCTGGTAGATGAGCGCGTTCACGTCGACCCCCATCACTTTGGCGTCCAGCAAACCCGACTCCAGCGCCTTCTCGCGGACCGGGATGAAGAACTGCGCCACGGCGTTCAGGGCTTCGAGGTCGATACCCGTGTCGTATGGCGTGCCCTTCAGGGCGGCCACCATGGTCTCGGTACAGGGCTGGGAGGTTGCCATCGCGAAGGGAGAGATGGCGCAGTCGACGATGTCGGCCCCCGCCTCGATCCCCTTGAGGTACGACTGCCCCGCCAGACCGGTCGTGTAGTGGCTGTGGATCTGGATGGGCAGGCTGGTCATCTTCTTGAGCGCTGCCACCAGGTCGTAGGTCGCATAGGGGGTCAGCAGACCGGCCATGTCCTTGATGGCGAGGCTGTCGACGCCCATCTGTTCGAGCTCGCGGGCGATCCCCACGTACCTGTCGATCGTATACGTCGGGGCAATGGTGAAGACGATGCAGCCCTGAGCGGTGCCGCCCAGCTTCTTGGTCGTCCGGATGGCGCGTTCCACGTTGCGCATGTCATTGAGAGCGTCGAAGACGCGGATGATGTCGATGCCGTTCTTCAGCGACTTCTCGACAAAGGCGTCCACGACGTCGTCCGCATAGTTCTTGTAGCCGAGGACATTCTGGCCGCGCAGCAGCATTTGCAGCTTGGTATGCTTCATGGCGTGGCGCACCGTGCGCACACGTTCCCATGGATCTTCGTGGAGAAAGCGCAGGCAGGAGTCAAAAGTCGCCCCACCCCACATCTCGATGGAGCGATACCCGACCGCGTCGATCGCCTCGAAGGCCGGCTCCATCTCCTTCGTTGTCATGCGGGTGGCAATCAGCGACTGCTGCGCATCCCGGAGAATCGTCTCCATGATGCCGACCTTGTGAGCCGGAGCTATGCTGAAAGATGGGGATGCCAAGTCTGGTCTGCTTCCTGCGCCGATTTCCTCAATCTCGACGTCAAACGACTTGCCACCGACGTTCATGCTGAACTTGTTTGACACGTGAACCCCCTCTGCAGCGATTTCTCCACCTCGGCACCAGCAGGACGGCGCTCCCTCTACCGTTTGCGCCACGTCATTATATCCTATTCTGTCCCGATCTGACACATTAGGGAGAAATGGAAACCCCCGCCGAAGCGGGGGCTGAGTCTTTCCTCGGAAGCAGGGTGTTACGGGTTGGTGCGTGGCGCGAAAACACACGGTTCTCGTCCGCGACCCATCATGCCACCGCGGGGGCCACCATCTGCATCGCCGTCTGGATCGTCACTCTGCCGTCCGCCGCGCATGCCGCATCCACCGCGGAAGCCGCCTGCGGCAATCGTGACCGCCTTGCCGTCAGCACCTGTGAAGCTGGTTGCCATAACTGTGTTGGCATCCATAGGGGTCTTGAAGCCTTCGATCTTGACCGCATCGCCGACCTTCACAGTGACCTCAGCGAAGTCGTGTCCAAGGACCACTGTCACGACGGTGTCATCAGTCTGCTTGACCTTGATCGTCGCCATTGCCTTTGGAGCCGGCTTCGTCGTATCACCAGTCGAGGCTGTCGTCGTGGTCGGCACGTTGACTTCAGCCACAGTACCCGCGACACTCACGGTCTCGATGTTAGGGGACCCGTCAGCCTTGCGCAGCGTGACGGTCTTGCCGTCCGCACCGGTGAAGGTCCAAACGTGCAGCTCATTGACACCGTTTCGTGCCAGAGGAGTCCCCTCAACCGTCACGGTGTCACCGACCTTCATCGTGATGCCTGCGGCCTCCCCGCGGCCAAGTTCAAGCGTGTAGACTGTCACGTCCGCGTTGTCCTTGATCTTCGCATAGCCCGCGGGTCCACGCCGGAACATGCCCATGATACCCCTGCCATTCTCGGTCGTGCCAGCGGTCGAAACCTCTGCAACTGTGCCCGTCACGGAGATGACATCGACAGTGGTTCCTCGTGGCATCGTCACGGTCCGTACCTTGGTCGCTGCTGATACTATGGCGATTCCGCCTGTA
>Ga0315294_10000204_pt1 | contig 64299 bp, 52 predicted proteins | sample YL17G13_40_MG_FD_203626 | JGI IMG/M metagenome (GOLD analysis project Ga0315294, IMG submission 203626) | Sediment microbial communities from Yellowstone Lake, YNP, Wyoming, USA - YL17G13_40 | ecosystem: Environmental > Aquatic > Freshwater > Lake > Sediment | place: USA: Wyoming | collected... | reverse complement strand
ATCGAGAAATTAGGAATTGATACCATAGGATTATGGCTTCCTACCAATGTATTTGGATTTAAAAACGAGAATTGGAAGCCCTGGAAGCTATTTGATGGTACTAAGGTATTAGTACCTGAAAAATTTAGCACCAAAAGGGACGATGAAGGGAATATTTATCTCTATCCTCAAGGGGATAATTCAGTTCCTCCTGGTGCGAAGATGCCCCGAGAAGGTTATTATTTTGATCTTTTAGTACGTCAAGAGCCTCTTGATGAGAGAAACCTAAATCCCGAGGATTGGGCCAATCAGCAGTATTCAATTTTTTCTGAAGAAACATTAAAATATTTAGAGAACAAGGCGGATGAACTATATAAAAATACAGAACTTTGTATCATTGGAGAATTTATTGATGCAAGCTTTGGAGATATTTCTATGGTGCCAGGTCCAGCCCTTAAAAATCCTAAAGGGATCAGAGATCCAATAAGATGGATTACCGCTCATATTGAATATCCCGATTATATCAAGGGAATCTTTGAACTACAATGTGAGATAGCACTGAAAAACTTGGAACTCTCTTACCAAGCAGTAGGAAATAAAATAGATGTAATTTATGTTAGTGGAACAGATTTGGGGACTCAAAATGCTCCCTTTATATCTCCTGATATGTATCGGGAATTTTACCAACCCTTTCATAAAAGAATAAATGATTGGATTCACAAGAACACTTCCTGGAAGACCTTCTATCATAGTTGTGGATCTATCGTTGCTTTTTTAGATGATTTTGTAGAAGCAGGAGTAGATATTTTAAATCCGGTTCAGACCTCAGCCAAGGATATGGACCCAAAAATATTGAAGGAAGAATATGGAGATAAATTAGTTTTCTGGGGTGGTGGGATAGATACCCAGAGGACACTCCCCTTTGGTACACCTGAAGAGGTAAGAAAGGAAGTCAACGAGCGCTGCCAGATATTTGGGAAGGGGGGAGGTTTTGTATTTAACACCATACATAACATACAGTCAAAAGTTCCCATTGAAAATTTGATGACTATGTTTCAAACTGTAAAGGAATTTAAATTTTAATTATCAAAAGGAAAAAAAATGCAATATTCATTATGTATAGATTCGATATATCCGCAAGAGAGTTTAAAGGAAAAATTAGAAAAAATTAAGCAGGAAGGATTTAAATTTATTGAGTTTTGGGACTGGAGAGATAAAGATCTTGAAACCATTATAAATAGTGGCTTGAAAGTTACAAATTTTAGCGGAAATAGAATATCATCTTTAACTTTAGATAATCAAGAAAAAGTTATCCAGGAGATAAGTACTTCTCTTGAGGTCGCCAAAAAATTAGGGTGTAACCGGATTATGTTATTATCAGATATTTTAAAAAATGATGGCAGTGTAGAGATTAGCACAAAGAGCAAGGAAGAAAAGTTACTTCGTTTGTATGAAAATTTGAAAGCGTTGGTCAGAATAGCAGAAAAAGAACAGATCTTATTAGTAATTGAACCCTTAAACACTATAAAAGATCATAAAAATTATTATTTGGATAATTTTAAAACAACTCTGGAAATGATTCAGTTGATAAATTCGGACAACCTAAAGATATTATATGATATATATCATATGCAGATTATGGAGGGAAATATATTAGACACTTTACAGAAGCATCATCAATCTATTGGTTATATTCACTTGGCAAATGTGCCTTATAGATGTGAACCCTGGATTGGAGAACTTAACTATGAATTTATCCTTAAAGAACTCTCCAAAGTTTATTCTGGGTTTGTAGGTTTTGAATTTTTTGTTAAAGACCAAAAATTTACTTACGAAAAACTATTTCAATGGATTCAGTCAATTAAGTTGTAAAAAGAATAAAAATTTGTAGATAACAAACCTGAACTTAATTTGCCGGTTTGTAAAAATTTTATATAAAATAAAAAAAACATCCGAAAGAGGAAGAGATATTTAAAGATGGTAGAAAATAACAGAGAAATCAATTCAAAAGAATATGAAGTAGTTTTACTTGGACATTTCGCGAAAGACTGTGAAATTGTAAACGGAATTGAAAAGGAAGTTATTGGAAGTGCAGTATATCATGGTGCTTTCCCCTTAAAAGCAATTGGAGTAAATGTTGCCATAGTAACCAAACTTGCTAAAAAGGATTTTCCATTATTAGCAGTATTTAAAGATGTAGGTATTCCTGTATTTGCCTACGAAGCCCCTGAAACTACCGGGATAAGAAATATTTATTCTCTAGATGACCCAGATAACCGTCAAAGTTATTTTATGAGATTTGCTGGTTCTTTCCGCGAAAAGGAATTTCCCAATCTTCATACCAAAGTTATTCATATTGCTTCCTTAATGCAAAAAGAAGTTCCAATTACTATGATCAAGAAGTTATCAAAAATAGCATTACTTAGCATCGATGCTCAAGGATTTATGAGAATAAAAGTAGAAGAAGGGACCCGACTGGTCTTAGAAGATTGGAAAGAAAAAGAAGAAATCATTCCTCATTTAAAATATTTAAAGGTAGATATAGCAGAAGCAACAGTTTTAACCGGGACCTCCGATTTGCATAAAGCAGCTAAGATATTAGCAAAAATGGGAGCAAAAGAAATTTTACTTACTCACCAGGAAGGGGTTCTTTTGTATGTTAATGATGAGTTTTATCAAGCCCCCTTCAGCCCCAAATTTTTAAGAGGACGCAGTGGAAGGGGAGATACCTGTATTTCTACCTACATAGGAAAACGACTAACCTTGGAACCATATCCCTCGCTCTGTTTTGCAGCTGCTTTGACTACTTTGAAGTTAGAACACCAAGGTCCTTTTAGAGGGGATATAAAAGAGGTAGAAGTTTTGGCTAAAAAATTTGAACAGAAAGAAAAAATTTTAATTTAACCTAGATATTTTAATTGTTTTAAAAGATTAACAATAGTAAAATTATTTTTATTAGATATCTTATTTATAAGAATGATGGAATAATATTTAAAATAAAAAGAGAGGAAGTGTAGGTTATGGAAAAAGTAAATGTAGGTGTAATTGGTGTGGGTAGAATCGGCAGATTGCATGCTCGTAATTTAAAGTACCAAGTTCCGGGCACCAGGTTATTAGCAGTTGCCGATGTATTTGAAGAGAGCGCCAGGGAAATAGCTTCTCAATTAGAAATACCAGTTGCTGAAAAAGATTATCGAGTTTTATTAGAAAATAAGGACATTGATGCAGTAGTAATCTGTTCCTCTACTGATACCCATGCTCAAATAATTTCTGAAGCTGCTGGAGCAGGTAAACACATCTTTTGTGAAAAACCGATTGCTTTAGATCTTGACAAAATTGATCAAGCCATCGCTGCAGTTAAAAAATCTGGAGTAAAGCTGCAGGTAGGATTTAACCGCCGTTTTGATCCCAGTTTTAAGAAAGCCAAAGAATTAGTGGTAAAAGGTACGATAGGTACACCACATCTGGTACGGATAAGCAGTAGAGATCCTGAACCACCACCGATAAGCTATGTGAAAGTATCCGGAGGAATCTTTTTAGATATGATGATTCATGATTTTGATATGGCTCGCTTCCTTTTAAGTCAAGAAGTTTCTGAGTTAATGGCAGTGGGCAGTTGTTTGGTAGACCCGGCCATCGGAGAGGCAGGAGATATTGATACAGCAATAGTTACTCTTAAATACGAAGGTGGTGCCTGGGGGACTATAGATAATAGCCGTAAAGCTGTTTATGGATATGACCAGCGGATAGAAATTTTTGGGTCAGAAGGCTGTATAATGGTGGGAAATCCCAAACCCACAGAAGTAACCGTTAATAGTGCTAAGGATACTATAAGCGATAAACCTCTTTATTTCTTCATAGAACGATATCAAGACGCCTATTTAGCTGAAATGGAAGAATTTATTAAATGTATTCAAGAAAACAAAGAGCCATCGGTAGGTGGATTTGATGGTAAAATTTCTGTTCAGATGGGATATGCAGCCAAAGAATCTTTAACTACGGGAAGTTTTGTAAAAGTAGCCAAATAAGAATTAGAGAGGAGAGAGAGAAGGAAAGAAAGATTATGAACCCAACTATTAGGGATGTAGCCGAATTAGCGGAGGTCCACCCCTCTACCGTATCTCGGGTAATCAATGGTGATTCTCGAATAAGTGAAAAAACTAAAAACAAAGTTCTTTTAATCATTAAAAAATTAGGATATACGCCCAATGCCATTGCTCGGGGGTTAAAGACCAAAAGAACTTATACCTTAGGTATGCTCATTCCTGATATTACTAATCCCTTTTTTGCAGAGTTAGCTCGAGGTGTAGAGGATGCAGCGAACGAAAATGGATTCAATATCATTTTATGTAATTCAGATGATAAACTAAAAAAGGAAAGAACTTACCTGGAAATATTAAGGGAAAAAAGAGTTGATGGTTTAATTTTGGGAACAGCCCATATCAGAGACAAGAGTATCTTAGAATTAGAGAAGAAAAAGTTCCCTTATATATTAATTTCACGAAATGTTGAGAGATTAAATAAGAATTGCATAATCATTGATGATTTAGCAGGTGGAATGATGGCTACTGAATATTTAATTAAATTGGGTCATCATCGAATTGCTCATATTACTGGTCCCCTTAAGACCAGGTCGGGGCTAAATAGATTAAAAGGTTATCAATTAGCTTTGAAAAAACATAAAATTGAATATAATGATGAATTAGTAGGAGAGGGTGATTTCAGAATAAAAGGCGGCTATCAGGTTATGAAGAGATTTTTAAAATTAGCCAAACTACCTACTGCTATATTTGCTGCCAATGATTTACTGGCTTTAGGGGCTATGCAGGCTATTCAAAAAAAGAATTTTCATATCCCTGAAGATTTTTCAGTAATAGGTTTTAATGATATTGAATTGGCATCTTTTGTCTATCCCCCTTTAACTACTATACGTCAACCGATGCAGAAAATGGGAGTTTTAGCAGTGAAGATGTTATTAAAAATAATAGAGGAGGGAGAATTTAATCAAAAAAAGGTTATGTTAAAACCTAAATTAATCATAAGAGAATCTTGTAAGAAAATAAATAAAATATAAATATAAGAAATAAATTACTAAATTAAAATTAAAAAAAGGAGAAAGAAAAAATGAAAACTGTTACTTTGTATGCTGATTGGAAACCTAAGCCAGATTTTAAATTAGGAGTAAAGGATATTGATAGAAAACTTACTTATTTAGGGAGTAAAGTTTGGAAAAATCCGGTTTTAAAGATTGTACAAAAGGATATTCCCAAAATTGGCCCCACAGAAGTGTTATTAAAAGTTAAGGCCTGCGGAATATGCGGAAGTGATGTGCATATGGCTCAATCTGATGATGAGGGATATATCTGGTATCCCGGGCTTACTGCTTTTCCGACTACTCTGGGGCATGAATTTTCAGGAATTGTTGTAGAGGCAGGAGAAAAGGCGACTAATAAAAGAACTGGGAAGAAGTATGAAGAAGGGGAAGCAGTAACTGCTGAAGAAATGTTCTGGTGTGCATCTTGCCGACCCTGTGCTGATGGATATCCTAATCATTGTGAAAAATTACAGGAGATTGGTTTTAGTTGTGATGGTGCTTTTGCAGAATATGTTAAAGTTGATTCACGCTATATTTGGAGCCTGGAAGAGTTAAAGAGGGTTTATAAGGGAGATGACTTATTCCTGGCTGGTAGTTTAGTTGAACCAACTTCAGTTGCCTATAATGCGGTGATAGAGCGAGGAGGAGGGATAAGACCTGGAGATAATGTAGTTATTTTGGGTGGAGGACCTATCGGGCTTGCCGCTGTGGCAATATTAAAGAAAGCAGGGGCATCGTTAGTAATATTATCTGAACCTTCTGAGTCAAGGGCAAAATTAGGTAAGAAGATAGGAGCTGATCATATCATAAATCCAGTTAAAGAAAATTTTGCTCAGCGAGTTTTGGAGATAACCGGAGGTTTGGGAGCAAAATTGTATTTAGAAGCTACTGGTCTACCAGATAGAGTATGGGAAGGCATTGAACAATCTATCTGGGAAGGTAAAATGGTTAATAGCACCGTAGTAATTGTAGCCCGTTCAGATAAGAAGATTCCCGTAACCGGAGAAGTTTTTCAAGTAAGAAGGGCCTCTATCATTGGTTCTCAGGGGCATTCTGGGCATGGAAATTTCCCGCGAGTAATAAGTTCTATGGCCTCTGGAATGGATATGACTCCACTAATTACTAAAAAAATAACTCTGGAAGAGGTCCCAGAAAATATAGTCTTATTGCGGACTGATAGAACAGAATGCAAAATAACTTGTGTGTTTAAGTAAAATGAAAAGGAGAAATTAGAAAATGTCTGATCATAAAAAAAATAATAGATGGTTGACTACAAACTATCCCCAGATAGTCTTTGAAAATAGTCAAGTTGGTCGATTAAAAAAAGAAATTTTTGATGCACCAATGAGCAAAATTGAGGAGATACTCAAAGAATATAAAATTCCTTCTGCTTCAGAATTAGGGAAGGCAGGGAGCTATATTCAAACTACTCCTCGTATGCATGTCATTGAAAACAGGCGTAAAAATGATTTTGTCTTTGTACCGGTGGGATGTACGGAATGTCACGGTGATTATGCCAATACCGGCCTGGATACTTTTATGGTCACCCAGATTTGCGAAGGAGTTCGCCGTTACATAAAAAATAGAGATGGAGTAGGCTGCAGCTTAGCTTTACCTCCCTTAAATTATGGTGGGCACCCCTATCATCACTGTGGTATGGCTGGAACTATTATTATGCCCGAAGATGTGGTCCGTGAAACTATGATTAATGTGATGTATGGACTTTGGAACGATGGTTTCCGCAAGCAAATGTGGGTGAATAATCATGGCCAATTATGGATATTGGAATCAGCATTACAAGAATTTTGTAAACGATATCAGTTGCCTGGTATTTATCGGGTCATTGATTGGCATCGGGCAATTAGAGAATTCTTTATTCCTATTGATCGTGAAGATAGTATAACTACTGATTTTATTCATGCTGACGAATCCGAAGCTTCGGTGGCTCAATTGTTATTTCCGGAGATGTTAGATATGAAATATGCGGTGGATACGGAAGGGGAATCTTTATTACCAGGTGGTCATTTTGATACCTCGGTTGACCCCTATCGCCGTCCTCAATTGTGGCAGCAAGGAGAAGGCCAATCTGCCATTGAAAGAGCAGCAGTTCCAGAAGGAGTAGTAGGCTGTCCGACTCGAGCGAGTGCTGAGAAAGCAAAACGTCCTATTGCAGTAATTTTAAAATATTTAACTTTAGTCCATGATGAGGTTATGGAGACCTATCCGGCTGGGAAATTACCACCCGTGGAAAAGATTAGTCTACGTGATCCTAAAGAAATGGAACCTTTCTTAAAAGAGCCGATGAGCAAAGGCTGGAAATCTGTTTTTGAATTACCTTATATCGGGCAGATACAAAAATAGCGGGTAGCGTAGAGCGTTTAGCAAGTAGGGGCGTATTGCAATACGCCCCTACAATTTCTTGTATGATATTAATTTTAATTATAACAGGAGCATTGATTAATGAAAAAAAGTATAGTAGTTTCCACTCAATCTACTAAATTTTCAGCTTTAGCTTTTAAAGAAGATTTTGAAAAGAGTATAAAGAAAGTAGCTGACCTTGGTTTTGATGGAGTAGAATTAGCAGTTAGAGACCCCAAGAATCTGGAAGTGGAAAAAATTATTAATTTGTTGAAGGAGTGCAAGTTAGAAGTCCCGGCTATAGGTACCGGGCAAGCTTACGGAGAAGAAGGTTTGAGTTTTTCCGACCCTAATGAAATGGTTAGAAAAATGGCAGTGGAAAGAATAAATGATCAGATAATATTTGCTTCCTATTTCAAAGCTCAAGTGATTATTGGTCTAATAAGAGGGAAGATCGAAGAAAGTGTTGATCGAGAAAAAGCCGAAGAATGGACTATTGATTGTTTGAGAAGATGTGCTGAACGGGCAAAAGAATATAATATAAAGCTCACCTTAGAGCCGGTCAATAGATATGAAAGCAATTTTATAAATACAATTGACCAGGGAATTAAGTTTATTAAGCGTGTAGGAGTGTCAAATTTGGGATTATTGGCAGATACTTTTCATATGAATATAGAAGAAGTATCAATAGAGGATAGCCTTATCCAGGCTAAGGATTATGTCACCCATGTCCATTTTGCCGATAGTAACCGTTGGGCACCAGGTTGTGGCCATCTCGATTTTGCGAAAATAGTTCAGACTTTAAAAAAGATAGACTACCAGGGTTATATCTCCACAGAAATACTTCCCTTGCCTGACCCGGATACTGCCGCTAGAATTACCGCCGAAACCTTGAATAAATTAAGATTAATACAAAAAGGAGGACATTTAGTTGAATAAAATTCTTGAGAAAATCGGTGAGCTGGGGATTGTACCGGTGGTTAAAATTGAAAAAGCCGAAGATGCTCTTCCTCTTGGGAGAGCACTTATGGATGGTGATCTCCCCATTGCTGAGATTACCTTCAGAACTTCTGCCGCAGAGGAGTCAATTAAAATCTTAAACCGAGAACTTCCCCAGCTTTTAGTGGGAGCAGGAACCGTATTAACCGTCGAACAGGTCAAAAAGGCAGTTTCTGCCGGTGCTAAATTTATTGTTTCACCAGGTTTTAATCCAAAAGTAGTAGATTATTGTATAAAAAACAGCATTCCGGTAACCCCTGGTATAAATAACCCCACCCAGATTGAGATGGCTCTGGAGAGAGGAATTGAGGTAGTAAAATTTTTTCCTGCTGAAGCATCAGGGGGATTACCACTTCTTGAAGCTATGTCAGCACCTTATACTGGGATAAAATTTATTCCCACCGGAGGGATTAGCCTGAATAACTTATCTTCTTATCTTTCCTATAATAAAGTACATGCCTGTGGGGGTAGTTGGATGGTAAAGCCAGAACTCATCTCTTCGGGTAATTTTAGTGAGATTACCAGACTTACTCAGGAAGCAGTTTCTACCATGCTGGGTTTTGAATTTGCCCACCTAGGAATAAATGAGGAAAATAAAGATAAAGCTCTTGATTCTGTAAACCTACTTTCACATCTTTTTTATTTTCCTATAAAAGAAGGAACGAGTTCTATTTTTGCTGGGTCCGGATTTGAGGTTATGAAAAACCAATATTTGGGAAAGCATGGTCATATTGCTATCGCTACTAACGATATTCGTAGGGTAATAGCTTACTTAAAAACAAAAGGAATTTCAATTCTTCCCGAAACTGCGAAAGAAGATAAGGGTAAACTTAAGGCAGTCTATCTAGATCAAGAAGTATCAGGTTTTGCCATTCATCTTTTACAAAAATAGTTTTTAAAATGGAGGAGGCAATGAAAAAGTATATCACTTTTGGTGAAATAATGTTGAGACTAAAACCACCCCATTGCGAAAGATTTTTTCAGAGCCCGCTTTTGGAAGCTACCTTTGGAGGGGGGGAGGCAAATGTTGCCGTTGGACTGGCCCGATTTGGTTTAGATGTAGCCTATGTTTCGGTAATTCCTAATAACCCAATTGGAGATGCTTGTGTTAGAGAACTAAAAAGACAAGGTGTAGATACTTCACTTATGGTGAGAAAAGGAAACCGGTTGGGTATCTACTTTTTAGAGAATGGGGTTAATCAAAGACCCTCAATGGTTATCTATGATCGTTCGTATTCAGCTATTGCCGAAGCAAGACCTGGTGATATTGATTGGGATAAGGTATTTAATGGGGCAAGTTGGTTTCATATTACGGGGATTACTCCAGCTATTTCTCTTTCGGCCTCAGAGCTTTCCCTAGAAGCAGTAAAAAAAGCGAGAGAAAAAAGCATCACTATTTCCTGTGATCTTAACTTTAGAGGAAATTTATGGAAATATGGGAAATCTGCCCCTGAGGTAATGGGTGAGCTAGTTAAATATGTGGATATTGCCTTGGGAAATGAAGAAGATTGTCAAAAATCTCTGGGGGTTAAAGTGGATGTAGATGTCGAATCAGGGGAACTTCAAATACAAAAATATAAAGAATTAACTGATAAAGTTCTTAGTTTATATTCCAATATCCAGAAAATTGCTATCACTTTAAGGGAAAGCCATTCTGCAGATTATAACGGATGGTCAGCAGTGCTTAATAATCGGAAAGAATTTCTTGTTTCAAAGAAGTATGAAATTCATAATATTATAGATAGAGTAGGAACAGGAGATACTTTTGCCGCCGGTTTAATTTATGGTATTAACAACTTAAATAGTGATAAGGAAGCCCTTGAGTTTGCAGTAGCAGCATCTTGTCTCATGCATTCTATCCCTGGTGATTTACCTTTACTTTCGGTAGAGGAAGTAAAAAGCTTAGCTGAAGGAACAGGGTCAGGCAGAGTACAAAGGTAGGACTGTTACTAAAATTAAATAGGTTAAGCTTTAAAATGTTTTTCCCTTAAGACAAATTCAGTAAAAACTACCCCCAAAGTATTGACACAGACATACTATTTGGAGTACTTTTTTGGTGAGGCAATTCGGAAAATTGTTTCGAGCGGACAGATGTCCTATAATGGAGGGGTTAGAACAACAAAAGCGTTGATGTATGAAAATCAAATGCGGTTATTCAATTTAAAAGGAGAAATTAATGAACAAGCAGGAAATTTTAAAGTATTTTAATAAACATTATGGGGATAGGTATATTGTTTACACTTCTTCTATAAAAAAGTTAGAGAGAGAAAATTATTTTTTTATAGTAAAAGATAAAAAGAAAAAGTATCTTGTAGTATCTTCTGTAGATGTTATTGCGCGAAAATTTGAAGGCAGCGTTTTAGAAGAAAAAGAAGTAAATCAGAATGAATTGATCATCAAGATATGTAATTTAAACCATCATAATCTTGATTTAATACGAGAAATATTCCCCTATCTTAATCCTTCTTTTTGTGGCCTTCGGGCTTCTTTTGGTACTGGAGACCGTTTAGGTATAGCTACTCCAGCCCATCTTCAGGCTTTTCGAGGTAAAGATATTTTTTCGATTTTAGCTCAGCAATCGGTTAGAGAGATGGCTCGGACGGAGAGAAATTGGCAGAAAGTATTAGACGATGCGATTTGGGGATGTTTTGAAGCCGGGTATGAAGGCCCATTTGGGGCAGATGCTGACCATGTAAAAGAGATAAAAGATTTGAAAGATGCAGTAGATTGTGGTTATACCATGTTTACTTTAGATCCTTCTGATTTTATCAGAAAAGATTTATCAAAATTAAGTAAAAAAGAGATAAATAATCTTTATGAGCAAATATCTGAAAGAAAAGATATAGAAAGTTTATATTTAAATAAGACCTATAAAATTAAAGAGCAAGAATTAAAATTTGACGAGAAATCATTAAAAGAAATTATACTTACTTATTCTGAAGCCTTAAACCATGTGCTGAAATGTTACGAATTTTTGAAGGGTTATAAAAAGAATGATTTTGATTTAGAAATCTCTGTTGATGAGACTCCGACAGTAACCTCTCCTTTGGCCCACCTCTTTATCGTTCTGGAACTTAAAAGAAAGGGAGTAGATTTCCAGAATCTCGCCCTCCATTTCTTGGGAGATTGGCAAAAAGGAATAGAATATATAGGTGATGTAAAGCAGTTTGCTAAGGAATTTTATTTACATGCAGCTATTGCTAAGAAGATTGGAGGATATAAGCTGTCTCTTCATACCGGGAGTGATAAGTTTTCTGTTTATCCTATCTTTGCTCAGGAAACCGAGGGGCTTTGTCATATTAAAACTGCTGGGACCAGTTGGTTAGAGGAAGCAAAGGTTATTGCCATGAAAGACCCCGCTCTTTATCGAGAAATTCATCAATTTGCTTTAGAGAATTTTGAAAAAGATAGAGAATCTTATAATTTAACTACTGATCTTTCCCGTATACCCGGCATAGATACGATTACTAATGATGAATTAATAAATCTTTTTAAACAGAATGATTCTCGGCAACTTATTCATATAACTTATGGCTCTATTCTAATAGCAAAAGATAGCGAAGGAAAATATATTTTTAAAGATAGAATCTATAAAATATTATTTCAATATGAAGAGGACCATTATAGAGAAGTTTCTAATCATATCAGGAGACATTTGGAACTTTTAGTTAGTATATAAATACAGTAACAAGTAATGTGTAATAAGTAATAAGTAAATACCGGGGCGGATAAATCCGCCCCCTACATCAAAAAATACATTGTATACTAATAGTTGAGATTGCCACGCTTGCCTTGGGCAAGGCAAGCTCGCAATGACAGAAAGATGGACAATTTTTAATAAACTGGTAAACTCAAGGAAGGAGATAACAATGAAGGAAATTTTAAGTATGTTTAGCTTAGAAGGGAAGACTGCGGTAATTACTGGCGGTGCTGGTATTTTAGGTTCTGCTATTGCCAAAGGATTAGGTAAAGCTGGGGCAAAAATAGCCCTGTGCGATATTGTTAATGCCGATAAAGTTGCCCAAGAATTAGAAGTAGAGGGAATAATAGCTAAAGGATATGATATAAATGTAATGGATATAGAAAAAATAAAGACCTGTCGAGATGAAGTAATTAAAGATTTTGGAAAAATTGATATTTTGCTTAATGCCGCAGGTGGAAATATAAAAGAAGCGACTACCTCAGAAGAACTTAAATTTTTTGATCTTCCCTTACCAGCCTTAGAAAAAGTAATAGGACTTAATCTTTTTGGAGGAGCAATTCTTCCTTCTCAGGTTTTTGGAAAAGATATGATAAAAAACAAAGAGGGTGGGTCTATTATAAATATTTCATCTATGAACGCCTTTCGACCCCTTACCAGGATTCCTGGGTACTCCGCAGCTAAAGCAGCGGTGAGTAATTTTACCCAGTGGTTAGCGGTTTATTTTGCTCAGGAGTATAATAAAAATCTGCGGGTCAATGCCCTTGCCCCCGGATTTTTTCTCACTGCTCAGAATCGTTTCTTACTTACTGATAAGGAAGGAAATCTTACTCCTCGAGGTAATACTATCATTGCCCATACCCCTATGGGTAAATTTGGTGACCCAGAAGATTTAATTGGAGCGTGTGTCTGGCTTGCCTCTGATGCCTCAAAATTTGTAACTGGTATTATTGTTCCTGTAGATGGAGGATTTAGTGCCTTCTCGGGAGTCTAATTCGTATCGAGTATCGAGTATATAGTATATAGTGAAGAGAAAGAGCGTAGAGCGTGTAGCGTTTAGCAAAGGAAATAGAAGTCAGTAGACAGAATTCAGAAGTCAGAAGAAAAAAAGAAGATCAGATAAAATTAATATGTAGTATAGATTATAATAAGTAAGGGTTAATGTGTAGGGGTTCGATTCATCGAACCCCTACGTTCCCCCTGAAAAAGAAAGACGGGTCGGATAAATCCGACCCCTACCCGGAATACCATACAAAAGGGTTTTAAATTTTTAGTTTCTTAACATTAATACAGGAGAGGAGAGAAATGAAAAAACAAAATATTGGATTAATTGGTTTAGGGGTAATGGGTGAAAATTTAACTTTAAATATGGAGGATAAGGGTTATTCTGTAGCTGTTTACAATAGAACCAGCAGCAAAACAGAAGATTTTGCCCACGGTTTAGCAAAAGGAAAAAATATATTACCCGCCTATTCTTTAGAAGAATTTGTAAATTCTTTAGAAAGCCCCCGTAAGATGATTTTATTGGTAAAACAGGGGAAACCAGTTGATGATTTTATTGCAAAACTTATCCCTTTATTAGATAAAGGAGATTTGATTATAGATGCTGGTAATTCTTATTTCAAAGATACGATTAGACGTAATAAGGAATTAAGTGAAAAAGGATTATTATTTATTGGTACAGGTATTTCTGGAGGAGAAGAAGGAGCCTTGAAAGGGCCCGCTATAATGCCCGGCGGGCAAAGAGAAGCCTATAATCTGGTAGAAGATTTATTTAAAAAGATCGCTGCCAAAGCTCACGATGGTGTCCCTTGTGTATCCTATATTGGTCCAGATGGGGCAGGTCATTTTGTTAAGATGGTTCATAATGGCATTGAATATGGAGATATGCAGTTAATCGGTGAATGTGTTTGGGTTTTTAAAAATGCCTTAAATATGAGTTCAGAGGAGATGGCCCAGATTATGACCAGCTGGAATAGTGATGATGACCTTCTTCGTTCTTATTTAGTAGAGATTACTGGGGATAGCATGAAAGAAAAGGATAAGAAAAGTGGAGAATATTTAGTTGATCGAACTGCTGATATTACTCGAATGAAGGGAACGGGGACCTGGACGGTGCAAAGTGCTTTAGAACTGTTAGTTCCCATACCTACTATTACTGCAGCGGTTTTCTCTCGAGAAATGTCTCAAGATAAAGATTTAAGATTAACAGTATCAAAAAAATTATCTATTTTTAAGGAAAAATATATAGGGGAAAAGGAGCAGTTTATTAAGATTGCCCATGATGCCCTATACTTGGCCAAGGTTTCCTCTTATGCCCAAGGAATGGCTTTATTACAAGCAGCCTCCAAGGAATATAACTGGAACCTTAACTTAGGAGAAATTGTTAAGGGATGGCGAAGTGGTTGTATAATTCGAGCTCAATTTTTAGATGAAGTTACCAAAGCCTATAAAGAAAATTCAGAGATTCCTAATCTTTTAACCGCTCCTCGATTTGCAGAAGTAGTTAAATATAAGCTTAAAAAATTAGCTAATTTCATCGATGTTGCCCATTGGGTAGGGGTACCTGTTCCAGCTATGAGTAACGCTTATGATTATATCCTGCAACTGGCTAGTCCGGTAATGATCTCTGCACAAGTATCTGCCTTACAAAGAGATTATTTTGGGGCACATGGTTACTTTAAGCTTGAAGGATTAGATAATCCAGCGGTAATGACTACCAAAGAAGGAAAGATAAGGGAATTTCATACGGAATGGATGCTACCCGAACGTCCAGAAGAGGAAGTGACAAAATAGTATATAGTCGATAGTGTATAGTATATAGTGAAGAAGACAGAAGACAGAATTCAGAAAACAGAAAACAGAAGTCAGAAGCCAGAATTCAGGAGAAAATAGTAAGGAATGATTAGTAAAAGGGATTGCCACGCTCCCTACGGTCGCTCGCAATGACTATTTACCATTCACTAACGACTAATTAAACGGAGGTTAGGTTATGTTTTTTATCGAGAATCTTCAAGGTGAGTTAACGAATGAACAATTAGAGAAAGTTGTAAAGGAAAGCCTAAAAGATTTTAGTTCTGTAAAAAAAGTTTTATTGATTCATCCTGATTATACCAGAACAGACTTTACCGCTAGGTTAGTTCCCCTTATCTATCAAGAACTAAAGAACAAAGGAATGAGCCAAATTGATTCTCTAAATGCAGGAGGCACTCACCGAGCAATGACCGAAGAAGAGATTCGGAGCAAGTTAGGACTTTCCTCCCATTTTAATTTTACTCATTTTTATAATCATAAGTATAGTGACTCCCAACAACTGGTAACTATTGGTGAGATTTCTGTCTCTTTTGTAGCGGAAAAAACTAAAGGAGAGCTCTCTCAGTCTATTCCGGTAGTGGTGAATAAATTAGTTACCGAAGATTATGACTTAATTATTGCCCTTAGTGGGACCTTACCTCATGAAGCAGCCGGCTACGCCGGAGGATTAAAAATATTTTTCCCGGGAATTTCTGGACCCGAGGTGATAGATTTACTCCACTGGGCAGCGGTACTTATAGGGATTCCTCGAATTATTGGCACGGTCGATAACCCTGCTCGAGAAGTTATAAATAAAGGTTCTTCTTATATATTTAACCAAATAAAAGCACCAACAATTTCTTTTAATATGGTTTTTGAAGAAAAAGAAGAACAACAGGTGATCCCTAAAGGATTATATGTAGGAGAGGGTTTTAATGGTTTTATGGAAGCTTATACACAAGCAGCAAGAGCAAGTTCTCAACTTCAGGTGGTTTATATAGATAAACCTCTTGAGTTTGCTGTCCAGGTTATTGATAAAAGTTATGATGAAATTTGGACTGCCGGGAAAGGTTCTTATAAGCTACAGAGTCCGGGAGTAATAGCCCCGGATGGAGAGATTATTATCTATGCCCCCCGTATAAATTGTTTTCATTCTAGACCAGAGATGGATCTTGCTCTAAGACAGATAGGTTATCATGGTAAAGATTATGTGAAGAAATATTTAAAAACAAATCCAGAGTTTTGTAAAAATATAGCCGCTCATGTGATTAATGTAAGGGGATCTGGAGATTTTGACCTTATTTCCGAGAAAGAGAAATTTGCCTTTAAAGTAACCTTGGCTACCGGAATTTCTAAAGATATTTGTGAATCAGTGGGATTAGGTTATAGGAATCCTGATTCAATACGTAAGGAAGATTTTGTTGGGCCCGGGAAGCTCTGGATTCAAAATGGGGGGAAATATCTTTATAAAATAAAATAAAGTATCGGACGAATCTAAATTTAAGCTGTGCAATCTACTTCTAATCTGTGCAATCAGACATGAAAGGAGGGGAATAAATAGATGAAAAATGTAGTTATCGCCCAATCAGGTGGACCGACTACAGTAATAAATAATAGTATCAGAGGAGCTATCGATGAATTAGTTTCCTCAAAAAAAATTAGTAGAATATTTGGGGCCAAAATGGGTATTCTTGGTGTGTTAAAAGAGGAATTAATTGACCTCTCTGCTCAGGAAACCGAGCAAATAGCTTTGTTAGTAGAAACTCCATCTGCAGGGACAATAGGTAGTTGTAGGTATAAAATAAAAAATGATGAGGATTTAGCCCGTATTGTAGAGGTTTTTAAAAAGCATGAAGTTGGATATTTCTTTTATTGTGGAGGCGGAGATTCAATGGATACCGCTAATAAACTAAGTGAATTAGCCCAAGGAGAAAATTTGGAACTAATCTGCACCGGCATACCTAAAACTATTGATAATGATGTAGGAGGACCATTACAGACTGATGGAACATTTGCAGTATGTGATCATGACCCCGGGTATGGAAGTGTGGCTCGAAATTTAGCTGTTAATGTACTGGAGGCAAATGAAGAGAATAAGGCAAGCTATACCAGCGACCCGGTTTTAGTCATCGGAGTGATGGGAAGAAAGATTGGTTTTATCCCCGCTGCAGCAAGATTAGCTGATCCAAAAAGAGAAATACCTTTACTAATAATTCTTCCAGAGTCTCTGCCTAAAGATGATTATCAAAGTAATTTAGAATTTATTGCTGAAAAAGTTAATGAAAAATTAAGTAAATATGGAAGATGTATAGTAGTAATTGGAGAAGGAGTGGAATTAGGTGATCTGGGGATACTCCGAGATAGCTTTGGTCACACCCAGTTTAGTGCTTCTAAAAGGACAGTTGAGCAATTACTAATTAATTATCTAAATGGAACAGATAGAAAAGATAATAAAGGGAGGGCACAAAGTAGGCTAATAGTAAGAGGCATTGCTCGCTCGGAAAGACCAGGAACCCGTCAGAGAAGAGAGATTGCTTATGTATCTAACGTTGATAGAGAAGAGGCCTATCAAGTTGGTGCTTATGCGGCCCGAATTGCTCTATCTGGAGAAAATGGTTTTATGTCAACTATAATAAGAAAACCAGGAAATGTTTACAATATTACTTATGATAAGGTCCCCTTGAAGGTAGTAGCTAATTCAGAAAGGGAATTTCCAGAAGAGTGGATTGCATCGGATAGAATAGATGTAACTGATAAATTTATAGAATGGGCTTTTCCTCTAATTGGTAAACCTCTTCCCGAATTTGCAAAGTTCAAAGAAATATTCGCCCCTAAAAAATGTGGAGAATATATACCCGTGGAGTATAGATAAATAAATTAAGAAAAGGAGATGAAACGATGGCCTTGCCCAGACTTACCGAAAGACAGATAAAAGAAGACCCCGAACAACAATTAAGAAACTTTAAAAAGACTAAAGATTTTTTAGTAGCAATAGATACCGATGGTTGTGTCACTGACAATATGAATGGAAAACAGATGTTAATTTTTCATCCTCAATTTATGGAATTTTATCAATTATGGGAGATTGAATCTTATTTTAGAGAAGTTGCTGAATACTACAATCTTTTTTCTGTGGACCGGGGTTGCAATAGATTTATTGCTATTCAGCTTACCTTAACTGCTCTTCAGGACAGAAAGGACGTTCAACAAGAATTATTGAAAAAACATATAAAATTACCGAATATAAAACCTTTAAACGAATATATTGCCTATGCCAAGGAGAATAAATGGGGATTAGGGAATCCGAGTTTAGAGAAATTTCTTAATCAAAATCCTAAAGATTTGGATATATATAAACTTTTAGGGTGGAGTGAAGCAGTAAATAGAATGTTTCCTCATATTTCTGCCAAAATTCCTCCCTTTGATAAAGTTAAAGGGTGTTTAGAATTAATGGCTCAAGATGCAGATATATTAATTGTTTCAAAGACACCATATCTAGATTTAGCTAATTATTGGGAGGCTCAAGGGATCGCTAAATATGTTCAGATTATCGTCGGTCAGGAAATGGGTTCCAAGGGGCATCATATTGAGGTAGCAAAAAAGGCTGGCCAATATGAAGATGAGCAGGTGTTAATGATTGGTGATGGTGGGGGAGATTTAAAAGCGGTAAAAGTAAACAAGGGGCTTTTTTATCCGACCGCACCTGGCGTAGAACAGAAAGCTTGGGATAATTTTCCTGATGCATTTCAAAGATTTGTAAAGAGAGGATATAAAGGGGATTTTGAAGATAAGCTTTTAGAGATATTTAATAAAGCACTGCTTACTTCTCCTCCCTGGCAGCAATCAGGGTATGATCATACAAAATCGTATAGCGAGAAACAGGAGTTGCGAAAAACTCTATATAATAAATTTAATCCCCAAGGCAGGCTGCTTATATTATAAAAGGTTAAATAATTTTGAAAAATTCTAATTTTTTAAAATTATTTATAAAAAAAAGAAGGGAGGTTAATAAAAAGTGTAGTATATTATATACAATACAGGAATATAAAAATTATATATTCTGTATGGTAAAAAAATCATAAAAAAATTAAATAAGGAGGTTTTTTATGAAAAGGTTAACTTTAACACTGTTATTAGTCATGGTTATGGTAGGTAATGTGTTTGCAACGGGTCTGGCAGCAAGTAAGGTGCTTCATATGTATACAGCCTTTGATACAGAAGAGGCTAAATATTATATTGATGCCTTTAAAAAAGAAACTGGAATCGATGTAGAATGGGTGAGAATGTCGTCTGGTGAGGTTGCAGCTCGAATGGAAGCAGAATCCGTAAATCCCCAAGCCAGTGTTTGGCATGCCGGCTCTAATACAGATCATATAAACGCTGCTAAAAAAGGATTACTGGAACCTTATAAACCTAATACAGATTTCGAATTGCCAGAATCATTTCATGCTAAAGATTGGGCTTGGACCGGATTTTATACCGGTGCCATTGGGTTCGTTTCTAATATAAATTTTTTAAAGGAACATAAGGTAGAAGCTCCGACTTCCTGGTCTCATCTTTTAAACCCAGCTTTTAAGAAAAACGTTGCTATAGCTTATCCGTATACTTCTGGTACTGCATATACTACTTATGCTACTCTCATCCAAATGGTTGGACTGGAAAAAGCTCTGAACTGGTGGGAAGAATTGGATAAACAAAGTATTTTTCAGTATACTAAATCAGGAACTGGATGTATACCGATGGTTGGATTAGGTGAAATAGCAGTGGGAATTGCTTTTTCGCACGATATCGTTGCTAAAGGCATAAATGCAGGATATCCGGTAGTTATGACCTTCCCCTCAGAAGGAACTGGTTATGAAGTTGGAGGCCTTTCTTTAATTAAAGGTGGTCCTGAACCGGAATTGGGTAAGCAATTTATCGATTGGTGTTTTACTAAACAAGCACAGGATTTATTCCAGAAATATAGCCGTTTGCCTATTAATCCAAAAGCAACAGTTGCCGAAGGTGCTATAACTTTAGATAAAGTAAAATTAATCGATTATGACGCCATTTGGGCAGGCGAAAACAAAGATACATTGGTAACTGCCTGGAGAGATAGAATTGGACAATAAGTAAATTTAGTTAACCAGATAATAGAGAAATAATAATCCCTGTTACGAGTTGATTATTTTAGTAGCAGGGATTATTATATTATCACCACAAATATTATAGGATTGAAAATATGAACAGTTCAAATAGAAAAATACAGGAAATCATAGGAAATCTCCGTCTGATATGGAAAGAACCACTATTATTTGTATCTATACTGGCAATTTTTTATTGCTTGATAGTATTTGTGGTATTTCCCATCTTTCAAGTCTTTAAAACAAGCTTAATTATTGATAAGCAATTGAATTTTTCCAACTATTCAGCAATTTTTTCCAAAAGATATTATTATCAACCCTTCTTTAATAGTATGCTTTTAGGGATATATACAGCCACCTTGGGGACTATAATTGGGTTTATTTTTGCTTATGCCCTTACCAGAACTCCAATGCCCTTTAAAAATTTCTTTCGGGTAACTGCGACGTTCCCCATTATCTCCCCACCCTTTGTAGTTGCACTATCAGCTATTCTTCTCTTTGGGAGGGCAGGAAGTCTTAATCCTTTTTTAACTAAAATTATTGGTGACTATACCATATATGGGCTAGGAGGATTGATACTTGTTGAAACGATTGCTTATGCCCCTACTGCCTTTTTGGTCCTTTATGGCATTCTTCAGGCTATTGACCCATCCTTAGAAGAAGCCTCTATGGATTTGGGAGCATCGAGAGTAAAAGTGTTTTCTACCATTACTTTACCTTTATCTACCCCGGGTATTGCCAGTGCCTGGCTTTTGGTATTTATCCAATCTTTAGCTGACTTCGGAAACCCTATGGTTATTTCTGGAAATTATCGAGTTCTTTCAGTGCAGGCTTTTTTGCAAATTACTGGGATGTACGATTTATCTCGGGGTTCTACTCTGGCGATACTTCTGTTCATTCCAACCATAGTTGCTTTTTTTCTGCAAAAATACTGGGTTTCTCGAAAATCATATGTTACAGTTACCGGAAAGCCTACCGGTGCAACTATTAAGCAGTTGGAATGGTATATAAAACTACCGGTTTATACCTGTTGTATTATTTTTACCGGAATTGTTTTTCTTTTTTACGGAACCATCGTTCATGGTTCTTTTCAGACCCTCTGGGGAGTTAACCCCACCTTAACTCTAAGACATTATGTAGAAATGTATCAAGTAGGTAAAGATTATTTAATTGATTCTATAGTTCTTTCAGCTGTGGCTACACCTATAGCCGGTATTATAGGCATCTTTATCTCTTTTCTGGTAATAAGGAAAAAATTTATTGGTCGCGGTGTAATGGAGTTTATTTCTATGCTTACCTTTGCTGTTCCTGGGACTGTAGTTGGAATAGGATATATCTTAGCTTTTAACCAAAAAACTGTGCTACTTCCTTTTATAATGACCGGAACAGCTTGGATTATCATCATTCTTCTTATATTTAGAAATATGCCAGTAGGAATACGTTCTGGAATTGCCGCTCTTCAGCAAATTGACCCTTCTATTGAGGAAGCTTCAACTGACTTGGGTGCTGATAGCAATACTACTTTTCGTAGGATCACTTTACCTATGATTGCCCCTGCTTTTTTCTCCGGTCTTGCTTATAATTTTGTGAAAGCTATGACTGCTATCAGTGCAGTAATTTTTGTAGTGTCAGGTAAATGGAATTTAATTACTATAGCTATACTGGGTTTTGTGGATAATAGTAGGTATGCACAAGCAGCAGCGATGTGCAATTTATTGATTGTAATTGTATTAATTGCCTTAGGAGTTATTCAGCTAATAGTAAATCGCATTGGTAAAGGGGTAAGAACTGTTGACATTATTGGCTAATTATTTAGAAAAGGAAAGGATTTTTTATGAAACAAGATTATCTTGTGCTTAAAAATTTAGTAAAAATTTTTGGAAGCGGAAAAGAAAGTGTTACAGCAGTAGATAAGGTGAATTTAGAAGTAAAAGAAGGGGAACTAGTTACTCTTTTAGGTCCATCTGGGTGTGGAAAAACTACTGCCCTTCGGATGATCTCTGGCTTTGAGCTTCCTACTTCTGGGAAAATCTTTATTGATGGGGAAGAAGTAACTACTACTCCTCCCAATCAGCGACCCACTACTATGGTATTTCAGAATTATGCTCTATTCCCCCATATGACTGTATATCAAAATATTGCTTATGGATTAAAGATTCATCGGGAGAAAGAAAAAAATATTCGAGAAAGAACAGAAACTATTATGAATTTGGTGGGTTTAAAAGGATTAAATAATCGATCTCCATCACAACTTTCTGGAGGTCAGCAGCAACGGGTTAGTTTAGCTCGTTCTCTAATTATGGAACCAAAGGTACTACTGCTTGATGAACCTCTTTCCAATCTCGATGCCAAGATGCGAGTATCCACCAGATTAGAGATTCGTAAATTGCAGCAAAGGATTGGTATAACCTCTATCTATGTTACTCATGATCAAGAAGAAGCAATGACGCTTTCCGATCGGGTCGTTATTATGAGATATGGCCAGATTCAGCAGATTGGCACCCCTCAGGAAATATATACCCATCCGGTTAATCATTTTGTAGCTGATTTTATCGGTAAAGCGAACTTTTTGGGGGGAAGAGTGGTAAATATTATATCTCAGAATGAAATAGAAGTTGATATAAAAGGGGTAAAATATAAAGTTTATATATCAAAAAATACCTTTTCAGAAGGAGATAGAATTTTTCTGATTATTAGACCTGAATCTGTAGAACTAGAACCTAAGAAATCAGATGCCATTACTGGTATAATCAGTCAGGTGATTTATCTTGGTTCTAGGATGGTGTATGAAATTGAAGTGGATAAGAATCTCCTTAGTGTAGAGATTACTAACCCTCAGGAGCATAAAATTTATTCTAAAGGAGAGGAAGTAGCTGTAATTTTAAAGGAAAAAAGTTTACATATTATACCTTATGAAGAGATTAAAAAATAGTTATTTTTGTTATGGTGTTTGATATGAATTCACCAAATAAACACCTGCTTAAGATTGATATTGGTGAATTAGTTTAAACTCTATATTTAGTTTGAATAAGGTGGTTAACCTCTTCAATTGTTCGCTGAAAAGGATCTTCTGCTTCCATCTTTAAGCTGGTTACTGCCGCAGCCCAGATTATTGCTTCTTGCGGAGATGCGCTTAGACGTTTACATAGAAATCTTCTTTAACCAGACGGGTAACTGCGGCTACTTTTAGTCCCATTTTTACAGCTACATTAGAACCATAGTTAAAGGCTCCGCCATCCACCACTCTGATGCCTGAAGAAGACACAATTGTGTCTTTAGTATAATGTCCTATGAAGGCAATGTCATAAAACTTTTTAGCGTTTTCCACCTAATCATCTCCATTAAATATAAACAGAATATATTAACTTTTCCTTCTTTATCTCGTCATTACAAGGAGCATCGAAACGAGAGAGCAATCCTCTAAAATATATCATTTATTTTTTTTGTTTGTCAAATAATATTAGGATTTTAAAAATTAAGTTGACTATTAAAAAAAAGGGGTAGATAATATAAAATAGTGAGATGTATTTACTTAAAAGAATTTAGAAAATTTATAAAATTAAGCAGGATTTTTAAAAATTATATCGAATGTTTTATGGTGAAGAATAGTAAATAAATATTATTTTTTAATGAAGTAATCGAAGAAGTGAAAACTAAAAAACTTATAAGAAGGAGGTGAAATAGCATGGTGAACACCTGGTATTGGATTATAGGAATTGTAATTGTAGTAATAGCAATATATCTAATCTGGGGTAGAAAAAAGAAAAAAGGGGAGAAGTGAGCTTCTTAATTAACACAAGATGGTAGAATTACTTAGTCTCAAGCTGTCGGTAATTTGAAAAGCCTTTGCAGCTAATATACAGAATGTGGAATTTATAAAATAATTAATGAAATGAGCAGAACAAGAGAGGGCATTTAAAGCCCTCTCTTGTTTTTGGGAATACTCAGTGGGATTACGGTTTAGTCTGGGTGACTTTGGTTTTAAAAGTTAAAAATGGGAAGGTTTTAATTAAGCGACACTCAATACGTTATACACGATACGAAATAAAAAGAAGATAGAAGGGAAAAATTGAGAGTAGAAGAAATTTTAACTGGAAAAGAAGGAGGGAAATTATTTTTATTAGGCAACGAAGCTGCTGTCCGAGGGGCTTTAGAAGGTGGTGTTTCGGTGGTTTCTACCTATCCTGGTACCCCTTCTTCTGAGATAGGAGATGTGTTTTATAAAATTGCCCAGAAAGCGGGAGTATATTTCGAATTTTCTTCCAATGAAAAAGTAGCTCTGGAAGTCTCTATTGCAGCAGCTGCTGCTGGATTGAGGTCTTTCGCTTTTATGAAACACGTAGGATTGAATGTAGCCGCTGATTCTTTTATGAGCGCTGTTTACACCGGAGTAAAAGGAGGAATGATTGTTTTATCTGCCGATGATCCTTCTATGTACTCTTCTCAAAATGAACAGGATAATAGAATTATGGCTCGATTAGCTGGAATTCCACTACTGGAACCCTCCAATCCGCAAGAAATAAAAGATTTAATGAAATTTGGTTTTGAATTATCCGAACAATTTAGTATTCCTGTGCTTATACGTACTACTACTAGAGTATCTCATATGAGAGGGGTAGTTAATTTAGATCCAGTCGTCCGAGGGAAAGAAAAAGGATTTTTCTCTAAAAATCCCAGCCAGTATGTGGTAGTACCTGCTCATGTAGTAAAATTGCGAAAAGAACTGATCGAAAAATTATGTAAGATTAAAGAAATTGCCGACAGTTCCCCCCTGAATAAAATAATAGACCAGGGAGGGAAGACGCTCGGTATTATCACCAGTGGAGGGGCTTTTAATTATGTAATGGATGTGGTTAGCGAGAATGATTTAAAGGTAAATATTTTAAAGCTAACTTTTTCACATCCTTTCCCCGAAAAATTAGTTTTAGATTTTATAAACAGTGTGGATAAAATATTAGTAGCAGAAGAAGTAGAACCGGTAATGGAAAAAGAAGTCTTAGCCATCATAGGTAAACATAATATTAAGAAAAAAGTGTTTGGTAAATTAGATGATACTCTTCCCCGAATCTATGAATATAATCCCGATATTATATCTGCCGGGATGGCAAAAATAACCGATAAGATTTCAATAAAAAAAGAGAAATCTACTACTGAGCTCCCTTTACCTTTGCGGCCTCCGGTTCTCTGCCCCGGCTGTCCCCATCGGGCAAGTTATTATGCCTTAAAGAAGGCCATAAAGGGCTTAAAATTAAAAGAAGAAGAAATCATTTATTCCAGCGATATAGGATGTTATGCTCTAGCCCTGCAGCCTCCTTATAAGATGGCTGATTACTGTATATCTATGGGTTCAAGTTTAGGTATTGGTTGCGGTTTTGCTAAAGCAACTAATCAGAAGGTTATATCTTTTATCGGAGATTCTACCTTTTTCCATGCGGGAATGCCTGGTTTGGTCAATGCGGTTCACAATAAAGCTAAAATATTATTAGTGGTTATGGATAATAGAATAACCGGAATGACCGGAGGACAGACTAACCCGGGAGTACCTCTAGATGGGATGGGGAATCCAGCCCCTGAGGTTTCTATAGAAGGAATTGCCAGGGGCATAGGAGTAAAATTGGTCAAAACTGTTGATCCCTTTGATTTAAAAAAGACAGAAGAGGTATTTAAAGAAGCCTTGCAGTACGAAGGAGTAGCTGTTGTTATTACAAAACATCCTTGTGCCATGCTAACAGATGCAGAAAACAGGAGAAAAGGAATTAATATTAAATATAAAGTAAATCAGGAAAAGTGTATTAAGTGTTTGATCTGTGTGAAGAATTTTACTTGTCCAGCAATTTTTACAGAAAAAGATGGTTCTGTTCACCTCAACCCTTTATTATGCGATGGATGTGGGGTTTGTGTCCAGGTATGCCCAAAAAAAGCGATAGAGGTGAAAAAATGAAAAATACCTATAAAATTCATCTTATTGGAATAGGGGGTCAAGGAACTATAAAGGCCTCTACTATTATAGGAGAAGCAGCCATGAAGAAGGGCTTAAATGTAGTAATGAGTGAAGTGCACGGCATGGCTCAGAGAGGGGGGACAGTAATAACTGAACTAAAAATTGGTGAGGTATACAGCCCCCTAATCGAAGAGACTGATGCAGATTTACTGCTTGCTTTTGAACCAACAGAGGCCTTAAGATCACTGAATAAGCTTAGTGAGAAAACTTTTGTAATAGTAAATAGCATGCCAATTGTTCCCTTTACAATTTCTTTAGGCATCTCTGAATATCCTGAGCTATCTACCGTTTTTGAAGAACTAAAAGGTAAAATAAAGAATTTAGTGGTAATTGATGCTCAAAAAGTGGCTAAAGAAGCGGGGAATATCATTTCAGAAAATATGGTTCTACTGGGAGCGGCAATCGCAACTCCTAATTTTCCAGCGGATAAAGAATTAATTATTCAATCTATGAAAGAAAATTTACCCCCCGAGACTATTAAAACAAATTTAAAAGCCTTTGAAATGGGCTTTGCAGAGGTAAAAAATTAAATAAATATAACTTAGTTGTTAATAGAGGCTTATTGCGGATTCAATTATACTGAATATTAGGTAAGGGAGGAAAAGGTGATAAAAAGTTTTAAAGAATTATTTACCAATTTAAAAACTAAAGGAAGAGAAAAAATTATTGTCGCTGGGGGAGAAGACCTTGAAACTTTAAAAGCTCTAAAAGATAGTTATGATTATGGCTTGGGAGAAGGGATTTTAGTAGGGGAAAAAAATGAAATAGAAAAATCTCTTTCTCTATTAAGAGAAAGCAATTTTGTAAAAGAAATTATTGAGGCAAGAGATGATCAAGAAAAGGCACGAAAGGCTGTAGAGAAAGTAAAAGAAGGAGGGATACTTCTTAAAGGTAAAATTAAAACTGCTATTCTTCTAAAGGCGGTTTTAAATAAGGAGTGGGGTTTAAGGACTGATAAAATTATCAGTGATGTTTTCATCTTTGAAGATAGAAGAGAAGAGAATCCTAAGTTGGTACTAATGAGTGATGGCGGGGTAAATCTCAAACCGGATATAAACACCTTGGTGGCAATTATAAATAATGCAGTGGAAGTGGCGCATAAACTGGGAATAGAGAACCCTAAAGTTGCTCTCTTGGCCGCTGTAGAGACCATAAATCCTGATATGGAAGAAACTATTAAGGCTGGGGTGATTTCCAAGATGAATGAAAGAAAACAGATTACCGGTTGTATTATTGATGGACCTCTGGCTTTGGATAATGCCATTTCAGAATTTGCTGCTCAGAAAAAAGGCATCACGGGAGCGGTAGCAGGTAAAGCTGATATTCTGATTGTCCCGGATATTGCCGCTGGAAATATTTTTGGTAAAGCACTTATCTATTATGCCAATTATCAGGCAGGTAATTTATTAGTGGGCACAAAAGCTCCGGTAATAATACCCTCTCGAGCAGACAAAAGTGAGGTAAAATTAAATTGCATCGCCCTCTCTATCTTATGTAGTAAGTAAAGAGAGAATATTTATGAAATCTTAACTGCCTCGGTAGTGCACTTTTTCTTTTATTTAAAAAAATTTTAAAATTTTTCTTGACATTATTAAAAAAAGAGGTATAATTTTGTTTATTGTTTAAATTATACCGAACTGAAGCAACAAACAACAAAACAATCTTTTTCATAATTATACCTCCTTTATAAGCTCGCTTTGCAGTTAGCAAGGCGAGCTTTTTTTATGTCGATTTGAATATTTTATAATTAAAAGAGGATTTTCTAAATATTTTATAGTATTATTAATTATACTGAACTTGTAGAAGGTATTTCCCAATCTTTAATTAAAGGAGAAAACTATAAAAAAAGAAATAAAACTTTTTATAACTTTCATAATTTTCTTAAATTTATTCTTTTGGGTGAGCAGTTTTTCGGTATGTGGTAAGTTTTATGTGGTCAAAGATAAAGAAGGAAATATGATACGCTTTACTTCTCAGTGTCAGATTTCTAGTAAAGAAAAAGCAGCAGGATATACTATTATTGAAAAATATGGTCAATCTAAAACAGATCCATATGGTTTTAATAAAATAGATTGGGAAAAAGCAAATGCACAGGCAAAAGAAATAGAGGAAGTATTGTCAATTGGAAAAGATAAAAATTTACCCTATCCGAAATTTATCGTAGTGGCAACAGCTTATACTCCCGATGAAAAATCCTGTTGGCCTTATGCTGATGGTTTTACTTCTACTAATTATAAAGCTGGATATAAAAGTATAGCTATTGATCCGGAATATGGAATGTTTCATTATGGAGATGTGCTTTATGTTGAAGGTTATGGTGTAGGATTAGCCAATGATTGCGGAGGTGCTATCAAAGGTAGTAAGATTGATTTGTGCTATGACCTGGGAGATGAACAGAAGGCTCTAGACTGGGGTAAGAAAAAAGTAAGGGTATGGATATTAAATCGACTCGGCTAAGATAATAACCAATAGATATTTTTCTAGTTAAATAAAAAGTGAGGCTTTTTCCTCAAAGTAGAGGGAAAATAATCAGTTAAGGTATACGAAAAAAAGAAAAGGTTAGATCTGAATAAGATGTATAATAAAATTATAATGAAAAAGGTGAAAAAGTTAATTCTGATTATAATATTTTTCGTATTAACCTTCTCTTGCCTCTCTTCTTTTTCCTACGCTAAACCTAAAATTGGCTTAGCCTTAGGAGAGGGAGGGATAAGGTTTTACATTCATATTGGTGTCTTAAAAGCCCTGGAAAATGAAGGTATAAAATTAGACTATATAGCCGGGACTAGTATAGGATCTCTTATAGGGGGACTTTATGCTTTATGGGAAGATATAGACAAAATAGAAGAATATGTTTTAAGTTTAAACTTTAGTAAATATTATTTGTTTCAAAGAGAAGATATAAAGCTGCAAAATATAAATGAAACCCCTTTCATCATATTTTATTCAGAAATATCAAAAAGTAAAATAGATGTGAAGTGGTTGAAAGGTTTAATGGATGGGAAAATCATGAGAGATGAAATTGACCGCTTAACTAACCGGGCAAGTTTTGAATATGATCTTAAAATCCCCTTTAAGGTAGTCGCCACAGATCTTGTAACTGGCGAAAGAGCAGTTATTGACCAAGGGAGGATTTCTAATGCGATAACAGGTTCCATGTCCGTACCTGGAATGTCTCAACCTTTTGAATTTGAGAAAAAAATGTTAGTAGACGGTGGTTTAGTAGACCCTGTTCCTGCAGATGTGGTAAGAGAAATGGGAGCAGACATAGTTATCGGGGTAAATTTAAGCGATATTCAAAAAGACACTTCTCCCGTTATTAATAATGTTGTATCTATTCTGTTTAGATCCATATATATAATGCTGGAAGAATTAAGTGAGGTTTCATCTAGTAAGGCAGATATTGTTATAAAACCCTGGTATAGAGGTCCTCTCTCTACTAGTATGGAGAAAGAAAAAAAATTACAGTTAATTAAACTTGGGGAAGAAGAAACTAAAAAGATAATTCCATTACTAAAGACACTTATAAATTCCTACTGAATTTATAAGTGGTTACTGTATGCGATACTATATCGTTGCCTATATATTAATCTAGCAGATGCAAATTATGTAACACTTATTGCCGAAGGAAGGAGTAATACTATATTTTGAAAGACAATAGACCACAATTTAAAAGAATTAATTCTTTAGGGATTATCCCCATATTTTATCTTTTTACCATATTAATGATGCTTATGTATTTTTCAGTAACCGGAGAGGCCTCTCCAAAATTTCTTATATTTCACCTTGATGCCGTATCATCACAGGATTTCTTTCAAAATATGAAGGATGGTTATCTTCCTAATCTGAAAGCTGTTTTTGAGAATGGCCACACTATTCGTTATGGCCTTAGTCTCTTTCCTGGAGGGACAGAAACAATTTATCCTCGTTTAAAAGAAGGGTTAGACAATTCTACTGGAGGTACGGTAGGATGGGGTGGTTATGACCGAGATAAAGAACAAATTATATCGCAATATAAAACTTTTTTGTATCTGTTCTCTTATTTACCTCGACGAGCCAAAGCAAGTTTTATTTATGGAATACCCGGATTTGATGTTTTTATGTTTCTTCCTCTCCTTAATATCCCTGAGCTTTTGGAAACATATGGGGTGGTAGAATTAATTTGGTTCACTACTGATGCGCTGGGTCATGCGCTGGGTCAGAGATTATACCGGGACAGTATACGAAGGTTTGACCGTTATTTTGGTAATCTGATTAAAAGATTGAATCTTAATGAGGTTAACCTAATCCTTTATTGCGACCACGGAATGTCCTTTGGTGATTTTAGCGTTATTAATCAGGATAAAGAAATTAAGAGAATAGTAGGAGATAACCTCCGGATATTTACTTATCCTAATTTATATTTAAAAAATCCTGAAGTAAAAGATGAGGTAGCTAAGGATATTATTTTGGAAAGTGAGATTGATTTTGCTTTTTATAAGGAGGATCCCCATCGGGTGATCGGTTATTCAGATCAGGGGAAGTTTATCTTTGAAGAAAAAGAAGGAAAGTTTCGATACTTGTTTGAAGGTAAAGATGCTTTTGATTATTATAGTTCTGGTTATAATGGAGAATGGTTAACTGCTTTAGATTGGTTGTCCCACACCAGGGAGAGTCGATTCCCAGCAGTTCCGCCCAATATATATAATCTCCTTTCTAATGAGAAGGCCGGTGATATAGTAATAGTCATCAATCCCCCTAAAATACCCTATACTAACTTGCATTATATGGCTAATCATGCCGGAGTTACTGATACCGATTTGATGATTCCTATTTTGCTTAAAGGCCCAGAGCTGGAACATCTTTACAACCGAGAAGAGATGTGGTTACATAATCTCTACCCTAGTATACCTGAACTCAGTTTTAAAAATCTTGAACCGGAAAGGGAGAAAAATTCTTTTAGTTTTTGGGGAGGTGACTGTGGGGAATATAATCTGGGTTATGAAATATCTCTTTCACCAGCTTATCGATGGAATTTAGGTTTTCGCTTTAGCGACGATATCTACCGCAGCTGGCTGGAATATGACCTTTATAGCTCTTATCTAATCAGGTTATGGGCTGGAGTAGGCCTGCAATATCAAAAACAGAGTCTTGAAGCATTGGCTCAAGCCCGTTTACAGATAGACTTAGGGAAAATACAGCTTAATTATGGAGGACAATTTACTCCGGAAGGATGGGAAATAAATACTAAGGAAGTTATTTATCAAATTAATGATCAACTGGCTATAGAATGGTTAGTCCCTGATGCTTTAGGCTTGAGTATAAGCTGGTAGATTTAAATAAATAGGGACACATCCCATTTAAATTAAAATGGGATGTGTCCCTATTTATTTATATCTCGATATTAAAGATAATTTAAGAAGGAGGAAACTAATGAAAAAAATTAATTTTATTTTTGGGTCGTTTTTATTATTTATAGGAGCACTATTAATATTAGCAAACTTTGGAATAATAAAAATTAATTGGAGTAATCTATGGCCTCTGTTTTTATTCCTACTTGGAATTTTATTTGAATTAGGTTATTTTATTTATCGAAAAGACGCAGGTCTGCTGGTTCCAGCAGGAATACTCATTACTTATAGTATCTTATTTTCAGTTAATATTATTTATGGTTGGGACTTAATGGAAGATTTATGGCCTATATTTCCTTTAGGAGTAGCCATAGGTTTATTCCAGCTTTATCTTTTTGGAGCAAGAGAGAAGGGACTCTTAATTCCCATAGGAATATTAGGAGCTATTTCTATCTTTTTTATAATTTATAATCTATTTTTTGCTAATTTTGGACTTTTAGCCGGAATTGGGATTATAGTAATTGGTTTATGGATTATCTTTAAGAAAGCTAAATCAAATAATAAAACATAAGAGTAATAAATAGGGACACATCCCATTTAAATTAAAATGGGATGTGTCCCTATTTATTTATCTAACCAGTAAACTACTGGTAGAACTTATTATCCTCAAGTACTACCAGTAATAGTAACATTTACAGTATCAGTTTCAGTAATGCTATCTTCTGTATAGCTTACCGTAATAATTGCAGCAGTTGCTGCGCAGGCTGTCGCTACTGAAATTTTTCCATTAGTGACTGTGACATTGGCTACATTTGACGCATAAGTGCAACTACTAAGTGCTATATTGGCACTGGTATCATTATCATAATAAGCAGTAATCGAAGTAATGGTCTTTGAGCTACCCTTCACTATGGTCATAGTGGCAGGAAGTACTACTATCGAAGTAAGCGTAGTTTCACCCACTGTAATGGTAAACGATTGAGTGGTTGATCTATATGGATCAGATACTTCAACAGTAACATCGTAACTCCCCGCGGAAGCAGGAGTCCAACTGATTACTCCGGTAGTAGAATTAATAGTCATACCAGTAGGACCATCAGTTAAGGAATAAGTTAGAGTATCTCCCTCAGGATCAGTAGCTTCTACCTCATAAGTATATAGAGCTCCCTCTTTTACAGAGGTTATCGGGGTTGATTCAATAACCGGTGCACTATTGAAAAGTGCGCAACCGGTAAATAGAAATGCAACAAAAAATAGACCTAAACTGAGTAATAATTTCTTATTTTTAATGATAATCACCTCCTTTCTGGTATTATAACATAATAAATCAAAATTTTTTATTTAAATTATTCTAATTTTTCTTTCGGCGGAGACTTTTATAATTTTTCCAATAATCTGGCTTAAAGTAAAACCTTGCTGATACAAAAGAGTTTTAGCTTTTTCTGCTTGTTCAGGTTTAATAGCTAGCAACAATCCTCCTGAAGTTTGGGCATCATAAAGGATAATTTCCTGTTCTGAGGGAATACCCTGTTTTTTTTCTACCCGGCAAGAATAATTTTCTTTGTTTTTCATGGTTCCTCCTGGAATCATCCCGGAAGAAATATATTTATCTAGACCTTTTAGCACCGGTATATTATTAATCTGCAGTTCTGCTCCTAAATTTTTATTAGTCAGCATTTCACTTAAATGACCTATTAAACCAAAACCAGTAATATCAGTCAGGCTATGGATGGATAATTTTAATAATTCTTCCGGTAACTGATTTAATTTGGTCATCCAGAAAATAGCTTTTTTTATGGTGGTTGGTTCAGCCATATCATTTTTAAGGGCAGTAGATAATATCCCGGTACCTAAAGGTTTAGTTAAGATCAGTAAATCTCCTTCTTGAGGTTTATTATTATAGATAATATCTTTGGGACAGATTAATCCTACTACAGCTAATCCATACTTTGGTTCTTTATCTTTTAGGGTATGTCCTCCTACTAAAATTGCCCCAGCTTCAACAATTTTTTTTGCTCCTCCTTTTAAGACCAATTTCAGATCAGCTAATCTATTCTCGGGGAAGCAAACTATATTTAAAGCCAGAAGAGGTTTCCCTCCCATAGCAAAGATATCACTTAAGGCGTTAGCGGCTGCAATTTGTCCAAAAATATAAGGGTCATCAACTATGGGAGTAATAAGATCCAGGGTAAAAATTAAAGCCTGGGTTTCATTCAATTTATAAACTGCTGCGTCTTCATAGTTTTTAAATCCAGCCAATAAATTATTATTTTTTAAGATTTTAAAATTTTTTAAGATCTCACCGAGATCTTTGGAGTTTAATTTAGCTGCTCAGCCGGCAGCAGAAACCATCTGGGTTAATTTCTTTTTATCTACCAAATCGTTTCTGGCTCCTTTCTATTTATCTTTATTTTTTAATATTAATATTCTATTATTTTCTTTACGTTGAGTAATTTTTTCTTGGTCCATTTTATTAAGTAAGGGGATAATATATTTTCGGCTTATTCTCAATAAAGTGCGTACTTGAGAAATGGAGATGAAGCCATTTATTTTTAAAAAATCTATTAATTTATTTTTCATCATATCATAATTCTTATTTTCCAGTAAAATCCCCTCATTTAATTTGATAATTTCTCCCTCTTGAATTAAAAAATCAATTATTTCTTTACTCCCCGCAATTTGAGAATTAAGTTTTTTTTCATCAGGAGGATTAAGAGGATTATCTTTTATGATTTTTAGTATTTTAGAAATTAGTATCTTTTGCTCTGGAGAAATTTTAGGCTTAATAGAGGGCAAAAAGATTATTCCTTTTTCTAAACCTATATTTTTTGTATTAGTTAAGACTTCTATTAAGTGAGTAAAAATTTCTGGCTTTAAATAATAAAAATAACTTTGAAATTTATTTAAGGGAAAACCTGTTTGCAAGGGAAATAATTCGTATTCGTGATTTAATTGGTTCATAAATTTTTTTATTTGCTCTTCCCAGTAATTTTTCTCGATTAGCCAGTAATTAGTAGCCATTATTTTTCCTTCTTTTATCAATAATTCAACCATTTCCCGTATTTCTGGGTAAGCATAATTACTATTAGCTAATAAATTATCTTTTTTAATAAAGATAATTTTATTTAATTCGGTTAGAATTAATTCTCTTAAATCAAGTTTTATCCTGGTTTGTAAAAAGTTAATAATATCTTTATCCTTTAAATTATGTTTAGGGGCTATGGGGTCAATAATTAATCCACCGCCAATAGTTTTGGAGGGGCTGGGTATTCTTAAAATAAAGCGATCTCCCAAATAAGTTGCCATCGATTCTTTAAAACGTAATTGGCCAAATCCTGTTTCACCATCTTGCAGATATTTCTTTTCGTCAAGGATTACTTTAGCTAATATTTCTTTAGTGCCGCTGAAAAAAAACACTTCCGATCTATTAATTAAAGAGTATTTTTTTGCTTGAGGGAGAAGTTGTATTTGGATATCAATATTCTTACTGGCTCTAATCTGCTTCGTTCCAAAGACAATGTCTCCTCTATGGAGCTCACTTTTTTCTATTCCTACTAAATTAAGGGCTACTCTACTACCCGGAAAGGCACTTTCCACTTTTTCTTTATAACTTTGTAAATTTCTAATCCGGGTTTTTCTATAAGAAGGGAAAATGGTGACTTCCATCCCGGTATGAATGGTTCCACCTATTAAAGTACCGGTAATTACGGTTCCACTTCCTTTAACCTTAAAAACTCGGTCAATTGATACCCTGGGTTTTCCAATATCTCTTTTTGGTTTTATCTTAGCTATCAAATTTTGAATAACTGATTTTATTTGCTCAATTCCTATGTTCTTTACTGCACTTACTTTTATTAGGGGAGCATTAAAAAAATTAGTATTTTTTAACCTTTCTTGGATTTCTTTTTCGACCACATTTAATCTATTTTGGTCTACCAAATCAACTTTGGTTAGAGCGATAATGCCGTATTTTATATTAAGGAGATCTATTATTTGGAAGTGTTCTTCAGTTTGTGGCATCCAACCTTCATTTGCATCAATGACTAAAATTACTGCATCGATTCCGGTTGCCCCGGCGATCATATTTTTGATGAGATTTTCATGGCCGGGTACATCAACTATTCCAATTTTTTCTCCGGAAGGAAGGGTCATCCAGGCAAATCCTAAATCAATGGTCATTCCTCTTTCTTTTTCTTCGGGTAAACGATCGGTATTTATGGAAGTCAGAGCATAGATTAAAGCTGTTTTACCATGATCAATATGCCCAGCGGTACCTAAAACAAACATAAAAACCTCTTTTTAAGTCATTATCGCATCTTAGGTCATTCTCGCTAAAGCGGGAATCTATCTTTGTAGGGGCGTATTACAATACGCCCCTACTTATAGTTTCCGCCTCGAGTGCGGAATGACAAAAATATATTTTTTCTTTAAAAGCTTCTGCTTCTGCCTTTGCCTTAGGGGGTGGCAGTGTACTAAAATTTATTTCATCTTAGAATAAACTGATTTAATAATTTTTATGACTAAATTATCATCAGAGGAGTCAAAACAGCGAGGATCTAAAACAAAATTTTCTTTTTCTTTTCTTCCCAGGAGAGGAGGACTACCTAAGCGCAATTCTTTAGAAAAAATTTCCACCGGACCAGGGGGTTTTATAATTACTAATTTAGTCGGTAAACTTTGTTCCGGTAAAGAACCTCCCCCGATGGCTGTTTGCCCTTCTTCTAGGAAGGCAGGAATATTTTCATTTTTTAATTTTTGGCAGATATTTTGGCTACGCTCATCAATTTTTTCTAAGGGACAGGAAATCATTTTCCAGATGGGAATTTTTTCGGTAGCCTCATTTTTTAAATAAATTAATAAAATTTCTTGAAGTATAGTTAAAGTTATTTTATCTACCCTTAAGGTCCGAAACAGTGGATGTTGAGAAATTTTTTTTAAATAAATTTCTTTGCCACAAATAGCTCCTCCTTGAGGACCTCCTAAGAGCTTATCGGTACTAAAACAAACAATATCAGCGCCAGCTCGAATATTTTCTTGCACGGTAGGTTCATGTTTTAAACCAAATTTTTCAGTACTTAAAAATGTACCACTACCTAAGTCCATTACTACTGGCAAATTGTATCTTTTCCCTATTTTTTTAAGCTCGTTAATCTCAACTTGGTGAGTAAAACCGTTCATCTTAAAATTACTTTGGTGGACTTTTAATATTAAAGAAGTATGGTCATTAATTGCTTTTTCATAATCTTCAATAAAGGTTTGATTAGTAGTACCTATTTCTCGAAGATAAGCACCACTTTGTTCTAATATTTCCGGGATACGGAATCCTCCTCCAATTTGAATTAATTCTCCTCTGGAGACAATTACTTCTTTATTTTTAGCCAGAACATTTAAGATCAAAAATATAGCTGCCGCATTATTATTAACTATTAAACTATTTTCTGAATGACTGAGAGTACAAAGTAATTTTTCAACAATTTTTCCTCTTTTTCCTCTACTACCTTCTACCAGATCGTATTCTAAATTAATATAACCTGGTAGAGAGTTTTGAATAGATGCAAGTATTTCTTTACCAAATGGTGCCCTACCTAAGTTAGTATGGAGAATTACTCCACTGCCATTTATAATTCCTTGTAAAAAAGTATATTTCTCTTGGTCAAAATATTCTTTAATTTTATTTATCCTTTCTTCTGGTGAATATAAAGGGATGTTTTTAGACCTATTTTTTTTCTCTTCAGAGATAACTTTTCTTACTATTGGGGTAAGCATTTTTTGGGAATATTTTAATATTAAAGGTTGTAGGTTTTTATTTTGTAAAATTTTTTCTACGCTCGGAATCCTGGATAGTAATAAATTTAAATTATTATTTTCTGTTTTATTTTTCAATTAATAAGGTTATCTCCTTGGGGTTTAAAAAAATAGGGACACATCCCATTTATTTTGGCGGGAGGGGTAGGAATCGAACCCACCGCAGCAATTACCATTAATTACCGCCCACGGATTTGAAGTCCGCAAGGCCCACCAGAGCCTATCCGCTCCCTTCTTGCTTTATTATAAATTGAAATGTAAAACTTTACAAGTAAAATAAATAGGGACACATCCCATTTATTTTTGATTAGTTGTAAAAATTGTGATATATTTCTATTATGCCACGTATAGCCAGAATAGTAGGTATTGGATACCCTCATCACCTAATTCAGAGGGGTAATAATAGACAGAATATATTTTTTGACCAAGAAGATAGACGGTTATATCTTAAATGGTTAAAAAAATATAGCTTAGAATGTGGTTGTACGGTTCATGCCTATTGTCTTATGAGCAACCATGTCCATCTTCTAGTCGTCCCCCAATATAATTATTCTCTGGCTAAAACTATGCAGAAATTAAGCCTTAGATTTACCCAACACATCAATAAAAAATATAAAAAAACAGGCAGATTATGGGAATGTAGATTTTATTCTGCTTTAGTGGATAAAGAATTGTATTTTTGGTCTATAGGTCGGTATATAGAGCGAAATCCTGTTCGAGCGAAAATAGTAAGTAAGCCAGATGAATATCAATGGTCTAGTGCTAAGGCTAACCTTACCGCTAAGGAGATTGATTTTATTAAACCAATATGGCAGGATGATACTGAGAGGGAAGAATACATTACCTTCTTAAACAACTCAGATAAGGAAGAGGAGATAGAAATAATAAAAAAATCTACTATTAGCGGAAAACCTATCGGGTCTGAGGAGTTTCTTACCCAGCTGGTTGAGACTTTAGGTATTACTATAAATACACGACCTAAAGGAAGACCTCGTAAAAGGAAAAATTAAATTATAATTATAGGAAAATTAATAATAGGATGTGTCCCTATTTAAAAAGAAAGGGGATCGGGTTTGAAAGTAGGCTTATTTCATTTGATTTCAGAAGTGCATAATGAAGAATACATTAATAGCACTTTACAGAATTTTATTGCTGAAGTCGAAGAAAAATTAGCTGAGAAATTTGAAAATATAAATTTAAAAAATATTAATGAAAAAGATTATTTTCCCCTTATTTTTATAAAATCCGGTGGGGTAGAAGGAAAATTTAAGCAGCTTTTTAAACCAATCAAGGGACCTTATCTACTTTTATCCAGTGGTTTACATAATTCTTTGGCTGCCTCTTTGGAGATTGCCTCTTTTTTAAGACAACAGGGAGAAAAAGTAGAAATACTCCATGGTGATAGCAATTATATTACCCAAAGAATAAAAGAGCTTAAAAAAGTTTTTGAAATAAAAAATAAGTTATCTACTTTAAAGTTAGGAGTAATTGGCCAGCCTTCCGATTGGCTTATCGCCAGCGAAGTAGATTATCTAAAAGTGAAAGAGATTTTAGGGATATCGTTAATAAATATTGAAATGAAAGAATTAATTGAAGAGATCGATAAAAATTATAATTTTGATCATCCCAAATTAAATGATATTAAAGATAAAGAATTTGATAGTAAATCAATCGAAGGAGCATTGAAAATTTATAGCGGGTTTAAAGCTATTGTAAACAAATATAAACTTGACGGTATTACCGTAAGATGTTTTGACTTGCTGGAAATTTATAAGAACACAGGTTGCCTTGGCCTATCCTTATTAAATGATGAAGGAATTGTTGCCGGATGTGAAGGTGATATTCCTGCTCTTATTTCTATGGTTATTTTGCATTATTTGACTGATGAACCTGTTTTTATGGCTAATCCCGCAAGTATTAACATTGACAAGAATGAAGTAATTTTAGCTCACTGTACCTTGCCCCTAAATATGCCTGATAAGTTTTATTTAAAAACTCACTTTGAATCAGGTTTGGGGGTGGGGATAAAAGGAGACATCAGGGAAGGGGAAGCTACCATATTTAAACTCTCTAAAGACGGTAAAAATTATTTTGTATCCAGTGGAGAAATTATAGAAAATTTAAATAGGAAAAATTTGTGTCGGACCCAGATAAGACTAAAATTAAAGCAAGATGTAAAATACTTTTTGCAAGAATCTATCGGAAATCATCATCTGATTTGCAAAGGAGATTACAGTAAGTTGGTAAGAGAATTCTTTAAATGGTAAAATAGTGATATAAAATAATCAAGCAAGGAATTTTGGTTATGTAAAAATTCTTATCAGGATTACAAAATAGTAAGAATATTTTAGGAGACTGTTCTAAAGTGTGATAGAGAACCATCTATTGTCACGATTTATAGAAAAATGGGATGTGTCCCTATTTTATTTTTTTTAGGAGGAGAAAATAATGGGTGATATTATGCGGCCACTTCCATTTAAGCAGCTACTTCACTGGATAATTGAGGAATATCGATCACAGCAAACAATTTTTGGGATACCGGAATCTCAATTTTTTAGAAAAGAAAACCGAAAAAGTATTCAGATATTTGATGAAAAATGCGATACCCCTGTGGGACCTGCAGCAGGACCTCATACCCAGTTAGCTCAGAATATTATTACTGCCTATTTGGTTGGGGGACGTTTTTTTGAGCTGAAGACGGTACAAAAAATTGACCGTCTGCAATTTGAGAAGCCCTGTATCGATGTAAGAGATGAGGGTTACAATACCGAATGGTCTACCGAACTTTCTCTGGAACAGGCATATGATGAGTATGTCAAGGCCTGGATACTGCTTTATTTTATAGAGTCAGTTTTTAATATGCGCTTTACTGCTCAGCAATCTTTTATTTTTAATATGAGTGTTGGTTATGACCTGGAGGGAATCAAAACACCGGGTATGGATTCGTTTATTAATAACTTAGCCGATGCCTCCGGGCATCCGGTATTTAAGTGTCACCTAAAGGAATTAGATTCTTTTATTCGGGAAACAAACTTTCCGGAAGCTATACCTATTAAAGGAAAGATGGAAAGCTTGCAAAATATTCCCAGTATGATTTCACCTCAGATCACTCGTTCGGTGACTCTTTCTACCATGCATGGATGTCTCCCCGAAGAGATAGAAGCGATCAGTAGATATCTTATGGAGGAAAAAAAGCTCCACACCTTTGTAAAGTTGAATCCGACTCTCCTCGGCTACAAACCGGTCAGGAAAATACTGGATACCCTTGGATTTAACTATATAACCCTTAAGGAATCTACCTTTACTAATGACCTGCAGTGGGATGATGCCATAGGGATAATTAAACACCTTTCTAAATTAGCCACTGACTGCGGCCGTAATTTTGGTATTAAGCTCTCCAATACCCTGGGGACGGTAAACACCCTGGGTATCCTTCCAGGAGAGGAGATGTACCTCTCAGGACGTATTCTCTTTCCCATTACCATTACTCTGGCTTCCCGCTTGTCGAGTGAGTTTGGAGGAACTCTCCCTATGTCCTACTCAGGGGGGGCGTCTCAGTTGAATATCCTCCGGATCTTTGAAACCGGGATTAAGCCCATTACAGTAGTCACTGAGCTGTTAAAGCCAGGTGGTTATCTGAGAATGACCGAAATGGCCCGAAAATTAGAATCAATACTTGAAGAGAGTAGGCAGCCTAATATTATCGATCTAGAAAAGCTTAACTGTTTAGCCGAAGAGACCCTCCAAAAAAATTATTACCGGAAAGATTGGAGAGGTACAAAGAAGGTTTTCGTTGACCGGGAATTACCTCTGACCGACTGCTATATAGCTCCCTGTGTTCTTTCCTGTCCAATCCATCAGGATATCCCGGAGTACATTCGGCTGGTAGGAGATGGACAGTATGATAGAGCTCTGGAACTTATTTATTGGAAAAATCCTCTTCCCCAGATAACCGGATATATTTGCACTCATCAATGTATGTACAACTGCACTCGTCTTGACTATGAAGAACCGGTGGGTATTCGCGAGTTGAAGAGGATTGCCGCTGAGCATGGAAAGGTCGCCTACCCTATTAAAAGCCGCAGTGCGGTTAAGTGGTTGGATACGAAAGTTGCGGTTATCGGGGCAGGACCAGCAGGGCTAGCGGTAGCTTACTTTCTGGCTAAAAGCGGATTCAGGGTGACTGTATTTGAGAAGCAGGATTCTCCCGGTGGTGTAATAAGTCATACACTGCCTTATTTTAGGATTCCTGGGGCTGCAGTTAAGAAAGATATTTCTGGTATCCAAGCACTGGAGGTGGATTTCAAATTTGGAGTATCAGCAGAATTTTCTATTAATGATATGCATAAAGAAGGATTTACATATATTTTTATAGGAATTGGTGCAGAAGTTTCCCGGAAGATTCAGTTAATTGGCGATAATGATAAGGTTTATGAAGCCCTGGATTTTTTAAGGTCTTTTAATAAAAATTTAGGAACTCTTGGAACTCTTAACCTTGGCCGGAGTGTAGCGGTGATAGGGGGCGGAAATACCGCCGTGGACAGTGCACGGTCAGCCCTGAGATTAGATGGTGTAGAGAAGGTTTTTATCATCTACCGCCGTACTAAAGATGAAATGCCAGCAGATAGAGAAGAGTATAAGCGAGCTCTTGAAGAGGGAGTCATTTTTAAGCCCCTCTTATTGCCGGAATCATTTTCAAAAACTGGTATCTTGAAATGCCGCAGGATGACTTTAGGCGCTCCTGATTCCAGTGGTCGCCGGAGTCCTGTCCCCACTGAGGAGACTGAGGAGATAGCTGTAGATGCTGTGATTAGTGCTATTGGAGAATATACCGACCCGAAGTTTCTGACCGCTCAGGGGTTAAAACTTGGGGCAGACAGTAGACCTTATGTAGACCCAAAAACCCTGGAAACTAATCTTGAAAATGTTTTTATAGGTGGTGATGCCCTTCGTGGGCCCTCAACTGTGGTTGAATCTATTGCGGATGCACGAAAGGTAGTCGAGGCTATGGCCAGAAAAGAGATACCAAACTGGAAGTCTATGGATAAGGATTTCAAATTAGGTTTTGATAGAAAACGGCAGGTTTTAGAGATTTATAATAAAAAGGGTTGCCTCGTCCCTGCTCAAATATCCAAAGATGATAGAGTAATAGCTGAGAATGAAGCCGGGCGGTGTCTTGAGTGTAATATTATTTGTAACAAATGTGTCGATATCTGTCCAAACCGGGCGAATCTGGCGATTGAGATTGATGAGAAAGAGGGCTTTCATGATAGATGGCAGATTCTCCATCTTGATGCCTGGTGCAATGAATGCGGAAACTGTGGCACCTTCTGCCCCTACAATGGTTTACCCTATAAGGACAAGCTGACTCTTTTTTCTACTAGGGAGGACTTTAAGAACAGCACCAATAATGGCTTTGTTATTACAGGTCCTTCTGATGATAAGTTAATGACCTTAAGGTTAAAAGATTATCTATGGAAATTGAAAATTAATAAAAACAATGAACTAATAATACCTGCAGATTTTAAATATCCAAACAATTATGATCTTGAGGAGCCTAAAAAAATTTTCATGATAATAAGCACTGTATTAAAAGATTACAATTATTTAATCAATGATTCGATAAACTAAAAAAATATAATTACACCATTGCGGAGGCACGGTGCACCGTGGAAAAATAGGATGTGTCCCTATTTAATTTAGAGGGGGGAGGGAATGAATAGACAAAATTCTTTTGAAAAAGATTTTCCGGGATATATTGCTCCTCAGAAGATAGAGGAAGTTTTAGAAATATTATCCAAATATGGAAAAGAAATTAAAATAATTGCTGGAGGAACCGATCTATTAGTGCAATATTATGATCGACTTTATGAGGTTAGTGCTTGGTTAGATTTAAAAAATATGGAGGAATTAAAAGAAATTAAAATAGATCAGAATCAAATAGAAATTGGAGCTATGGCTACTCATACTCAATTAGAAAGTTCAGCAGACATTAAAAGGTATTATCCAGTTTTAAGCCAGGCAGCTTCCGATATTGGTTCTCCTCAAATTAGAAATCGAGGAACTATCGGAGGGAATATTGTAAACGCCTCTCCAGCAGGTGATCTTTTACCCGCTTTAATAGCTTATAGAGCACAATTTAAATTAGTTTCCCATAAAGAAGAAAGTATAGTTTCTGCTGAAGATTTTTTTCTTGGTCCTAAAAAAACCATATTAAAACCCGAACAATTATTATCTAAGATTATTATTCCAATTCCAGAGCAAAATACTTATAGTAGTTGGATTAAAATTGGAAAAAGAAAAGCTTTAATTGTGGCTACTGTGTCATTGGCTTTAGTCCTAAGTATGGCCGAGGATAATAAAATTATTAAGGAAGTAAAAGTCTGTCTCGGCTCTGTAGCCCCAACCCCTTTTGAAATAATGGAAATAAGAGAAAAAATGATAGGTCGGCAATTTAACCAGTTAGATTTTAATGAATTAGGCCAATTAGTAGAAGATAGAATTTCACCTATTGATGATATTAGGGGAACAAAAGAATATCGCCAAGATGTAACTAAAAATATAATGATTAATGCTTTAAAAAAGATATATGAAACTTGGAGGCAGTCTAGATGACTAAATTAAAGATAGAACTAATTGTTAATAGTAAGAAAAGAAAAATAGAAATAACTCCTTCCACACGCTTAATAGACTTATTAAGAGATGATTTACATCTTACTGGAACTAAAGAAGGATGTGGAAAAGGTGAATGTGGAGCTTGTACCGTAATTATGAGTGGTGAGTTAGTGGCTTCTTGCTTGGTATTAGCTCCTCAAGCAGACGGAGCAGTTATTACTACTATCGAGGGCATAGGGAGTAGTGACCATTTAGATCCCATTCAAGAGGCTTTTATAGAGACCGGAGCAGTTCAATGTGGATTCTGTACTCCGGGAATGATCTTAGCTGCCAGGAGATTATTGGAAGAAAATCCCCCTCCTAATGAAGAGGAGATAAAACGGGGTATTTCTGGTAATCTTTGTCGCTGCACTGGCTATCAAAAGATTATCGAGGCTATTAAGTTATCTATAACTCGATTATCTAAGAGTGATAGCAGAAAGGCTAAATAAGATGAGTGAAAAATATATAGGTAAAGATATTTTAAAAGTGGATGTCCAAGATAAAGTAACTGGGAAAGCTTTATATCCTGACGATATTTATTTTAAAGATATGTTATATCTCAAAATTAAAAGAGCCACTCATCCTCATGCTTATCTACGTAAACTTGATTTAAGTAAAGCAGAGAAATTACCAGGAGTGGTTAGGATTATTACTGCTGCTGATATTCCTCAAGTTAAAAATTTTGGTTTAATTATCAAAGATCAGCCCGTCTTAGTGGGAATTGGACAAAAAATGCGTTATATGGGAGATGCTCTGGCTATGGTTATCGCTGAGAGTAAGGAAGTTGCTTCTAAAGCAGTTAAACTGATCGAGGTTGAAGTAGAAGAATTAGAAGTAATATCCGATCCCTTGCGAGCTATGGATAAGGATGCCCCTCTTATTCATCAAGATGGAAATATTCTGGCTACCCATTATTTGGAAAAGGGTGATATAAAAAAGGGTTTTGCGGAAGCTGATGTTATTGTAGAGAAAGAATATGGAACAAGTTTTTTAGACCAGGTACCTCTTCAAGTAGAAGCTGGAGTTGGACTTTATGACCAAAAGAATGAGGTGATAAAACTCTGGGTAGCTTCTCAATGGCTCCATGATACTCAAGCTGATGTGGCGCAGTCTTTAGGCCTTCCAAAGGAAAAAATAAGGATTATCCAACCGGCTATCGGTGGAGCATTTGGCAAGAAAGAAGATATTTCTGTTCATATTCATCTTGCCTTAGCAGCTATAGAAACCAAGAGGCCAGTTAAATTGATATATACCAGAGAGGAATCAATGATTACTCAATCCAAAAGACATCCTTTTATTATCAGGGCAAAAACAGGTGTAACCAAAGAGGGTTACTTAACTGCTTGGCAGGCTGAAGTAATCGGTGATACCGGAGCCTATGCCTCCTGTGGTCCGGCAGTGGTTCATAAAGGTATGTACCATTGTACGGGGCCTTATAATGTAGATAATGTTAAAGGTGTAGCCTATACTGTTTACACTAATAATACTTATGCAGGAGCGATGCGTGGCTTTGGTACCACTCAGATGGCTTTTGCCTATGAGTCTCAGATGGATATTTTAGCCCACAAATTGGGGATTAGCCCAGCTCAATTCCGTTTGCAAAATGCTTATGATATAGGCTCTTCTACACCTAATAGCCAGATATTAACCCATAGCGTAGGGGTAAAAGAGACCATTAAAGAAGCACTAAATATGGCTGGTTGGAAGGGGGAAGCACAATGAAAAGAAAGGGTAGAGGAATGGCCACCATTATGTTTGGTTTTGGTTATGGAGAAGGATTCCCTGACCACTCCATTGCTTCAGTAGAGATTGAAGAGGGTGGGAAGATTTTGATTAGAACTGCCGCAGCTGATGTTGGTCAAGGTATTTTAACTATAATTACTCAGATTACAGCTGAAGTGTTAAGGGTAAAACCAGAAATAATCGAGGTTATTCCAGCTGATACCTATCTTACTAAAAGTTCGGGTTCTTCTTCAGCAACTCGTCAAACATATTTTACCGGAAATGCAGTTAAAAAGGCTGCTGAAGAACTATTAGCTAAAATCTATCATTATGCGAGTTTAGAATTTAGAAGTAGTCATCCTGAATTAGGGTTAGAGGAGGGCAATATTTTCCGATATGAAGACCCGAATACTAAATTAAGTTATTGGGAATTAGCAGAAAGGGTAAAAGCAAGAGGGGATAGTTTGAAGGCAGAAGCATCTTTCTTTCCCCAAACTGATAAACCCGACCCTAAAACCGGACAGGGCAAAAAAGTATACGTAGCCTATACTTTTGTTACCCAGATTATTGATCTAGAAGTTGATACAGATACCGGAATTGTGGAGGTATTAAAGGTTTATACTGCGGCAGATATAGGTAAAGCCATAAATCCTCAGAATGTAGAAGGGCAGATAGAAGGGGGTACCGTCCAGGGAATAGGTATGGCCTTAATGGAAGAGCAGGTTATTAAAGAGGGAATCACTTTAAATCCTGATTTAACCAGTTATTTAATCCCCACTTCTATGGATACCCCTCACTTTACTACTCGATTAATAGAGAATGAAGATTCCGAAGGACCTTATGGAGCAAAAGGGATAGGAGAACCAGGTACCATTGCTACAACTCCAGCTATTGCCAATGCAATCTATGATGCAATAGGGGTTAGAATATATAATCTTCCTATCACCCCGGAAAAAATATTAAAAGCTTTGAAGGAAAAGAGGAATAAAAGAGAGAGAAAAGAGGATTTTGGAATTTAAATTCTAAAAATAATATCTATAAATATATTTAATTTTGAGGTGAAATTTATGAAAGATACAGAAAAAACTAAAGACCAGATTATTAAAGAATTAGCAGAACTTGGCAGTCAATTATCCAATTCAGAAGCAATGCAAGCAAAACAAATTCAAGTAGAAAAAAAACTTCGGCAAAGTTATAAAAAGTTACAACATACTTTGGAAGATATTATTGAAGTTATTACCAAAATAGTTGAAATCAGGGATCTATATCTGGTAGGTCATCAGGAGAAGGTCTCTAAACTGGCCACGAAGATAGCCCAAGAGATGGGGATTACTCCCGATAAGATTGAAGGAATAAGGATAGCTTCACTAATTCATGATATCGGAAAGATTAGTATACCTAATGAAATTTTAAATAAACCTAATAGATTAATTGATATAGAATTGAACCTAATTAAAAATCATCCCCAAATAGCTTATGATATCTTAAAGACTATTAATTTTCCATGGCCGGTAGCCGGAATTATTCTCCAACATCATGAGATGATAAATGGTTCTGGTTATCCAAATAAGTTGAAAAGTAATGAAATCCTTATCGAAGCCAAGATAATAGCAGTAGCTGATGTAATAGAGGCTATGTCCTCAAATCGACCTTACCGGTCAGCTCACAGTATTGAAGAAGCGTTAGAGGAGATATCCAAAAATAAAGGAATTCTCTATGACCCTGAAGTAGTAGATGTATGCATAACCTTATTTAAAGAAAAAGGATTTGAATGGTAAGTAATAATAATCTTACGGAGATATTCAGTGTTATTATAGCCGGTAGTGTTTTATCTTAACCTGGAATTCCCGTAAGAACCTATTCAAGCGGAAGAAATATATCTTAGTGAGTATAATAAGTGACTGATCGAAAAACTGGAGAGAAAGGGTGTTGGATTTGAAGGAAGCTAATAAAGGACCAAGAGAAAAGGAAGAAAAAAGATATAAACTACAACAGTTCCAGAGGAACGTTATTGATAATGCTAATATCTGGATAAATATGCTTGATAATAAAGTAAATGTCACCGTATGGAACAAAGTTGCAGAGAAAATTAGTGGTTATTCTGCCCAAGAGGTTATAGGCCATAATAAGATATGGGAATGGCTATATCCAGATGAAGAGTATCGAAAAGAAATCACTAGAAAAGCTGTTGCCATAATTGAAAAAGAAGAAGCTGAAGAGGATTCTGAAACTACAATTAGATGTAAAGATGGTAAAGTAAAAATTATCTCCTGGAATTCCCGAAACCTTACTGATTCCCAAGGGGAAATAATTGGTTCAATATCTATAGGCAGAGATATTACTGAATATAAACAGGCAGAACAAGCTATGCTGGAAAATGAGAAAAGATATAGAGAATTGTTTACTCATATGAGTAGTGGAGTGATAATCTATGAAGCTAAAGGTAATGGTAGAGATTTTATAATCGAAAATATTAACCCAGCTGTGGAGAAAATTGAAAAAATCAAAAAAGAAGATATTCTGGGTAAAAGTGTCCTTAAAGTATTTCCCGCAGTAAAAGATTCTGGTCTTTTCAAAGTCTTTCAAGAGGTATGGAAGACTGGAAAATCCCAGCAACATCCCCTCTCTTTATACCAGGACCAGAGGATTACCGGTTGGAGAGAAAATTATATTTACAGATTACCTTCAGGTGAAATCGTGGCAGTTTATGATGATATTACTGATCGTAGGCTAGCTGAGAAAGAGCTGAAGGAATCAGAAGAAAAATACCGCACTGTATTTGAGAATACCGGCACAGCAATGATAATTGTAGAAGAAGATATGACTATTTCTGTGACTAACCGACAATTTGAGCAACTAAGCGGATATTCTAAAGAAGAAATTGAAAATAAGATGAAGTGGACGGAGTTGGTTATTCCGGAAGACTTAGAAAGAATGAAAGAATATCACCTCTTAAGGCGAAAAGAAAAAGAAAGTGCGCCTACTTCTTATGAATTTAGCCTTCGTGATAAATTGGGTGGGATTAAAAATATATGGTTAAAAGTAGGAATGATACCCGGAACTAAAAAGAGTGTTGCTTCTTTAACTGATATCACTGATCGTAAAACTTATGAAGGAAAACTTAAGAAATCTATAGAAGACGTTATCTATACTATCGGTAAGATTACCGAGACCAGAGACCCCTATACTTCTGGACATCAACTGAAAGTCTCTAAACTGTCCACCGCTATAGCCCAAAAGATGAAACTTCCCCAGGAGAAGATTGAAGGAATAAGGATAGCTTCTTTAATTCATGATATCGGAAAGATTAGCATCCCATCAGAAATCTTAAGTAAGCCCAGTAAGTTAAGCGAAATAGAATATAGATTAATTAAAAATCATTCTCAGATAGGTTATGATATCTTAAAATCCATAGAATTTTCCTGGCCGATTGCCCAAATTGTCCTTCAACATCAAGAAAGATTAAATGGTTCCGGATATCCTCAAGGTCTAAAAGGTGATAATATTCTACTTGAAGCCAAAATAATTGCAGTAGCTGATGTAATAGAAGCAATGTCCTCTCATCGACCTTATCGGCCAGCTCTTGGTATCAATAAAGCCTTGGAAGAAATCTCTATAAACAGGGGTATCCTTTATGTCCCGGAAGTAGTCGATGTCTGTATCAGATTATTTAAAGAAAAAGACTTTAAATTTTAATTCAAAATTTACTTCAGAAGGCTGGCTCGAGTAATTGCTTTAGAGCCAAATTTTTCCCTGATTTTATCTAAAGACTGGCTCAGCTGTTCCAATTTGTCTTCTTTATCTCTTACAAATTTCAATTGATTTCTTTTATCTTCAGGGCTAAGATTAGAGAGTCTTATTCCCAAAAGTCTAACCCCGCCTTTTTTAAGTTTTACTTTATTCAGGAGTTCTACGATAGTTTTAAAAATGATATCATCAAGATGGGTAGAATTTTCTAAGGTCTTTGACTTATTGAAGGTGGTAAAATTATGAAATCTTATTTTCAAAGTGATGGTCCTACCATTATAACCTTCTTTTCTGGCAGTATACCCCACTATCTGAGAAATTTTAAGCAGTTCTTTTATGAGAATTGCCTTTTCGGTTATATTAGTGGGGAAAGTCGTTTCTCTACTAATAGATTTTACTTCCGAGGGAGGAGTAACCGGACTTTCATCTATTCCTTGGGCCAGGAGTTTTATCTTTTTCCCATTTTTTCCCAAAAGATTATCTAATATAGAATCAGGCATTTTGGCTAATTGTTCTACTTGATAGATACCAGATTTTTTTAATAATTCTTCCGTCTTTCTTCCTATACCCCAGAGGGCAGAGATGGGAAGAGGATAAAGAATTTTTTGCCTGTCTTTAAAGTAGATAATATAAAAACCATCTGGTTTTCCCAGATTAGTGGCTATTTTGGCCAGAAATTTATTTTCGGCTATGCCTACTGAGACCTTAAGACCTAATTCACCATAAACTCTTTCTTTAATCTTTCTACCTATAACCTCTATCGATCCAAAGAGTGATTCACATCCTGATACATTTAAAAATAGTTCATCCATACCCAATTGTTCTACTAAAGGACTATAAATGTTACCTATCTGAAAAAATATTTTAGATGCCTCTAAATATTTACTTATTCGGGAAGGGATAAAAATTCCCTGAGGGCATTTTTGGCGGGCTTCCCAAATGGACATACCGGCATGTACACCATATTTACGAGCTTCATAAGAAGCAGCATGAACCACTCCTCGGTTCAAATTTCCTCCTCCCCCACTTATTCCTCCTGTTATAAGAGGTTTGCCTCGATAAGCTGGATTATCCCTTTGCTCTACTGAGGCAAAGAAAGCATCAAGATCCAGATGAATTATTGAAAGGCGATGGATATCACTCATTATTTTACTTCCTTTCTGGTGGATATATACTGTCTATATCTACAATCTTCCGGGCGATTAATTTAAAATCATCACCATTTTTACTCAAGGTCCCTTCTATTAAGAGAGGTGCTTCTTTATGAAAAAGGTTAAGAAATTTTTGATAGGCAATGGGGAAAGTAATAACTTCAAAGAAACCTTTTTCATCTTCTAAGAGCAAAAAAGCCATAACTTGTTTTTGTTTGGTAAATTGCCTCCTGACTTGAATTAGTATTCCCGACATTAAGATTAGTTTTTGAGGGTTAATATTTTCTATTTGATCAGATTTAGTAACCTGAAAATGGGATAGTTCTTTATCATACTTACTTAAAGAATGATCACTTACATATAAATCAAGTATTTCTTTTTCTAAATTCATTTGGAGAGCTTTAGAAAAATAGTAAGCCGGGATTAAATCAGCAGCAATTAGTTCAGTACTACCTGAGTCCTTATCTCCAGGTATTTTATTTTGAGCTCTATCTTGGGCTTTTTTTCTAACCTCCTTTAAAGTGAGAGGGAGTAAATTTAATAATGCCGAACGAGGATAAGTGGTAAAGTCGAAAGCACCCACCTTAATTAGATTTTCGATTAAGGTTTGATTGATTTTTGAAGACCTAGTTTTATAACAAAAGTCGTATAGAGAATTAAATCTTTTACATTTCTCCCTGAGTAATATTACAGATTTTAAATGCTTTTCTCCCATACCTTTTACTTTACCCAATCCCACTCGAATAGCTCCCTCTTCTACAGTAAAGCCAGCCTGGCTCTTATTTATATCGGGAGGGAGCACTTCGACTTTAAAACGTCGGGCTTCCTGGATATAGCGATCAGAAGGATAGTAGCCCATACCATAGGTGAGCATAGAAGCCAGATAAAAAGCGGGGTAGTGTATTTTGAGGTAGCAGGCTACAAAAGAAATTAGGGCATAAGAAGTGCTATGTGCTTTATTAAAACCGTAGTGAGCAAATTTGGAAATTAGATTAAAGATCTTTTCTGCCTCCTCTTCGGTGTTCCCTTGATTTATGGCTTTTTTAAAGAAGTTATCTCTCTGTTTTTCCATTTCTACTGGCGAACGGGAACTTATGGCTCGACGAAAGAGATCAGCTTCTCCTAAACTGAGCTGAGCAAAAGTAGAAACTACCTGTATTACCTGTTCCTGATAGAGGATAACTCCATAAGTGTCCTTTAAAATGGGTTCCAGTTTGGGGTGCAGATAAGTTATCTCTTCTTCTCCCCGTTTCCTTTTAAGATAGTGTTCGGTCATTCCACTGTCTAAAGGACCTGGCCGGTATAAAGATAAAGCAGCGATTAAATCATTTAAATGGGAAGGAGAAAGTCTTCTTAAAAGAGAAGACATCCCTGAGCTTTCTAATTGGAAGACTCCCAGAGTTTTGCCTTTCTGCAGGGCAGAAAAAGTGGCTTTATCATCAAGGGGAATCTTATTAAGGTTGATATTTATATTTTTTTCCTTTAACCTTTCTAAGGTCTTTTTAATTACGGTAAGGCTGCGGGAGCCCAGGAGATCTATTTTTAATAGACCTAAATCTTTAATCGATTCTTTTTCATATTGACTAACTATTTCCCCTTGATTAGTTACTTCCAGGGGAACTACTTCGGAAAGCGATTGATCTGAGATTATCATTGAAGAAGCGTGCACAGAAAGATGTCGGGGTTTTCCTTCTATGATTTGAGCAAAAGAAAATAACGATTTAAGAGGCTCCTGGTTAGAGGGGAAATTTTTTAGTTCAGGTAAATGTTTAAGAGAAGCCCTAATTACTCCAGGGGTGGAGAATATAGGCATAAGCTGGGCAATTTTGTTTATTTCCTGAGGGAGGAATCCCAGTGCTCTGCCGGTATCGCGAATGGCGGAACGGGCGGCATAAGTAGAGATGGTGCTGACGTGGGTTACTCGATTACTTCCAAATTTTTTAAAGATATAAGAGATTACTTGCTCTCTTCCCAATTGACCAAAATCTATATCTATGTCTGGGAGATCTATTCTTTCCGGGTTGAGAAATCTTTCAAAAAAGAGTTGGTATTTTAAGGGATCTACCTCAGTTATATTAAGAAGATAAGAGACTAAACTTCCGGCTGAAGAACCTTTCCCTGGTCCCACCGGAATATTATTTTGTTTAGCAAAGCGGACTATATCCCAGACGATTAGGAAATATCCGGCAAAACCCATCTGATTAATTATTTTTAATTCATATTGCAAACGCTTTATAATTTTTGACCAGGGAGTGGGATAATATTTTTTAAGACCTTCCAGACAAAGTTTTTTTAAATAATTTGGGGCGGAATAAGAAAGAGGTAAGGGATAAGTAGGGAGATGAATTTGCCCTAAATTAAGTTCTAAGTTGCATTTATCAGCGATTTCAATTGAATTCTGAAGAGCTTGAGGGACCTGAAAAAATAGTTTCTCCATCTCGGAAGGAGATTTAAAATAATATTGATCAGTTTCAAGTTTTTGATGATAGAACCTCTCTTTTGTTCCTAAATTGGCAATTTTATTTAATAGACCTTGAGAGGAGGCTTGATTTTTTTCCAGGTAATGGACATTATTAGTGGCTACTGCAGGAATCCTCAATTTTTGTCCTATTTCTATTAATTTAGAATTAATTTCTTTCTCTTGGCTAAGGCCATGAAAAGATAATTCTAAGTAAAAGTTTTCTTTACCAAATACTTGTTGATACCAGCAAGCAGTCTTTTCAGCTTGATTAGTCTTCTTTTGGGAAAGGAGAAGAGGTATCTCTCCCTTTTTGCAGCCGCTTAAGGCAATAATTCCTTCACTATACTTAGCTAAACTATTTTTTTCTATTGCCGGAATAGGGCCGGGATTTGACCGATAGGCTTCGGTGATAATCTGACAGAGATTACTATAACCTTTTTTGTCTTTGGCCAAAAGAATAAGATGCCAGACCTGATTGGATTTTTGATTATCTTTTATTCTTATTTCGCAGCCGAGGATAGGTTTTACCCCGGCTTTTTTTGCTTTTTTATAAAATTGAATGGCCCCATAAAGTCCATCATGATCAGTTAAAGCCATTGCTTTCATATTAAACTGGATGGCCTTTTTAATTAAATTATCCAGACTGCAAAGACCATCTTGCATACTATATTGGGAATGTAGATGTAGATGTACCATATCCATTTTAAAACACCTTTCTAATAATTGACCAATTAACCGATTCTCCGATTCTCCGATTAGAATAGTCGTTAGTGAATAGTGAATAGTCGTTAGTATTAAACACCAAATATAAGTGCACTCAACCAAGCAATCAAATTAGTTAACCAATTCACCAATTAGATTAGTAGATAATGAATCGTTGTTAGTAGGGGCAGACCTTGTGTCTGCCCTCCGTAGGACTTGTAACATTTCTGCCAGCATCTCTTACTAACGACTATTCACTATTCACTGACGACTAGTTTAGAACGTATGTTTGTATTAAAAAATAAAAAAAATATAACTGCTTTTTTTAACCTTCTTTTTCTGCTTCTTTAATTTCCTCAGCCTTTATTTCTTCTCGGAGAAGTTTAATTAACATCAAGGCATTTTTAACTGCTTTACCTTTATAATGATTATTCATGAAGATATATTGGTCGGTAGTTTTTGCGGCAATCTTTTTTATTTTAGGAATCCATTCTTTTAATTCTTCTTCAGTATAAAGATAATCGTATCTTTGGTAAGCTTTTTCATGTTCCCACCAATTAGCCTTGTTCCGACCGTGAAATCTAATATAACCTAAGTTAGAAGTAGCTTCAGCTAGAGGAGGAATTAAACCTTTAATTTGGGGCTGATCTACACAGCAAAAACCTATATTGTTGTTTTTTAAAATTCTGAATATTTCATTATTTATCCAGTAAGAATTTCTAAATTCTACTACCAGAGCTATATCTTCCATTCTTTCTTTGAAGCGGAGAAGATAATCCAGATTGGAGGGAGTATTATAAAAAGAATAAGGGAACTGAGCTAACACGCAGGCAAATTTACCTGCCTCAGATAAGGGTTTTATAGATTCTTTAAAATCTTTAAAGATAGTGGGATTTTCTTCTCGGCTATGAGTCATTCCTTGGTTAGCTTTTACTACAAATTTAAACTCAGCAGGAACTTTTTGTTGTAAAGAATAAAAAGATGCTGGACGAGGTATGCGGTAGTAAGTAGAATTAATTTCGGTAACCTTAAATTTTTGGGCATACAACTTAATCATTTCTTTTGGTTCGGTATTTTCGGGATAGAAGGTTCCTATCCAATCTTTATAACTAAAACCAGAAGTGCCGATATATAGCATCTTTACTATTTTTTCCCTCCCTTAAATCGTCTTAAAATTCCGATAACTTTACCCAAGATAATAGTGTCTTTTGTATTGATAGGTTGATAAAGAGGATTAGAAGGTTGTAGAATAACCTGATCGTCCTTTTTGTATAACCTTTTTATGGTAACTTCTTCCTGGTTTAAAAGAGCGATGACAATATCTCCATTGTCTGCATCTTGCTGAGGGTTAACCAGGACATAATCACCATCAAGGATATGATCGCCAATCATACTATCACCTTCAACTTTTACCATGAAGCTTCCTTCATTACCAGAAAGTTCTTCCGGGATAGGTATAAATTCAGTGATGTCTTTTGCTGCCCACAGGGGCTTTCCTGCAGCGACACTTCCTACTACGGGCACTTTCTTGGTTTGGAGTATAATTTGAATGGCCCGGGATTTTTCTTTTTCCCGGTGGATATAACCTTTCTTTTCTAAGATGGTAAGATATTTATGGGCGGTAGCAGAAGAAGTTACTCCTACGGCTTTGCAGATTTCCCGAACCGTGGGTGGATAACCTCTCTCTCTAATATTTTTTTGAATCAACTGAAGAGTCTTTTTATGATTTGGGGCAAGGGAATCTTTTTGAAACATGTTTAGCCTCCTTTAAAGAATTTAAATAATAAATCACTATATTAGCATAATTTATGGTCTATTTATATTATAAAGGAAACGGATGTTTCTTGTCAAGTTTTTAGGACAATTTTTATCGATATTTCAAAGTTCTTAAATTATTAGATGGACAGAAATAGAAATTTCAGTTTATATCTAGTTATATCAGTTTTAATAAAATATAATAGTGGTAAAATTTTAATCGGGTTTCAATGATTGCTTTAATAAAATAATATGATAAAATTAAAAAGAAATATTTTTTAGTAGAAAAATATGACTGAGAAAATGAAAAATTTAAAAAGGAAAAGGAGTAGATGACCGTGGAATTAATAGAAGCAATTAAAAAACGAAGGAGTATACGTAAATTTAAATCAGATAAAATTCCAAAAAAAGATATTTATGATATTATTCAAGCAGCTTCTCTTGCTCCTAGTGCTCATAATAAACAGATGTGGCGTTTTATAGCTATAAGTAACCAAGAGGTACTGAAAGGGATGGAAAAAGCAATTGTAAGCGAAATAGAAGAGTTGAGTAGCTGGCCAGAATTAAAAGAAATAGGACTTAAAGTCAAAGGTCTGAGAGCTTATTCTACTTTTTTTGTAAAAGCGCCTCTAGTCTTTGCTATATTAGTAGAACCTTATCATTCTATGGTGGATGAAGTATTGAAATTAGATGGATTAAAGAAAGAACAGGCTGACCTTTTACCATCTTATGTTGAAATTCAAAGTGTTGCTGCTGCGGTGGAAAATCTATTATTAGCTGCTACCGAGAAAGGTTATGGTACTTGTTGGATGTGTGGTCCTCTAATTGCTGTGTCGGCATTAGAAGAAATACTCAAGATAGAAAAACCCTGGAAACTAATGGCTTTAATTCCATTGGGACTTCCTGATCAAGAACTGAAAACTAAATTAGTAAAAGATATAGAGGAGATATTAGAATTTATGGACTAGATCTTTCTCTCAAAGAAAGAAATTTTTATAAATTTCCTAATATAATATAAAACTATTTTTATAATATTTATTAATTTAGTTTCTTGACAATTTGATAAACGTATGATAGGTTTATCATATAAAATTATATACCATAAATTACAAAAAGAGAGAAGCTTCTAGTAAAAAAATAATAATATAATGGTTGAAGATAAGATAAATATCGATTTGTAATAAGTCGTAAAGAATTTTTAATTATTCTGATAATATGGTTAAAGGAAAAAATATAATGAGATCTAAATTAATGAATAATAAATTTCACCAGGTAAATCAAAAAAAAGTTTATCTCTATTTAGTTGCTATTACTCTTTCCTTATTTCTTATTCTTTTTTTCACTCAATTTTTCTCTTTGGCGGCGAATTCTCCTGTTTATTTAGCTTATTTTTTTGAGCCGGGATGTCATGATTGTGACAGGGTCAAGATTGAGTTAGAAAATATTTCTCAAAAATATCCTGATAATCTAATCCTGAAAAGTTTTGATATTAATCTACCTGAGAGTATAGAATTGGCGGAAACATTAGGGGAATTATATCAGATGCCTGAAGAGGAAAGACTTTTAGTCCCGGTTATATTTATAGGAGATGATTACCTTTTTAGAGATGATATTACTTATGAAAATTTAGAAGAACTAATCGAGAAATATTCAACCACAGAAACGATTGCTCCCTGGGAGAAAGTTAAGGAAAAAGATCTTACTGCTCGAGAAAGATTAATAGCTCGCTTCCAATCCTTTGGCTTAGCTACTGTAGCAGTAAGTGGATTTATTGATGGCTTAAATCCTTGTTCCTTTGCTACTATTATCTTTTTTATCTCCTATCTTACCCTAATCAAGCGTAAAGGGAGAGATATCCTTTGGGTAGGAGGAATGTTTACTTTTGCTAATTTTTTAACCTATTTTTTAATTGGCACCGGAGCCCTGAAGATCCTTACTTCTTTATCTTTTCTACCCTTAGTTCGAAAGATATTCTATATTGTAACTGCTTTAATTACTCTTATCTTGGGAATTATAAGTTTATATGATTATATTCAATTCAAAGCGACGGGGAATAGTAAAGATACTAAACTTCAGTTATCTCCTTTTCTAAAGAAGATGATCCATTCCACTATTCGTAAAAATGTAAAACTAAGTAACTATATTTTGATGGCGGCGGTAACTGGTTTTATAGTCTCTCTTTTAGAATTAGCCTGTACTGGTCAACTTTATCTACCTACTATTATGTTTATCAGCAGTATCCCCGATTTAAAGATTAATGCCTTATTTTATCTCTTATTCTATAATTTAATGTTTGTAGTCCCCCTCATCTTGGTTTTCTCTTTTACCTATTGGGGAACTTCTTCGACGCAGTGGGCTTCTCTTACCCAGAAGAATTTTGGGAAGATCAAGATGGCGATGACCCTGCTATTTTTTGGATTAGCTGGGCTCTTGTTCTATAGCAGCGGAATTTTTTACTGATAGACTTACCAACAACTGATAAGTTGGTTAACTAATTTGATTGCTTGATTGAGTGCACTTATATTTTGTGTTTAATACTAACAACTATTCACTAACGACTAATTTAATTGGTAGATTGGTAGATTGGCAGATTGGCAGATTGATATAAAGAGGTGTTTTAGATGATTTTTTCACTAAGTAATAAAAAAAATATTTTTTTAACTGTTTTTTTAATCATTGCTTTTTTAGTTTCTTTTTGTTCATTCGCTTTTACTTCATCTTTTAGACTGGGCTTTCCTGCACCTAACTTTACCCTTAAGAATATAAATGGGGGAACCTTTAATTTAGAAGATTACCAAGAAAAACAAAAACTTCTTATTCTTTACTTTTGTAATATTGAGAATGAGGATTCAGTCTCTGGAATAAAAGATCTAGCCAAATATTTTGAAGAACACATTATTAATGAGAAATATCAGGTAATGATGATAAATACTAATAAAGATCAAAAAGAAGAAGACTTCGCCAAGATTAAAGAATTTTGGAATAGCAAAAAAATAAATTTCCCTATCCTTTTAGATAGTATCAATGAACTGGGTAATCTTTACAATATTGAGGTTTTACCTACCGTTATTTTTTTAGATAAAAACTTAGTAGTCAAGAGGGTTTATACAGGTCTAATATCCCAACAGCAAAATATAATGTTCCAATATATCAGTTATTTCTTAGCTGCCCAAGAAAAAGGAGAAAAAAAAGATACTAAAAAGAATGATGGTTGTGGTGATGTATGTCCACCGCCGCCCGGGTATTAGAATTAGATCAGAAATAGAAGATTAATTTTATTGGGAGGATAATGATATGAAAAAACTATTATTAGTATTAATTATGATCGGATTATTGCTAGGTTTATTGGTCGGTTGCCTTCCTACTACGCCGATAGATCCAGAACCAGCCAACCGAATAGTCATGATAGAACTCTATCTGAGTATAGGTTGTTCTACTTGCGAATTGGTTGAGCCGATATTAGAACAATTAACCGAAGAATATGGTAATAACCAGGTGGTACTGGTAGAAGAGGCAGTGAATTGGAGTGAATATACTACTCCGGAGGTCTCTGAACGATATGACTGGTATTTTACCCCTGGTAGTGCTAATCGAGGTGTACCTAATACTTTATTTGATGGATTAAATGAAAATTGGATTCATGGTTTTGCTAATTACCAAACTATAAAAAGCAAAATTGATGCTGAGCTGGCTAAGGGTGCAAAAATTCTTATTACTGTAGATTCCAGAAATAGTGAGACCAATACCACAACCATTAGCGGAACTATAGAGAATGTAAGTTCTTCTACTCTAAATAATTTAGAGATCAATGGGATGATTTTTATAGAACGTAATGAGGAAGGATTAAAATATTCCGTTACTGATATTTTTGATGCACAGAAAGTGGAAATTACTTCTTTTGCTCCCCAGGAAAGTCGTGATTTTTCATTTACTCTGGAAGGAATTAATTGGGAGGGAGATAATGTCCACGGAGTTATCTTTGTCCAAGCACCAGAAAGCTCGACCAAAGAAGTTTTGCAAGCAGCCTATGTGGAATAATAATTAGTATATAGTATATATAGTGAAGAATAGCGTGGAGCGTATAGCGTATAGCGTTTAGGTACGGGCGGAATATGCGGGAAGGAAGTCTGTGAAAATGTAGGGGTTTAATTCATCAAACCCGTTTAGGGTCGGATAAATACGAACCCTACAGCAAGTGTTTTGTCATTGCGAGGAGTAACGCGACGAAGCAATCTCATCAATTATGGGATTGCCACGCTCTGATAAATCGGAACTCGCAATGACAGGTGGCCTGTCCTCGTGAAAACGGGGAACGCCTGTCCTACGGAGGGCAGACACAAGGTCTGCCCCTACTAACGACTATTCACTAACTACTAATTTATTTAATCGGTAAATCGGCTAATGGACTAATTTTGGTAAATTAATTAATAGATTAAAGGAGAAAGTTATGATTCGTAAAAACAAAATTATTATTTTAATAAGTATAATAGTTATAATTGGAGCTTTTTTAATATTTTATAATATTCAAAACAAGTCTTCCCAGACACCAAAGATTTCTTTTTCTGAAGAAGAATGGGATTTCGGAAAGATAAAAGAAGACGAAAGGCCTGTTCACATCTTTACCATCAAGAATATAGGAAGAGAAGAATTGATTATCAGTCGAGTACGAGCCTCCTGTGGCTGTACTGCCACTATGCTTTCTTCTGATCATATACCACCAGGAAAGTCTGCTGAATTAAAAACTACCTTTAATCCTACCGGATATAAAGGATTAGTAAAGAAAGATATTAATATTGAATCGAATGACTCCCAAATTCCTAATAAAAAAATAACTATAATTGCTGAAGTGGAACCTATTCCCTCTCCCCAGGCTTTCCTCTCTAATTCTCAATGGGATTTAGGATTAATTTCCCAGGGGGATTTGCCTACCTTTGCCTTTACTATTGAAAATAAGGGAGAGTTAGATTTGGTAATTGATAAGATAGATATCTCTGAATATGTTCAATACGACGTAGAAATACCCCTGAACATTCTTCCCGGAGAAAAACAAGAGGTAATCTTTACTTATGATTCCAGGCAACATAATTTAGGTGAGGTACGGGAAAGTGTCCGCATATACTGTAATGATCCCAGAAAAGAAGCCTTTTCACTACGTATCGATGGCTATATAAAAGAAAAAGCTGCCCCAACAGTAAGTATTTCTCCTGTAGGAACAAGTTTTAACTTAGTAAGTGACTCAGAAGGGGAAACCATAGGAAGAGTCGCTCTATCAAATTCGGGGGAAGAGGGGATAAAAATCACTTCCATAAAGACCTCCGCAGATTATCTCGTCCCCTTAAGAACTGAAGTTGAGCTGAACTCAGGAGAAAAAGAAGATCTGCAGGTAGCATTATTAAAAGATAAAGTTCCGAATAAAATAGAGGAAGGGAAAATAATAGAATATCTTTATTTAACTATTGCTATCCCGATTGTAATTAGTAAATAGTAGATTGATTGGGCAAGATTAATAAGAATTATAAATTATAGAAAAAAATATTGCCGGCAAGATAAATATTTTTTGGGGGATAATATTAATATCATTATATATAAAGGAAAACATAATGGAAACGACCATAAAGATGTTCAAAGCCTTATCTGATGAAACTCGACTACGTATTTTTCTACAATAAAAAATAATGAAATAATTCATGGTTTAAAGAATGAAGTAAAATTACCAGAACAGGATTTAGAAAATTTTGCTAAGTGTAAGAAAAAAAATATAAGAGAAAAGTTTAAATGTAATTAGTTCTCATTTAATATAATTTAAATTGAGTTTGTCACCCCCTCAGGTATCAGAAACTGCTTGGGTACTACTTGGTCAACCCTTTTGGATGTTTGGTTATAATGAAACAAAATCCAATTAATTAGAGTTTCTCTATTTTACGATTGGGATTCACAGGGAGGTATTTTTTGATGAAAATATTAGTTATTTATTATTCTAGAAGTGGGAAAACCAAAAAAGTAGCTGAAACTATCTCAGACATCTTGAAATGTGATAAAGAGGAGATTTTTGATACTAAAAATAGAAAAGGAATTCCAGGATTCTTAAGTGCCGGGACTGATGCTAACTTGAGAAGATTAACGGTAATTAAAGAGATAAAAAAGAATCCCTCTTTATATGACTTGGTTATTATCGGAACTCCTATCTGGTCTTCTAATATATCTACCCCTATCAGGACCTATATTTCTTTAAACAAAGATTATTTTAATAAGGTTGCTTTTTTCTGTACTCACTTGGGTTCAGATACCAAGCAATTATTTACTAATATGGAAAACCTTTGTCAAAAGACCCCTCTTAGCTTACTTGAGCTGACTTCAAAAGAATTGGCGAGAGACCAATATATGCAGAAAGTGAAAGAATTTATAAAGAATTTGAAGGAAGAGATAATAAAATAAAATGAAAGTAAGCGAAGAAGAATTTGAAGGCTTAGTAGCAGAGGCAATAAATAGCCTTCCTGAAAATTTTAAAGAGAAGATGGAAAATATTGCTATAGCAATTGAAGATTTGCCTTCCCAGGAACTTCTTATAGAGATGAAGATCAAATCACCTTATGGCCTTTTAGGGCTTTATCGGGGGGTTCCTTATCCCAGAAGAGGTATTTGGTATAGGAATGTTCTACCCGATAAGATTATTATCTTTAAAAAGCCCATAGAAGTACGCTGTAGAAATAGAGAAGATATCAAGGAATCGGTGAGAAGAGTGGTTATCCATGAAATTGGGCATTACTTTGGTTTAAATGAAGCAGATTTAAGAAAGATTGAAAGAGAAAGGGATAGAAACAGTATATAGTATATAGTATATAGTGAAGAAGATAGAATTCAGAAGCCGAATTCGTATCTTGTATCTCGTGAATCATATCTCGCCATATTAGCGGAGAGCGTGTAGCGTATAGGATTAGTTAGTTGGTTAAATAATTACCTGGTTAATTGGTTAATTAATATTTTGTTTGTGTATTGTAGTAGACGTTAAATGTAAGGGTAGGCCTTGTGTTTGCCCGCAATGAGTAATTTGTAAGGGCTTGATTTATCAAACCCGCTTATCTCTTACTATATACTAAATACTATATACTAACGACTAAATCAAGAGGTGCCGAAGGGGGGATTTGAACCCCCACAGGCATACACCTACTACGCCCTGAACGTAGCGCGTCTACCAATTCCGCCACTTCGGCATATTATTTTATTAAAAAAGAAGATCAGGATAAGTTCTTTACTATTGAATAGCATAAAGAAAATTAGTGATATTGTCAAGCTTTGTAAATGACTGATGAATCGAAAGTTGATTGAATTTTTTTAAGAATTTTTATTGACAAAAAATATAGGTTAGTGTATTATTTTTTTAAAAAGACTTAATAAAGTCATTGGAAAAAGAAAGTTTATAAATAAGGGCTAATTAAATGCAAAGAACTGGGGATTTGAAATTAATTCAAGAATTAAATAGATCTATAATACTTAGGACGATACGGCATTATGGACCTATTTCTCGCAGTGAAATAGCTAAAAAGAACAAGATAAGCCCAACCACAGTAACTGCTGCGGTAAAAGAATTAATCCGCCAAGGATTAGTATATGAGGATGGCATAGGTATATCTACTGGCGGTAGGAAGCCAGTTCTGGTAAGATTTTCTTCAGATAGTAAATTTATTATTGCAGTTGCTATTACTAATTCTTCTATTAAAATTGCTGAAATGAATTTAGAAGCAAAAGTTCGCAGACAAAAGATATTTCCTGTTTATAATCTAACTGGTAAATTAGTCATCGATTATCTTTTAAAGTCAATTGGCCAGTTTTTAGAAGAGTATTCCGATTTAACCAAATGCATTGGGATTTCTATTATCTCTCCTGGAATTATTAATGTAGACAAAGGCATAATTTATGAAAATACAAAATTGAAATTAAAAAATATTCCTTTGAAAGAAATGGTGGAAAAACAATTCAAACTAAAAACCTGGTTAGAAAATGATGCCAATGCGATTGCGTTAGCTGAAAAACGATTTGGAGCCTATAGAAAATTTAAAAATTTAATTTATATTACCATTGGTGATGGAGTTGGGGCTGGGATTATAGTAAATGGATCTATCTTTCGCGGCTGCAGGGGAGGAGCAGGAGAAGTCGGTCATACCAGTATAGATAGAAATGGTATTCCCTGTGATTGTGGGAACACCGGCTGTCTTGAAAATTATATAAGCTGGCCTGCTATCTGCTCTAAAGTATTGTCTTCTATAGCACAAGGAAAACCTACCATGATGTCGGAGTTAGTAAAAGGTGATATAAGTCGAATTACCCCCTCTATTTTTCGTGATGCATTGAAAAAAAATGATCAATTAGCCAAAGAAATTATGAAAGATACTGCGGCATATCTGGCAACCGGGATGGTTAATCTGGTTAATTTATTAAATCCGGATATAATCATTTTAGGAGGAAAGGTTGCTTATGATAATCAATTTTTACTTTCCCAGGTAAAGAAATTAGTGTTTAAACAAGCTCTGACTATTTTAACTAATAAATTAGAAATTTGTTCGACTTCTTTGAGAGAGGATTTTAGAATGATTGCCGCTGCAACTATTCCTTTACAGGAGATATTTCATTTCTCTATTTCTTCTTGATTTACGAATGTTTAGGTTAAAGAAATAGAGATCTTCCTTTTATTTGGAGAAAGGGAGAAAAAAAGAGAAAGGAGGCTATTTGAAATAAAATTAAATCCAATATTTTTTTCAATTTTTTTAGGTAAATAAAAAATAAGGGAGGATAAAAGTAATGTTTAAAAAATTATTTTGTCTGGTTATGGCTTTAGTATTTGTTTCGATTATATCAGTTGGTGTTTTTAGTCAAGAAAGTGCAGGAGGGAAACCTGTAAAACTTGTATTTACTAGTTGGAGAAC
>Ga0315294_10000203_pt1 | contig 64472 bp, 54 predicted proteins | sample YL17G13_40_MG_FD_203626 | JGI IMG/M metagenome (GOLD analysis project Ga0315294, IMG submission 203626) | Sediment microbial communities from Yellowstone Lake, YNP, Wyoming, USA - YL17G13_40 | ecosystem: Environmental > Aquatic > Freshwater > Lake > Sediment | place: USA: Wyoming | collected... | reverse complement strand
ATTCAGTTTTTGATTTCTTTCCGATTGGAGGCTCCGATGATGATCAGATTCCTTAGGACAACCGCTCGGTGTATTCTTGCCGTATTCCTTCTGAGCAGCCTGGCTTCTTGGGCCGCCCAGGACCGACGCAGCGTGATCTATGACCTGGGCATGGAGCTGGAACGGCTGTCCACCAGCCTGGCCCAGGAAAGCTTCGACCACTTCAAGGGTTGGAACGGGACGATCTCCGACCAGGAGCAGGCCATCCTGTTCAAGTCAGAGGCCTTTGCCGCTTCCTGCCGTCTTTTTTTGAGGCTGACCGAAGCCCGCTCCGGCTATTACCGGGATGATTTTTTGCGGACGAATATCTACAACGCCTTCACCTATCTGGCCGGCTCGTTCAGCGACGCGGAAGAGGAAATGCGAAAAGGCGGCGTGATGCCCTACTCTCTTTCCGACTGCCGCAAGATCCTCAGCCGCATGGAGCGTGAGTTCTCGCAGTGGCCGGCGGCGGACAACCTGGCCTACCTGGACCAGAGGTACGTCAAGGCCAGGGACGCCACCGTCTATTTGATCGAGCGATCAGGCATCGGCAATTACGTCCGCCTGCCTTTCAAGAACCTGGAAAGCCTGTGGCGCTATAACTATGACCGCAACCGGGGCAAGGACCCCTGGAAGTATCTGGTTGAAGTTTCTTACAACACGCTGGACAAGATGAGGAAAGGCCGGATGATCGACCTGACCTTTGAAGACCGGATGGTCATCGAGCAGGGCGCGCGCCGCGACCGTCCCGTCTATTTGATCGAAGGCGGAAAAAAACGCGGGCTGACCCGGGCCGATCTCGTCAATCGCTACGGCGGCTGGAGCAAAGTTTATGAAGTGCCGCGGGAGGTCATCGACAGCTACCCGGATGGTGATCCGATCCTTTAAAAAAGAATGAGCCCCGGGGAGGGGTTTGAAGTGCGGGCTGTTGTCAGCAAAAGGGGGGTTGATGATGGGAACCAAAAAGGTGGGGGCTTTCTCCAGCCCGCGCAAGAAAGCCGAACCTATTATAACTCGAAAAAAATGAAACGCAAGCAAAATTTTAAAATATTCAAAAATTTATTTTACCGAGAAAGTCTTCTTGACAATGTTCCCTTTTTCTTATATTACTTGGACAAGACACAATCATGAATTCTAAGATGCTGATAAACTCGAGAATGCCGGAGTGCGGAACGGAAGGAATAAAATTAAAAATGGAGGTTAAATAAAATGGCGTATGAATTCAAGAATTCCAAAGGGGTTGCCTACTATCTTCACTCCAGGGAAGTGACGTTGAAAGGGGGGCGCAAACAAAGAATCTATTATTTTGCCCGTGACGTTCGGCCGGGCGCATTGGATGCCGTTCCGCCGGAATACATGGTCATCGAGACGACCAAGACCGGCATGCCCATTCTCAAGAAAAAATAAATCTTCTGAAATTTCCGGGGGAGGTACCGGGACGCTCCGGAAACGCCGGCGGATCGGTGCCTTCCTTTTCTGTTTATCTCTTCCGTTAAGGGCTGGGCTTGACCCGCGTCAAAGGCTTTGACCCAAAATCCTCTTCCGGATATACTCACAGTATGAATCCTTCAGCCAAAAAAATCCTCGTTTTGTTGTCCGTCATCGGCCTGGCCCTGGCCGGCTGCGGAAAGAACAAGGCGACGCCGCCGGCGCCGGGTGAAGCCAAGGTCTTCAAAATCGCCGTGATCCCCAAAGGGACGACGCACGAGTTCTGGAAATCCATCCACGCCGGCGCTTTGCAGGCCGCCCGCGAGCAGGGCGTCGAGATCCTTTGGAAGGGACCGCAGAAAGAGGATGACCGGGCCCAGCAGATCACGGTCGTGGAAGACGTCATCAGCCGCGGCGTGGCCGGGATCGTCCTGGCGCCGCTCGACGACCGCGCCCTCTGCCGTCCCGTCCAGGATGCCATGCGGGAGAAGATCCCCGTGATCATCATCGACTCCGGCCTGCAGGGCAAGGACTATATCAGCTTCGTGGCCACGGACAACTATCAAGGCGGCGTGCTCGCTGCTAAACGGATGGGCGAGCTTCTCCAGGGCCAAGGAAGAATATTCCTCATCCGCTACCAGGAAGGCTCGGCCTCGACGACGGAGCGGGAGCGGGGATTCCTGGAAACCGTCCAAAAAGAATTTCCGGGTTTCAGGCTGCTGGTCAAAGACCAGTATGCCGGCTCGACCACCGAATCCGCCTACCAGCTGGCCGAAAACCTGATCGGCCGCTTTCCCGACGTGGAAGGCATCTTCTGTCCCAATGAATCCAGCACCTTCGGAACGCTGCGCGCCCTTCAAGAGTCCCAGCTGGCCGGCAAGGTCAAGTTCGTCGGATTCGACAGCTCGCCCAAGCTCGTCCAGGCTCTCCGGGACGGCCATCTCCACGGCCTGGTCCTTCAGAATCCGGTGAAGATGGGATACCTGGGCGTCACCGAAATGGTCCAACACCTCCGCGGCCAGAAAATCCCCGAGCTCGTGGACACGGGCGTCTATCTCGCGACAAAAGAAAATATGGACACGGCCGAGATCAAGGCCCTTCTAACTCCAGACCTCTCGATACTGGATTGATGGATCACAACCCCGCCGACACGTTGTCCCTCGAAATGAGGCGCATCACCAAGCACTTCGGGGCGACTTTCGCCCTCGACGATGTCAATTTTGGGCTCCGGAAAGGCGAGGTCCATGCTCTGCTCGGCGAGAACGGAGCCGGAAAAAGCACCCTGGTCAAGATCATCAGCGGCGCCGTCAGGCCCGACCGGGGCGAAATGCACCTGGACGGCCGGCCCTACGGTCCGACCGATCCGCTCGAAGGACGCCGGAGCGGCGTTTCGATGATCTACCAGGAGCTGAACCTGGCGCCCCACCTTACGGTCGAAGAGAATATCATGCTCGGCACGGAGGTCCATAAGGCCGGATTTCTCAAGCGGCGCGATGTCCGGAAGAAAGTCCGGGAGACTTTAGAATTTCTCCATCATCCGGAAATCTCTCTCGATATCCCGGTCCGCCGACTGAGCGTCGGCGCCCGCCAGGTCGTCGAGATTTCCCGGGCCATCATGGACCGGGCGACGATCCTGGTCATGGACGAGCCGACCAGCAGCCTGACCCAGGAAGACACCGAACGGCTGTTCCAAGTCATTCGGAAACTCAAGGACGAAGGCGTCAGCATTATTTATATCAGTCATTTTCTGGAAGAGGTCCAGGCCGTCGCCGACAGCTTCACCGTCCTCCGCGACGGGAAAAACGTCGGGTCCGGGCCCATGGCGGAGGCCGGGCTCGAAGAGCTCATCCAGCTCATGGTCGGCCAGAAGATGCGGGACCTCTTTATCCGCACCGAACGCCGGCGCGGAGAAGCCCTGCTGTCCTTAAAAAACCTGAAGGGCAAGAATATGCAGGAACCTCTGAGCCTTGAGCTTCACCGCGGCGAGATCCTGGGGCTGGCCGGGCTGATCGGCGCGGGCCGGACCGAAACGCTGCGGACGATCTTCGGCCTGGACCCCCTGGAAGAGGGCAGCATCGAGGTTGTCGGCCGGCCGGGCTTGAAGACGAAACCCTGGTCGCGGATCGAGCAAGGCATGGGGCTTCTCAGCGAAGACCGCCAGGGCGAAGGCCTGGCCATCTCCAGGTCGATCATGGACAATGTGACGCTCAGCCGATTTGCTCCCTATAAGCGCCTTGGAATGCTGAGGGTCAAAAAGCGGGCCCGGGCCGTCGCCGGCTGGATCGACTCCTTAAAGATCAAGGCCCTGAGCCCCGCTCAGCCGGTGTCCAGCCTTTCCGGAGGGAACCAGCAGAAAGTCGCCCTCGCCCGCCTTCTCCATCAGGAAGCGGAAATTCTGCTTCTGGACGAGCCGACGCGGGGCATCGATGTCATGAGCAAATCCCAGATCTATGAATGGATGAGTCAGCTCGCGGCCAAGGGAAAGGCCCTTCTTTTTGTCAGCTCGTATTTTCCGGAGCTGCTCGGAGTTTGCGACACGATCGCCGTCTTTTATCGGGGAGAGCTTGTGGCTGTCCGGCCGGCCCGCGAGTGGGGCGATGAAAGCCTGATGGCGGCGTCAACCACCGGGAGAGCATGAGAAATCCATGAAAAGAAAATCAAAACTCCGAGCCTTGATCAACCTGCTGGCCCCCTTCCTGGGCCTGATCCTTGTCCTCGTGATTTTTTCCTCGATCCCGGATGTCCAGTCCCGGTTCTTGCGGGCGGCCAACCTCAAAAGCGTGGCCACCCAATCCGTCATCGTCGCGCTCGGCGCCCTCGGCATGACCTTGATCATCATCAGCGGCGGGATCGACCTTTCGGCCGCTTCCAACATCGCCCTCTCCAGCGTCGTCACGGCCTACGCCATCAATGCCGGCCTCCCGCCTCTTTTGGCCATCGTCCTGGGAATGGCCACCGGAGGCCTCGTCGGATTCATCAACGGCAGCTTGATCACAGGGCTGCGACTGGTCCCGTTCATCATCACTCTGGGCATGATGGGGATTGCCCGCGGCGTGGCCAAGTGGATGGCCGGGAACCAGAAAATCGATGCTCCCCTGACCTGGGTGAACGAGCTCATGGCCAAATCGCCGCAGCCCTCTTGGCTGCTGCTCGCGCCGGGCGTCTGGCTGATGATCTTCCTGGCCGCGGCCATGGCCGTCCTCCTGCGTTATACAGTCTTCGGCCGGCATGTCTTCGCCATCGGGTCGAACGAAGCGACGGCTCGCCTCTGCGGCGTGAGGACAAAGCGGGCCAAGATCATCATCTACTCGCTGGCCGGGCTTTTCTGCGGGCTCAGCGGCGTCATGGAATTTTCGCGGCTCACCGTCGGCGACCCGACGGTGGCGGTGGGGCTCGAGCTCGATATCATCGCCGCCGTCGTCATCGGCGGCGGCAGTCTGAGCGGCGGCGAAGGCAGCATCCTGGGTTCGATGATCGGCGTTTTCATCATGTCCTTCTTGCGGAACGGGTGCACGATGATGGGCTGGCCCAACTACATCCAGGAGATCATCATCGGCGTCATTATCGTGGCCGCCGTGAGCCTGGACCAAATCCGCCATCGCCGGAGCGCTTGAGAAAACCTCTTCCATGAGACATAAAAAAGAGCCGAGGCCGGTCAAGGTCATCCACGCCCGCGCTCCGATCCGGGTCAATGACATCGGGGGCTGGACGGACACTTGGTTCGCCGGCGAGGGCAAGGTCCTCAACCTGGCCGTCATCCCTGGTGTCGAGGTCCAGATCAAAGTCTTTGAAAACAGCCGGCACGAACGGCGGCGGATCATCGTCCATGCCGAAAATTTTCGAGAGACATTCCGGATGGATCCCGATGAGCCGAGCCGCGATCCGCACGCCCTGCTTCAATTCACGATCGCCGGCCTTCCCGTCGCCAAGGAATTCCGGCTGGAGATCAACCTCTGCTCGCCCGTTCCGGCCGGGATTTCCACCGGCACCTCGGCCTCGGTCTGTGTCGCCCTGCTGGGCGGGCTGAACCAGCTCCGGGGGAAAAAATATGGGTGGGCGGAGATCGCCTCGCTCGCCCATAGGGTGGAGACCGAAAAACTCGAACAGCAGAGCGGGATCCAGGACCAAATCTGCGCGGCGCACGGAGGAGTATCTTTTATCCACATGCGCCGTTATCCGGAGTCTGCCGTCCGAAAGGTCCGCGTCGAGGACCGGGTCTGGCATGAGCTTGACCGGAGGTTGTGTCTGGTCTATTTAGGGAAGCCCCACCGCTCTTCTTCTATGCATGATTATGTCATTGCCGAGCTCGAAGCCGGCGGGCCCCAGCTCGAATACATCCGGCAGCTTGCGGGCATCGCCCAGGAAGCCAAAGGATATCTTGCCGCCGGCGATTTCGAGGCCTACGGCGAGGCCATGATCCGCAACAACGAATGTCAGAGGGGGCTTCATTCGCGCCTCATCGCCGAGGAAGCGGACGCGGTCGCGGGGCTGGCCAAGACGTGGCGGGCGGCCGGCTGGAAGGTCAACGGAGCCGGAGGGAAGGGGGGCTCCATGACCGTCCTGGCCAGCGAAGATGACGGGCTGCGGCGGCAGATGATCCAAAGAATCAATACCCTCGGCAAAGGCATCCGGATCATCCCGGTCTCCTTATCCCATGCCGGCCTTGAAGCTTGGGAAGTTTGAAACCAAGGACAAAGGAATTGGACAGACCCTTGTCTAATTAATCTCAAGACCAATTTAGGAGGTTTGTCATGAGGAAATGCTTAACAGCCCTGACGATCATCGGATTTCTTTTTCTGACTGTGGGCGGATCTGCCCAGCAGCCCCCGGCGAAGCCGGAAAAACCGGCCAAGCCTGCGCCCGGCCCTCAAGGCCCACTGGCCAATCTGAAGGATTTCTTGAAGCTGACGCCTGAGCAGGAAGCTAAGCTCAAAGATTTCGAGAAAGCGCGCCAGGGAGAGATGAAAGCTTTCCGCGAGCAAATGCAGAAGCTCCGCGGTGAGCTGAATCCGCTTGTCAAGGACCCAAAGGCCGATCAGAGCAAGATCAACGGGCTGATCGACCAGATCTCGAAGCTCAATGCCGACCGGATGAAAAAAGGCCTTGCCAACCGGAACCCCCTGCAGAAGATCCTGACCCAGGAACAGCTGGATAAGCTGAACCAGGTGAGAGGCCGGATGATGAGGCAGGGGATGATGATGAGAGGCCGCGGCATGGGTATGGGCAGAGGCATGGGCCCGGGCCGAGGCCAGTTTATGCAAAGAGGCCGGTTCATGGGACCCAGGGGACAACAGTTTATGGGACCCGGACAGAGAGGTTTCGGAGGACGTGGAATGATGGGCCCTGGCTCGGGCAGAACCTGGCGTTTGATGAGACGACCCGGCATGTGGCCCGGCTGGTGGCGGTAAGAACCTGAACTTGAAAGAGCTCTTCTCCCCCCCCCGTTTCTCCCTTCCTGGTGAGGGGAGAACGGGGGGATTTTTTTAGGTGACCCCCCTATCTATCATCTGTCCTGATTCTAGGACAGCCAGCTTCTCTTTTTTCTCGATACCCCCCCTGTCGACAGGGGAAAGATTTGGCACATTTTTTGCCCTAGAGGAAGGTGGAAGGAGAAAAAAGATGAAAAAAATCATCATGATCGCAACGGTTTTGGTTGTGGTTTTCCCCTTTCTCGCGTTCAGCCAATCAGAAGGCTATTACAGCGGCAGTTATACCCGTTTGAGCTATGTCAAGGGCGATGTCTATATCCAGCGGGCCCAGGATCTTGGCTACGAAAAGGGTGAAGTGAACCTTGTCGTCATCGCCGGCGATAAGCTCGGGACAAGGGAAGGCAGAGCGGAAATCCAGCTCGGCCGGAGAAACTATCTCCGCCTGGACCGCGATACCCTGGTCGATATGGTGAACCTCCCAAGTCGCGACGGCGACTTGACTAAGCTGCACCTTATTTCCGGCAGCATCTATGTCAGAGTCAACAACCTGGACCGGGAGAAAAACTTCGAAATCCATACCCCCGATGCCTCGTTCTATCTGATGCAGGAAGGCCTGTACCGGGTCGATATCCTTGAGAGCAAGGAAACCGAATTCAGGGCGTACAGCGGCTCGGCCGAAGCGGCGGCCGAAGAAGGCTCTGTCCTGGTTCGGGACGGCGAACAGATCACGGCCGCCAACGGCCGGTTTGCCTCGTCCCCCGGTTCTCTCTATTCGCGGCGCGACGATTTCGGCGATTGGAATGCCGGCCGCGACGCGATCTTCGCGCGGCGCCTGACAACGACCTATCTTCCCGTGGATTACTCCGATTACGAGTACGAGCTGTCGAGCTACGGCCGCTGGGCCTACGAAGCTCCTTACGGCAATGTCTGGGTTCCGACGATCAGCGACTACGACTGGCGGCCCTATTATAACGGCCGCTGGGTCTGGTATCCCATCATCGGCTGGACTTGGGTTTCTTACGAGCCGTGGGGCTGGTGCACATCCCATTATGGCCGATGGGGCTGGCGGTTTGGCCTTGGCTGGTACTGGATTCCCCAGCATCATTGGGGTTGGGGCCCGGCCTGGGTCCATTGGTACCATGGATATGACCACTACGGCTGGTGCGCTCTCAGCTACTACAACCGTCCGGCCGTCTTCATCAACAACCGTTTCTATGATCGCTACGACCGCGATTATTTCCCGGCCAACTCTCGAAGCCTGGTTGTCGTCCACAGGAACCAACTCCAATCGCCGCGGTTGAGGCAGGCCGCCCTGAATCAGACGGCGGTCGAACGCCTTGGCAGAATCCAGCTCCAGGCATCGCAGCCGAATATTGGGCCGGCCTTTAGCCGCGACAGCGCGGTGAGCGCCGGCGCGATGAAAACCCTTTCTCGGGAAAACCTGAGAGAGGTCGGCAAGGGCTTTGTCTCGGGTCAAAGACAGTTGAATCCCCAAGAGATCCGCTCGTCGATCCAGAACAGGATTCGCGATTCCCGCGCCTCGGGTTCTTCCGGAGCTTCGCCCGGCAAAGCCGTGGCCAATAAGGATCTGGAGAGGTTCAAGGAGGAACGCGGGATCCGGCGCCAGGATCCGAACCTGCCCTCTCAGATCCCTCAGCGGAATGACGAGGGCGTTTCGTCCGGCACCATCAAGTCCAGGAAGGACACCCAGGATTCGTTCAAGCCGATGTCGGGAAGCGAGATGAAGCGGGAGATCCGCTCGTTCCCGTCCCAGCGTTCCTCTGAGCTTCCGTCTTCAGGATCACAAGTAAGGTCTGGAGAGCTCTCTCCGTCTCGCGCCAAAGAATTTTCTGCCCCCAAGATTGAAGAACGAGGTTCCCGGAACTCCCTATCGATCAGGGAATCCCAGGACCGAGGCACGATACGATCTTATCCGTCCCGGAAAAGTGAGGGACAGGCGTCCTCTCCCTCCTCCTCTTTCCGGTCATCGGGAGCGAGGGAGGAGCGGAAGATCGAGGAAAGGGCCATCACTCCCCGCTTCGAAAGGAAAGAACCCTCGTTAAATCCATCTGAAAGTCGGTTCCTCAGAGAATACCAGCCGAGAAGCTCGGGTTCGTCTTCTTCGCGGGATGATGCCATGGGCCGGATGATCCAGGAGCGCTCGAGCTCGAGAGAAGCTCCGCCAGTCCAGAGTCCTTCGCGATCGGCGATTAAAGAGCGGGGGTCGAGTGAACGGGGCGGCAGCCCGAACGGTTTTCTTTCCAGCTATGAGTCGAGATCTTCATCCTCTTCCAGGAGTACCAGCGCCCCTTCCCGCAGCTATAGCAGCCCTTCCAGGAGTTATAGCTCGTCCGCGCCGAGTTATAGCGCACCTTCCCGCAGTTACAGCAGTCCGTCCAGAAGTTACAGCGCGCCTTCACGCAGTTTTAGCTCTCCGTCCCGAAGCTCGAGCGCGCCGTCCCGAAGCTTCAGCGCTCCTTCCCGTTCGTCTTCCGGTTCGAGCTCCCGGTCGAGCTCCGGCATCTCCCGAGGTTCTTCGTCCCGTTCGTCTTCCTCTTCATCCTCTGGTTCGGGCCGCGTCCGCAGAAAGTAGCCGAGGCCGACGGCCAATTTTTTCTTTACATTTTCTTTTTTCAGTGGTATAAAATATTCTATTTTCTCTATCGGGAAGACTTCTCGTTTGGAGGTATCCGCAATGAGATTGAAAGCCAATTCCGAGAGCGCAGCTGTCATTCTAGGTTTTTGCCTGCTTTCATTTTTTCTCATAGTCTCGGGGACCGCAGCCTGTAAACAGGCAGCCGCGCCGGCCGCCACAGCCGGAGGCCAGCAGGCGGCTTCTCCCGAGCCGGCCGCCGCCGGAATCAAGGAAGGGCTGAATGACGTGGCGGGAACGGTGAAAATCGGCCTCGGCAAATATTTTTATGTCCCGACCATCCAGGGATTCGACATCGCCATCATAGGCCAGGTGGACGGCGGCGATGCCGGCAGGCTTGTCGACAAGGAAGTCCGGATCAAGGGCGAATTCAACCGGGAGAAGCCCAACCTCCTGATTGCCCAGACGATCGACGTCAAAGAAAGCGCGACCCAATGGAAAAACGTCTACACGACGACCGATAAAGCCGCACCCGCCGATTATTTTGACCAGAAGACAAGGGGCAATTATCTGGGACTGAAGATCACGAACATCAACAAAAGCGAGGACTGGGAAGGAAAGGGCAAAGGAAAAGTGCTGGGAAAGCTTGTTCCCGGTGCCAACAGCCAGGGCTTTGCGATCTCCTTCGCCGACGACAAAGGCAAAGAGATCGGCAAGATCATCATCGACAGCACCACCGAATTCGCCAATTACTACATCAAAAAATTGAGACTCTTCGACACTTTCTGGTTCTATTTCAGCATCAAAGAGAGCGTGGATAAGAAGCTCCGCCCCAAAAATAAGGAGCTCTTCCATGCCGATGTCGTCTTTGCGGGGCTTTATTAATTTATTAGAGAATTCAGTTTTTTCAGACCGTCCAGGACGTCGGTTTTGAAGTGAATACCGATGATCCGTCGGCCCCTCTCCCTAAGAGCCTCCCTATCGCCTCTGGCCTGCGCCTGTTTGAGAATGCTGAACGAGCAGGATGAGGAGCGTGAGCCGGGCTCATCGGGAACGGGAACGTCGATCTTGTCCTCGGCCGTGAGCTGGATGAATAGGCCGTTTCCGGCGTCTCCTTTGTGGAGCTGTCCCGTAGAATGGAGAAAGCGCGGGCCGAATTCGGATGTGACGGCCAGCCAGGTCTTGGAGCGAAGCTTGGCCGTGAGTTTTTGAACGGCGGCGTCGATCTCGGGCTTGGGGGGAAGAAAAGCCTGGATGACAAGATAATCGCCGGCCCGGGCATTCCTCAAAAAACGGCCCAAGCCCTCTTCCATGCTTGTCGCCGGCGCGTCTGAATAAAGAGCGAAATCCGGGCCGTCAAAATCCGGCTTTCCGTCGGCAAAACGGCCTCGTTCCTTATAAATGTTCAGCAGGGCTTCGGTCTTTTTCTTCGATGCCGCCACGTTGGGCTGGTCGAATGGGTTGATTCTTAAAACATGGCCCGCGACAGCCGTGGCCATTTCCCAAAGAAAGAACTGACTGCCAAGCTCATAAAGGTCGTCCAGGGCCATGACGACGAGCGGTCGGCCGGCTTGCTTGAGCAGCTCGACCACGGGCTCATACGTCCTGTCCTCCGCAAGCTGGATGGCGACAAAGACCCTGTCTTGGCCGAGCTTATCTGGAACGAACTCATGCTCTCTAACGATGGGCAGTATGCCCTTCCCGTCTTTTCCCGTGCTTTCGGCAAGGAGTTGCTCGACCCAGGCGCCGAAGCTTTCCATGCGGGGTGAGATGAGAAACGTCGCCTTGTCTTTCCCGGCCTGAGCCAGGACTCCGAGGAGCAGGCCGAGAGAGGCTCCCGGGTTGTCGGGAAGGCTGGAATTGCGACAGAGCCTGGCCGCTTTTTGGCCTTGTTGGAGGAGCAAGGAAATGTCCATGCCGATGAGCGCGGCCGGGACAAGCCCGAAAGGCGATAGGACTGAAAATCGGCCTCCGATGTCGGGATCGCCCGAAAATGAGCGCCGGAATTCGAGCGAGCGGGAGATCTTTTCAAGACGCGTTCCCGGGTCCGTGATGGCCGCAAACTGGGCGCCTGCCCGCGCTTTTCCCACGGCATCGGCTGCCATTGTATAAAAGAAATTCAGGAAGGAGTCCGTCTCGAGCGTAGTCCCGGATTTGGAAGAGACGATGAACAATGTTTTTTCCAAGGGAAGAGAATTTTTGAAGCCCAGGACGGCCTCGGGGTCCGTGCTGTCGAGAACCTTCAGCTGAAGAAAGCCTTTGGCGGTGCCGAAGACCTTGCCGAAGACCTCGGGGGCCAAGCTCGAGCCTCCCATCCCGAGCAGAAGGGCATGTGTGTACCCGGCCTGCCTGACTTCCTCGACAAAGCGCCCGATTTCAGGAAGCGCTCCGGCCATTCTCTCCGGCGCCTCCAGCCATCCCAGGCGGTTCGAGATTTCCTCGTCTTTTTCTGCCCAGACCGTGCTGTCTTTTTTCCAGATTCGGGCGATCAGGCCGGACCTCCGAAAATCGGCCAGGGCTTCTTGGATGGGGCTTTGGAACGATCCCAGGTTGAACGTTTCGATCGATGGGACAGCCATGTTTTAAGATCATTGTATTCGTTATTCCTATTCTTTTCAAATCGCCCGAGGCGGAAACTCGACGGCCGTCACGGTAGCTGATCAAAGCCTGCCTGAGATGCTCCCAATATGTGATTTCGAAGAGGCGTTGGTATCGCCCCTGAGGCCCCATAGCGGAGGGGGGCCCCGGCGGCTTTCCGACGGGGGGAACCGACGGAACTGGTTCCCCAGGGGCAGGGGGCGATACCAACGCCTCTTCGAAATCACACAAAGGGATGCTTACAATTTTTGAAAGTATTTGACAAACCAAAAGAAAGGCATGGTAAAATATTAGCCTCGTTCGTGAGAAAAAATTGAATGTCCGATAAGGAGCCTCTGAAATGATGAAAGTAAAACCATCAGGCCTGATAGCATTTATCCTGCTCATCCTGTTCGGTCTCGGTTGGCAAGCCTCTGGCCTAAGCCAGAAGCCCGATTACGGCAAAATCGTGGGCACCTGGAGCCTGGAAGTTAACGCCGGCAATGAGTATTACTACCTGACTCTGGAGCTCGCGGTCAATGAAGGAAAACTGGGCGGTAAGCTCAGCGAGCAGAGCGGAATGTTCAAGGACGCCCCTCTCTTGGAAACGGCGTTTGACGGTCAGACTTTAAAGTATTCCGTCAAGATTCCGACACCTCCGGACGGAGCCGAGAGACCGGCCAAATTCGAGATGAAGCTTGTGGATAATAAGCTGGACGGCGCGATCACCATCCAGGATTTGGAGATAACCGCCCCGGTCACCGGCACGAAAAAATAGGCGCTATCGGACGGACTCAATCATCGCCCTCAGCTCCTCGACGAGCTTGTCCAGACTCCCGTCAAAGCCGATGCTCTGGAAACGGATTTTCCCGTTTTTATCGATGATGAACTTGGTCGGGATGCTTTTGACCTTGAAGGCTTCGATCACCTTATTGTCCAGATCAAGGAGGACGTGGAAAGGATATTTGTTCCGGGCGATGAAGTCGGCCGCGTTTTTCTTCTTGGCCTTGTTTTCCATCCGCTCCCAGGCGTTGATGAACAGGAACCGGACCTCGGCATCTTGGGCGTATTTCTCCACGGCCCTTTTCATGCCGGGGAATGAGTTGAGGCAGGGACCGCACCAAGTCGCCCAAAAATCGATGATGACGATTTTCCCTTTCAGACCGGCCAGGCTGACGTCCTTCCCGTCGAGGTCCTGGAGCGTAAAATCGGGAGCCGGTAGGTCGAGCCTTTGCTTTTTAAGCGCGCCCCCGGTCCTGTCCTCAGCGGCCTGATCGAGCTTGGCCATGTATTCGGCCAGGCCCTCCTCGCTTCCCTTGCTCTTTTTATAGGCTTCCTTGAGCCATTCTTTCATAGGGTCCGTGCCCAGGCCGGCCGCTATGAATCGCTCGATCTCGGACATGGCTTTTGCCGGGTCACCGGCCTTGACCAAGGCCTCGGCGTAGCGCTCATTGGTCTCGGGGTCCCCGCCTCTTGTCAGCCTTGCCGATTCTTGAAGGGTTTTGAGCGCCTCCCCGTTTTTCCCGAGTTTCAGGAGGACGGCGCCCTGGGCGGAAAGCACATAGCCCAGGGAACGATCGATGCTTGCCTTCCATTCCTTGTCCGTCAGGGTGGACGGCTTTTTGATCGTCGGTGTGCTCAGCTCCCGGCGGACCATATCGACGGCTTTGGCCGCCATCGCTTCTGCCAGCTCGAGCTCTTTATTGTTTTTGATCATATCGACGGCCAGGACGCTGTACGAGGTCCAGTTGGCATCGTTCCCGTACTGATCCAGATAGGCTTTGGCTTTCTGGTATTCGCCCTTTTTGATGAAGCCTGAAAGCATGAAATAATGCAGCTGGGGGATCAGCACGCTCTTGGGGAAGTCTTTTTTGAACTTTTGGACGAGCTCCGTTCTCTTCTGGACATCCTCGGTCTTGGTGAGCCCTTGGAACCGCTCGGCCTGGACGAATTCTCCCTCGGGATCTCGTTCTTTGATGAGCGCGGCGTACTTCGATGCGTTTTCTCCGTTCTTGAACCGGACGGACCAGCTGTAGAGCGTGTTCAGGTCCTTGACGGTCAAATCCGGGCTTTTCGCCAGCGCTTCGAGCTCCTGGCGGGCGATCGCTTCTCCTTCCTCTTTTTTCAGGCGCGTGATCAAGCCCAAATAAGAGGCCAGGAACTCTCGTTTAGCCTCCGGATGGGCGGCAAAATCTTTGTCAAACAGCTCCAGCGCCCGCACCGGGTCTCTTTCCAGGTCGGCATAATTTGTCCCCCAGCCGCCCAGGGCTTCGGCCAGCCCGGCTTGGGCGCCGGCGACCGGGGTGCCGTTTTGATGGTTGAGCAGGATGACGTAACCTTTTCTCTGGTTGCTCTCCACGGTCCGGCCGCTCAAATATTTGAAGACGATGCCTCGGGCTTCTCTTTTTGTCTCCAGGGTTCCCGTCCAGTGATTCTCGATTTTCTGCAGGGTAAGGCTCTCGGCTTTCGGCTGACCTTTGGCGTAAATATAGGCGACGACCTCGACGGATTCCGCGTTGGCCAAGCCGGTCCCGGCCGGGTCGAAGCGAACCGTGATGGTATCGCCGGGGATGGGCCTCTCCGGAAGATAGGAAAATTTCGCCGGCGGCTGCTTTTTCATGCAAACCGTCAAGAATAAAACGCTGATGAGCAGGACACTCAAGACGATAATATTCCTCTTCATGAACGGTCTCCTTTTCTTTTCTGATTTTTATCATATTTTCCGCAGCATTGGTAGCGGGAACATCAGGTGACAGGTACCTTAAAATTCGGTATGTGTGCCCGAATTTTCTTGATTTTTCCCGAAGCATCTCCGTTTCCGTGAATATTGATCATTCGTGATGTGGGTGGCGCCGATGCTGCCCCGCCCACCTAATCTTCGAATCATCGAAATCCTAGGATGAGGTCATCGCCGAATGCTCCATGGAAAGAAGGCAGAGAGCGAAGCGATCGTTGGAGGAAAACCCTCATAAGGGTATCCCTCCAAGAGTGTCCGACAGGACCCACAAGTTCCAATTTTCAGGCCATCACGGAAATGGAGATGCTTAAGATTTTTCTTCTTGCCTTTGGGCTTTGAGATGGGTATGGTATTAACTGGAAAAAAACAGGTTGCTAGGATAATTTCATAAAAAGGATGACAGTCCATGATGACAACCGGGACTGAGGCGGTCGGGGCTTTTCATCCGTCGAAGAAGCTCTATCGGTTTACGATTTTAACCTTTGTGGCGTCTCTTTCCTTCGGTAGCTATTTCGCCTACGACATCGTCTCCGGGATCGCACCCAGGCTCGTTGAAGACCTGAAGGTGGCCCGCAGCACAATCGGATTATTTTTTTTAGCCTACAGCTTCGCCGCCGTTCTGGCCGTGCTGATCGGTGGGATGTTGATTGACAAACTGGGAACCCGGAAGGCCAGCCTTCTGTTTTCCATTCTTGTTTTTGTGGGGGCGGTCGTTGTCTGGCTGGCCAAAAGCGTTCCGGTCATTATTGTCGGGCGATTTATTTTCGGGGCCGGCTCCGAACCGCTGATCGTCGCCCAAAGCGCGATCCTCGCCCGCTGGTTCAAGAACAAAGAGCTCGCCCTTTCTTTCGGCATCACCTTGACCGTCAGCCGGCTCGGGTCTCTGTTCGCCCTTAATACAGGCGAACTCTTCAGCAGCTATTTCGGCAGCTATCGCTATGCGCTTCTTGTCGCCGTAGCGGCCTGCGGCATATCCCTTTTGGGCAACCTGATTTATATCGTCATGGACCGCCGGGGTGAACATGTCCTCCATTTGAAAGATGAGAGCGGCGGCGACAAGATTGTCTTTAAGGACATCAAGGAATTCAGGCCGACCTTTTGGTATGTCACCTTCCTCTGTCTGACCTTCTATTCGGCGATCTTTCCGTTCACGAGCCTATCGACAGACTTTTTTGTGGACAAATGGGGGATCGCGAAAGTTGCCAAGGCCGGAGGCGGGTTTCTGCACCAAGTATTCAACCAGTTTCTCCACATGTTCAGCACCGCCGGAGGCATTACTTCGATCATCATTTTCGCCTCCATGATCCTGGCCCCGTTCGCGGGGCATCTTGTCGATCGGCTCGGGAAGCGGGCCAGCCTGATGATCATCGGCTCCTTGATCATGATCCCCAGTCATCTGGTCATGGGCGTGACGCGTCTTTATCCCGTCTATCCGATGATCGCCCTCGGCGCGGCCTTTGTTCTTGTCCCCGCCGCGATGTGGCCTTCGATTCCTCTCATCGTCCGCAAAGAGCGTGTCGGAACGGCCTTCGGGCTGATGACGGCGATCCAGAATATCGGCATGGCCATCTTCCCGGTTTTGAACGGCGTCCTGCGAGACCTGACCCAGACCTATACGAGCAGTATGCGCATGTTTACGAGCCTGGGCTTTTTCGCGTTGATTTTCGCGCTGCTTCTGAAACGGGCGGATGCCCGGGAGGGCGGCGGGTTGGAGCGGGCCGCCGGGAAAGCCGGCGCCGCGTAGAGGCATTCCGATGATCGATACCATCATCTCCGACATGGGCCAAGTCGTCCTCCACTTCAACAACCGGCTGTTTTTCCGGAAAATGACTCAATACACGAACCGGTCCGAGGAAGAAATCCGGGCGGTGACGCATGCCCATATCGAGATCGTCGATCTCTTCGATAAGGGGAAAATCAGGCCCGAGGAATTTTATCAAAAGGCCAAGATCGGGCTCGAGGCCGAGGTGAGCTATGAAGATTTTTTCGCGGCCTACTGCGACGTCTTCGCCGTCAATCCTCTCACCCTCGGGATCCTTAAAAAGCTGAAGCCGAAGTACAAGCTGATCCTTCTGTCCAACACCGATATCGTGCGGTTTTCTTATATCAAAAGGAAATTTCCGGAGCTGTTGATCTTTGACGGATATGTGCTGTCGTTCGATTATGGCCTGATGAAGCCCGATCCTCGCGTCTACACCGCAGCCCTCGAACTCGCCGGTTCGAAGCCTGAGCGTGCCGTCTTCATCGATGATATCCAGGAGAATATCGATGGGGCGGAGAGAGTCGGGATCAAAGGCCTTCTTTTTACGCCGGAGATCGACCTCGAGAAGGCCCTCCGGGACCTCGGCATCGAGCCTTAGGCCCTTGATTTTAAAGGATTTTTGTGCACGGAGGAGAAATCATGAAAAAAGCCTTCCTGACAGCCTTGGTTTTATGCTTTTTCGCCTTTAGCTTTGGCTTCAGCCAAAGCACAGATAAGACGTATTTTTGGCCCGGGCTCGAGGAATACGTGTTCCACATGCTCCCGGCCGGCGGCTGGAACAGCCTGGGAACATTTTCGCCCGGCAGCACAGCCATGGGGGAAACGCTCTTTTCCAGCAGGGGATCCTCGTCCGGCTATCTCAACCCCGCTTTTTTGGCCGAGCTTGGCCGTCCCCAAATGAGCATGAGCTTCCGTTTCACCGAGAACAATTACAAAACCTACAAAGACTTCATTCCCCTCTACAGGATGAATGTCAAGCCGGAAACGGCCGCTTTCAGCCGGGACACGAATTATCTCGACCAGGCCGGAGTGGCCCTTCCCTTCGGCAGTTGGGTGGTTGCGGCCAACTATTTTCTTTTCCAGGAGTTCAACATTCCTGATGTCAAATCAGGGATCGGCTGGTCCGGCTTCCCCGACAAAGCTCGGCAGTCGGGCGATTTGAAGGGGATCAATGTCGCGGCCGCTCACAACTTCAGCCCATCTTTTTCCATGGGATTTTCCGTTTCCTATGTCTTCGGCGACATCTCCCGCTTCCAGGTCAGCCATCCTTATTATTATATCCTGGAGAACAGGCTGGGAGAAAAAAGACCGGTGCTGGTGGAGATTCAAACCCTTGTGCCGTTGTCCACCATCTCCGAGAATCACAGCCTCGACCTCAAAGGCGTCTTCTTCGGCTTCGGCCTGATTTTCAAGCCCGGAGAAAATTGGCAGATGGGGCTGTCGTTGCGCCCTCCCTTCGAGATCCGGATCAAGGCCGACATGAAGACCTCGTATGAAGGGGGCGTGAAAAGGCCGGATGAGTTTGTCTCGGATGATTTTTACACGAAACAGCCGTTCGTGGCTGTGGCCAGCTTCCTCTATAAACCGATTCCCCAAATGGGGCTGACGGCGGACCTCGGCTACTGGGGATGGGGCAATTTTTCCACGGATTTCACTTCGAGCTCGTACTATTACTACCTTGGAAAGAGTATCTTTAAGCTGAACCTGGGCGCCTCCTACGCGATCGAGCTGCCCTTCGGAATCCTCAAGGAGCTGTCCGTGAGAGCCGGCTACATCTACGACCCCCAGCCCTACGATTATGATGAGAGCTTTTCCCGCAATTTCGTCTGCGCGGGTTTCTGTTTGACGATGGGGTGCGTCAGCCTTGAAACGGCGGCCAAAATCAGCGTCATTTCCCCCGAGGCGCAGAGGTTCAAGGCCAACCAGCTCCGGGTGGGAGCCGCCTTGACTTTTTAGAATAATCGCCCTGGCTCCAACCCCCTCACGGCTCAAACGTCCTCTGACGATTTTGCCCAATGAGCAGGTTGAACCCCGGTCCCGCTCGCTTTTTATTGTCCGAAAACTTTGACAAACACGTTCCGGTCCCGCGGGCCGTCGAACTCGCAGAAATAAATCCCCTGCCAGGTCCCAAGCTGTAGATCTCCACCTTCGACGATGATGTGGATGGATGAGCCGACCAGGCCGGCCTTGACATGAGCCGGGGAGTTGCCTTCGGCATGCCGCCAGGGCAGGGAATCCGGGACTATCTTCTTGAGCGCCATCAAAATATCCTCTTTCACGTCCGGGTCGGCGTTTTCATTGATGGTGACCCCGGCCGTTGTGTGAGGGACAAAGACAAGGGCTATCCCGTTTTCGATTCCTGAGTTCCGGACCGCGCTCCGCACGTCGCGGGTGATGTCGAGGAATTCTTCCCGGACATGGGTTTTAACAGCGATGATTTTCATGATGAGCCCTTAAATTCCTGACCGAGCCAAGATTTTTTTTGCGTCTGTCCATTCGAAATCCTTCCGGATGAGTCTTAGAATATCATATTCTCGTCCAGAAACAGGAGAGGTTTCTTTTTATTGCATCATGAAAATTGTCGGCCAGAGTTCTCTCTTCGAAAAACTAGTATCTTTTTCCGGCGCCGTTAAAATGCCTTTATTTAATTGAAAATAAATAGATTATAAGAAATCGAAATTTTCCAAAAAAGGACTTGACAGAGGTTGAGAAAATGTATAAATTGCCTGATGTAAATACAAGATATTGTATTTATAAGCCTTAAATTCCACAATATATGGCAGTCAGGTAGGGGCTTTTGGTGCTTTTTTATTGATCTTTTAGCTTGTTCGAAGGGTAAGGAGGTACGGGGTGAACTCGAGAGTGATTTCCAGAATCAAGAAGCGCGATGGAAGCGTTGCCGATTTTACCCAAGACAAGATCACGAACGCCATTTCGAAAGCCATGGCGTCCCAGGGCGTCACCGAGAACGGCGACGCCAAAACGATTTCGGATATCGTGACGTTCGTCCTCGAGGACAAGTTCAGCGGATACACTATTCCCTCGGTCGAGCAAATCCAGGACATCGTGGAAATGGTCCTGATGAAGAGGGGCTACCATGATGTGGCCAAATCCTACATCCTTTATCGGGAAAGGCACAAAGAAATCCGGGAAGCCAAAAAAACCGGACTGAACCTCGAGCGCCTGATCAAGGATTATATCAGCGATATGGACTGGAAGATTCGAGAGAACAGCAACGAAGGCGTCACGAGCTTCTCGGGATTGAATGCCAGGGTCGCGGGAGAGGTTTTATCCAATTTTGCCCTTAACCAGATCTATTCGGAAAACGTGAAGAAGGCCCACCAGGAAGGGGATTTCCACCTGCATGACCTGTCGTATCCTATCGTCGGCTATTGCGCCGGATGGTCGCTCGAGAATCTGCTCCGAAAAGGCTTCGGCCATGTCCCGAACCAGGTCCACTCGGCGCCGGCCAAACACCTGGAGACCGCCACGCTTCACATGGTCAACTATATCGGAACGATGCAGGGGGAATTCGCCGGGGCCCAGGCCTTCTCGAGCGTGGATACGCTCCTCGCCCCGTTTGTCCGGCACGACCAGCTCGACTATGACCGAGTCAAGCAGGACGTCCAGAAGCTCATCTTCGGGCTCAACGTGCCTTCCCGTTGGGGATGGCAGACGCCTTTCTCGAACCTGACCTTTGACTGGACCATTCCCGACGACATGAAAAACAAGCGCGTTGTCGTGGGCGGCCTGGAGCTCGATTCCACTTATGGAGAATACCAGGCCGAGGTGGACATGATCAACCGCGCCTTCCTCGAACTCATGGTCGAGGGCGACCATCAAGGCCGGGTGTTCACGTTTCCCATCCCCACCTTCAACCTGACCAAAGATTTCGACTGGGATTCCCCCAACGCCCGGCTCCTTTTTGAGGCCACGGCCAAATATGGCATTCCCTATTTCCAGAACTATATCGGCACCAATATGAACCCGGGTGACATCCGGGCCATGTGCTGCCGGCTGAACCTGGACCAGAGAGAATTGATGCGGCGTCCCGGCAACATCTGGGGACCCGGCGATTCGACGGGCTCGATCGGCGTCGTCACGATCAACTTCAACCGGATCGGCTATACATCCAAGACCGTCGATGAGTTCAAGGCAAGGCTCAGGGAATTGATGGACATGGCCAAGGAATCTCTGGAAACAAAGCGGGAGATGGTCAACAACATGCTGGCCAAGGGCATCATGCCCTACACACTGGTCTATCTTGGCCATTTCGACAACCACTTCTCGACCATCGGCGTCTGCGGTATGCACGAGGCCTGCCTGAATTTGCTGGGCAAGGGCATCGGCACGCCCGAAGGAAAAGAATTTGCCGTCGAGATCCTCAACTTTATGCGCGGCGTTTTGAAAGAATACCAGGACGAAACGGGCAACCTCTACAACCTGGAGGCCACGCCGGCCGAATCCACGTCCTACCGGCTGGCCCGTCTCGATAAGGAAAAGTACAGGACCATCATCACCTCGGGGACGGAAAAATATCCCTACCTCACGAATTCGACCCAGCTCAATGTTGACGCCACCCGGGACGTCTTCGAAGCCCTGAAGCATCAAGAAGATATCCAATGGCTGTACACGGGCGGAACGATCTTCCATACGTTCCTGCCCGAAGCCATCGACGCCGCGACCTGCCGGAAGCTCGTCCAGAAGATCGCCCAGACCAAGATCCCCTATTTCAGCATTACGCCGACGTTCAGCGTCTGTCTGAACCACGGCTATATCAAAGGCCGGCACCAGACCTGCCCCGAGTGCGGGAAGGAGACCGAGGTCTATTCCCGGATTGTAGGCTATCTCCGGCCGGTGCGAACCTGGAACGACGGCAAGCAGCAGGAATTCAAGGACCGCACGCCGTACACAAGTCTCGGCTGAGCCATGGATTATCTTCTCTTCACCTATCCGAACTGCCAGAAATGCGAGGATATGAAGGCTTTTTTGAAGACGGCATCCATTGACACTCGCGAATACAAAGTCGAGCAAAAGGAAGGGCGGCTGAAAATCCGGGAATTTCTGGGCCACATCAAGCGCGACGAAAAAGGCTCGATCATTCTTCCCACTCTGATCCTCCACGACAACGGACAGGTGGCCACCGTCATGAATACCCGCCAGGAGGTCCAGGAGTGGTTGAAATCAAGGGGCTAGAGAAATTCGCCCCAAAGGACTTCCCCGGCTTTATCGCCTCGACGGTGTTTCTTCCGGGCTGCAGTTTTCGCTGTCCCTACTGCCATAATTCCGAGCTTGTCTTGAAGCCGGAAACGTATGCCACTATTCCCATGGATTTTTTTCTTGCCTACCTGGATTCCAGGAAGGGATGGCTGGAAGGGGTCTGCGTCTCAGGGGGAGAGCCGCTTTTGGAGCCCGGGCTGGAGGAGCTTCTCCTGGTCATCAAGGAGCGAAACCTCCTGGTCAAGTTGGATACCAACGGCGCTTTTCCGGAAAGGCTGGAAGGACTCATCCGAGCTAAACTTGTGGATTGGATCGCCATGGATATCAAAGCCCCGCTGGAGCGGTATCAGGAAGTCACCCGGTCCCTCGTGAAGACGGAGGATATCGAGAGGAGCGCGGAATTCGTCAGAACTTCGGGCCTGAGCTATATGTTCCGGACGACGGTCGTCCCAGGGCTTGTCGGCGAAGACGATATTCTTAAGATCTCCCTCTGGCTCAGCGGTTCGAAAACCTTTCAAATCCAGCAGTTCTTTCCCCTCAATACGATGGATGAAGCCTACCGGATCGTCAAGCCCTTCGGCCGCGAAGAGATCCACAACATGGCCGAACTGGCCCGGCCGCATTTCGCCGAAATCAGGGTCGAGGGAATTTGAGCATGGAACTCAAAGTCATAAGGATACACCCGGGGGCCAAGCTTCCTTGTTACGGACACAAGGGGGATGCCGGACTCGATTTATTTTCCGACGTCGATTGCCTTCTGGGGGTCGGCGAGGTCAAAGCTGTTCCGACGGGGATCAAGGTCGCCATTCCTCAAGGCCATGTCGGCCTCATTTGGGACAAGAGCGGCATTTCGCTGAAGAGCGTCCACAAGCTGGCCGGAGTCGTCGATGCCGGCTACAGGGGAGAAGTCCAAGTCGTCATGGTCAATTTAGGCCGCCAAGCCTATGCCGTCAAGAAGGGCATGAAAATCGCCCAGATGTTGATCCAACCGATCATGGAGGTCAGGGTTGTCGAATCTGATGAGCTGGATGACACATCGCGCGGCGAGGGCGGCTTTGGCTCCACCGGGCTGTATTGAGACTCATTTTCCCCATTTCTTGGCCGCCCAGGCTTCCAAACTCTTCAGGGCTGCATCGTCTGTCTGATCGAATTGAAGAGGAGTGATTGAAATATAGCCGTTTCTGACGGCCCAGATATCCGTTTTTTCACCGGCCGGATCAAGGCGCTTAAAGCTGCGCTCGAAAAAGACCTTTCCCGAGGGATCTTTCTTTTTTGCGTAGTATTCTAATGTGCCTCTCGTATCCTGCCTGGTGATCAACACCCCCTTGATTTTTTCTTTGGGCAGGGCCGGAATGTTGATGTTCAGAAATAGACCGGGCTTGAGCTCTTTCTGGAGGATCTCCTTGACAAGCTCGGCGACGAAGGAGGCGGCCCCTTCATAATCCATGGTTTCGCTTTTCTCCAGGTGGACGGCGATGGCCGGGATGCCGTTGAAGGCCGCTTCCCTGGCACAGGCGACCGTGGCCGAATAAAAGGTGACCACACCGGTCGTCTCTCCCCTGTTGACGCCGGCGACCACGATATCGGGCTTTTCGGGAAGCAGGGATTCCAGGGCGAGGCGGACACAGGTTGCGGGAAGCGCTTCAATGGTATACCATTTTTTTCCCTTTCTCTCTGTTTCCTCAACCCAGATGGGCGTGTCCGAAGTGAGCCCGTGGCTGACGCCGCTTTGGTTTTTCATGGCTGCCGCCACGGTCACTGAGCCGAGTGAAGAAAGCTTGTCAAAGAGGGCCGCCAGGCCGGGAGCATCAATGCCGTCGTCATTGGAAAGCAAAATCTTCAAGGCCGACTGGCCGAAGCCGTCTCGACAGGTAAACATCATCAGAATCAAGATGATCCAGAAAGCGCGAGCCGCGACTTTTTTTTGCCTCATGAAATTCTCCTTGAAAATCTCCCCTAGGGTAGCAAAGCCAAGAGATTTTTTCAAGAAGTACGATAAGGAAACGGGGGACATCGGGAAAAGCACCCTCCGAGGGATGAAGCCGGAGGGCTCGCCCTAGGACGACTTCTCCTTGAGCCGTGCTGCCTATTGACAAGAGCCGCCCGATGGACAAAACTGGGGTGCAAAAACATGGAACGGCCGTCATCATCTTGAGAGGAGCATCGTCGCATGCCGAACAAATCCGCCATGAAATGGACAGGACTTCTCGTGATCTTCACCTTTTTAGGAGGAATTCCTGAGGGCTCCTCCGCCCGGCAAAGCCCGCCGGCGCCCCCGCCCCAGGCGGCCCAAGCCAAGCCGGCCGCCGCGGAGCGCCAACAGCCCCGCGGCCGGAGCGTCACGCTCGGTGATGTCACCAGCTTTGACGTCAAGGATAACGTCTTCAACATTGCCGCCGGCCCCGACCAGGTCCGGGTGATCTTTTACCGGCCCGATATCTTTAGGATCTGGCTTGGTCCGGACGGAAACTTCACGGAGCCGCCGGCCAATCCCGAGGACACGCCGATGGTTGTCTACAAAGGCCATCCGATACCGGTGGGGTGGAAGGACATCGGAGATTATTACAAGCTTGAAAGCGACGTCTGCGTCCTCCGTGTCTATAAAAGACCTTTGCGGTTCGCTCTTTTTGATAAGGACAATGCCGTCGTCATCTGGCAGGAAGATCGCGGCCTGACCTACGGGCCGTCAACCGTCCAGAGCCTCCGGCGCGGCGAAAACGAATATTTCTACGGCTGCGGCATGCAGAACGGCTCGTTTTCCCATCGGGACGCATCCGTCAACATCAGGATCAACTACGGACGTTGGAACGACGGCACAACCCCCAACCCCGCGCCCTTTTTCATGAGCACGGCCGGCTACGGCGTGTTCCGCCACACCTTTGCCCCGGGGAAATATGATTTTTTGGCCCAGGTCCGCCTGTCGCACGACGAGCCCCGGTTTGACGCCTATTATTTTTTCGGCCCGACGCTCAAGAAAATCCTGGAGGGCTATACGCTTGTCACCGGGCGCCCCTTCTTTCCGCCGCGCTGGGGCTTGGAGTTCGGCGATGCCGATTGCTACAATAAAAAAGGGAAGACGCCCGATGTCATCCAGAAAGTCGCCGATGTCTATCGTGCCAACGACATGCCGGGCGGTTGGATCCTGCCCAACGACGGGTACGGCTGCGGCTATGTCGACCTTGACTATACCGTCCAGGAACTGCATAAACGGGGGTTCTACACGGGACTCTGGACGGAGAAGGGCGTCGAGAGGATCGCCACGGAAGTCGGGACGTACGGCACCCGCGTCATGAAGCTCGACGTGGCCTGGGTCGGCCCCGGCTACCAATTCGCCCTGAACGGCTGCCGGGCCGCCTATCAAGGAATCGAAATGAACACCGACTCGCGCGGCTTCGTCTGGTCGGTCGGCGGATGGGCGGGCACCCAGCGCTACGCGACGATCTGGTCGGGCGACCAATCCGGCAACTGGGAATACATCCGCTTCCATATCCCGACCGTGCTCGGCGCCGGCCTGTCCGGGTTCAACGCCGCCACGGGCGACGTGGACGGAATCTTCGGCGGCAGCGCCCAAACCCAGGTCCGCGACCTGCAGTGGAAGTGCTTCACACCGGTTCTCATGATCATCAGCGGCTGGTCCAAACAAACCAACCTCGTGAAACAGCCGTGGATCTTCGGCGAGCCTTACACAACCACCAACCGGAAATACCTGAAACTGAAGATGCGGCTCACTCCGTACTTGTATACGTATTGCCGCGAAGCGTATGACACCGGCCTGCCGACTGTCAGGGCCATGGTCCTTGAGTACCCCGATGACCCCGTGACGTATTCGAAACGAACCCAATACCAGTTCATGAGCGGCGAATGGCTCCTCGTCGCCCCCGTCTACGAGGATTCGCCCATCCGCAACGATATCTACCTTCCGGCCGGGAAATGGATCGATTTCTGGGACGGAAAGGAATACAACGGGCCTTCGGTCGTGAACGGATACGAGACGCCGCTGGACAGACTCCCGGTCTTCGTCAAGGCGGGCGCCATCATTCCCTTGTATCCGGAGATGCTTCACGACCGGGACAAAGCCAAGGATCCCGTGACGTTCGACGTCTATCCGTTCGGGAAATCGAGCTTTACGCTCTACGAAGACGACGGCGTGACCCAGGGTTACCGGGCGGGCGCTTTCGCCAGGACGACCGTCGAAGCGGAGGCCCCGAAATCGCTTGAGGCGGCCGGTTCGCAGATCAGCGTCAAGGTCGGGCCGGCCAAAGGAAAATATAAGGACGTGCCGGCGAGCCGCTCGTATGTCCTGGATGTCCACATCCCGGCCAAGCCGGCAGCGGTCAAGCTGAACGATAAAACTCTGCCGGGGCTTGAGAAGAGAGAGGAATTCCAAGCTGCGGCCGAAGGCTGGTTCTTCGATCCCCGGGATAGGCGTGGGATGCTCCATGTCAAAACAAAGGCGATCAGCTTGGCCGCCGGTTTCATCGTCAAGGTCGGCCTTTGAAGAGGGAGGGATATCACGATTGAATCTGGCTTGAAATTCTCCGGATGAATCCGGGGCTACTTGGACAGGAGTCTGCGCTCTTCCTCGAAATCGGCGTAGGTCAAGGCGATCTTCCTGAACTCATCCCGGACCCGCAGGAATACGTCCACGATATCAGGGTCAAAGAGTTTTCCTCTGGCCTGGGCGATGATTTCTTCGGCCTCGGAATGATGGAAGGCGGGTTTGTAAACGCGCTTGGAGATGAGGGCATCATAGACATCGGCGATGGCCATCAGCCGGCCGGGGATGGGAATATCCGCCTCGGAGCTGCCTTCCGGATATCCCGAGCCATCCCACTTTTCATGATGGGTGTAAGCCATCACCCGGGCGATCCCCAGGAATGGGGCGGCGGGCCTTCCCTTGAACGCTTTCTCCATCTGAACCAGGGTGTCTCGTCCGTAGGCCGTGTGCTTTTTCATCTCTTCGAATTCTTCGTGAGTCAGCTTTCCGGGCTTGAGCAGGATAGCGTCCCGCACGCCGACTTTGCCGATATCGTGCAACGGCGTGGATTTGAACAGCAGGTCGACGCTCTGATCGGTCAGGAAAGGGGAAAATTTATAGTGGGTGACAAGGTGTTCAACCAGGACCCGGACAAAATGTTGCGTCCGCTTGAGGTGGCCGCCCGTCTCATTGCCGCGCGTCTCGATCAGAGAGGTCAGGCTGAGGATGATCGCATCCTGGGTCAGCGCCAGCTCTTCCGTCCCTTCCTGGACTTTCTTCTCCAGCCTGACATTTTCATCCTCCAAGGCTTCCTTGGCGTCTTTGAGCTCCAGGTGAGTCCTCACCCGGGCCAGGACGATCGGAGGGCTGACGGGCTTGGTGATATAATCGACCGCCCCCAGGTCGAAGCCCATGGTCTCATCTTCGACGCGGCTTTTGGCCGTCATGAAGATGACGGGAATGTTCTTTGTTTTGTCATCCGCCTTGAGTTTCCGGCAGACCTCATAACCATCCATGCCGGGCATGATGATATCGAGAAGAATGAGGTCCGGCGGGGCATCCGAGCTGGCGATTTCCAATGCGCTCAATCCGCTATGAGCGATGTCCGACTGATAATACGGTTTTAGGACGCCTTCCAGGAATTTGGCATTCACCGGGGAATCCTCAATGATCAGGATCTTATGCTGTCGGTGTATTTTCTCCATGCCCTTTCTCCCTGCGCCTCATGTTCTCAGCCTGACCTGATCCTCACTATTTTACCACGGATCATGCCGGATTCCTAGACTCTGGGCTTTCGATCGTCGGGACGATAGCGTTTCGAGATGAGGAATTTCAATATATTGATAATCCCCGGGATATTGTTTATGATGGTTAAACCTGTAAAGACGGTCATTTGGATGACCCAACCAAAAATCGGCTCTTACCGCTGGCGCATCCTGGCCCTGCTTTTCATGGCCACGACCATCAACTACATGGATCGGAGCATCCTCGGGGTTTTAGGGCCGACCCTCCGCGACCACGTCTTCTCCTGGACCAACCAGCAATACGCCAACATCAACATCGCTTTTAAGATCGCCTATGCCGTCGGCCTCCTGACGATGGGCGCCTTCATCGACCGGCTGGGGACGAAAAAAGGATATCTCTATTCGATCGGCACTTGGAGCGTATTCAGCCTGCTCCACGCCCTGGTCACCAAGGGCATGGGCTGGATGGGTTTTGCCGTCGCCCGCTTCGGCCTGGGGTTCGGCGAATCCGGCAACTTTCCCGCCTGCATCAAGACGGTCGCCGAATGGTTCCCGAAAAAGGAACGGGCTCTGGCCACCGGCATCTTCAATGCCGGCACCAATGTCGGGGCCATCCTCACGCCGCTGGTCATTCCCTTGATCGTCAGCAGCCAGGGAGAACACTGGCAACGGGCCTTTCTGGTCACGGCCGTTTTCAGCGCGACCTGGGTCGTCCTTTGGCTCCGGACTTATCAGAAACCCGAGTCGCACCCCAAGCTTTCGGCGGCCGAGCTGGATCATATTCTCAGCGATTCCGCCGCCGAGACCTTGGACAGGCTGCCCTGGTCGAAAGTCCTGCCCGTCAAGGAAACCTGGGCCTTCGCCGTGGCCAAGATTCCGGATGCCGTTTGGTATTTTTATTTGTTCTGGGGCGGGTTCTTCCTGAACGCCCAATTCGGGCTCGAGCTCAGGGGACTGGCCCTGCCGCTGGTCGTCATTTATGTCTTCGCCGACTTCGGCAGCATCGGCGGCGGCTGGCTGTCTTCGTTTTTCATCAAAAAAGGCTGGCCGATCAACCGGGCTCGGAAGACGACGCTGTTCCTCTGCGCGGCGTTCGTCATGCCCGTTGTCCTGGTCACCCAGACCTCCAACCAGTGGCTGGCCGTGGCCCTCATGGCCATGGCCGCGGCCGGTCATCAGGCTTGGTCCGCCAACGCGTTCACCTTGGCCTCCGACGTCTTTCCGAAAAAAGCCACGGCCTCGGTCGTCGGCATCGGCGGCATGGTCGGCGCGCTGTCGGGCCTGCTGGCCGATTTCGGATTGGGGAAGGTTTTGGACCACAGCGGTCGGAAAGGCTATTTCTTCGCCTTCCTCATCGCCGGGCTGATCTACATGTTCGCCCTGCTCGTCGTCCACCTCATCATGCCCAGGATGACGCCCTTGGATGAAAACCTCAAGCCCGTCCGAGAATCCTGAAGAATGAACATGCCCCTTGATCGTTCGATAGACGCTGGGGAAAAATCGAGATAAGGAGCAACCATGAGTTTGAAAATTCTGCCGGCATCCGCAACAGAGTTCGACCTCCTCGCCCTTGGCGAATGCATGATTCGCTTCAGCCCCCCGGGGCATCAGAGGATCGAACTGACACCGATCTTCGAAGCCTACGCGGGCGGCGGGGAATACAACGTGTCCTACGCCCTCTCGCGCTATGGGCTGAGAACCGGCTGGGTCTCTCGCCTGGTGGATAATCCGTTGGGCGCCTTCATTCGGAACCATGCCCAAGCCAGTGGCATGGACATCAGCGAAGTCCTGTGGGTCCCCTACGACGGCGCAGGCCGGGCCGACCGCATCGGGCTGAATTTCACCGAAGTGGGGATCGGCGTCCGCGGCAGCGTCACGCTCTATGACCGAGGCCATACGGCCGTCTCCCATATGAAACCCGGGGACGTGGATTGGACGAGGATCTTCGGGCAGCGCAAAGCCCGTTGGTTCCATACCGGCGGCATCTTCGCCGCCCTGAGCGATTCCTGTGCCGAGGTGACTCTGGAAGCCATGAAAGCCGCCCGCAGGGCGGGGACGATCGTCAGCTATGATCTGAATTTCCGGAGCAAGCTCTGGTCGAGCGAACAGGCCAGGGCCGTGACAAAAAAGATCGTCCCTTTTATCGATGTCCTGATCGGCAATGAGGAAGATTTCCATAAGGTCCTTGGCTTTGAGGTCGAAGGAACGGACGAAAGCCTGACGAAGCTTCCGGTCGAAGGATACAAAAAAATGGTCGGACGGGTCGTCTCGGCGTTTCCGCACATCCAAGCCGTGGGGACAACTCTTCGAGAAGTCGTCTCCGGGCTGGTCAACAACTGGTCGGCCATCATGGACTACGACGGGACGTTCTACCAGTCCCGGAAATACGAGAACCTCGAGGTGGAAGACCGTGTCGGCGGCGGCGACGGCTTCTGCAGCGGATTCATCTACGGCCTTTTGCATGATCTCTCTCCGCAGGAATGTGTGGAGATGGGGGCGGCCCATGGCGCTTTGCTCCAGAGCACCCGCGGCGACACGAGTATGGTGACCATGGAAGAAATCAAGCACGTGATGGGGGGCGGCAGCGCTCGGATCAAGCGTTAGCGACGCTCGACGGAATGGGATGAAGGCGGCCGGAAGGTAAGCGCAGGCCTACGCTCATCAGGGAAAGCGACTGTCTGTTTTCGGGCTGGCTCTCCTTGCGACGGACGTTTTCGCCCAGGCCGGGTCGGGTCCTATTTGGAAGGCCTGTCCGGTCGGGCCCCTCTGCGAAGGGAGCCGGTTTCCGCTTGATAGACCGCCTGTATTTTTTCCTGCTGGCCATGGGCTTGGGCTTCGTTGCGGCCATCCCTGTCGGCGGGTGATGCACCGGATCAAGCACTTCATTCCGATGAAAGCCTTGGGGAAAGTGTATTTCTGGCTGGGGATCGCGCTATTCTTGGTATCGTTCTACTTCGTGGTTAACGCCGTCAAATACTTTTCGGAGATCGTCTAATACAAACGCAATAAATAAAGTGACAATGTATGGGCGGCGCTTAGGCCGTCCAAAAGCCCCCGTAGCGGAGGGGGGCCCCGTCGGCTTTTCCGACGGGGGGAACCGACGGGACTGGTTCCCCGGGGCCCGGGGGCTACGGGCGGCTTAAGCGCCGCCCGAACGGGGATGTCATTTTAATTATTACGTTGATATTAGTCCGGCAGGATTACTCTTTGATGGCGCAGTAAACATAGGCCGGCGGCAGGTTTTTCCAGACGATCCGTGATACTTCCAGCCTGTCAAAATGATCGTGGAAAAGCCGTTTGAGCCTCGCGTTGCCTTTGGATTTTTTCCTATGAATGTATGTGTATGTCACGAACCTTCCCCCCGGAGAAAGCGATTCCTTGACCAGCTTCAGGATCTGTTCCTGGAGGTCCTCGCTCAACGCCGTTAAAGGAAGCCCGCTGACAATCGAGTCGCAATGCTGGATCTTGTGTTTCTTCATGTATTCTTTGAGACTCAAGGCATCATCATGATAAACGGTCGCCGCGGGGCATCTTTTCTTGGTGTGCTTGACAAATTTTCGGTTGATCTCTAATGAAAAGAATTTCGTCTGCGGCGGAATGCCTTTTATGATCTGCTCCGTGAACCCGCCGCTTCCCGGTCCCAGCTCGACGACCGTCTTGGCTTTGGCCAAATCGGCCATCTCGATGACGATCCTTGTCAATTCCTTGGAATCCGGAGCGATGGTGGCTGTGTTGAGAGGGTGCTTAATAAACTCGATGATGTGTTTGGCCATGGACGACACCTGGAGATGAATGGGAATCAGAGAAACAGGCTTTCTTTGGCGGCGGTGACGGTCTCCGCTCACGATTAGCATGACGCATAACGGGAAGAATGTTACCCAAGCGCAAACCTTCTGTCAACAAGATCAAGTGGCATCCTCATGCCGGCCTTCCTTCTGATTTGGGCGAATTAAGCTCAAAAAGCCCTTGTTGATCCCTGGAGCCCAGCCAGAAAAAGAAACGGAAAGGTTGTTTGCGGGAATCACCAACTCAACAAATCGATGGGCTGGAGATTCATAGGCCGTCGGGAGCAGGCTCAGCTTTGAGGGACGGGCGGCCTTTCCCTCCAAAAAATTCGGGGCCCCGAGAGACATAAAAAAGAAAAACGGCCAACGTCAGGACTCCCGTCAACATAAAAGGAAAGTGGATGCCGAGCGCATCGGATAAAAAACCCGAGACGAGCGTAACGGCGGCTCCTGACACGAGCTGGATGTTGGAAACCCAGCTAAAGGCCTGGGTCTGTCCCGAGGCCGGAACCGTCGAGCCGACGAAGGTATGGAGCGATGGATACGTCATTAAAAGAAATCCTCCGAACGCCAGCAGCCCCAAGACGGCCAGTGATTGGATAGGCGCCGCGCCGATCACAAACAGGCTGGCCGCCGCCCCGGCCAGGCTTGTCAGGAACACGGCTTTCCGGCCGAAGCGCCGGCTCCAGATTCCGTAGCCATAGCCCGTGATCGTTCCCAGCCCGATCCACAGGGCCAGGTAGAGCCCGGTCTGGCCTATGGGAATGCGGAATTTGTGATTGAGAAGCGAGGGAGCGTAATAAACCGTGACCGACCAGCCCATTCCTCCGAAAAAGAACCCGGGCACGAATCGCTTGATCGCTGCCAACGACCTGATCCAGGATGAGGTGCTGAGAGACGGCCGCTCTTGGCCCCGGGATGACACGCCCCGGAGGACCATCAGGCCGACGGTTCCGAGGAGCAGGGCGAACAAGCTCCAGGCGAAAAGAGGAAGTTTCCAATTCCAGCGCTGGGTGATGAAGCCGACCGATAGAAAGGCTAAGGCCACCCCTATGTTGCCCGATCCGCTCTGAATGCCCATGGCGTCGTCCAGAGCCTGGCCCGAACCCGACTGCGATTTGGAAACCCAGGCGATGACGATGGGATGGTAGAAGCTCGTAAACAGCCGGAGGAGGAGGAAGAACAAGAAAAGGGCGGCGAAGGACCGGCCGAGGGGGACAAGCGCCATCGACCCGCAAATTCCCACCAGGCTGACGAAGAGAAGATGTCTGTATTCATAGCGGTAGGAAAGCCGGACGATGAAGAACTGGACGAGGAAGGTCGCCAGCATGCCCAGGTTGGACAGAAGGCCGATCTGGGAATAGCTGGTGATCATGAAGCGCTGGTTGTAGAGAATCGGGAAGATCATGGGCGTGATGACCGTCGAGGCATCAGTCAGGGCGTGGAATAGCGATGCGGCCAGCAGGATCTTTTTTTTCACGGCTGAAAAACGATACTTTATCACGCCGGGAACGGCCGCTGCAAGAAATTTTACGGGTTTATCGCGGCCGATTCCTTTTCAAAGAGCGGATTTTTTCAGCCAAGAAAGAAGCTGGGACGCGCCCGTAAAATAGAGGGCGGATGATACTGGTGGCAGGGTCACCTCGAAGGAGTCGGCGTTCCTGGCCAGTGTTTTATGTTCAAAAAGGTCATAGATTTCTTCGACTGTCTGGGGCAGCCTGAAAATCCGCGGTCCGCCGGAAACCGTATGGACTCCTAAAAGCTGGGGCGTGGCATACAGGACATCGCCGGCATCGTTAAAGATGTGGACGCCGGCAAAACGGGCGATATTCCGAAGGACGACCGCAGGAATATTGGGCGCGGCCGCGTAGACCGAAGTCCATTCAGGATAGGCCTTGACGGCGAACCCGGGCTTGCAGTCGCCCTGCGAATAGACGACCTGGCCAAGGATTTTTGCCTCTGGGTCATCGACATGAAAAATAGGAGCCAATTTGTTGTTCGTCCCCCAGACGAGATCCTGGGGGAGGCCGGCCGTGATGGGATGGGTGAAATCGGTGATGTGGACCAGGGGTCCCCAGGGCTGTTCGCCCAGGCCGAGCTTCAACCCGGTCAGCTCCTCGATATTTTTTAAGGACAGGTCATTTTGAATGTATCCCGGCGCATAGATCCAGAGGGCGGTGCTTTTCGCTCTCCGGATCTGCCGCTTGAGCGCTTCGCGCCGTTTCTGATCGAGCCTGAAGGCGTTGAGAAAAACATAAAGCTTGTAGGGCTTGAGGTGGCCTTCGACCAGATCCTGGAGCAGATAGAGATCGAACGGTGCTCCCGTTTTCGGCAGCCCCCAGAGCCGCTGCTGGAAGATCAAGGGGATATCCAGGTGATATCGGCACGATTCGTAGTAGAAGCTCTCGTCGTCGATGAGCACCGCCATCTCCGCGCTCGGCGCGAGGTCGAGGTCGAGGGCAAAAGTCCCCAGTTTCTGAAAGCTTTTGAGAAGCGGCGCGAAAGCCGGTTCTTTGACGGGATCGACCTTCCAGGAAGCCCACCAGACGCCCTGACCATGGGTCAGGTCCTGGGCCAGGTTGCGCCGCAAAAGAGCAATGCTCTCCCCCAGGGAGTTCGCCCGGCCGTAATGGATATCGTCTTGGTCGACGTGCGTCCGCGTGTCGTCTTCGACGAGACAGAGCTTGCCGTGAAGCCTCACGGATTCGGAGGGCAGCATGCTCGGCCCGTCACCGCCGATGCCGCGATAGCCGTAGCTGTATGGGCTGGCCAGGAAGTCCACATAGGGCGAGGCGAGGACTTTGCTCAGACCGAGATGTCCGCTTCGTTGATACGTCGAGTAATCGCTGTCCGGCCGCTCCTTGAAGAATCCGCCGTTCCAGGAGAGGTCCATCAGATAGCCGTAGAATGCGCCGGCCAGTTTTGTCCCTCGTCCGGCTTCCTTGGCCGTTCGACAAAAATCGATGACGCAGTCCGCGCAGAGCTCGGCCAGGCAACGAAAATAATCGATGACGTTCTGCTCCCCGGCGGGGTCGCGGAAAGTGTAGCGCTTGGCCAGCAGCTGGGCTTCGGCGCCCGGCACTTCGGCCGTTTCAAAAGATGCGTTGGGCCGGTTCCAGGACCGGCGAAGCTCGGCACGATCGCCGCCATAGCGATCCCGGAGCCAGCCTCGGAAATGTTGGCGCATGGGCTCGCTGTAATCACCGCACGGCGTATACATGGAGCTTTCGCCTTTGACCCATTCGCCGGTATGGCCGGCGCCGACCTGATAGGAGAGGACCCGGTCGGCCAGGCCGACTTTTTCAAAATGCTTTGCATAGGCGCGGAGGAAATTCTTGGCTTGCTCGCGCCAGACTCTCGAGGCGAAAGATTGACCGTTCCTTCTCGTGTCCGAGAGGATTTCGCACTCCTGCGGATACTCGTTCTCCCACCAGTCGGCGTGGCCTGTCTCGAGGTAAATGCGCAGGTGAAAAAGGGCTTGGGGGTCGGCCTCGAGGATGCGGCCGAAGCGGGCTTCGACGGTGGAAAAATCAAACGGATTGGCCGGAGAAGTCTTGGGCCCGATCCATTCCGTGCCCTTGCCGACGTCAAAAGCGTAGATGTGGATGCCTGTCTCTTTGTTGGCCTTAGCCTGCCGGGAAAAATCCCATCTGTCGGGCGTGGGGGCGGAAACCCAGTGAATGCCGGCAAACGTCGGCCGTCCGTTCAGAAACAAGACCGGCCGCCCATGATGGATTCTGACCTCGGCACGCAAAGACCGTGGAGGACTTGATGGTTCTTTCTGAAGACCGCCCGGTTTCCAGAAAACTTCGGTTTTTGCCAGGCTGGTGACGCCGGCCAAGGCTCCGGGAATCATGACCAGGACATCCCGTCTTTTCATGCCGATCTCCGACCTTTCCTGTGGGGAAAAATTATCTGGGAAATAATCCGGAGACAGCCTCGCTCCCCATCCGGGTTTTTCAGGATAAACTCTCCATGGTCGCTTCAGCCGTCTCCGGATCGCTTCCCTTTCCTGCCCACACGAAATGGAAGCGATCCATAATTTTTAATTTCGATTCTTCTCTTCTGCTTATCCTTCCCCCGTAATCCGCCAAGATGGTAGAGAAGCGTCCTATTTGATGAGCAAGAACGCGTAGCGGTCCATGGACTCGCCGTATTCCGCAAGGACATGGATGGGATAGCCGACTTTCCTGACCGTCGAATAGACATCGACGGCCAGCGCTTCGGGGGCGGGGCGCGCCATCCGCGGCTCCTTGCAGGTTTCGCGCTTCGAGGAGCATTCGGCGCAAAGGTTGCAGCTGTCCATGAAGAGAAGGAAAGCCCGTTCGTGGCCGGAAAGAAAGACCTCTTTTTCCAGTTTGAGGAGTTTCAAGTTCGTTTTCCAGGACCAGGCGAAGCGGTCCTCGGGCTTGCGGACCTTCTTCTCAAAATGAAAGATCACGGCTTTGTTGTATTCCCTGAAAAACCGCCTGGACTCGACGACCGACGGCGTGTTGGGAGGACAGACGGCCGTCCTCCCGTATTCGCCGCAGCCAAACATGCACTTCATCCTGACCCACTGCGAAACGACGATTTTTTCCGGGTCGATCCAGCGAAAATCGGAGAACCCATTTTTCGCGAACATTTGTTCGAGTTTTTTTTGGCTGGTCATGGGCCACATCCTTTGTTCGAAACTAGGGACATTATAACATACCAGGACGATGGTTAAATTCACCTAGGGTTCTCTTCAGCTCAAACATTTCCAGAATCCATTGTCGGATGCCGCGTCGGAAGTATCTTCGGATACGCGATTTCAAAGAGGCGTTGGCATCGCCCCCAGCCCCCTGGGGAACCAGTCCCGTCGGTTCCCCCCGTCGAAAAGTCGACGGGGCCCCCCTCCGCTATGGGGCCTTAGGGGCGATGCCAACGCCTCTTTGAAATCATTCAAACGGAGATGCCTACTGGCGCGCCACGATGCTAGGGGCCTGTCACCGGATTTAGTATAATAGACCTATGTTTTACGTGATTCTGGCCCGTCCCGAAAATCCTGAAAATATCGGGCTTGTCGCCCGGGCCATGAAGAATACCGGATTCGGCGAGCTGCGCCTGGCCGGGACGGGCAGGCCGGGTCCCTTGGCCTTCAAAACGGCCGTCCATGCCGGGGAGATCCTGGAAAAGACCGTGCCGCACGCCGACCTTAAGGAAGCGGTGGCCGACCTTCAGGTCGTTTTTGCCGCCACCGCCAAGACGAGAAAAAATTTTCGCGTGCTGGCCGTCCAGGATGCAGTTCGGAAAATGTTCGAGTTTCCGGCCTCCGCCAGAATCGGGCTTCTGTTCGGCAACGAGCGGACAGGGTTGACATCCGACGAGCTCAAACAGGCCAATTTTTTATTCACGATTCCCCAGGCGCGCCGGCAGCCGTCCTATAATCTGTCGGCCGCCGTCCTCGTCACTCTTTATCTTATTTTTTCCTGGTCGCCGCCAAAGAAAGCGGCGCAACTCAAGAAGCCCATGGTGCGCCGGGACCAGGAATCCCTGATCCGGCTCATCCTCCAAAAATTGGAACTCAAAGGGTTTGTCCACAGGACCAACAAGCAGCACGTCACGGAAATGGCGTATGATCTATTTGGACGGCTGACCCTGACCGAGACAGACAGAAGTTTCCTGCTCGCCCTCTTCTCCAAAGGGCCTGACGAGTTTTAGGGGGACACGGCTCCGTGTCCCGATTTCGGCCGCAAGAGGGACATCGTTGGATGTCCCCAAGAAAGGAGGTTTTCATGGAAAGTCGAGTCATTCAGGTTTCATTCCCCGGTGGAGCGCGTGTCGATGCCGGCTATAAAGGCTTTGTGATTCAGACCGACCAGCCGACCTACGAAGGAGGAACAGGCGCTGCGCCCGCACCCTTCGACCTTTTCTTGGCCTCGCTGGCGACCTGCGCCGGTTATTTTGTCCTGGTGTTCTGCCAAGAACGGCAGATCCCGACGGAAGGCCTGGCCTTATCGATGAGGACGGAAAAGAATCCCGAGACGAAAATGATTTCACGGATTTCGATCGAGATCATGCTCCCGCCCGGCTTTCCCCAAAAATACAAGACGGCCGTGGTCAAAGCGGCTGACCAGTGCACCGTCAAGCGGCATATCGTCCAGCCGCCGGCCTTCGAGGTCGAGGCGAAGCTTCCCCAATAATTCTTATTTTTGGAATTCCGGAAGCCAAAGGTAGTAAAAGCCGCTCTTGAGCCTCGGCAGCCAGGACTCGAGGCCCGTCTCGAGCACCTTTGTCTCCTTCAAACCGGCCGCATAAATATTGGTCTTGGTCTTGGGGTAGTATGTATAAGCGACGACTTTGGCCTCTCCCAGCTTGGCCATCGATCGTGCTATTTTCAGAGCGGTGTCAAAATAGCCGACGCCGTCGATGAGCTTGAGGCTGAGCGCCTGCCGGGCCGTGTAAACACGGCCGTCGGCGAGCGGCCGGAGCTCTTCAAGGGTCATCTTGTTTTTTCTTCCCGCGACGATCACGTTCAGAAAATCGCCGTAATACTCGTCGATGATCGTCTGGAAGGATTTTTTCTCGTCCTCGGTCATGGACCGGAACGGGCTTCCCGCATCCTTCATTCCGCCCGATTTGATGATGTTCATCTTGACCCCGATCTTGTCGAACAGCGACTCGACGCTCGGAAAAATCGAGATGACGCCGATGCTCCCGGTGATCGTGGACGGATGGGCGATGATCGTATCGCAGGCCGAGGCGATGTAGTATCCTCCGGAGGCGGCGACGCTCATCATCAGGCCGACAACCGGCCGCTTCGTTTTCTCCTTGAATTTGAGGATTTCATGGTAAAGGATATCGCTGGCCGTGACCTCTCCGCCCGGCGTCTCCAGGCGAAGGATGATGCCTTTGACCAGGGGATCGGCCGCCGCCCGCTCCAGCCTGTAATAGACCTGGGACAGGATGTCGCCTTCACGGGCCAGGGTGGCCGGGCCGGCCAGGGCGCTGATCGCCCCTTCAATATCGATGACAAGAATTTTTTCCTTGGCCGCGCTCCGGACGAGGACGACTTCCTGGATATCGGCTTTGCCCAGAAAATCGAGGTGAAATTGAGGAGAGCAGGCTGCGGCTAAGGCGCTCGCCGCCAAAACCATGATGATTTTTCTCATGAGATGACCTCGCTCATTAAATTATATCAAACAAAGGGCTTGCCTAAAATCGAAAACTCGATTATTTTTTGAGTCGAGTCCCTGAGACAGCATGAAAAAATTCGTCGTCGTCGGAATCGACTTGGCCGGGGTCTCCCGCCGTCCGACGGGAGCCTGCTCGCTGCGGGAGTTCGAATCTTCCACAGAGCTCCTCTTTGAGGACCGGGATATTCTCGATTATGTCCGGAGGTCGAAGCCCGACCTTGTCGCCATCGATGCGCCCTTGAATCTGCCTCCGGGCCGGCGGTCGATCGAAGATAGGAACGGCGCTCATTTCCGTCCTTGTGACCTTGAATTGCGGCGCCATAAGATCCCCTTTTTTCCCATCACCCTCGGTCCTATGCGGGCCTTGACGGTGCGGGGGATTGGTCTCCGCCGGCTCTTGGAGAAAGAGGGGTTTCAGGTTGTCGAGATCTACCCGGGCGGAGCCCAGGACGTATGGGGTATTCCCAGGGCCCGGCATGACCTTCGAAAGCTGAGGCAGGGGCTCATCCGGCTGGGAGTTAAAGGCCTGGCCAAGGACGTTTCGGAGCACGAACTGGATGCCGTGTCCGGGGCTTTGGTCGGAGTTCAATTCCTGAAGGGCAAAGCCCGGGTTTTCGGCGATTTCAGGACCGGCGCGATCATTATGCCCCAAAGAAAGAGGCTCGGCCGACGCTCTTGACGATGAGGGCTCAGCGGGCACGGTTGGTCCGGCTGGGACCGATGACCTTTAAAGCCCCGGGCAGGACTTTCATCTCGATTTCGTCCTGCGTCTCGAGGGCTTCCCCGTTGTACTGGACATGAAGGTTTTTCCCGCGGACGATGATTCTTTTGGCTTTGAAATGCTTGAGGATCTTCTGGTAGTGACCCAGATAGATCAAGGGAAAATAGAGCAAATACGAATAAGCTCGGATATCAAAAAGCGTGATGTCCAGGTAACCATCGTCGATCTTCGCTTTCGGGGCCACCGTCCAGCTGTAGCCGAAATGGTTCGTCTTGTTCACGACGCAGTCAAAGAGCTTCAGGTTGAACGTTTTCTTGTCAAACCGGACGGCCTTGTCGTCGATCCCGTCGAAGAGCTCGATCTCCATCTCGTCTCTCGGATGGGTGAACATGATCCGGGCCGCCAGAAGATGGCCGAGCAAGCCCGGGATCTTGTGTCGGGATTTTTGCTGGGCCACTTTTCCGGTCGCTCCGACGCTGACAAAGCTGGCCACACGGCCGCCGACATCGATGAGGTCGATCGGCCGGGGCTCTCCCCTGACCAGGACTTTGATGGCTTTTCGCACCTGCTTGGGAATCTGGAGTGATTTTCTGAGGGCGTTTCCGCTCCCGAACGGCACGATGCCCAGGATGACTTCTTTTTCACGGCCGGCCTCGAAGATACCCTGCATGATATCGGCGAGCGTCCCGTCCCCGCCGAAACCGACGAGAATATCGTTCTCCAGGCTGAGCTTTCTGGCCAGCTCGATCATGCCCGCTTTGTCTTTGGCATGGTCAAAGATGCGGCCGGGGAACTTTTTGTGGAGATATTGCCGGAGCTTTCTGCTTCTCATCCATTTATTCTGGGCCGATGAAGGGTTGATGATCAGGGCTACCCTTTTCTGAGAAAAGCGTGATCCTTTGAGCTTGTGAGACATGGAAACGGCCTGATTATAACACTATTAATAGCATGTTCATGGCTGCCTGTCAAAATCGGTCGTCGAACCGTAAGAATCTCCTTTTGTGTGATTTTCTATCGGTGCCGGAATCGCCCCCCGTCCCCTGGGGAACCAGTCCCGTCGGACACTCTTGGAAGGAAACCCTTTGTAGGGTTTTCCTTCCAACGATCGCTTCGCTCTCTGCCTTCTTTCCAAGGAGCATCTGGCGATGAATTCATGGGAGGATGCTCCTTGGAGGGGTGGCAGGGCGGGCGGGTATTCCCGCCGCCCGTTGGAGGGGGAACCTGTAAAAGGGTCCTCCTCCAAGAGTGTCCGGGGCCCCCCTCCCCTAGGGGGCCTCGGGGGCGATTCCGACACCGCTTTTAAATCACATAAGTGGAGATGCTTCCCGTCGAACCTCGAGTTTTTAATCAAAACAATCCACCCTTTCTTTAGACGAACTCCAACGGAATTTCTTTCGCGCCAGGCCTCGAAAAATGTTTTTCAGGGACGCTTGGTAGCCGCCGGTTCCACCTGGATCTTGACTTTGTCGGGCCAAGGCGGGTCAAATCTGCCGTTGCCGTCGACGTCGACGAATACGGGATTGGTCAAAGCGTAGGGCAGCGAGGCATTGACCAGAAGGCCGTCGGCCGTCAGTCGCTCGACGACCGGGTAGAGGGTTTTTTTGCCCAGGACCTCAACCACCAGCGTGGCATCTTTTTCCAGGTTGAAGCTGAACTGCTGCCTGAATTTCACGGCGCTTTTTTCGGCCGGCTTGATCGGGAAAATGATCCTCCGCTCTCCGTTGACGATCAGCCGGACCTCATCCACGGACACCCAAGGAGCGCCGGTCACCTTCAGGGAGATATCCACCCGGCCGCCCTTGGCCGTCAGTGTGTCGCCGGGGGTAGAGGCGGCGTTGACCTTGAAGTCGACGATCGGCCCGTTGCTGATAAAAGATTTGCCTTTTTTTAGGGCCTGAAAAAAAGCGGCCGCATCGAGAGCGTCTCCTTTGCCTCCCGAATAAGAGATGTAGGTCCTGGAATAGCCGGGCTCTGCTCCATCGATGGCATGCGTATCAGAGGAGCCGACGACGGGAAAATAATAGCCGCGGTTGAGAAGATGGAGCCAATCTTCGATGGCCTCCTGGTTGCCGCGAAAAAACGTCGGGCCGTTCATGGCCTCAAAGAGGCTGAATGTCAGGTCGATCTTTTTCTTGGCAAAAGCGGCGGAATCCTTGTCCAGCTGATAATTGTTGAAATAACCCAGGTTTCCGGCCCTCGGGTGATTGACTTGAAGGACGGCCAGGGGATTGGCCGTCCGGCTGGCGTTGAAGAGAACGGTGACATCGTCGGCATCGATTTCGATGGCGCCATGATCATCTTCGCTATCCTTAACCTGCATGGGATACGTGTTGTAATGGATGTGAGAGGGCTTGGTCACTTCGCTGCCGAAAATAACGGCCAGATATTTGTTCAGCCCGAGTTTCTTCAGGGGGCCGGCATAGTCGGTGATGGTGTTGTGGTCGGTGGCGACGGCCACGTCCACGCCTTCGGCCACGACGGATTTCAGCCGCTCGGGGACGAGCACCTGCCCGTCCGAGTTCTGGGTGTGCATGTGCGGATCGAGGGAAATGAGGTTCGGCGTTTCGACGACCTTATCGATCGTGAACAGGAGGTCCTGGCGGTCGTCCTTGAGAATCTCGATGATTTTCTGGTCCCGCGTGTATTCCGGCCCGCGCGAGGCGTAGACCAGGTAGTTTCCGACCGGAAGCCTGACCTCCAAGCCCTCTTCCGGGGGATAGCACGAATTCTTGAACGTTTCCCAGCTCTTGCCGGTATCCCGCGGATTCTCGGGCCTGAAATAGGGAGACTTGGTCGGGTCGAGGCCGATAAAGGTGACCTTCCCGGGAACGAACTCGCCCTTGCTGTTTTTGATTTTCAGGCGGACCGATCCATGATTGGGGTTTTCGAGTATGACCAGGTTTTCGGCGTTCGGCTTGACGGCGAAAACCGTTTCCCGTTGGGCCGGGAAAAAATTGGCGCGGACTGAATAAAAGCCATCCGGTAGAGGCACCATGATGGAAAACGGCTCCTCCAAGAATGTCCGGAAGAAAATCGTCGAGGTGAGGGTTTCCCGGACGACGACCTCCATGAATTGTCCCTCGACATTTTTGAAATGAAGCGTGGCCGGAGAGGCCTTGACATTGAGCCCTTGATAGATCGTCTCCAGGAGCGCGTTTGGCTGGGCCTCCGCATACAGGCTGTATTGGACTTTGTATGTCTCTCCGGGGGCCAATTTTCCAGGAAGCCGCTTGTCTCCCTCTTCCAGCGGGTTGGGGTTCAGCCAGCCGAGATAATGTCCTTTTTTCGGATAAACCCTAAAATTCAGCTTGGGGAAGGAGGTCCTGTTAAAAGGGCTGAAGGAATAGCTGTGGTTGGCCCCGAAATAGAGCGAATAGCTCAAGTCCTTGATCTCCGCGGTCCCGATATTCTTGATCGTGGAGGAGAGCAGGACCTTCCCCGCTCCGGGCATGACTTGATAGGTCGTTTTGATCTCGGCCCTGGCCTTGTCTGTGTTTTCATAGATTCCTGTGCACTCAATAGATAGGCTCCCGTCGATAGGATTTTTCGGGCTGGGGTTGATGGTCGTATAGGTTGCATAATCCGTTTTATCCTTGATCCGGACCTGGCCGGCCCCGATGTTCATGGCGCTCTGCAAATTTTTCCCTGCCGGGACAATGCTGAGAATGCTGCCCATGGCATTCGGCGCCGGATAATTGCCGCCGGTGGATTTGAGGGACCGGGGGATGCCCCCGATCAGAATGAGGGTTCGACCGTCAGTGACGACAAAATCGCCTTTCTGCCAGATGCTGCAGAACCGTTCGGGTAGATCCTGCTCGCTTTTGATGACCTTGATCTCAATGTCGGCGTGGAGGGCCAAGGGCAGGACCAGGCCGAGTATGAGTAGAGACAAGCCCTTTTTTGAAAATTTCTTCATGGTGAGACTCCTGAAAAAGAAGAAGATGGACACGCTTTCAGAATGCCTCAACATATACCAAAAATCTTCCATTTGCAATGGCCGGATTCTTCGGCTAAAATCGGTGCTTAACGCCGGCTAGCGTTTTTCACATCCATGAGCGACCTGGAAAAAATCCTTTTTTTGAAAGGAAAAAAGTTTCTGTTCCGGGTTGAGACATCCTCCAGTTCCTTCGATTATGCCAAATACGAGGAACTCCGGAACGAGATTTGGGGATTCCCGGAAGACAACCTGCCCGGCACCCGGAACATGATGTGCGAAAACTATCTCCATGAGGGCAGCAGCTTGTTCATCGCCGTCTATGCGGAAGCGATGGACGGGAGCTTCCAGGCGGATCCAGAGCATCTTGCCGGTTTCTCTTACGGATTTGTCGGCGTCAAAGACAAATCCGTGGCCTTTAAATCTCTCGATAATCTCTGGTTTTACTCCCAATACACGGGTGTTCAGCCCGGTTTTCAGGGCCACGGCCTGGGCATCATGATCAAGGAATATCAGCGCGAGATCCTTCGCGACGTCTTCGGCGTGTACACGGTCACATGCACCTACGACCCCCTGACCGGCGTGAATGCGTACAGGAATGTCCACCACTTTGGCATGGAGGTTCTGGAATACAGAGCGGCGGTCTATGGTGAATATGGCGGCCTTCTCAACCGGATGGATGTCCCCACCGACAGGTTCTTTATGTCCTGGGATCTCAGAAAGCAGGCGGAGCGGCCGGCCTATCGGCTCGGAGCGCTGCTTGACGCCGGCCATCAGGCGATCCAGGCGGAATATTCGAGACTCCCCGGGAAAACAGGGACGGTCGAGCTCGAAATCGTCAAAAACGTCAACCTCGAAATGTCGTCTGAGGTCTTGCTTGTCCGGATTCCTTTGGATTACTATCTCATGCTCAGGGAGACGGAGGTGGCCGATCCGGCCATCCGCCGCATTCCCGTAGAATGGCGGATGAGCACGCGGATGGCCTATCAAGGCCTTTTTGCCAAGGGCTACAAAGTGATCGATTTTCAAAAAGTCGACGGCCCCCGGCCGAGAAATTTTTATGTTTTAAAGCGATCTTCTGAATAGGAGAAAGGAGTTTCAAGGTGAAAGCGATCAGCGAGCAGGTCAAGGGGTTTATCAGGGAAGCCATCAAGCTCGAGATCCGCGGCAAGGAATTCTTCAACCAAGCCGCGGACATGACTCCCAATTCTCTGGGGAAAAAGATGTTCAAACGGCTGGCCGATGAAGAGGTCAAGCATCTCGAAGCCTTCAGCAAGCTCTTCAGCGCCGTGATCAAGTCTCAGGAGTGGAAACATTACGTCAAAGATGAGTCGCTCAAGGGAAGGTCGGACGTGATCGAAGGGCTGGTGTCGCGTCTCCAGCAGGCTAAAGACAAAAGCGATATCGAAGCGATCCGGATCGGGATGGAGCTGGAGCTCAAAGCGATCGACTTTTTCAAATCCGCGGCCGAAAAGGGCGATGACCCTGTGGCCAAAGAGATCTTCATCAAGATATCGGAAGAGGAACACTTTCACTACGACCTTCTCCAGGCGCAGTATGATTCCCTGACGGGCTCCGGATTCTGGCTCGACAGCTCCGAGTTCCAGATGGACGGAAAATATTGATTATAGTTTTCATTGCGAGCGCAGCACGGCGCGGGTCCCGTCAGGGTACGTCCCCGTCCGTCCTCGCTGAAGACCCTCCCACCCACCACTCATCAGCTGCGGGCGGGCGGGGAACATGCCGCGCCACCCGCCCTGCGCTTGACTCGCAAAAACGCTCAATTAGGCAATATGGATTCTAAAAAAATCATAGCGACGAACCAGCTCTGCAAAATCTATTCCACCGGCAGGGTCCAGGTCGAGGCCCTCAAGGACATCAGCCTCGATATCGATCAAGGCACGTTTGTCGCCGTGGCGGGTGCGTCAGGATCTGGAAAATCAACGCTGTTGAACCTGCTGGGCGGACTGGACCGGCCGACCTCCGGGGTCATTGAAGTCGAAGGAAAGAAAATCTCGGAGATGACCAGGGAGGAGCTGGCCCTCTACCGCCGCTTCGGCGTCGGCATGATTTTCCAGTCGTTCAACCTCATTTCCTCCCGCACGGCTGTCGAAAATGTCGAGCTTCCCTTGGTTTTTGCCGATGTCTTAAAAAGGGATAGGAGGCAGAGGGCTGAGAAAATGCTGGACTGGGTAGGTCTCCTGCCTCGCCGCCGCCATCGGCCCTCCGAGCTCTCCGGCGGAGAACAACAGCGTGTGGCGATCGCCCGCGCCCTCATCAATGAGCCTAAAATTCTTCTGGCGGATGAGCCTACCGGAAACTTGGACAGCCGCACGTCCCGGGAAATCCTGCAGCTCCTGGCCGCCCTCAACCAAGCCCAGGGGCTGACCGTTGTCCTGGTGTCCCATGAAGTCGCCCTTGCCCGGGAGTTTGCCGGGGAAACCATCGAGCTGCGGGACGGCCGTGTGGAGTCCCGGGAAAGGGTCCGATGAAAATTTCTGATTATATCGGGCTCTCCTTTTCCAACCTGTGGAAACGGAAGCTCAGGACTTTTTTGACGGTTTTCGGCGTGACGGTCGGGATCGGAGCGCTGGTGGCCATGGTCGGGTTCGGCAAGGGGATGCAGAAGAACATGACCGAAAGCTTCGAGTCGCTCGATCTCTTCAATTCATTGACTGTCTTTCCGGCCGGCCCGGCGGCCCAGAGGTTCGGGTTCGACCCTGATGACCAAGCCCCGGTCGAGAAAAACCCCAGGGGCGGCGGTCCCATTCTGGATGACGAGGCCATCAAGAAGATTGAAAAGCTCGAGGGCGTCCGGAGCGTTTTTCCCGAGATCCGGTTTCCCGCCCTGATCAAGTTCAAGGATGCCGAGGAATTGAGGCTGGTCCAGGTCATTCCGGCAAAAATCACCTCTTCAAAGCTGATCAAATTGAGCCACGGCAAGCCCTTTGCCAGGGACGACGAAGATTCTGTCATCCTCGGCACATCCCTGCTCCGTCCGCTCAAAATCCAGGACCCCTTATCCGTGCTGGGACAAAAAATCGAGGTAGCGTCCATCGCTTTTGATTTCAGTCGTTTCAATCCAATGAATATCGCCTCTTTTTTGCAGGAACGGCAGCTCCCCTTTAAGAAGACGACCTACGAATTCACGGTCATTGGAGTGATGAGCGCGATAGGCTTCCAAGGCGCCTCGCCGCTCCCGAGCGACGTGCTCATCCCGCCCGGTTCGGCCGAGCGGATCGAGAAGCTGCCGTTCGCCAACATCTGGGACCTTTTCCGGGCTAGGGAGGGAAGGCTTGGCTATTCGGCCGTGAACATCCGGTTGTCCTCGCCCCGGGATGTCGATTCCGTCAAGCGGGAGATCCAGGACATGGGCTTTTCCACGTTTGCCCTGGTCGACCAGTTCAACCAGATCAGGACGAGCTTTATTTATATGGATATGATGCTGGCGGCCGTGGCCATGATCGCCATCTTTGTCGCCTCCCTGGGGATCATCAACACCATGGTCATGTCGATCTTGGAGCGTTATTCGGAGATCGGGATCATGAAAGCCGTGGGTGCAAGCGACAGGGACATTCAAAAAATCTTTTTCTTTGAGTCGAGCTCGATCGGGTTCCTGGGCGGAACGTGCGGCCTGGCCCTTGGCTGGGCGGTCAGCCGGATCATCAATCGCGTCATCAATTTTTTCCTAGCCAAGCAGGGATTGCCTTTTTTTGAATATTTCAGCTTTCCCCTGTGGCTCTGCCTGGGAGCGGTCGCCTTCGCGATCTTGGTCAGCTTGGTGTCCGGGATCTATCCGGCCTATCGGGCCGCCAGGGTTGATCCTGTCATCGCCCTCCGCCATGATTAAAATCGAGATAAGGAGACTCTCCGTGAAAAGAAGAATTTCGCTGCTGGGTGTTTTTGGATTGCTCGTGTCTATGGCCGTCCTGACGACATCCTGCTCAGCCTCGAAGGTCCAGCTCGATGAAAAAAGCCTGGAGGCCAAGGCCAAAACAATCCACAGCCGGATCTTGTCCGTCGATACCCATTGCGATACTCCATCGAGGATGACCTCGGGCAATTGGGACATCGGGGAGCGGCATGAGCCCGGAAAACAGGGAAGCGGCAAGATCGACCTGCCGCGGATGGTCGAAGGAAGACTGGATGCCCTGTTTTTTGGCGTTTTTGTCGGGCAAGGAGCTCTGACGCCCGAGGGATATCAGAAGGCCAAAGAGCGGGCCCTCCAGGAACTGGATGCTATAGATAAGATGTGCCAGAAATATCCGAACCTCGTCGGCCCGGCCACAACGCCCGCCGATGCCTATCGCCTGAAGAAAGCGGGCAAGCGGATAGCCTTTATCGGCATGGAAAACGGATACCCCATCGGCAAGGACCTCTCCCTGCTCAGGGCATTCTATGAGAGGGGAGTCCGGTATGTGACGCTTTGCCACTCGGCAGACAACGATATCTGCGATTCCTCGACAGACAGGCGAAATCCCGAAGACCGAGGGCTGAGCGACTTCGGCCGGGAGGTCGTCGCCGAGTGCAACCGCCTGGGCATCATGGTGGACGTCTCTCACATGTCGGATAAATCGTTCGCCGATGTGATCCGGGCGACAAAAGCGCCGATCTTCGCCTCTCATTCCTGCTGCCGGGCCCTATGCGACAGCCCGCGCAATCTTACGGACGACATGCTTCGGGCCCTGGCCAAGAACGGCGGCGTCCTTCAGATGTGTATTCTTTCAAGCTATCTCAAGGCGCCCAAGCCGAACCCGGAACGCGAGAAAACCCTGAAAGAGCTCGAGGCAAAATACGGTCCACGGCGCAATCTTCAGAATGTGCAGGACGAGGCTCTGCGGAAAAGAGCGATGCAGGAGTACCAGGAACTCATGCAGAAGTTTTCTCAAGATCCCCAAGATCGGGCGACGGTGAAGGACGTCGTCGATCATATCGACCATGTCGTGAAGGTCGTGGGCATCGACTATGTCGGCATCGGGACGGATTTTGACGGCGGCGGCGGCGTCAACGGCTGCGATGACGTCAGCGAGATGTTTCATCTGACCATGGAATTGCTGCGCCGCGGCTATACAGAGAAAGAGATCCGAAAAATCTGGGGCGGCAATATCATGAGGGTTTTGCAGGAAGTCATTGATGTCTCAAATAAGGCAGAAGTTGTAAAATAAATTTACAAATGATAAGCTCCTTAATCCGGAAATTTATATAACCTTCTGAAATTCAATAAATTACATATCTTTCTTTAGTTGGCATAAAGGTTGCTCGTAAATTCAGCTCGTAGCGCTCACGGAATCCGACTAAACCGATTTCCAAGAGAGTTGAAATTGATTTATAATTGAGGAAACCGAGCATGCCATTCAAAAAGAAGATTCTCCAATTCCTGTTCATCATCGTGAGCCTGATCCTTTTTGCTGCCCAGCCTAATTTCGGCCTGAAGAATCCCCAAGAGATGCCCAGGAGCGGAGGCACGCTCCGCATCAAGGCTTTTGAGAATACTTTTACGACGGACCTCGATCCTGCCTCAGGGGCCTGGGTTTTCATCACGGAACAGATTTTCGACGGCCTGGTCAGGCTGGACTACAACCTGGATATCGTGCCCTGGCTGGCTGAATACTGGAAGTCTTCGGAAGACGGGGAAAAATATACTTTTTATTTGAGACGGGGCGTCAGGTTTCATCACGGCCGGGAATTGACCTCTCAAGATGTCAAGTTTTCTTTGGAAAGGCTGATCCGGAAGGAGACGAATTCTCCCTACTCCGATTTGTTGACGTCCAAGGTCGTCGGCGCCGATGAGTTCCGCGAAGGGAAGGCCGACGAGGTTTCCGGTTTCAAGGTTCCCGGGAATTTCATCTTCGAGATTCAATGGAAAAATCCTTATCTGTCCGCCCTCTACCCCCTCTATCTGTTAAGCATGGGCTTTTGCAAGGTCCTCCCCGAGGATCTGGTCAAGGCGCAAGGCCGCAATTTTTTCTGGAAGCCCATCGGCAGCGGTGCTTTCAGGTTCGAATCCTGGCTGAGGAGTCCGAGGCTTGAGATCGTGGGCGTGCGCATGGAGCGCAATAGCGACTATTTCAGCAAAAAGGCGTATCTGGATTTTCTCGAGTTCAGCCCGCTTTTCACGGTGGACCATTTCATGGCCAACGAGCTTGATATCATCCCCTTCAGCTCCATCAGGCTGGCCGCGTCGGGATGCCAGGTGCTCGAAGGCAGTCCCTTCAATATCTCCTATCTCATGATGAACTGCCGGATCCCTCCCTTGGACAGGCTTCCGGTGCGGAAAGCGTTGGCTTTCGGAATCGACAAAGAAAAGCTGGCCAAAGTCATTTCGGAAAACGAGATCGTCCGGCGGGTGACGAACAACTATATTCCTCCCCGCCTGCCTGGATTTTTTCCTCTCGATGAGGCCCAGAGCTATGACCTCGATAAAGCCCGTCGGATCCTTGAAGAACAGGGCTTTTCTCCTGAACGAAAATTTCCCGAGCTGACCCTCTTTCTGCCCTCCCCGAGGAACGACCCCCATCTGAAATTCGCCCGCGAGCTGGAAAATCAGCTGGAACCATTGGGAATTTCCCTGGACGTGAGATATTATAGGTCGCTGGAGGAAATTAAAGATTTCCAGCGGCCTTTTTTGGTCCAGCTAACCTGGGCCATGGACTTTCCGGATGCCGAGAATGTCATCCGCGGCGTGTTTTCCTCTTCGTCGACGGTCAACAGGATATGCCTGGGGTACGATAATCCCGGTCTGGACGGACTGCTGGCGGCATCGGACGTAGAGCGCAGCCGGGTGAGGAGGATCGATCTTTTTCGCAAAATCGAGAAGATCCTGACAGAGGATCTTCCGTCGATCCCCCTTTATTCCAATGAGGAGCGAATGGCCGTCCAACCCTATGTCCGTGGAGTCAAGATCCCAGCGCTCGGCTTTCAGTATATGGATGCGAAAGACATTTGGCTGGTGAAAAGAGAGCCCTGGCCGTGACATTTCGGATCTCTCTCCACACAAGATTCATGGTTTGGATTACCCTTCTCCTGGTTTTTTTGGTCGTGTCCATCCTGTTCATCATCGAAAAAAGAGAGGTCAACACGATTTTCGAGGAATCCAAGAACAAAGGTCTCCTGATCGCTAAGAACATGGCCGACCGGAATTTGCAATCCCTTCTCTACCTGGGGATCGAAGACATCCAGGAGAATATCGAAGGCCGGGTTGACGACAAGCTCCTGTATGTCGTCTTTTACGACCGTTTTGCCACGCCCGTGGTCTATACCAAGCTGATCGCCGACCGCAAGGACATCTATTGTTGCAGCAATCTCCAGGGCAATATCCTCAAAGACAGCTCGTTTTCCCAAGCCCGGGACATCTATTTCGCCAAGAAGTTGCAGCGGATCCTGGAAGTCGAGATCCCGATTTTCCCCGAGGGCTCGGACGTCAAATGGGGGTCGGTCAAGATCGGCCTGTCCTTGGAGGATATGCGGACCGAGATCCGTAAAACGCGCCTGATCCTGATCCTCATCGGCCTGGCCGGATTCCTGTTGGGCATGGCCGGGGCGACGCTGCTCGCCCGGAGAATCTCGCGGCCGATCAAGAAATTGGCCGAGGGGACGGTCCGGATCGCCAAGGGCGACTTTGCCCACAAGATCGCCATCCTTTCCCAGGACGAGATCGGCGAGCTCGCCCGGAGCTTCAACGCCATGAGCGATCAACTCCAGCTCATGAGAGAGCGGATGGAGGAAGCCCATAAGAAGCTGATCCACGCCGAGAAACTGGCCTCGATCGGACGGCTCTCGGCGACCATCGCCCACGAGATCCGGAATCCCCTGACATCGGTCAAGCTCAACATCCAGAAGGTCTTGGAGGACAAGGCGCTGGATGCGACGGAGCGGGAACATCTCGCCCTGTCCCAGGAGGGGATCGTCCAGATCGAAAAATTCGTCAAAGACCTCCTGAATTTCACTCGCGTCTCGGAGCTCCAGCGAGCCCGTTTTGCCATCGAGCAGATCCTCGACGAGTCCCTGAAGATGATGAAGGACGCCTTCCACGAGAAGAAGATCCTCATCGAAAAAAAGCTGGGGGAGGGACTGCCCGAGGTTGTCGTGGACGGCGACCGCCTGAGGCAGGTCTTCTGCAACGTCATGCGCAATGCCTACGAAGCCGTCGGGGAGGGCGGGCGAATCAGCTTGTCTCTGTCCCTGGTCGACGATGATACGGCCAAAAAAATCCGGGTGAGGATATCGGACAACGGCTGCGGAATTCCCGAAAAGGACTGGGAAAATATTTTTGAGCCGTTTTTCACGACGAAGCCCTCGGGCATCGGCCTGGGCCTGGCCAATGCCAGAAAAATCCTCGAGCAGCACAGAGGCTCGATCAAAGTCGTAAAAAAACGGGGTAAAGGCACGTCTTTTGAAATCCTGATACCGTGCGAGGGAGAATCATGAAATCTATATTGATCATTGACGACGACCCTTTGATCCGAAAAACCCTGTCCTCTCATCTGACCAAGCATGGATTCGAGGTCCAATCCGCCGAGGACGGAGAGACGGGCTTGGAAAAATATACGGAAATGTGCCCGGATCTCGTCCTCCTGGATATCCGGCTCCCGGATATCGACGGACTGGAGGTGTTGCGCCGGACCCGGGAGAAGCAGAACCGGGCGGCCATTATCATCATGACCGCCTACGACGATATGAAAACGACGGTCGAAGCGGTCAAACTGGGTGCCTTTGAGTACCTGGTCAAGCCGCTCGATTACGTGGCCCTGGACCTCACCGTGGAAAAAGCTTTCCAGGTCAAGGCCCTGGAAGAAAAGGTCAGCTACCTGGTGGCTGAGAAACAGAAAGCCTACACGATCGATAATATCATCGGGCGCTCGGCCCCGATGCGGGACGTGTTCAAATTGATCGGCTCCGTGGCCAACACGCGGGCCAATGTCCTGATTCAGGGGGAGAGCGGGACGGGAAAAGAGCTGGTGGCCAAAGCGATCCATTACAACAGCCCTTACAAGGACGAGCCGTTCATCGTGATCAACTGCTCGGCCATCACGGACACCCTGCTTGAAAGCGAGCTCTTCGGCCACGCCAAGGGAGCCTTCACCGATGCCGTCTGTGAGACCAAAGGCAAGTTTGAGATCGCCGGGAAAGGCACCCTTTTTCTGGATGAGATCGGCGATGTATCGCCCAACCTCCAGTCCAAGCTCCTCCGGGTCATCGAGTCGCGGGATTTCATGAAGGTGGGCGGGGAAAAGGTCTTGAAGACCGAGGCCCGCATCATTGCCGCCACGAACCAGAATCTCAAGGCGCTGATCGAGGCCGGCAAGTTCCGGGAGGACCTTTATTACAGGCTGAAGGTCGTGGAGATCCATCTGCCGTCCCTCCGGGAGATAAAAGATGATGTTCCCGAGCTGGTGGCCTACCTCCTCGAAAAGATCAACCGGGAACTGCGCAAGAATGTCCGGAAGGTCCCGCCGGACGTCATGAAATCGCTGACCGAGCTGCCTTGGAAAGGGAACGTCCGGGAACTCGAAAATGCGTTGACCCGGGCCGTCATCCTGGCCAAGGGGGATGTCGTGCTGAAGGAGAATTTGCCCGTCGAGTCGGATGAGAGAAAGCTCTTCGCCCGGCAGCTTGTCTCTCTGGAGGAGGTCGAAAAGGACTATATCCAATATGTCCTGACGGCGACGAAAGGCAGCAAAACGAAAGCCAGCCAGATCCTGAAAATCAGCCGGCCGACCCTGGACAAAAAGATCAAGGAATACGAGCTCACCGTTTCATAACATTAACACAATAATTAAAATGACATCCCCGTTAGGGCGGCGCTTAGGCCGCCCGTAGCCCCCGGGCCCCGGGGAACCAGTCCCGTCGGTTCCCCCCGTCGGAAAAGCCGACGGGTCCCCCCTCCGCTACGGGGGCTTTAGGACGGCCTAAGCGCCGCCCATCCATTGTCACTTTATTTATTGCGTTTGTATTAGTTTAAAAAAAATAGGGACACTCACCAAATTTTCTAAATATCTATGTGTCCCCGATTTTCCCAAGCCCCGCCGTACCCCTCGTAAAATCTTGATCTCAGGTGTAAATATCTTTAAGTATCGGCCTGATAGAATCCCCTTTTTTGCCCATTTTTCCCCTGGAATCCGGCATTTTGTGACTTGGCACAAAATATGCTTATTATTCAGGCTGAAGGATGAAAGGACAAACGCTAATGCTAGGAAAAAAGATCGTCGTCGTTGATGATGATGAGTCCATCCGGAAGACGTTTTTCTTGATTCTCAATAAGAAATACCGGGTCTATCTGGCCAAAGATTCCCAGGAGGCCCTTGATCGTTTCAAGAACGCCAAGATCGACCTCATTATCGCCGACCTGAAGCTGCCCATCATGAGCGGCATCGAACTCGTCGCCCAGTTGAGGAAATTCGGGTACAGGGGGGAAGCGATCCTGATCTCCGCCCATCCCGACCAGATCAATCCTGATGAACTCAGCCGTCTCTCGATCAGCCACTTCTTTGTCAAGCCCCTTGATCTCAATGCCCTGAGCCGATCGATCGATTATCTGATCAACCTCCAGGACCTGGCGGAAAAGGAATACAGAACCTGACACATGCCCAACGGATTGGCCAATTTTCCCATCACTGAGATCAAGGGCCACCTGGTCGTTCTTGCTCCGGAAAAAATTTAAGCCTAGGGACGATTGGAAAAAGATCCCCTCGAGCTTTCCCCCTATTTTTGACCAGGGTAGGCTTGATACCTTTTTTATGCTAAAATTCCCCCGGCATGAAGGCTTACCTGGATTGCTACCCTTGTTTTCTCACCCAGACTCTGAAGACGGCACGTTTTGTGACGTCGGACGAAAAAACCATCCGCCAAATCCTGGATGAAGTCGGCCTGGCCCTGGCCGGCCGCTCGTTCGATGCGCCTCCTCCGGTTATTTCGCAGGCGGTTTACAGGATCATCGCCGCCCGGCTGGGAGTACAGGATCCTTACCGGGAGATCAAGAAGGCCTGCATCGGTCAGGCGCTCTCTCTCTATCCCCGCTTGAAACGGCTTATTGCAGAATCGCCGGACCGGCTCTGGACAGCTGTGAAGCTGGCCATCGCCGGGAACGTCATCGATTTCGGGGCCAACGCGGATTTCGACCTCAAGAGAGATGTCGATCAGATCCTGGCCCAGGATCCGGCCGTCAACCATTTTCCGGAATTTCGCAAGATGCTCGACAAAGCCGGGAGAATTCTCTATCTGGCCGACAATGCCGGTGAAACCGTGTTCGATCGGCTTTTCATCGAAGAGCTCCAAAAGCCCGTCATCTACGCCGTCCGGCGGAGTCCGATCATCAACGATGCCCTCTATGCCGACGCCGTGCAATCCGGTATCGGCGAGGTTGCTCGAATCATCTCTTCGGGGGTGGGTACGCCCGGCACGGTCTTGGCCTTTTGCTCGCATGAATTTCTGGAGACCTACCGGTCTGCGGACTTGATCATCAGCAAGGGCCAGGGGAATTTCGAAGCGCTGTCCGACGAGGACCGCCCCATCTTTTTCCTTTTGAAAATCAAATGCGATGTCGTCGCCCGACATCTCGGCAGGAACAAGGGCGACATCGTCTTGATGTCGTCCAAGGCCGCACGATCGACACGACCAGGATGATTCGAAAAAGCACATTTTGGATTGTCGTCGCTGCCGTGCTCCTCTTTGCCTTCGACCAAGCCCAGGCTCGGACGATCAACGTCCCGAACGATTTCTTGTCCATCAGGCTCGCCGTCGACGCGGCGCGGGACGGCGACGTGATCGAGGTCGAAGACGGATTTTATTTTGAAAAAAATATCATCCTTGCCAAGGCCGTTGTCGTCCGCTCAAAAAATCTGTTCGGCGCTGTCATCTACGGATCGGCCGAGGCCGAAGCTTCGATCTTCATCGTCCGGGGCGCGGCCGAGATCGAAGGCTTCGTCCTCAAGAATTCCTATTATGGAATCCTTCAGCGCGACAGCCCCGACGTCGCCTGGCAGGGGCATGATTTGGCTTTGGTCAACCTGGGCGTCGGCGTTTTGGTCAATGACCGGGAAACGAACATCGGGCAGGCGGTTCTCTTCAATATCATCGCGGATCATTGCGGGACCGCCTTCGACACAAACGATGCCCACGGACTGGAGGTCAGAAACAGCCTGATTGCCGGCGCCGGGACGGCCTTGTCCGGATTCGATCACCTCTATTTTCGTGTCGATGGTATCATAGCCTTGAGTTGCGGGATCCTGGTCCATGAAGCCGGCGTGTCTGTTAAGCCGCCGGCGACGAACAAAATCAACCTCGGCAAAAATCTTTTTAACTTCGACGGGGCGCGATTGACAGCGGATATCAGAAAAATCGAAGAGATGATAGGCCGCCTGTTTTTGGCTTCCGGATCTGCGGGCTTCGGAAGAGCAAGGGCCCAACAGTCAAGAATGGCGTTTTTGAAGAATCTCCTGGGCGATCTTTGCCTGAAGAGCGGTGAAGCTGCCCGCGCCGCCGACTATTATCGAGAAACCCTCCGCTTGGCAGGGCCGATCAATTCTGAGGAACTGCTTTGGCGTGCCCATTGTGGGCTGGCCCGGGTTTCGGAACTCCTGGGGGACCTATCCCAGGCCGAGGAGGACTACAAGAAAGCCATCGTTATCATCGAAAAAGTCAGCCTCAGCTTCCCTCTTCACATCTTCCGCTCCGCATTCCGGAAGGACAAGATCGGTATCTATGAAACCCTGATTCAATGGCTTCTCCAGATGCATCGGAAAGAGCCGTCCAAGGGCTACGACCGGGAGGCGTTCCTCTATGCGGAGAAATCCAAGGCTATGGGTCTCCACACCTTTCTCCAGGAGTCCGAGCTCGATGCGGAAAAGCAAAAAGACAGGGCTCTCCGAGAGCAATACGAGAAAATCGCCCAAAGCATCACACGGATTCAGCTCGAGCTTCAAAGTCCGGACCTTCCCAAAGAGCGTCGAATGGCACTCCTCCAGGCGCTCGACAAGGGGGACGATGAGGTGAGGAACTTTTTATTCCAGACCCGCCGGAAAAATCCTAAATATTCCGCAATCGATTATGCCCAGCCTTCGAGCTTCGAGAGCGTCAGACAAAAACTTGTCAGGGCCGACATGGCCCTGCTCGAATTCGTGATCGGCGAACAGAGGTCTTTCGCCTTCCTTGTCACACGAGACGTTTTCGCCGTGGCCGAGCTGCCTCCGGAAAAGGAATTGACGCCCCTGATCGACAACTACTTGAAATTCCTGACGTTGAAGGAATCGGGGCGGTTTAGGGGAGAGAAAGGCGGACAGAAGCTCTTCAGCCTGTTGATCGCTCCCTTCCAAAAACATCTAGGAACGACTATCAAGACCCTGATGATCGTCCCCGATGGGCCGCTCGATTATCTGCCCTTCGAGTCACTCATCGAGGCGGATGGAAAGCCCCGCTTTTTGATCGAAAAATATGAAATCCTCTACGGAGCCTCCGCCTCCTGTCTGATCGCGTTGGGAGAGCGGCCTAGGAAATCCACAGCGCCCATGGATTTCCTGGGCGTGGCCAACCCCTATCCGGGGAGCGCTTACGGCCTGTCCCTGGACCAAAAGTATCAGTTTCCTCGGCTTCCGTACGCTCGCCGGGAGATCCGGACCATCAAGAATTTCTTCAAGCCGGAACGAACCTCGCTTCTCATGGGCCGGGCGGCCGAAGAAAAGAAATTCAAGGAGCTTCGGCTGGCCGATTACCGCATCATCCATCTGGCCGCCCACGGCGTCATCGATGACCGGAACTGGTGGCGGTCGGCAATGCTTCTCCTCAAGGATCCCGGGAACGTGGAAGACGGATTCCTCCAATCCACGGAAATCTATCTCCTGCGCTTCAGCCCGGATCTTCTGGTCCTGTCGGGCTGTCAAACGGGCATCGGAACGCTGGAGAAGGGGGAAGGGATCAACGGCATGTCCTCGGCGTTTTTCTACGCCGGGGCTCGGTCGATTCTGCTCAGCCTATGGAGCGTCAATGACAAGGCGACGGCGATGTTCATGGAATATTTCTACCGTCCCCTGACGGGGGGAAAGCCGGCCGCCGAGGCCTTGAGGCTGGCCAAAATGCAGATGCTGAGGTCCCGCTATGCCCACCCCTTCTATTGGGCGGCCTTTGTCTTGAACGGCCGCTGAACCGGGCTATTCGATCACGAAATATCGCTGGCCGGAATCGATCTTGAGGTTCAGGTCGTCATAGGCCGTGATCGACCAGACGTAGGGCTTGCCCCTGACCATTTTTTGCCGGAGGTCGGAGGGGATATCAAAGGAATTCTGTCTAATGTCGTCTCGACGAACGATCGTCTGGAGGTCATCATCGGTCAAGGCCAATGTATAGAAGTCGGCCTTTCGAACCGGCGTCCATTTGAAGACGGACGGAGCTTCGGAGATCCGTCCTTCCGGCTCGATCAAGCGGAGCTTGGGTATCTCCCCGCTCCTGAGGACTTCCGTTTGGGTGGGCTGGAAAAGGACAAAATAGGCTGCGGCCAGAAGGCCTGCGACGACGAGGAGTCCTGCCGCCATCCGGGCCCATGTCCGTCCCGGCCGAGCCGCTTTTTTTTGCGTCTTGAGTTCCCTCAAGCTCTGCCTGGCCAGTCGGGAAAATTCGGCTTCCTGGTTTTGGATTTCTTTGCCGACCTGCTTCAGGAGATCGAATCGCGCCCCGCAGGCCCGGCAGTCGAGGATATGATCGATGAACGCTTCGCGCTCATCGGCCCCGGCTTCACCCATAAAAACCCCGGCGAACATGTCCCGGTCAGGACATGGCGTTCTTGATGAGTTTCTCATTGGTTCCCTCTTTCAAAAGGCTTCCCGAAGGATCTTCCCCCGCCTTCAGCTTTTCCTTGAGGTCCTGGAGACCTCTGTAAAACAAGTGCCGGACTTTATGATGCGTCCAGTTGAGAAAATCGGCCATCTCGTCGAAATCCATGCCGGCCAGGTGCAGCTTGAGAATGGTGCGGCGTTTCGGCGGCAGGGAATCGACGATTTTCTCCAGGACCATCTTTAAATCATCTTTGTTGATGCCTAATTCATGTCCGCCGCTGTCCCCGGACGCGGAATGGCCGGACTCTGCCGATTCGAAATAATCTTTCAGGGAGAGCTTTTCGAGCCGGATTTCCATGATGTCCAGGGCGGTCGTGTAAACGACCTTCCATAGATAAGACTTGATATTGTCGATTTTCTTCCCATTGGAGACCATTCTCCAGATCTTCAGCTTTACTTCCTGTTCGATGTCCTCGCTGTCTCCTCCGTCCAGATCGGGGAATTTTTTGTGGACGATCGAATGGACGGAACCGGTGACTTCTTCGAGAAATTGCTTGGTTTTGACCAGTTCGTCCAGCTCCATAGGCGCCAAAGCTCCCTGCTTAAAGTACCAAGAATTTTAAAAAAAAGCCACGAGTTTTTCAAGAGGCATATTTTTTCCCGCTATTTAAAGGATTTTTTGATAAAAGTGGCACAAAAATCCCAATTTTTGGGTCTGTATTAATATTAGGGAGCCTTTGAAGGCCGAGGGGCTCTCGCCCGCAAGACAGCTTTTGCCGAATCCCCAACTTAACACCCGAGGGGGGGTGTGTTTTTCCAGGATTCTCGCAAATCGTCGAAAATGATTGAGACTTGACGCTGCAAATTGTAAAATAGGACGAACAGGAGGGTCCATAATCATGAACGATTTCCGCAACAACGCTCTCGGCAAGCCTGTGCCGGACGGTCTTTCCCGCAGACATTTTATGAAATATCTGCTGGCGGGCTCGGCGCTCTCGGCGACGGCGCTCCATGAATTGAACGCCGGGATCTATCAAAGCATCGCGTCCTTGAACCAGAAATATGTCGAGGACAACTCCCCGGACGGCGCCTATTGGGACGCGCTGCGCCAATATTATCTGTTTGAGGACAAGCTGATCATGATGAACAACGGCACGGTCGGGCCGATGCCCAAGCCTGTCTTCAACACCCTGATGAAATATTTCCGGACACAGGTCAGCAATCCCTTCGATGTCTATAACTTTCTCCCGGCCAAGAAGGAGGAGGTTCGGACGAAGCTGGCCGATTTCATCCAGGCCTCACCCGACGAGGTCTCTCTGACCAGCAATACCACCGAAGGCCTGAATTTCGTCATCAATGGCCTGGATCTCAAGGCGGGGGATGAGGTCCTGGTCTCTAACATGGAGCATCCCGGAGCGATTAGCCCCTGGAGGCTCAAGGCCAAGCGCACCGGCGTGGTCATCAAGGAACTCCCGATCGGCCTTCCCCCGAAAAGCACGGAGGAAATCGTCAAAACCTTTGCCGCGGCCATCACACCCCGGACAAAGATCATCAGCGTCGGCCATACCGTTTATATCTCGGGCCTCATCACGCCCATCAAGGAGCTGAGCAAGATGGCCCATGAAAAGGGCGTCCTTGTCCTGGCCGACAGCGCCCACGGGCTCGGCATGATCAGCCTCAACATGAAGGAGCTGGGCTGTGATTTCTTCGCCTCCAGCCCCTACAAGTGGCTGGGAGCGCCGACGGGCATCGGGCTGCTCTACGTGAGCAAAGGAGTTCAGGACAAGCTCTGGCCGACCGTCGTCTCTTCAGGCTGGGACACGACGGCGAGCGCCCGCAAGTATGACCCGCAGGGCCAGCGAGCGGACGCCATGGTCTATGCCTTGGGCGAGGCCATCGATTTTATCAATCATATCGGCAAGGTGAAAGTCGAGAAAAGAATCAAGACCCTGGCCGCGTATCTCAAGCAGGGTCTGAGCAAGATCCCCGGCGCAAAGATCAACACGCCTCTCGACCCCTACCTAAGCGCGGGGTTGACCGCGTTTTCCGTGGAGGGCGTCGAGAACTCGAAAATCGTGGATTATGTCCGGGACAAGTACAACCTGGTCGTGCGGACGATCGGCGGCAAAGAAATGGCGGCCGTAAGGGTCTCCACGCCCATTTATATTTCTTTTAAGGAAATCGACATGTTCCTGGAGGGCGTGAACCAGCTCGTCCGGCACAAAGCTTAATCGATCAAGAATCTCGCTCTCTTCCATTTCCTGTGGGAAAATTGTCCGGGAAACGATCCGGAGACGGCCTCGCTCCCCTACCGGGTTTTTGACGATCGGTTCGCCGTGGTTCGCCACGGGGAACCGATCGTAGAGGGATCCAAGGGGGAGCCGCCCCCTTGGTCGCAGGGCGGGATTTATTATCCCGCCCGAGAAAGGGAGGCAGGGCGACCGGGTCTTCCCGGTGCCCGTTGGAAGGGGGAAACGCGAAGCGGGTTCCCCCTCCAAATTGACGCCGTTCCCGAGCCCTCCATGATCGCTTCAGCCGTCTCCCGATCGTTTCCCTTTTCAACCCACGCGAAATGAAAGAGAACTATATAAATAAATTGGACACGAGCGTAAAAAATTATTACAGAAAAATCTTCTCTTACCCTGATTCCGGCTGGCACAAAATATGCATACTTGGATTAAGGAGACAAAAAAAGGCACTCTAAGAGGTGCCTACCCATAAATCTTTCAACTCTCTTCCTTTCAGTGGGGAGGCGAAAGAGTGAAATTCTCGTTCGCCTCCTTTTTTATTTGCCCCAGAGCTCGATCGTAGCGCGCCTTGTTTTGCCGATCAATTCCCTGTACCGGAATTCAATTCTTCTGACCCGCCTAGCGCCACCCGGGAGGTCGATGACTTGACTGTCGACATTGGCTTTCATTCTCAGCCTGAAGTCGGGCGAAAAATCTTCTCCGTTTTCGAATGTGATCCTGATGCCCGAGATCTCGATGTCATTCATGCGGGCGACGATCAAAAGGCTCCTCAGGGGTTTGGCGGCCGTCGGCAGCTCGATGGTCTCGCGGCTGCTGGCGAAGCTTACCTCTCGCTTTAATAGAAACTCCCAACCTTTCGGGACAAGCTTCGGTGCGCAAGTGACAAGCGCCAGAAGGCTCACAAAAAGGATCCCTTGAAGGCCTGCTTTGGATAATTTCATCGTTCCTCCTCGTCTTCAGCTATTGGAAGGAGATATTATTGCATATTCATTTTCATCGATCAATAAAGGCACCTCTTGAAGTTCCTGGAGTTGTCACGAACGCTTGGCCGTAGCGAGAATTTTTGATGCTCGCCCGGCAAAATTCATTTCTATTTTCCTTCATTTCGATATAATGAATATTTATGAGGCTTCATGAAAGGAGGTTTGTCCGAGGCCAAAATTCGTTTTTGCTCAAATTGATGTTTCTATGGGAGCAGGCATGAAAATTCTTTCAAAGATTGCGGTATCGCCGGGAGCGAAGCGACGTGATCATCTCATCGTTTAAGCCGCTTATTGCTCTTTTTTTCTGTCTGGCCGTCCTGCTTCTTTATCTTTTTTTCGAGAAGCTCCTCCTCGAGAGAAGGCTGAGGAAGATCCGTCTCCGGATTTGTGTCACCGGGACAAGGGGGAAGTCCTCGGTGACCCGGCTGATCGCTTCTGTCCTGAGGGAGGCCGGATATAAAACTCTGGCCAAGACGACAGGCTCAAAGCCGATGCTGATCCTTGCCGACGGCATAGAGAAAGAAATCGGGCGGGCGGGCCGGCCTTCGATTCTTGAGCAGAAGAAAGTCTTAAGAACCGCCGCCGAATCGGAGTCCGATGCCGCCGTCATCGAGATGATGAGTATCAAGGCGGAGTGCCTCCGGGCCGAGTCTGAGAAGCTTCTTAAGCCTCACGTTTTGATCATCACGAATGTCCGTTTGGACCACCTTGAAGATATGGGCGGGACGAAGCCCGAGATCGCGAAGTCTCTGGCCGCGGCGATTACCGGAGGAAGCACGGTGCTTGTGCCCGAAGAAGAGTTATTACCGGTTTTCGAGGAGGCGGCCGAAAGAACCGGGTCCAAAATCGTGCGAATTCCGAAGACGCTTCGTCGGCAAGAATCTGTCCAGGCGCCCCGAGGAACCGGCCATGAATTCGAGGAAAACCAAACGATCGCCCTGGCCGTGGCCGATTATTTGAAGATCGACAGAGAAGCGGCCTGGCGGGGGATCGAAAAAGCCAGGCCTGATTTCGGCAGCCTCAAGGTTTTCAAAGTCAGGCGGGATGATCCGGCCCGCACCTGTTATATGGCCAGTCTGTTTGCAGCCAATGACCCGGAATCCACGGGCAAAGCCCTTTTTCTTCTTAGGCGTCAATGGAACGCTCTCCCCGATAAGACGATCGGGCTCTTGAACTTGAGGCAGGACAGGGGCGACCGGAGCCTTCAATGGATCCGGGCGCTGGAGAACGGCTTCTTCAAGAGTTTCGAGAGGTTGATATTCATCGGCGATCATGCTCATGCCCTGGGCCGGAAAAGGAGATGGTCCGGGCGGGCGGGGCCGAATATCTCCGCTTTGCCCGAGAGGGACCCCCGGAAAATCATGGACAGGTTGTTTGCCTGTGAATCCGGAGATGCCGTGCTTATCGGACTCGGGAACATGGGGGGTCTGGGGAAAAAGCTGGTCGACTACTGGGCACAGATCGGGACGCGAGTATCATGATCGGGACGATTCTCATCGGGATTGTGGCGGCCCTCTTTTATGCCGAAGCGACCGGCCTTCTGCCCGGCGGCATCATCGTCCCCGCTTATATCGCGCTGTACCTGGACCAACCCCTTCGCGTCGCGGCCACGGTCGCGGCCGCGCTTCTGGCCCTTCTCAGCTTCAGGTTGTTATCCCGCTTTTTTATTCTTTTCGGCCGGCGGCGGTTCGTCCTTTTGATCCTGCTGGGGGGGCTTTTCGGTCAGCTCTGGTTTATCCTCTGGCCACGCCTCTTTTCGGGACAGCTCGACCTCCGGGTCATCGGCTGGATCATCCCCGGCCTGTTGGCCAATAACTGCCAGCGGCAGAAGATCCTGCCGACCCTGGCCTCGTTGATCACGGTCTCCGTGCTGACCTATTTAATCGCCGGAATCGTGGCCTTATTTTAAACATCGCCATGCAGAAAAAGATCATTTTTGGCTTGTCGCTACTGAGCCTGGCCATTTTCATCCTTTCCAGGTTCATCCCACCTCTGGCGGAATCCGTCAAGGATAGAGACATGCTGAAGGGGTCGATGATCATGGCTCAAGCCATCCAGGCTTTGCGGGACTGCCCGGAGAGGGGAGGCGGGGCCGCTTTCAATAAGGATGATCTCAATCGGACGGGGCTTATCGGCCTGGAGAGGTCTCCGCTCACGACGTCTCTGGGCAACCTGGAGGCGAAAAGGACATCCACGAACCCGAATTTTGCCGGACTCGTCGTCCACCTGTTGAAAAAAGTGGGGGTTGAGCGAGGCGACACGATCGCCGTAGGGGCATCGAGCTCGTTCCCGGCCATGATCGTAGCGACGCTCTCCGCGACGAAAGCCCTGGAGGTGAGGCCGCTTATCATAAGCTCGCTGGGGGCTTCCCAATGGGGGGCGAATGATCCCAAGTTCACATGGCTGGAGATATCCGAATGCTTGCAGAGGGCCGGAATTTTTGACGTTTTGCCTCTGGCTACGGCTTTGGGCGGCGAACGTGATACCGGGGGGGACATGACGGAAGGGGAGAGGGCGTTCCTGGCCGAAAAGATAAAGAAAAGCGGCCAGGCTTTGCTCGAACAGCCGGACCTGGCCATGAATGTCCGGACGAGAATGAAAATTTATGAAGATGGAGCAGGCGCCGCCAGGATCAAGGCCTTTGTCAATATCGGCGGGAGCTGGGCCAACCTGGGCACAGACTCCGTTGTCTTAAAACTCAAACCTGGGCTGAACGATCGGATCGAAACCCCTATGCCGCTCCGCAGGGGCGTCATTCATGAGATGGCCCTGCGAAAAATCCCCGTCATTCATCTCCTTTACATCAAGGGGTTGGCCGAACAGTTCGGCCTTCCCTGGGACCCTGTCCCACTGCCCGAGCCCGGAGACGGCCGGCTGTACGAGCGGAAGCAGAATCCCTCGTCCCTATTTTTAAGCCTGGCCGGCCTTTACTTTCTCCTTGTGATCGCCGGTCTCTTGGTCTTCAAATTGTCGAAAGAGGGCGCGTCCTCCTCGAGTTTCTAATACAAACGCAATAAATAAAATGACAATGTATGGGCGGAGCCTAGGCCGCCCTCAGGCCCCCGTAGCGGAGGGGGGTCCCGTCGGCTTTTCCGACGGGGGGAACCGACGGGACTGGTTCCCCGGGGCCCGGGGGCTGCGGGCGGCCTAAGCGCCGCCCGAATGGGGATATCATTTTAATTAATGCTTTGATTGACTTCCCCTCCAAATTGACTCCGGGCGTCTCGAAAAATTTTTAAAAAAAGACTTGACAAAGGCCTCCTCCGTGCCTATATTTACTTTGTATTACAAAGTACTTTGAATAAACAAACAATATTTCAGGCGGCGCCTGAAGAGGAGGACGACATGGACGAAATGCAAGCCAAAGAGGAAATCCGGCTGATCAAGGCCATG